>ERZ827440.46-NODE-46-length-176153-cov-43.785716_pt1 | contig 176153 bp, 165 predicted proteins | sample MGYA00519774_ERZ827440 | MGnify/ENA primary metagenome ERZ827440 (study PRJEB31778, sample SAMEA3449302) | human gut metagenome | biome: human gut; feature: human-associated habitat; material: faeces | place: United Kingdom | collected 2010/2012 ... | reverse complement strand
CGGGGTTTGCACCGTCACCGTAATCGGAGTTCATATCCATAGCGTTGATATGGTTTTCGCTCGTTGCCGAGATGTGAATGACCTCGCCCTGCATAGCCTTTACAAGCGGAGAGTATTCCCGTTCAGGGTCGATGATAATGACATCGGCGTTTGGGTCTGTAAGAATGATATTTACCATTTCTTCTTTCGCCGTAAAGGATTTTCCTGCGCCAGATACGCCGAGGATAAAAGAGTTGCCGTTGAGCAGATGGCGGCGGTTTGCGATAATCATATTTTTGCTAATGGAGTTCTGCCCGTAATATACGCCGTTTTCGTGATGGATTTCCTGTACTCTGAAAGGAATAAATACCGCAAGGCTCTCCGTTGTAAGAGTACGCATCGCATCAATCCTGCGAACACCAAACGGCAGGGCGGTATTCAGTCCGTCCATCTGCTGATATTTCAGCACCGCAAACTGGCAGAGATGTTTTCTGGCTGTGGTAAGGAGAGCTTCGGTGTCATTGTCAAGCTGTTCCTTTGTTTCCGCCGTATGCACCATCGTCAAAACCGCAAAAAGCATTCTCTGGTCACGGGTCGTTAAATCGTCCAAAAACTCCTTGCTTTCCTTGCGCTGCTGTTCAAGGTCATAAGGAATGACCGCCGAAAAATTGTTGTTCTGATTTTGCTTTCGCTGCCAGTTCGTGATGTTGGTTTCCACACCCAAAAGACGGTTTTCCACTTCACGCACGGCTTCATCTGTGGGTACGGGGATAATGTCAACGGACATCATCATATTGCGGTTAAGCTCGCAAAGCTCCGCCACCATACTGTCTTTGATATATGCCGCATATTCACGCAGGAAAATGACACGCCCATATCTGTCACCCATACGGAAGTAATCCTTTTCAAACTCAAAGGTATCGGGGCAGATAAAGTCCTTAAAATCGTGACCTTTACGCATTGTCTGCTTCAGGTCGAAATGAAAAGCCGTTTCCTCACCTGTGCGGTAGAAGTCGTGGAAAATGCGGAGCTTTTCTTCCGCTTCAAGCTCTACGCATCTTGAGCCGAGCCGTGCAAAATGGGAAATCAGGTCTGCACCTACACGGGCAAAATAATTCCTCGCTTCCTCGATATTCTTTTTGCAGACGGAAACCGTCACATACTTATCCTGCACGATAGAATTCGCTCCCGTTGCTTTATCAAGCAGCATTTTGTTGTATTCCTTACGGTACTTATCCAGTCCGTCCTCAGCCATAGGAATTAAAATCGTCTGCTCAAAATCAACCTTATTGAGCCTGCGGTTGTTGACCGTGATTTTTGTGGTCGCTCCACTATCAAGGGAGTTCAGAAGCTCCGAATATTCCAAAAACATCGCTTCTTTGTCCTCACGGCTTGCCACGGAATAGTTTATATCTTCAAACTTAAAGGTCTTTGCATATTTGTTGCTGCCGACAAGAAAAATGCCGTCCTCCCAGATAGTCTTAATCGGGATAATCGCCTGCACCGATTTGGGAACGACAAACTTTTCCTTATCCTGCTTAAACAGGGTTTTAAGAGTTTTCAGCATTCTTTACCTCCTTGCTGCGTTTTGCTTTTCTTGATTTTTTCGTCACGGGGCAAACGCCTTTTTCGTGGTTTTGAATTGTGGTTTTCAGCGTTTCATAGTAGAGATTGTCGGGGTTAAACATCAGCTTTTTCGGCATCAAAAACTCTGATTTAATCCACGCCCATACAAATTGCTCTGCGGTCATACCGTTGTACTTGACAAAGCCCATTACCGCAAAGGGCGCAGCTCCGAGAATACACACCCAACTAAGCGTTTCTATTCCGAAATACGGACGGAGAATAAAATACAGCCCTACCGCTACACCGCAGGCAAGCAAAGAAAAAATGAACTGTCTGAGCGACAGTCCAAAAAACATACTCTCCGTGTAATTGCGGATTTCCTTATTTATCTTGACTTCCAAAAGTTACACCTCCTTATCGTTCCATACCGCTTTTTTGTCTGGACTGCTTTTTGCGGGACAGATATGGGATATATTCTTCTTCACCCGCAATAATACTGAACTCCGCTTTCAGAAACGGATGCGTTTCCTTTTCCTGATACTGACGGATAAGTTCAACAGCACTTTCCTTTGTAGCGGTGCTTCCTTGCTGTACTCCGTCCTTAAAAACATAAAACCGTTTCATTGCTTCCTCCTTATAAGCCCATCATTTCTCTTACAACACGGTCTGCCATTTTAACCGCACCGACCAAGACGAGCATATTAAATACCAGCTCTCCGATATAGCTCCATACCATAGATACAGGCGCAGCGTTCGGGTCAACCGCAGGGGGAGAAGCCGCAAAAAGGGAGAATATGATACAGGCAAGCACGATGATTGCGCCCTCCAGACAGACGGCGGCATAGGATTTGATAAAGCTCTTGCCCACATTCTGGCTCGGCTCTCCCGCAAAAGTAGATAGAGGCACGGGAGCGATTGCGGTATAAAGATAAAGGCGGAAAAATCTACCGTACACCGACATAATCATAATGAATGACAATATCGTGATGAAAAGTCCGCCGATGAGAGTGACTGCCCATAGGGGAATACTCTCAAAAAATCCACAGTCCTCAACAGCCGTGACAATTTCCTGCGGCAATACCGTCTGTGTTGCCGAGCCGAAGCCTGCGGCGTTCATAATGGTTGATATTAAGCCCTGCACGATGTTAAACAGAGCCATCATCAGTTCTAATCCGTAAGTCACGATGCCTTTTGCAAGGGCAAAGCGAATAAACAATTTCAGGGCGTGTTCGGGCTTTTTCACCTCTGCGAACGAGCCGCAGGTTTTCATCACGCCGACAACAAAGAAAAGCACGAGCAACGCAAGTCCGATTGCCTGTACTGCGCCGTGAATATTTACGATTACATTCCAAATTGTGCCGCCCTTAAACTGCTCTGGGGATTGGGTGATGAGCTGCCATATTTCCGATAGCTTGTCGTTCCAAGTCCGCAAAGCATTCTCTAAGTTTTGCACAATCCAATTATCCGACATTCGACCACCTCCTTAGATAATTAGATAACGGGAGTAAATCCGCAAAGCGGATCTGCTCCCGTTATCTTGTCTTGTGTCAGTTTTTCAGCCCGTAATGAGGGTAAGGATTTCTTTCGCAAAAGTAATCACAACGCCGCCCGCAAGTGTCAAAAATCCGTTTGCTCTCTGGGACGGGTCGTGCGATTTCAGCGACAGACCAATCTGTACCACGCCGAAGCCGAGCAAAATCATACCCACGGCACGAATTAAGCCGAAAATAAAGTCGGACAGATTATTGACTACGGTAAGAGGGTCGCCTGCTGCAAAGGCAGTCATAGAGGTGCCGACCACCAAAGCCGTTGTCATAACGGTTACGCAGTAAAAGCGAAAGCCCTTTTTTACCTTGCCAGACATCGGCAGCTTTACGGTTTCCTTACTTTCGTTCTTCTGAAAAAGTTTCATAAATAAAAATCCTCCTTTAGATATTAAAGATTTCCTCCAAGTCCTCGTTGGAGAGAAGCTCATAGGAAGTGCTGACAGCTTTTACGCTTACGGCGTTCTTTGGAATATCGCTGTCAAACACAAGGGTTGCGACAGCCTGTGTCGGCTCTCCGTGGATATACGGCGGTTTACCTCCATCAGTTGTCAGCTTTACATTCGGGTGCTTCATAATGTCATACTTGAAGTCCATTACAGGGCGTTCTCCACGCAAAAAAAGAAGTGCGTAACGGTTATCAAGCATATATGATTCTTAGTATATTGGTTTGGCTGATATTAAATGGTTGGATTACCGAATCGACTTCTTCTTTTCTTTTTTGCATAACACTTTGAACATTCTCAAGTGTTTTTATTAAGCCAGATTTTTTCCTGAATCGGATAACATCCTCTGGTTTGGATAAAACTTTATTCTCAAACAATGTTTCATATAAAAAGTTGTTTATTCTTTCGCCACTTGCTGTATTTACTAAATCGTTGACTGAGTATCTTACATCGAAAAAATGATTAAGCATTTCTCTCTTGTCGGTTACGGTTTCGAGATGCCATTTATCATCATTATATATTACCTTTGAAATCTTAAAAAAGTGTTTAAACGCATAGTCCCTCACATCATCTTCATTGAAACAGTATCTATAATGATACCTATCAGAAAGATTCTGACCAAAACAGCGTAAAATATTATCATCGCAATTGGGTTTTACTGGCATTCGCATTTCAATTAAGAATTCTTCGCCTTGGTAGTTATAAAGAATCCACACATTACCATGAGAACAAATAAAATCTAATTTTATATTATTATTACATCTTTGGCTTAAACCATATTCTAAAAGTTCAAGAACTGTACTTTTACCCGTACCTCTGCCACCAATTATGCAGTTTAAGGATTTAGAAAAGTTCAAACAAAATGCTTCCTTGTCTTTGCCACACAAAAAACCGCAGTCTCTATTTTCTATATAAATCCCCTGTATATACTGCCTTACTGTTTCTTCTGATTTAAAACTAACTGAAATGTCAAAATCATTAAAGGCTTCTTTTATCATTGAATAATTCCGTTTGCTTCCCTTTATCCAGAATGCCTTAGTCGAAATTGTATCAATATCGTGAGCATCGTTATCAATAACAACTTTTATTGCTAAAGAACGGTACTTGTTAATTTTATCTTTTATATACCCGATATGTGCATGATTTGATATTCCTATTATTTGCAACACATTATCTGAGAACAGTTTATTTTTATATGCACCACTCAAATAGTGCTCATTAAATATATCAGAGGTATCGATGTGAGCAACATATCCAATGCCACCAATAGATTTAATGAATTCTAAAACTTCAATACTTGTTTTGAAAGAACCGTCTTGGACAGATAACAGATTATCCCTTAACCATCTATTAATTTCATCTTTATTAGATTGATTATCTTCAAATATTCCAACAACATGATTTTTATCAGCACAAGAAATTTCTATCCCCAGCAAGACCTCTGGATAAACTTTGTGTTTTTTCATTTTACATAACTCATCAATAGCAGTCTTCAGTTTTCTTACTCCCAGAATAGTATGATGGTCTGAAACTAAAACTACTTCAATCTCATTTACGATTATTGTTTCCGCTAATAGTAAATATGAAATAAATTCCTTTTTGCTACCATAGCAGGAAAGAGCGTTGTCAAGCGTTATACTGTCCAAAGTGAGTATATCTGGTAACACTTTTCTTTCTATACAAATATCAAAGATGTCTTGTTCTGAAGCAGAAATATAATCATTATGAGACCATTGTCCAAGCAATTTGTAATCATATGATTCTGGAGTATGAATATGAAAGCATGTCTTATGGAAAGTACCAAATTTCTCTTTGGCGTTTTTCATAGCTTCATAAGCAGCCTTTTCATCTGACATTGGTGTTGTCATTATTCATTCCTCCTCTTTTAACCACATACTATTAGATGTATTCCATTTATTTTGCCATTCATCCTCATTGACTATCGCATCAAAAACAGGCTCAAGGAAAGTCTGTATTGCCTGAATGACTACCGAAAACGCAAGCGTATCGTCTTTTATTGTTTTTAAAAAGTATTTCCAACGCTTTTGCATACTTTCATCATCGGCAAGTGAAACAAGCCGCTTAAAGCTATCTCTATTGTAGGGAGTACCACGACGCTTCAATGTTTTAAAGATGGCAGATTGTAGTTTTGCACCCTCAAAATTGAAAGTCCTTGAAAGATAATAAATGTCATAAAAATCTTTCATTCTGCTTGTCAGTTCAAACCGTTGCAGTATGGCATCAAACTTTTCGGCTATGGTGCTTTCAATGGAATAGGTTTTGATGATAGGAGCCTCAAAGTCTGGAAGTTGCGTATTGATTTTTCGGTGTTCTGGCATTGGTACAACAACATCGTCTACACCTATGTCAATATTAAATGGCACACGAACATTTTTGATTTGTGCAATAATCTGTGTGCTGATACCGTGGTACTTCCTCTGCGGGGAAATTTCCTCAAAGCACTGTGCCGTCATCGTGATATAGTCATTGCCTGTAGGTGTATCTATAATTCTGCAAATTAAATCCTTAACTGTATCTAATGAGTTTTCATATCCAACAAGTAGAAAGTCAACATCAATCGTCGCTCGGCTTTCAAAGTTTGTCAAAGTATAGATGAACAAACCGCCTTTCAATATCAGAAAATTATCATAGCCAGACTTGGAGAGCTTGCGCAGAAATTCTTCCTGTACAAAAAGCTGTAGGCACTGCTGATAGGTGATACTAGAAGCCTTTGCCTTATTTTTCAGCTTTGCCAGAACGGAAGCTGCTATATCCGCCATTACAACCACACTCCAATCAAATCGTTTACTTTCTTTTGCACTCTCAATGCTTTTGCATATTTCATAAGGTTAGGAATATTTTTTTGAGGGTCTTTTACATAGTTCTGAATTGCCTTATTGAAAATTTCCTTATCTATTTTACTCATATTTCGTAGGACATCACAAACAGTACGGTCACGGTCATATATACGAACTTTTGTAAACTCGATAATACCGTCCGTCTCGCCAAGAGAGAGCAACGCTGGCTCTACTCGGTATGCCTTGACAAAAGGATAATCAATATTCGTTCGCTGTCGGGAAGTATTTTTATCAACAGTAATATTCCATTCCGCAGGGTTTCTGTCGCTGTACTTATAATAAAACAGAGCCGTTTCCATACAAAATACTGCATCGGGAAAAAGGCTGTTGATTATAGCAACCTCACTTGTACCGTAATCTTCAATCCAATGATAATAACCTCGCTTGACCTTTTCAATCAAACCTTCGTCCAACATTCGCTGAATATCTCTATAGTACAGCTTTTCCTTATTCAGTTGGGCTGTTGTCATCGTAAAATTATAATTCAAGAAGATTTTACCGAGAAATGTTTTATCTTGTTCACTAAGCATAGGCGCACCTCTACATTAAATCAATTGTATTTTTTCCTTCGGTGGTGTGTTTTAATACATTATACCCGATTTTAAGTGTTGAATCAAGTGCGGTAAAACATATCGAAATATTTTTTCGGTTGTGTGGTTTAGTGTAAAAATCAGACCCGCTTGTCCATAAAAAAGCAAACGGGTCTGGTATTAATTTAGACAGCAATTTGAAATTTTGACGAAGCAATGGCATACAGATTTATTGTTCGTTTTGTCCTGCTAACCTCGATAGAATAAGGCTTTTCGGCACTTTCCGCATTATCAGTTTCATCATATTTTTTGATTTTCTCATAGGTCGAAAAGCTATGTACCTTAAAACCGAAAACCTCACGCTTGTCCTCATATTTGATAAATTGGAACATTTCCGTTGCTTCTGTAGGCACCGAAGAACTCGGTCACCTTGAAATGATAGCGGCAATTGTCCACCAGCTGACGCGAAAGATGACTCCGGAGGAAATAAAAAAGGCCGGATTTGACGCATATTTCGTTGATCACACAGCCGGAGTTTATCCGCAATTTGCATCTGGTACACCGTGGACTGCAGCAACGATGCAGGTGAAGGGCGACGTCATAACGGATCTTAGTGAGGATATGGCAGCAGAGCAGAAAGCTCGCACAACCTACGACAACATTTTGAGGCTATCCGATGATCCCGATGTTAATGATGTCATAAAATTTTTGCGTGAGCGGGAGATCGTTCACTATCAGCGCTTCGGTGAAGGGCTGAGAAATGCGATCGAAAAGCTCGATTCGAAAAACTTCTATGCTGTAAATCCGGCTTTTGATTAAAAAAGCTCCCCCGCAGCCACGGGGGAGCATACATTATGCAAGTTTACTTTACTGCTTTTGCGGCCATTTTCCTGCGCTCGACCTTCGATACCCACATTGCCGCGGTAGCGTCACCGGTGATATTGAGCGTTGTACGGCCCATATCGAACAGCTTATCGACACCGGCAATTATCGCGATACCTTCAACAGGCAGGCCGACGGACATGAGAACCATCGACAGCATTATCATGCCTGCACCGGATACGCCGGCAGTACCGACGGATGCAAGTGTTGCCGTAAGAACGATCATTGCCATCTGGCCGAGGGTAAGGTCAACACCGTAGCAGCAGGCGATAAACACAGCGCAAACCGCCTGGTATATCGCTGTACCGTCCATGTTTATGGTCGCGCCAAGAGGCAGAACGAAAGAGCTTATCTCGGGCTCGGCGCCCATCTCATTGCAGCACTCAATGTTGATAGGCAAAGTTGCATTGGACGAGGTTGTGGTAAATGCTGTCAGCATTGCAGGGGCAAGACCCTTGAAAAAAGCTATCGGGCTCATGCCGGACAGGAATTTGATGCTGCATCCGTATACGATGATAACGTGCAGAATATAACCGATATAGGCGACACCGACAACTAGTGCAAGAGATCCGACGATCTTTGCACCGTTTACCGCAACAACGTCAGCCATCAGGCAGAATACGCCGATCGGGGTGAGCTTTATGATCATCATAAGGACTTTCATGGTGACTTCATTCATGCAATTGACAAGCTCGCCGATCTTCTTGCCCTTTTCACCGGCAGCAAGGATACCTGCGCCGAAGAATATTGCAATGCAGATTACGGGAAGCATGTTTGCATCAACCATGGGCTTAAGGATGTTATCCGGGAAGATGCCGACTATAACGTCCATGACTTTGGGAGCCTCGGCTGCCGTGTATTCAAGCGAATCGGTAACGCTTGAGTCAAGAACAGGGAAGAAGCCCTTGAAGCAGTTTACTACGACAAGGCCGATAACGACCGCAACAGCCGTTGTGCACATGTAGTAGATAAAAGTCCTTACGCCGACACTACCGACACGCTTGAGGTCATTGAGTGAAATTACGCCGTCCATAATTGAGAACAGGACGACCGGAACGACCATAAACTTAAGCAGATTTATGTATATCGTTCCGATGGGCTTAAGATAATCTGTTGTAAAAGTGCTTTTCGGCGCTACGAGCAGAAATACAAAGCCTACAAGGATACCGGCCAGCATGCATATGATTATCCAACCGGCCAAATTGATTTTACGTTTTTGCTGCATGACTATTCCTCCAAAAAATAATACTCGTATATTAGCATACGGGTAACTGCTTGGCTATAGTCCTGCGCAATTCTTAACGCGTTCTTTATGCTAAATTGCACAATTTTGAACCTTAAAACGCAAAATAATAGCCACTGTTTTGACCGCTTTGTCAAAACAGTGGCATTTTAATTAATTTTTCATTCAGTAGCTTCTTTCTCGCAGGGCTTTGCTTTGACCTTTTTCAGTCTCGCGTAGCGGGGTAGGGAATTGCTCTGAGGAATTCTTGGCTCGCCCTGTATTAGTGGGAGAACATAGTTAATAAATTCGTTTGTAACATAGTTGCCGTCTCTGGTTATCCATTCAAGGGGAACCTTTTTTTCGTAGTTAGCAACGCTGCTGAGTGAAAGAAGCGTAGGCTTGCAGGAGTACAGTCCCTGATTATCCTCACGTTCAAGTGCTACCATTTGTCCGGTAGCGCCATTTATCGCAGCTTCCACGGCATACTTGCCGACAGAGTATGCCTCATCAATGTCAACTGCCGAGGCGATGTGCGCTGCACTGCGCTGAAGAAGGCTGAGTTCAATGCCACGAACCTTTTTAAGTCCCATGCGCTCTTTCAGGTAATTTGCGAGTTTTACCGCCAAACCGCCGAGCTGAGCATGGCCAAATCCGTCAGTACCGGATGTCTTTGCCTCGGACACAAACGATCCGTCGGCGTAATGCAGTCCTTCCGAAACAGCAACAAGCACATTCCTTTTCTGCTTCATGATCTTGGTGACATCTTCCGTGAACTGATCAAGATCAAAGTCGCGCTCTGGAAGGTAAATAAGATCTGGACCGCAGCCGTTTCCGTATTCGGTCGCAAGTGCAGCCGATGCCGTGAGCCAGCCTGCATGTCGGCCCATTATTTCAATGACAGTGACCATATCCGTATTATAAACGTCGGTATCCTTGCCGACTTCCATGCATGATGTTGCGATAAACTTTGCTGCGCTGCCATAACCGGGGCAATGATCGGTTCCAAACAGATCATTGTCAATTGTTTTGGGAACACCCATGACCCGGCACTCATAGCCGACCTTCTCCATATATCTGCTTATTTTATTGCAGGTATCCATGGAATCGTTTCCGCCGTTATAGAAAAAGTACCTTACATCGTATTTTTTGAATATTTCAAGTATTCTTATATAGTCTGTGTCGTCCACTTCGGGATCTGCGATCTTATATCTGCATGACCCAAGCTCGGAGGAAGGAGTGTTAAGCAGGAGCTTAAGCTCATAATCTTCCTCTTCGGCCATGTCATAAAGCTCATCATTAAGTACACCTTTGATACCGTATGCAGCACCATATACATTTGTTATAACATCACTGTCGAGTGCTGTTCTGATAACGCCGTAAGCGCTCGCGTTGATAACCGCGGTGGGACCGCCCGACTGGCCAAATATGCATGCGCCAATCAGCGGCGGCTCAAAAAAATTATCCAAAACTACGCCTCCAATTCATAATGATTATTGATTATAACATGTTTTAGGTTTATAATAAATATGATTTTGAAAAAAATTGTGCAATATCACCATTTTTCTTACAGGAGGATCAATTATGCCACTCGTAACTACTACCGAAATGTTTGAAAAAGCCTATAATGGCGGATATGCCATCGGCGCATTCAATGTCAATAACATGGAGATCGTGCAGGGCATCACAGAGGCCGCCGCAGAGCACAAAGCTCCGGTCATCCTCCAGGTGTCCAAGGGCGCGCGCGCGTACGCAAACCACACCTATCTGATGAAGCTTGTTGAGGCTGCGGTCGAGGAGACTGGACTTCCCATAGCACTCCATCTTGACCACGGTGACAGCTATGAGCTTTGCAAATCCTGCATAGACGGCGGCTTCACCTCCGTCATGATCGACGCATCCTCCAAGTCCTTTGAGGATAACATTGCGCTCACCCGTAAGGTCGTTGAGTACGCTCACGATCACGGAGTTGTCGTCGAGGCAGAGCTTGGCACACTCGCCGGCATTGAGGACGAGGTAAATGTCTCCGCCGAGGATTCGTCCTACACCCGTCCCGAGGACGTTCAGGAATTTGTCGAGCGCACCGGCTGCGATTCTCTCGCTATCGCTATCGGCACCTCTCACGGCGCATATAAGTTCAAGCCCGGAACGAAGCCCCAGCTTCGCTTTGACATCCTCGAGGATGTCGAGCGCCGTCTGCCCGGCTTCCCGATAGTTTTGCACGGAGCATCCTCCGTACCGCAGGAGTTTGTAAAGCAGATCAACGAAAACGGCGGCAATATGCCCGGCGCGATCGGTGTTCCCGAGGCTCAGCTCCGCCAGGCAGCATCCATGGCAGTGTGCAAGATAAACATCGACTCCGATCTTCGCCTTGCAATGACCGCATCCATCCGCAGCTACCTGAACGCTCATCCCGATCATTTTGATCCGCGCCAGTACCTCAAGCCGGCACGTCAGGCAATAAAGGACATGGTCGCACACAAGATAGTCGATGTTCTCGGCTGCAACGGAAAGGCATAATCGTAAAATTATCATGGCAGGGAGGTGCTGCAATGGCTAAATCGCACTCATCAAAAAACAGTAAGGCAGGCAGAAGCTATGCTCAAGAAATTGTGACCATGATCAGAGCTGCTCTTTCTGCTGCGCTGCTCATAGCCGCGTATTCGGTAAATGCAGCATCCTTTATTTCGACGCTCATGCTTATCGCGGCGGCGCTCATATGCGGATTTGATATAATTCTTGCCGCCGTTGATAAGATAATTAAAAAGCGTGATTATCTCAACGATCAGCTGCTTGTTTGCTTATGCGCCATTGCATGCTTCTGTGTCGGGTGCTATACGGAGACGATAGTTATGCTTGTTGTCTACCAAATAGGACGCACCTGCCTGAACTTTGTTATCCGCAAAACCAAGCTTGGGTTTTACAGTGCCGTTTCGCCCGAAGATAGGGAAGGAAGTCTTAGACTCAGGAGCATACTTAACAGCCCCGGAAGCCTCAAAAACTCGGTTTTTGACAAGTACATGCCGTTTCTTGAGCTGTTTTCAAAAGCGGCATTTATCGTCGGAGTTTTGTTTGCAGTTGCCGTTCCGCTTATTACGGACATGACGTATGTGATGAGCATCCGCCGCGGCAGCATGCTAATTATTGCGGCGGTTCCGATATCGGCGCTGGCAGCGCTGCCGATGTATTCGCTCGCAGGCCTCAGCCGCGCGGCAGAATACGGAGTTTATATTAAAAACGCGGCTGCGCTTGAAAACACAGGCGAGCTTGCAGCTGTTATATATGATAAGGCTGACGTTTTCACAGACGGTACACCTAAGCTTGTTTCGGTCAATTCTCCGATACTTGATAACGAGAGCTTCCTTAAGCTTGCCGCATACACTGCATATTCATCCGAGCAGCGCTTCGCAGCACCAATAGTCAGTGCATACAGCGGAGATATAATTGCTTCATATATAGCCGATTTCAAAGATATTCAGGGCTGCGGAATGGAAATTTCGCTTCACGGAAGATCGGTTTTACTCGGAACAGGTGAACTGTTCGACGCAAAGGGAATATCAATCCCAGACGCGGAGAGAAAGAGCGGATATATTCTTTATCTTGCTATCGGCGAAAGGTATGCAGGAAGCCTCACACTTAAGGAAAAGCTCAACCCGTATGCCGAAAGTGTTATATCGGATTTTGCAGCTATGGGAGGCGTAAAGAGTGTATTGCTGACCGAGGACGGAAGGGACGTCAGCGAAAGGCTGGCAAAAGCTCTTAATGTGGATGAGCTGCATTACGAATGCGGTTTTACCGAGAAATCGGATATAATCCAAAAGTGCAAGGAACAGCTTGCGCCCGATGAAAAGCTTATGTACATAAGCGCCGAGAACCTTGAATACCACACTGCTGCTGATATCGACGCAAAAGTTGGAACGGAATTTGAAAACGCGGATATGCTTATGAGCAATATCGGCATATTCGGACTTCCTGTTGCATACACTGCGTCACATATGGCAAAGCGCCTTTCTGCCGAAAATCTCGCATTCACAGCGGTAATCAAGCTTGTACTTGTCGTCCTCGCACTCACCGGATGTGCAACGCTTTGGTTTATCGTCCTTCTTGATTTTGCAGCCTCGGTATTCGGCGTTTTGAACATTGTTCGCATGCCGTCTGCCGATACTTTGAGCGAAGATCCTGAGGATTAAATTTACAACAAAAAAGACTAACGGAAACATCCGTTAGTCTTTTTTGTTATCAGGCTCAAAGTTGGCGAGGGGATTGGCCTCAGCCGCAATTCGCAGCTCGGAATTATCAACGTGAGTATATATCTGCGTCGTGTTCAGATTATCATGCCCCAACAGCTCCTGAAGCGTGCGCACGTCAACTCCGTTTTGCAGCATAAGCGTTGCGGCTGTATGGCGCAGCTTGTGAGATGAATATTTCTCGGCATCAAGTCCTGCTCGGCGCAGTGAGTTCTTTACCATGCTGTGAACCGCCTCACGGCTCATTCTGGTGCGCCGGTTAGAAAGGAAAAGTGCATTTTTATCAATAGCTGCGATGCTTTTGCGAACGTCGAGATACTGATTGATCGCCTCAGCGCAGGCATCATTAATATAAATAATTCTCTCTTTGCTTCCTTTGCCGAACACTCGTATATGATCTTCGCGTATGTCAGAAAGGTTCAGTCCGACTATTTCGGATATTCGCAGGCCACAATTTAAAAATATACACAGTATACAGTAATCACGCTCTTTGTTTTTTCCGTCAACAGAGGAGAGGAGGGCCTGAGCTTCAGGCAAAGTAAGGTACCTCGGCAACTTATTCGGGATTTTCGGTACGTCGAGATCCTGCAAAGGATTAACGTCCAAAAGCTTAGCCTTTACGGTCAGATACTTATAGAAGCTTCGCAAGGTTGAAACCTTTCGAGCTCGGGTCGAGGCCATGGTACCATATTCGGCATCTCGGCTGTGCTGATTTTTGACTCGGTCGCGAGTCAAAAAAGCGAGATACTCATAAGCATCGGAAACGGTGATTGACTTAACAAAATCAAGATCAATATCATGTATGTCAATATCCTCAAGCTCGGTATCTCGCGAAACAAGGCCGCGGACGATCTTCATGTATCTGAAAAATGTTCGCAAGTCAAGATAATATTCCTCAACGGTTTTCGACGAGTGTCCTTTAATAGTCTCGTGATATATTAAAAAGCTTTTTATGATCTCAGGTGCTTCGGTTCTGTAGTCCATATTAAACGCTCCAATCATTTTCGTTGAATCTATTATAGCAGGGCAGCCGAGAGCATGTCTATTGACAAATTGACTAATAATTAAGCAAAATAAAGATTTTGTTCAATTTAGGGGAGATGAAAACGCAAATATGCGCAGCTAAGCCACCGGAAACAAGCTTACTGCGCATATTTTAAATTTCTTCAGTTATCGGTATTGCGCTGCCGATATCAAACATCGGCGCATTGGTCAAGTAAACCGGAGCTATATCGCGTTCATTTAAAAAGCGTTCAATGCGTGATCTTTCGCATACATCTGCAATCACACCCGTAAACGCCATTTTATTTCTGCTGATTTTAAATGATGCTCCGCCAATAAATCCGTGCTCAAATCCATCCAGAGCCGTAATCTTTTCGCTGACATGTAACACATCCATTCCGGTGGCTGACACAATTGCGGCAATTTTATTATCGGCAGTAATTATCGAGTTTTCGTCAACAACGCATATTGAGCATTTCGTATAGCCCTGTTTGCAGATTAGCTTCGTTCCTTCGAACTGCGATACGATCTGCATATTTGCGCTTTTTGGATTATAGATAAGCTTTTCATCGACTATGCAGATATTAAGCCCTGCATCATACGGATATTCCGGCCTTGAAGGATTTTCGGTGCAGATAAGCTCTATGTTGTTAATTAATTTGCAATTGTCAGCAACGCTTGACTGTACAGCCAGCCGGTTTCCTCCAAGGTGCGCTGCCATAAGGTCGCAATGTCCGGAAAGACGCTCATCGACAAAATCATTATTTTTGAACCAAATTGGAGCTATATTTTGCTCGAAAAGTGCATTTTCAAGCACATTTTTATACTTTTCACCGATTATTATCTGCCTAACTTCGCCCTGCGGCAGATGCGGTTTTTCAACAAAGCGTATCATTATCAGCCAAGTGTTGCCTTAATTGCTTCACGAATGTCTTTAACGCTTATCAGCTCAAGGCCGTCGGGCTTTCTGATATCGTCCTTGACATGTGCCGGTATTACGCAGCGCTTAAAGCCGAGACGTGCTATCTCGGAAAGACGCGAATTGAGATTGCTCACGCTCCTTATCTCGCCGGAAAGTCCGACTTCGCCTACAGCAGCAAGATCGCGCCCGAGCGGCAGGTCTCTGAAGCTGCTGGCTATTGCAAGCAGAGTTGCAAGATCGGCTGCCGGTTCGTCAAGCTCAAGTCCGCCTATTACATTAATATAAGCATCACACGCCGAAACCGACATGCCGCCGCGCTTTTCAAGAACGGCAAGCAGCAGAGTGGCGCGGTTATAGTCAATCCCGTTTGAGCTGCGACGACCGGAGTTATATGCAGCCGGCGCGATGAGCGCCTGGATCTCGGCCAATATCGGGCGTGAGCCTTCGATGACGCATGTAACGCAGGTTCCCGGCGCGTTCTGCGGTCTGCCGGAAAGCAGTATCTCCGAGGGATTTTTCAGTTCTTTTAGTCCCCGGTCGTTCATCTCGAAAACACCGATCTCATTAGTGGACCCAAAACGATTTTTGCCGGCTCTGAGTATCCTGAACGAAGTGCTGCGCTCACCTTCAAAATACAGGACGCAATCGACCATATGCTCAAGAACCTTCGGCCCGGCTATGCTTCCCTCTTTATTGATATGCCCGATAACGAATGTTGTAAAGCCTTTTTCTTTTGTAAGACGCATTATCGACATTGTGCATTCGCGCACCTGGCTTATGCTGCCCGGAGCCGAACTGACATCGGCGTCAAACATGGTCTGTATTGAGTCAATTATCACAATATCCGGCGACAGAGCCTCAACGTTCTCCATCACCTCGGTAAGCCCTGTTTCCGCCAAAACGTATATCTCGCCTTTATCTACGCCGAGTCTTTGCGCGCGCATTTTGAGCTGGCGCTCGCTCTCCTCACCAGTTACGTAAAGTATTTTCTGACCGGCTTCGGTCAAACCGCAAAGCTGCAGCAGCAACGTTGATTTTCCGATTCCGGGAGCACCGCCGACCAAAACAAGCGAGCCTCTCACAGCTCCGCCGCCGAGAACTCTGTCAAATTCGCCGATGCCGGTTGAAAAGCGCATTTCAGCTTCTGTGTCAAGCTCCGAAATGAGCTTCGGTTTCTTGATAATGGCCGAGCGAGCGGCGTTTTTGGCACTGCCCTTCCCTCTTACATCGGCTTTCACCTCAACGAGGCTGTCCCATGCGCCGCAGGCAAGGCAGCGGCCGCTCCATTTTACCGTTTCATTTCCGCATTCCGAGCAGCAGAACACCGTCTTTTGTTTCATATACTCTACTCCTTAAAGCTGTCGGCAGCTAAATTGAATGTATGACGCAATAAGCGTCATAGCTATTTTTGTTTGATAATTCCCGTCTGCAAGGAGTCCGGCCTCCTGTGGATTTGACATGAAGCCGCACTCGGCCAATATGGCCGGGCAGTTGACGCTCGATGTAAGCAGAAGCTGACTCGGTGCACTGTGTGCAACCCGTCTGTTTTCCGGATCCAATGCCGAGACCATGTTGCTCTGCGTGATAACGCCAAGCTCCTTGCTTTCGGGCGTTTGGGCGTACATGATCTCTGCTCCTCTAACTATATCGCTTGGGTATTTATTCTGGTGCACACTTATAAGCACACATTTCGGTATCGAATTTGCCATTTGAGCGCGTGCAACAAGATCGTCGTGTTCACTGTAGCTTTCGCTTTCAAGGCATCCAACATCCGATTCGCGCGTCAATTGATGCCCAATACCGACAAGATCACATATCCCGGACATTCTTAGAGCAATTGCAAGGTTAACATCACTCTCTTTAAGTCCATCGGCCGATACCGCGCCGCCGTCAACGCCGCCGTGGCCTGCGTCAATAAGCAGCGTTCGGCAATTATACGGAGCCAAAACGCCGACGCTCTTACCCGGAAAAGCCAAAAATACAGCCGCAACAAATAAAACCGCTGCAAAAACAGCTATCGCCGGTTTTGCAAGGCTTCTGATTTTAACAGTAATAAACATAAAATCACCCCACTAACAAGCTATGTCAATGGGGTGATTTTTATATCAGGCTCGGATTAATTTTTGATATAATACCCATTTAGGCAATTATATCATTCGGTTACGAATTTTTCAAGGCGGTCAAGGCCTTTCTCGATGTTTTCCATCGAGGCGGCATAGGACCAGCGAACGAAATTCTTCATACCGAAGCCAGAGCACGGGACAACTGCAACGAGAGCCTTTTCAAGCAGCGCAACTGCGAAATCATCATCATTTTCAATGAGCTTTCCACCAAGTGTTTTGCCGATAAGCTGCTCTATGTTCATCATAACATAGAAAGCTCCGTTAGGAACTATGCAGCTGACGCCTGGGATTGAATTAATGCGCTTGACAATATAATCACGGCGCTCAAGGAAAGCAAGCCGCATTGCCTCAATGCCCTCCTGCGGGCCGGTAAGCGCTTCAACGGATGCCCACTGGCTGATAGTGGACGGAGCTCCAGTGGAGTGGCTCAGGAAGTTGGACATGATCTTTGCAAGAGTTTTGTTTGCAGCGCAGTATCCAACGCGCCAGCCAGTCATTGCATAGGACTTTGACACGCCGTTAACGAGCAGTGTGCGCTCTTTTACCTCATCGCCGAGGCTGGCTATGCTTGTGAACTCAATTCCATCATAAATAAGCTGATAGTATATCTCATCTGCAAGAATATAGAGATCGTGCTTCACGCAGACATCGGCAATGGCGCGCAGCTCATCTGCGGAATAGATCATGCCTGTGGGGTTCGAGGGGTTATTGAGCATAAGGCACTTGGTTTTTTCGGTAATGGCCGCCTCAAGCTGCTGTGCGGTAATTTTGAAATTCTGCTCCTCACCTGCTTCAACAATAACAGGTGTGCCGCCAACCATGCGAACCATTTCATAATAGCTGACCCAGAAAGGCGCCGGGATTATGATCTCGTCACCGGGGTTGGTTATCGCAGCAAGTGCAATGTAAACGCTGTGCTTTGCGCCGCTTGCGACTACGATCTGCGTGTAGTCATAATCAACGCCGCAATCCTCCTTAAGTCTATGGGCAATTGCCTTTCTCAGCGGAATTATGCCTGCTGCCGGAGTGTATTTAGTTTTGCCGTCGCATATAGCTCTGATACCGGCCATGTTGATGTTGTCAGGAGTATTAAAATCGGGCTCGCCCGTGCCAAAACCTACAACGTCAAGGCCGTCGGCTTTCATCTGCTTTGCAAGGCTGTCAACCGCAAGAGTAGTCGATGCTCTTACAGCTTCCGCTATTTTAGATACTGGTTTCATTATCTGTCACCTCCGTAATAATAAAAATATTATAGCTTCACTTAAATGCTTTTTCAATAATTAATTTATATAAATATTGACCGTATTTTAATTTAATTATGAGCAAATGGACATTTAAAAGCGAAGTGTGCAGTTTTGCACACTTCGCTTTGCAGTCACAGCAGTATACAGATCAGGGTTCCTCTGCCCTCATTTATTATTCTTTGCAGCGTCTCCTGAAGCTTAGCTCTTGCGTTCGGCGGAAGACTCATTAAGCGTTCGGATATCGCATTCTGCGCAATATCGTACAGCGGCTGGCCGAATATATTTGACTCCCAAAGCCTGCTCATGTCGCCGTCAAAGCCCTGAAGTAGGAAGCTGATTATCTCCTCTGATGCGCCGTCTCCGCCGATCGACGGCGTTACAACGGCCTCAACACCGGTTTTCAAAAGATGTATTGCCGGAGCGTGCGCCTTTAGCTTTACAGAATATTTTCCCCCCTGTTTGACCAACTGCGGTTCTTCGATTTGCAGCTGGTCCGGCTGAGGCATAACAACTCCGTAGCCTGTTTGGCGTACAGAGTCAAGCGCATCTTTGATTTTGTCATACTCCTGTTTTATTTGCCCAAGCTCGCGCAGAACTTTTACAAGACTGCCGTCATCATGTATATCTATTCCCGACTCAGAGCTTATAAGTCTGTAATACAGAGCTCGCGGCATATCTATTGCTATATTTATCGTTCCGCTCCCCATATCGCTGCTTTCAATATACGCCGCATCAACTATATCCAATTCAGATATACGCGTCAGCATTTGGCTCATGTCATTTACGTTTATTACGCAGTCGGATGCGCATATAAGCTGCCGGTAAAGCTCGCTTTTCATTTCGTTGCCGCAGTCAATGGCGCAGAACCAGTCGGGAAGGCGGATCGATATTTCGCAAAGCGGAAACTGTCCGAGAACCTTGCGCATGATCTCGCATATATCGCCCTCGGTAAGCGTTTGGCAGTTGACTCGGATGCACGGCGCTTCATACTCGTCGGCCAATTGCCGCTCAAGCTCTATTGCACGTTCGGAATCCGGCTGAGCACTGTTGAGAAGTATGACAAACGGTTTTCCTATGCTTTTAAGCTCCGATACCACTCTTCTTTCAGGCTCGATATAAGCCTCGCGATCAATATCGCATATACTGCCGTCGGTCGTTATGATAAGCCCGATCGTTGAGTGGTCGCATATGACTTTTCGCGTACCCGATTCGGCAGCCTCGGTCATTGTTACCTCGTGATCAAACCACGGCGTTGTAACAAGCCGTTCACTGCCGTCCTCGAATCGTCCGGAAGCCCCCTGAACCATATAGCCAACGCAGTCAACAAGGCGCACCATGCATGTGGTATCGTCACTAAGCCTGATCCGCACAGCGTCTTCGGGAACGAATTTCGGCTCTGCCGTCATAATGGTTCTGCCCGAGCCGCTCTGCGGCAGCTCGTCGCGAGCGCGCTCTCTGGCGTATTCATCCTCAATGTTCGGAATGACCAGCGTTTCCATAAAGCGCTTTATAAACGTTGATTTGCCGGTTCTGACAGGGCCGACAACGCCGATCATGACAGCACCGCCGGTTCTTGCCGATATATCTTTGTAAATATCTAAATTCGTCATATAAAAACCTCCGCAGCTTTCTCGTTTGTACGAGTTTATGAGCCGCGGAGGACAAATATAACTTTTCAGAAAAATTGAGCCGTTTGCTTGTGAACTGAAGATACGACAAAGCTTACATCTTCAAATCTGTCGGCAAGCTTATCCGCAAGCACCGGCACCACAACATTTTCGGTGCAGAAGTGATCGGCGTCAATAAGATTGATGCCAAGCTCCTTTGCGTCAAGGAAGCTGTTGTACTTAATATCGGACGTAACATATGTATCGCAGCCGGCAGCGATTGCATCCATGAGGCTTGAACCGCCTGCTCCACCCATAACTGCGAGTTTTTTCACCGGTTTGCCTGCATAATGATATCGAAGCCCGTTTGCATTAAGAGCAGTTTTGCAAAGCGTAAGAAAATCCTCAAATCGCATTGACGTTTCAAGCTCCCCCATTCTTCCGCATCCGACCGAAGTCCCGGCTGCATCTACGCCGCAGGCTTCTAAGCAGCCATATGTTTTTGCATTGAGCGCAGACATCAGCGCGTCGTTTACGCCGCCCTCGGCTATGTCAAGATTTGTGTGCATGCATATAGCAGATATATCGTTGCGGATCAGCGCTATTATCTTTCTTCCGACAAGATCATCGGCCGTAACGCTCTTTATCGCGCCGAAAATTATCGGATGGTGCGAAACTATAAGCTGAGTGCCGAGCCGAATTGCTTCTTCAATAACTTCATCCGTTATATCAAGTGCAACAAGGCACTTTTCAACTTTAGCTTCCGCATTACCCACCAGCAGCCCGACATTGTCAAAGTCCATTTTAAGCTCAACAGGGGCAAGCTCGTTTAAGTATTCAAATATCTGCCCAACTTCAGCCATGTTTAACTCCTTTCATCCGCTCAAGCTCACTTATCATATTCTCAATGAGCTTTTTCCACGCTTCAAGCGAAGCATCGCTTGCACTTTCAAGCCCTTTTGCTGCGGCCTTGAAGCGCTTTATGTGCTTATCTACTACTGCATCAAAGCACGGCTGATTTACGATGCGCTCAAACTTGCCGATATAAAGCTCTGAATCAATATATTTTTCGCTTTCTCCCGGCTCTGCACATATTATCTGATACAGTATGCCGTTATCCTCAACATAGGTCTCCCTGGTTATGCGAAAGCCATTATTAACGAGCCAATACCGAAGGATCTCCGGTTTTGTTACCGGATGAAGAATAAGCTTATAGTCGCTGCGCCCTGCCCATTCAGGCATGTCGTACAAGCTGCGGTCGAGTATCCCGGTTATTGTATCGCCGCCCATGCCCGCAACAACGATCGTATCGACCCTGCTGCCGTCAATGCCCTCCAGACCGTTGCAGAGTTTTAGCTCCACGTCATCTACTTCGGCTTCAAGAAGCCCTCTCTCGGCCTTTTTAAGTGGTCCTTCGTTGATATCCCCGGCAACGATATATCCGCTGTATCCATTGCGGCGCAGTATTATCGGCAAAATGGCGTGATCCGTACCGATGTCAGCAACTCCTCGACCTTGTGAGGCAAAGGACGCAATCAGTTCAAGTCTGCTGCTCATAAAAAATCTCCATATATGGCGAAAAGCCGGCATAACCGGCTTTTCACTTAGCACTTACTTACAGAGCCAACAGATATGCCTTGAGCTCAACGATGAACTCATCAGGATCAACGCCGTGTGCAGCACAGGCTTGTTCGAGGCTTTCGGCTGTTGCAAGTGCGCAGCCGAGGCAGTGCATACCAAGCTCCTGGAATTTAGGCATTGCTTCGGGGAAATTCGTCAGAATTTCCGAAATAATGGTTTCTCTGTTGATATCCATAATCTTAAGCATTTCCATTGTTGTATCTCCAATCATAAGATTTTACAAAATAAAGAACGGGACGTCGAGAGGACGTCCCACTCTATACCTGCGGATTATGTCCTCAGGCCTGTTCCTTCATCTTTGCAAAGCACTCGCTGCAATATACGGGACGGTCGGACTTGGGCTCAAAGGGAACCTTTGCCTCGCCGCCGCAAGCTGCGCAAACTGCGGTGAAGAACTCACGGGGACCACGAGCTGCATTCTTGCGAGCGTCGCGGCATGCCTTGCAGCGCTGGGGCTCGTTCTGGAAACCGCGCTCTGCGTAGAATTCCTGCTCACCTGCGGAGAACACGAACTCCTGACCACACTCTTTGCAAATTAAGGTCTTGTCTTCGTACATTGTAAATCCTCTCTTTGAAAATCTCGCCTGTCGGCTTTTATATGCGTCAGCTATTGCTGATATCGCCTGATTTAAGCATTTGCGCCGTCTTGCGCCTTATCCTCTGTATCGCATTGTCAACAGCTTTGTCGCCCTTGCCCGTCAGCTTTGCTATTTCTTTATAGCTAAGCCCTTCAAGGTAATATGTCAAAACAGCTTTTTCATATTTGGAAAGCATGCTGACCAGGGATAAATATAACTGTTCTGTGTACTTTTTATTCTCTCTTGCCAGAACCTGCTCTTCAGGAGATTTCTGAAATAATTCAGCACATGCAACTGCCTGGGTCTGGGATTCATCCGAGAGTATCGACTCTAAAGGTACGCGATTGTTAAGCGGATCATGTTTCAAGCTGGAAGCTGATTTTACGGCTGAGCGCAGCCGATTTCTTATGCACCATTCTGCAAAAGTCTTGAATGACGCATTATGCTCGTTATTATACTGCCTTACTGCCGAGAGCAGCCCGAACATTCCCTCCTGAATGAGGTCCTCGCTCTCTCCCCCTGCAAGAAACAGAGGCCGGGCGCAGATACGCACAAGGCGCATATATCGGGAGACAAGCTCTTCTTCGGCATAACTGTCGCCATCGGCGGCAAGCTTCTGCAAGGCACTATCTTCTAATTCGGCGTATTCGATCATATAAAACCACTATTACTTCCAACAATACTATTTTAGTATATATCAAATTTGTTGAAAGTCAATATAATACGAGCAAAAAATCGCTGAAATTTTATAAAAAATCTGATTTTATATGTCTATCTCCTGCTGGCCGAGCTGTTGAATGCCAAGGTGCTCGTAAGTTTTCCTCGTTACGCAGCGGCCGCGCGGAGTTCGAGTGAGAAATCCCTGCTGCAGAAGATACGGCTCGTACACGTCTTCAAGTGTAACAGAATCCTCATTTATCGTTGCTGCAAGTGTTTCAAGTCCGACAGGGCCGCCGTTATAGAACTCAATAATGCTTCGGAGCATTCGTCTGTCGAGCGCATCAAGGCCGCTTTTATCTACTTCGAGCCTTGACAGTGCCATATCGGCAACATCCTTTGTTATAACGCCGTCGGCTCTTACCTGTGCAAAATCTCGCACACGGCGAAGCATTCTGTTTGCAATTCTGGGCGTTCCTCTTGAGCGCGAAGCTATCTCAACAGCACCGTCGCGCTCGATATCAATTCCCAGAATATCCGCGGAGCGCTCAACTATGCGGCGAAGCTCATCAACGGTATATAGCTCCAATCTGAGCGTGACGCCGAATCTGTCGCGCAGCGGAGCTGTAAGCTGGCCAGAGCGCGTCGTTGCGCCAATGAGCGTAAACTTCGGCAGCTCAAGATGCAACGAGTTTGCCGACGGCCCCTTGCCGAGAATTATATCTATCGCGTAGTCCTCCATCGCCGGATAAAGTATCTCCTCATATGCGCGGTTCAAGCGGTGGATCTCGTCAACAAACAGGATATCGCCCTCGTTGAGATTTGTCAGCATGGCGACAAGATCTCCGGGCTTTTCAATTGCCGGGCCGGAGGTTATGCGCATGTTTACGCCCATCTCGTTTGCTATGACGGCCGCAAGTGTTGTTTTGCCAAGTCCCGGAGGGCCATGCAGCAAAACATGATCGAGTGGTTCATTGCGAAGGCGCGCGGCGTCAATGAAAACGCTCAGATTGTCCTTTGCTTTTTCCTGGCCGATATATTCGGTTATTGTTCTCGGCCTGAGGCTCCCCTCGCCCACATCCTCCGGCAAATGCGAAGATGTAGTCAATACAGGAGTTTCCTCCAGGCCTTCCGAAAAATTTATGCTCATTTATTGTTCCCTCACATAAGGTTTTTTAGCGCCGCTTTTACTATCTGCTCGGTTTCCATTGTGCCAATGTCCAAGCCCCTGAGCGCTGCGTTTATCTCCGCCGTACCGTAGCCGAGCACCATGAGCGCGGCAATGGCATCGCTTTTGCTCTTGCTGCCGGACGCAGTTTGCGTCATAACAGCCGGCATTTCTGATACCGATGAACCGCCCATTTCCTTGGAAACCTTGTCTTTAAGCTCAAGTATAACACGCTGGGCGATTTTTTTGCCTACGCCTTGCGCCGCCGTTATGGCCTTATCGTCGCCGTTCATTATGGCAAGGGCAAGTCCCTCGGGGGTAGCTGCACACAGTATTGCCTGAGCCGCCTTCGGCCCGATACCCGAAACCCCGAGAAGCATCTCAAAGCAGCGCTTTTCACTGAGCGTTGCAAAACCGTACAGGTCAAAGCTGTCCTCTTTTATACACTCCGAAATATACAGCTTTGCCCTGTCGTTAAGCTTGAGTCTTGAGAGCGTATTGGTCGTTGTATTGACGGCATACCCGACTCCGTTGCAGTCAATGACCGCAAGATTCAAATCAATATCCGAAACTATACCGTTTAAATGGTAGAACACAGTCCTTCATCTTCCTTTCGGCTAAGTAGTGAGGTGCTGCTGCGGGCATGACATATGGCAAGAGCCACAGCATCGGCCGCATCATCGGGCTTTGGCGCTGACGGCAGGTTTAGAATGCGCTTTACCATCTCAATAACCTGTTTCTTTTCGGCTCGGCCATATCCGACGACGGCCTGCTTGACCTGCAATGGCGTATACTCAAAAACACGCACTCCGGCACGGTAAGCCGCGAGCAAAATAACTCCGCGAGCGTGTGCAACGGATATGCCGGTCGTTATATTCGTGTTGAAAAACAACTCCTCTATAGACATCACATCCGGAGAAAATGTGCTTATAAGCTCGTTGAGATCGTCAAATATTCTATCCAGCCTACTCGAGAGAGAAGTGTGAGCTGGAGTGCTTATTATGCCGCAGGTAACGAGCTTCATTTTGGCTTTGTCCGCATCTATGATTGAAAATCCAACAGTTGCAAGTCCCGGATCAATGCCCAAGATACGCATATTTATCACATCCTAAGTATTGATTTTATCACAACGTCACTTTTATTACAACAAAAATGCATCTTCACACTTATTATTCATTCGATCAAAATAGGCAATGTAAAGTTTGTCTGAACAAAAATTGAAACTCTTGCCATACTGTACGAAATATAATATACTATTTGCATCATTTTTTACGGAGAGAGTTATGAAAAATTCCATCAAAGATAAGTTATTTAACTACATGTTCAACACGCTTTGCAAAGAGCGGCACAGCGACCTTATCCGCGCAGTTTCGGCTATGCAGTCAGGCGAAAAGCGCGGTAGCAAATCGACAGTGCTACGAAAATGGTTTAGAGAAACGACCGGAGAGACTCCGGAGCTTAGCTCAGAGCAGTTAAGCGACGTTCAAGATACTTGGAAGGATATTTGGGACACCGGTCTCGTTGATCCGCTTTGGGTTCAGGTTTACAGCGGCAAAACCGGAATATACAGCCCCGAATACGTCGGGAGCGACATTCACTATTATAACGTTGAGTGGAGCAAGATAGATTTTGATTACCTCAGAGCCTTCCTTGACAAAAACTATATGGATGTTATCCTTCCCTGCGTAAAGCATCCGACGACGCTTATCAGAAAAATCCACGGGCAGTATCTCGACGTCGGCTTTAACCCTATAACCAAGCAGCAGGCAGTTGAAAAGCTGTTTGAAAACCTTGATCCGGGCGTGGTGGTCAAGATAAGCCGCGCAAGCAGCGGCGGTAAGGGCGTGCGTTTTCTCGGCAAGGGCAGCACCAGGGATGATATATCGGATGCGCTCGATGTTGACCGCGACGTTGCCGTGCAGCTTGTGATGCAGCAGCACCCGGAAATGGCTAAGATGAACGCCTCCTCAGTTAACACAATACGCATAATCTGCATTATGCTTGACGGAGAATCAATACCGCTTTCCGCCGTTGTCAGGATCGGAAACAGCGGCAGCCGTGTTGATAACTTCAGCAGCGGCGGCGTTGGCTGCGGAGTGAAGCCCGACGGGCATCTTAACGACTGCGGATATACGCAAAAGGGCGAAAGATATGATGTTCATCCAAACGGCTTTGTTTTCAGCGAAGGCTTTGTGCCGAATTTCGACAAGGCTCTGGAGGCCGTCAAGCGCTGCCACATGCATGTGCCCATGTTCGGCGTTGCTTCGTGGGATATAGCTATCGACGCAGATGGTGAGCCTGTGCTTATCGAATACAATGTCGGCGGTGCCGGCATAGATATTCATCAGTATAACAACGGTCCGCTTTACGGAAAGTACAGAGAGCGTATTATAGCCGACGCATTCAAAAACTACGCCGAGCGCGGCGCAACACTTGATTTTAACTATTCAATAGCGCGCGGTGAGGCAACGCTGTCAAACGGCAGCAAAGATGTTCATAATCTCATCATTCCTGAATTAATAGACGGCAAGCCTGTTCGCACGATCGCAGCAAGCGCATTCAAAAACAGCGATAAGCTTGAAAGCGCTATAATTGAAGCCTCGCTCAGCGAGATAGGCTATCTGGCGTTTTACAATTGCTCAAAGCTTCAGCAAATTGAATTTAAAGCACCCGTCAAAACCATATCCCGTTCGGCATTCAACCGCTGCACTGAGCTCGAAAGCGTAGTTATTCCCTCGGGCTGCGAGAAAATATGCTCCTATGCTTTCAGAACCTGCAAAAAGCTGCGGCAGATAACGATCCCCGATTCGGTAACAACGATAGAGCCGGACGCATTCCTTGAATCGCCAAACGTTACGATATGCTGCAAAAAAGGCAGCGCAGCCGAAAGCTACGCAATAGAAAACGGCTTAAAACACAAAACCTAACCGACATTAAGCGCAGTCAATATAGCAAAACCTCGGCAATGAAAAATTGCCGAGGTTTTTGCGCAAATTGTGAAGCTATCAGCCGTTATGCGCTCTGGGATGAGCCTTGTTATAAACATCCTTGAGCTGCTTTTTAACAAGCTGGGAATATACCTGAGTCGAGGATATGTCCGAGTGTCCGAGCATTTCCTGAATGGAATGGAGATCTGCGCCGTTTTCAAGCAGATGCGCGGCAAACGAATGGCGCAGAGTATGCGGCGTGATGGTTTTTTCAATATGCGCTTTCTGCTGATACGATTTAATTATCTTCCAAAAGCCCTGACGTGACATGCGCTCACCGCTGACGTTGACAAACAGTGCCTGCTCGGTGGGCAGCGCGATCATCTGAGGTCTTACAAATTCTATGTACTCATTAAGTGCCTTGACCGCAGTTGAATACAGTGGGATAAGGCGCTCTTTTTCAGTGTTTGGCGCGCACCTTACAACGCCGGCAGACGTGTTGACATCGCTTATATTCAGGGCAATAAGCTCGCTGACTCTGATGCCGGTTGCGTAAAGCAGCTCAAGCATGGCCCTGTCTCGATAGCCCTTTGCATCGGTGCACGAGGGCTGCTCAAGCAGAAGATCAACTTCCTTGCTCGTCAGTATCTGCGGAAGCTTATGCTGGCTTTTTTCAGGAGCGAGCTTAACGGTTGGATTTTCGCTGACATATCCGTCTTCGCAGAGCACCCCGTACATGCATTTGAGCGATGCAATGGCGCGCGACACAGTTGCAACCGATTTTCCGTTGCCCTTGAGCCAGTCAATATACTCGGAAAGCTCGTCCTTCGTTGCGCTGACTATATCCTCCGTCGTGTGCGTTTGCATGTAGTCGCCAAACTGGCGGACATCACGCATATAGGAGCTGAGGGTATTTGTGGAACACTTTTTGACCTCAACAAGATACTTATTGAAAACTTCGAGGCACTCAGAATTAAGCATCCGGCAACCCCCTTTCTTGGATATCACAGAATAAACAGCGCCACAGAAACGATCGCGGCAAGCATAAGTGCGGCAAACACCGCGCAAAACAGATTAAGCTCATATCGCAGCCTGCGGTCGGCACGAATAAATGCTCTCAGCTTAGGTGAAAGCGTAAAAGCTCTGTCACATGCATACACGGCTGCCGCCGAAAAAGCAAAAACGACCCCGCACAAAGCAAAAAACTCAGGTGAAAAAAGCGCAAATTTGGAATAACTGTACGAGATAAGCACAGCGTCGGCACCTGATAAAACAGCTAAAACCGCCGTCAGCACGCAAGCGCACGGCATTATAATGCACAGCGCTTGGGCAAGAACCAGCAGTGCAAAGCAGAGCCATAGATTCGTTACATCATACGTCGAGATAGACATAACGCCGCTCGAATCGCTTCTTAAAAGCAGCGTCAAAGAAGCTGCGCCAAGCGCAAACGCCGCAGATACGAGCGCTGTTCCAAGAGGAAAGGCACGCGATGCCCCGGATTTTTTGCGCAAATCAATATTATCCATCAGTTCCTCCTCACATTTACGAAAATCAGCGGAGAATAACTCATGGATTTACATAACTTCTGTGTAAACACAATATAATACAATTTTTCAATGTAATCAAGCGTTTTCTAAAAATATTATCAATTTTGTTAATTATGTCGATATATTATGTTAACATCATTATGTAAACCACATTACCGCCATCTGCTGTAACTCAGCCCTCTCAGGGTTTCAATCGCAATATTTAGGCCGCATATCCTGCACTTTTCACTACATATAGGTTATCAGCCTAAATTATGTCAACCGTTTTTGATATATACAAATAGTTATCTAAATTTTCTTTTTGCGATTTTTATGAAAGCTTTTGTTACTTTTGACTAAATTGATACTTCCGCCTATCGTTCCGCTCACCGCCGCTATGGCAATAATTCTGACGATCTTCAGCCAATCTACCTCAGTCGGATACGCAAGAAGAGGCACGGAAACAACGACAAATGCATATATGATACCTACCGCAAGACCGGATACGCCTCTCCTCCCCTGCCTTGGATTTGACAGCAGTGCACCTATAAATACTGCCAGAGCAATTGACGCGCTTATAATGATTTCCGAATATGCATCCGTTAGTTTTCCGTTTTTAACGAGCAGCGCGTACACGCCGCACATTAAAGCAGTCAACGCTATTGCAATTATCGTTCCGGTCACAACGCAGCTTTTTGATTTGCTTTTGCTTGCAGACATAAAAATACCTCCGGCAAGATGATGTTTGTACATCATATTTGTCCGAAGGTATTTTTATGCCGCAAAGCAGCCTGTTTACTTTTTCTCTTTCTCTTTTGCTTCAGCCGCGTCGGCTCTGACATTACTGCTGACAGCCCACTTCTTAAACTGAACGCGAACCTTGTCTTCACCGGTCTCGATGGTGATGTCATCCTCGGTGACATGGACAATAGTGCCCATAATGCCGCCGATAGTGACGATCTCATCGCCGACGCTCAGTGCGCTGCGCATTGCTTCTATCTTCTTCTGCTTTTTCTTCTCGGGTCTGATCATGAAGAACCACATCAGAACGAAGAACAGAAGAAGAATGATGATCATGGAACTGGAGCTGCCTGCTCCGGTAGCTGCTGCTAAAAACATATTTTGCTCCTTATATTAAAAAATTTTTTCGCTTTATGCTGATATCTAATTAATTATACATAGTAATGCCGAGTATTTCAAGTGTTTTATATCCTTGTATCCAACATTTTTGTATATTTTGATCGGAACTGTTCGAAATTATCGTTATCCAGACTCATGCGTATCTTTTCCATGAGCTTATTATAGAAATAAAGATTATGCATTACCGCAAAGCGCATGGCAAGCATTTCGTTTGCCTTGAACAGATGGCGGACATAAGCCCTGCTGTAGCGCTTGCACACGGGGCAATCACACTCGGGATCTATCGGCTGCTCATCGCGCATATACTTTTCGTTTTTTATGTTTATAATTCCGTTCCAGGTAAACAAATGCCCATGCCTGCCGTTTCGCGCCGGCATAACACAGTCAAAAAAGTCAACGCCGCGCGCAACGCCTTCGATTATATTGCCCGGAGTTCCTACACCCATGAGATATCTGGGCTTGTCCTTCGGCATATATTCCTCAACGGCCTGGATAGTATCGTACATTTCCTGATGAGTCTCGCCGACGGCCAGACCTCCGATCGCATAACCCGGAAGGTCAAGCTCGGCGATTTTCTTCATGTGCTCTATACGAACATCCGCGAAGGTGGCGCCCTGGTTTATTCCGAACAGCATCTGTCCGGGATTTACTGCATCCTCGCGGCTGTTATATTCCGAGAGCGCGGCTTTGCATCTGACGAGCCAACGATAGGTGCGATCGCAGGATTTTTCAACATATTCGCGCGGCGATGGGATCTTTATGCATTCATCGAACGCCATTGCGATATCCGAGCCGAGGTTTGCCTGAATGCGCATGCTCTCCTCCGGACCCATGAATATATGCCGACCGTCAATATGCGAATTAAACTTCACGCCCTCTTCGCTTATTTTGCGCAGACTCGCGAGTGAAAAAATCTGAAATCCGCCGCTGTCGGTCAGGATAGGGCTATCCCAGGTCATAAACTTATGCAGTCCGCCCATATCCCGCACCAGCTCGTCACCTGGGCGGAGATGAAGATGATATGTGTTTGACAGCTCGACCTGGCATCCGATGATCTTGAGGTCGGCAGCGGATAACGCGCCTTTAATTGCGGCCGCCGTACCGACGTTCATGAACACCGGCGTCTGAACTGTTCCGTGCGGAGTTTCAAGCTCGCCGCGGCGAGCATTGCCTTCCTGCTTTTTAAGTTTGTACATTGGTCCCCTCCCCTATTCGACGATCATAGCGTCGCCAAAAGAAAAGAATCTGTATTCTTCCTCGACAGCTACGGAATATGCATGCAGAACATTCTCTCTTCCGGCAAGCGCAGATACAAGCATGATAAGCGTACTTTCGGGCAGATGGAAATTGGTTATAAGCGCGTCAATGCATTTGAACGTATAGCCCGGATAGATGAAAATATTTGTCCACCCGGAGCTTGCCTCCATTGTTCCGTCTGCTTTTGCAAAGCTTTCGAGCGTGCGGCATGAAGTTGTTCCGACAACAATAACTCTGCCGCCGTTTTTCTTGGTTTCGTTAATTATATCTGCCGTTTCCTGCGGAACGATGCAGAACTCCGAGTGCATCTCGTGCTCCTCGATCTTCTCGGCCTTGACCGGTCTGAATGTTCCGAGGCCGACATGGAGCGTGACAAAGCACGTTTTCACGCCCATATCCTCTATCTCTTTAAGCAGCTCCTTTGTAAAATGCAAACCGGCAGTCGGCGCGGCTGCGCTTCCAAGCTCGCGAGAATAAACGGTCTGATAGCGCTCCGAGTCCTGAAGCTCTTCTTTTATATAGGGCGGCAGCGGCATTTTGCCGAGCTTTTCGAGCTTTTCGATAAATATGCCCTCAAAGTGGAATTTGACGATCCTGTTTCCTCCCACGGCAACATCCATCACCGTTGCCGTAAGCTCGCCGTCACCGAATGTAAGCTCGGTTCCGGGCTTAGTCTTTCTTCCCGGACGGCTGAGGCATTCCCAGCATCCGTCGCCAAGATCGCGCAGCAGCACAAGCTCAACAAGTCCTCCGCTGAGACGGGAGCCGATCAGCCTCGCCGGCAGAACTCTGGAGTCGTTCATAACAAGGCAGTCACCTTTTTTCAGATACTTCGTTATATCGTGAAAGTGCCCATGCTCTATCGCACCCGTTTTTTTATCCAGGTGCAGCAGGCGCGAGGAATCGCGCTTTTCAAGCGGCGTTTGAGCGATCAGCCTCTCAGGCAGGTAAAAATCAAAATCCGATTTATTCATTGCAAAAATGCTCCGTTTTTATAATGTACAATTGCATGAGCTTATATTATAATACAAAACTCCGAATAATTCAACAAGTCATATGTGTGCAAGCGCAGTCATAATATTTAAGAGTACCATGATGGGGGGTATCTTATGTTTAAAACTCCGATATTCAAAGGATCATGCACCGCAATCGTAACTCCGTTTAACGAAAACGGCATTGACTATGACAAAATGGCTGAGCTAATTGACTTTCAATACGATAACGGAACATCTGCAATCGTTGTTTGCGGAACTACGGGCGAGAATGCAACGATGAGCCGCTATGAGCATGAAGAGCTTATTGAATTTACCTGCAGGCACAACGACGGGCGCATGAAAATAATCGCCGGCATAGGCAGCAACGACACCGCAAAGGCTTTGGGATTTGCGCGCTGCGCTCTGCGCTGCGACGCCGACGGTGTGCTCATGGTGACGCCATACTACAACAAAGCAACGCAAGTCGGCTTGATAAAGCATTTTACATATGTTGCCGACAGAGTTGATATTCCGATGATCGTGTATAACGTACCGTCAAGAACGAGCGTCGGAATAAAGCTCGACACCTACATTGAGCTTTCAAAGCACCCTAACATAAACGGAGTTAAGGAAGCCTCCGGCGATTTCAGCCTTTTTGCCGCAACAAGAGCCGAGTGCGGCAACGACCTGTTCATATGGAGCGGAAACGACGACAACACCGTGCCGATGATGGCGCTTGGGGCTTTGGGTGTTATTTCGGTTGCATCAAACGTTGTTCCGGCCGCTGTTGCGAAGCTGTGTGAGCTTTGCCTCGACGGAAATTTTCTTCAGGCGCAGCAGCTTTATTACAAATATTCTCGGCTGTTTTCCGATCTGTTTATAGAAACAAACCCCATCCCGGTAAAGGCGGCAATGAAAATGATAGGCTTTGATTGCGGAAAGCTCAGGCTTCCGTTAACGGAGATATCCCCGGAGCATATGCAGCGGCTGGCCGAAAGCATGCGCGGCTGCGGCATTGGGATCAGAAGCGCAGATTAGGAAAAAACAAGGCATTGGCCCAAGTCCAATGCCTTGAAAGTTTTATTCGGGATAATGCGCCCTTACTCCGCCTATGAGCTTCGGCCGCGTGTAAGCCGCCGTTACAAGTGCATCGCCTATCTTCTTAACCGACAGACGCAGAGGAACGGCAACATCTTTAAGGTGCATGCCGATAAGCGTGCAGCCGATATCCATGCCGGCATGAGCTTTGACATGCTCAACCATAACCGGGTCGCTCATTCTGTCATACACGGCGGTTGCAAATGATCCGCCGGCCTTGGGCATGGGTCTTACGCAGACCTCATCAAGCATATATTTCTCGGCGGCGGCGCGCTCAACAACAAGTGCTCTGTTGAGATGCTCGCAGCACTGCGCTGCAAGATATATGCCGTTTTCGTTCAGCACCTTGAGTATAGCCTCGGCTACGACTACGCCGGTCTCGGGTGACGAGCCCTTGCCGATATGCTCGCCGAGTATCTCGCTGGACGAGCAGCCAACTACAACAAGTGAACCCTTCTTGAGCTTTGACTTTTCAACAAGCTCTCTTACTGCGTTTTCAGTTTCTATTTTTATCTGTTCGTACATTGCAATCATCTCCTACATAAATACTAACACATTTCCGGCCGTTTGACAATATGCCCTGCAAATAGTATAATTAATTAGCCATATTTCCAAGCAAATCTACAAAATGTGAGGTGTTTTAATTTGAAGAGAATACTGGCATTCGTTCTTTCGGTTCTTATGGTGCTATGCCTGTTTGCAGGCTGCGGCAAGGATGAAGAAAAGTCCCCCAACGCGCCCGATGTCAACGGTGACGGACTGAACAAGAACGAAGTAGTGAGCGGTCCTATCAATCCACTGACGGGCGAAAAGGTCAGCGAGGACAAGAGCGATCTGCGTCCGTACTGTGTTATGATAAACAACCACCCCGACGCACGTCCCTCTGTCGGCCTGTCGCAGGCTTCGATCATCTATGAAGCGCTTGCAGAAGGCGGCATTACCCGTATGATGGCTGTGTTTAATGACGTTGACGGAATAACCGTCGGCTCGCTGCGCAGTGCAAGACCGTATTACATCAGCATGGCTCAGGCTTATGACGCGATCTACATTCACGCCGGCGGAAGCGAGCAGGCATATTCGGACATAAAGACACTCGGCATTGACAACATGGACGGTGTACGCGGCGCTCGTTCCGGTGAAGCTTCCAGCTACTACCGCGATCAGACTCGTCTCAGCCAGGGCAAGAACGTTGAGCACACCCTGTTTGCCGACGGCAGCAAGCTTGCCTCCTTCTGCAAGAACAATTACGAGCTCAAGCACGACAGCAGCTATGACAACACCTACGGTCTCAGCTTTGCAGAGGATGCCGTTTCCCAGTGCACAAGCTCTTCGGCCGACTTCACCGTTTACTACTCTTATTACAATACGACCTTTAAGTATGACGCGGACAAGAAATGCTACCATGCATTTATAAGCGGAGATGAGTATATAGACGGCGGAAATAACAGCTCGATAGACCTTGCAAATGTCATAGTCCTCAATATTCCCACCAAGACCATTGACAGCTACGGCCGTCAGGCCATGGAGCTCACAGGCTCCGGCACCGGATATTTCTTCACCGGCGGAAAATATGTTGAGATCAACTGGACTCGCGCCGACCGTGCGGATAACTTCCACTACACGCTCAAGGACGGCACTCCCCTTAACCTGAGCGTCGGTAAGACCTGGATCAGCATTGCTCCGCTTGACAGCACCAAGGGAATAGTTTTCAACGGATAATTTTACATTATTTAAGCGCTGCGAAAAACTCGCAGCGCTTATTTTTATTTTATTCGTTCAAAATACTCTCTTGTTGTTTGGGCATCACTCTTTATCTGGGCTGCAAGTTCGTTGACATCGTCAAACTTTCGCTCGGGGCGAAGGAATTTATAGAAATCAATGCGCGCACGGTGGCCGTAAAGATTTCCACAGAAATCAAGCAAAAAGCTCTCTACATTCACGTTGCCCGAATCACTGACGGTGGGGCGAATGCCGACGTTTGTGACTGACATATACTCCTGCCCGTCAATATATGCCTTTGCGGCATACACTCCGTGGCGAGGAATTATAACTCCCTGCGGAAAGCTCATATTTATTGTCGGCGTACCCATCTTCGTTCCGAGGTGATAGCCTGTGCGTATAACATCGGTGAGCGTATGCGGATGGCCGAGGTATTCATTGGCTTTTTCCATCTCTCCGGTTTCGATGAGCTGCCGTATAAGCGTTGAGCTTACAACAACACCGTCGCGGCAGACAGCCGGTATAATATCGCATCCGACACCGCGCTCTGCGCAGTAAGCTTTAAGCTTTTCGGCCGTACCGAGGCCTTTGTATCCAAAGCAGAAATCGTGCCCCACGACGATCCATCGGAGATTCATCTCGTCAATAAGCTCGTCAATGAAATCCTGCCAATCCATATGCATGACGCGCTGGTTAAAGTGGATAACAACAACATCATCTATGCCAAAGCAGCGGCTGAGTATGTTCTCTCTGTCTTCGGCGCTGTTGATAAGCGGCACGGTTTTTTTGAAAACAAGGTTATCGGGGTGAACATCAAATGTAAGCACGGCAGGCTCTGCGCCCGTCTCTTCCGCGCGCTGCTTTATCTTGTTGATAAGCGCTGCGTGTCCGACATGTATGCCGTCAAAAAAGCCCAGCGCCATTACTTTCTGTTTTGTCATTGGCTAACCTCAAAAAAGCTTTTTATTGTTTTTAGTTTTCCGTTTTCGGCCTTGCCTACCAGCAGAAATTCGCCTGATTCGGAATACACTCTGTAGTCACAGTCATGTGCGGAGATTTTTATTATATTGCCGGTTTTCAGACGCTTTGCTGCGCTCTCAGGCACTTTAAGCTCAGGCAAAGCAGAAAAAAGAGTGTCCACAGGCAGCATTATGTCAACCATCCGTCCATCATTTGCAGCATTTTCGACTTCGTCGATGCTGTGCGCATCTTCAATTGAAAACGCGCCGGCGCTTATCCTTCTAAGGCTGCTCATGCATGCGCCGCAGCCGAGAGAAGCACCGATATCATTGCACAAAGTGCGCACATATGTTCCCTTTGAGCAGGCGATTTTTAATAGATAATCGCCGCCTTCTCTGCCGATGATCTCGATCGACGAGACTGTAATTTTTCTGGGGGTGCGCTCAACGCTTTGGCCTTTGCGCGCAAGCTCATACAGCTTTTTGCCGCCGATCTTGACTGCCGAATACATCGGAGGTATCTGCTCAATATCCCCAACAAAGCCGTTTACGGCCCTGTACACAGCTTCTTCATCCGGTAGGTCACTGCATTCAGAGATAACATTTCCGCTTATGTCCTGCGTATCCGTACTCAGCCCAAGGCGAAGTCCGGCGATATACTCCTTACTGTCGGCCTCGGCAAATTCCACTGCTCTGGTCGCTCTGCCGACAAAAACAACGAGCAGCCCAGTTGCAAGCGGGTCAAGCGTTCCTGAGTGTCCGATGCGCCGCTCATGCAGTATGCCGCGCAGCTTTGCAACAACATCATGGCTCGTCCAACCCTGCGGCTTATCGATGAGGATGATCCCGTTCATCAAAGCACCTCGCCTATGGCGGAGATGAGCATATCAAGCGTTTTTTCGGGAGATGCTTCTATCGTACAGCCTGAGGCCATTTTATGTCCGCCGCCGCCAAAATGGGCGCAGAGCGCGCTGCTGTCGAAAACTTTTTGCGATCGAACAGACACCTTGCACTTTTTATCTCCCATTTCGCGTATAACAAGGCTGACAACGCATCCTTCAACCTTGCCCGGTATACCTGCAATATCATCGCAGTCGTTTTCCGTTGCCCCGGCATCGCTCATCATTTTGCGCGTCACCGTTGCGGCAACAACTTCCCCATCAAAGAAGTATTTCAGTCCCGAAAGTATGCTGCCCTCAAGCGTCATTCTCGCCCGTGAGACCTGCCTGAAAAGATCAAAATTAAGCTTCTGCACCTCAGCGCCGTACTGCAAAATCTCGCTTGCCGCCGCAAACGTTTCGCTCGTTACATTTGCATAGCGGAAGCAACCACAATCGGTTGACACTGCCATGTACAAAAGGCTTGCCTCCTGCGCCGTAACATCGCCGCAGAGCGCTTTTATGACCTCAAGTACGATCTCGCCGCACGAGGCTTTGCTGCCGTCAAGCAGAAGCTTTTCGGCATAATGCGAGTTTGACGGGTGGTGGTCAATGCATACGTCAACCGTTCCGGTAAAGCCCGTCGGCAGCATATGCGCTTCGGCAACATCCACCGCCAGAGTGCATGCAAAATCAAAATTATCGGACACGAAGTACTTTACATATTTAAAATACTTCGGTGTAATATCCGGATTATTAAAAAGCGCGGCATTTTTGCCCGTTCTGCGCAGCGCCGAGCACAGCGCCGCGGCGCCGCCGAGCGTATCGCCATCCGGGCGGATATGGGTCAGGATGAGAATGTCATCATGTTCATTAAGCCACGCGGCACATTCTTTGATATTCATTCTTCGTCCTCATCGTGTTTAATATCAAGGCTGCTTATGATCTCGTTGATATGCGCGCCGTATTCGATGCTGTGATCGATCTCAAATACAGGTTCCGGGGTATTTCGAAGCTTGAGCGAGTTTCCAAGCTCACGTCTAAGCCAGCCCGACGCAGATTTGAGTCCCTTCTTGAACTCTTTTTCGTTTTTCAATCCCATTACGGAAAGCCATATCTTGCAATAGCGCATATCGCCCGTTGTTTCAACGCGCGTTACACTTATCATGCCCTGATTCACCCGCGGATCCTTGATCTCGCGCAGAAGCTTGCTCATAATGAGTTGAATATCATCGTTTGTTCTTGCTAATTTATTTGAGGGCATATTTCTCCTCCTGTATCTATGCGTTGGGCGGCCTGAACGACCGCCCAAAACTATTTATCAGACTTTTACCTGCTCCATAACGAAGCACTCAATAATGTCGCCGACCTTGATGTCGTTGAATTTTTCGACCTGCATGCCGCATTCGTATCCGCTGGCAACTTCCTTGACATCGTCCTTAAAGCGGCGCAGAGATGCAAGCTCGCCCTCATGGATAACGATGTTATCACGCAATACACGAACCGAACAGCCACGCTGGATCTTACCGTCAAGGACATAGCATCCGGTGACTGTGCCGACCTTGGAGACCTTATAAGTCTCGCGAACCTCGGCATGGCCGATTATGACTTCCTCAAACTTCGGCGCGAGCATGCCCTTCATTGCTGCCTCGATCTCATTAATGCAGTCGTAAATTACGCGATACATGCGCATATCGACATTCGCTCTTGCGGCACTGTCGCGTGCGGCATTGTCCGGACGAACATTGAAGCCGACGATTATTGCGCCGGATGTGGCAGCGAGCATAACATCGGATTCATTGATTGCGCCGACGCCGCTGTGGATGACCTTAACGCACACTTCGTCGTTTGTGATTTTTTCAAGCGATGCTTTAACGGCCTCGGCAGAACCCTGAACATCGGCCTTAACGATGATGTTGAGAGTTTTCATCTCACCGGCCTGGATCTGGCTGAACAGATCCTCAAGGCTTACCTTCTTGCTGCTTCCGAACGCAGCGTTCTTCTGCTGAGTCTTTCGCTCTTCAACAAGCTCGCGAGCCATGCGCTCATCGGCAACGGCATTAAATGTATCACCTGCACTGGGGACCTCGGACATGCCGGATATCTCAACTGGAACCGAGGGGCCTGCCTCGGTGATGCGAACGCCCTTATCGTTTATCATCGTGCGCACACGGCCGACGGCGGTACCGGCAATGATGATATCGCCGAGCTTAAGCGTACCGTTCTGGACAAGAACGGTCATGATCGGGCCGCGGCCCTTATCAAGTCTCGCCTCGATGACGGCGCCCTTTGCGGCGCGGTTGGGGTTGGCCTTGAGTTCCTGAACCTCTGCAAGTATAACGAGGTTTTCGAGCAGATTATCTATGCCCTCGCCGGTTTTGGCCGATATCGGGCACACGATCGTATCACCGCCCCATTCTTCGGGAACTATATCATATTCGGTAAGCTGCTGCTTAATACGCTCGGGGTTTGCGCCGACCGTGTCCATCTTGTTGATAGCGACAACAAGCGGAATGCCGGCTGCCTTGGCGTGGTTAATGCTCTCAATGGTCTGCGGCATAATGCCGTCGTCGGCAGCAACAACGAGTATTGCGATATCGGTGACCATTGCGCCGCGCGCACGCATGGATGTAAATGCCTCATGGCCCGGAGTATCCAGGAAGGTTATGGGACTGCCGTTGATTTCAACGGTATATGCGCCGATATGCTGGGTTATGCCGCCCGCCTCACCGGATGCAACGTTTGCATGGCGGATATAGTCAAGCAGTGAGGTCTTGCCGTGGTCGACGTGACCCATAACAACAACGACCGGAGCACGGCCGACGAGCTCGTCTGCGCTGTCTTCATGATCGTCTATAAGCTTCTCTTCGACGGTCACAACGACTTCCTTTTCGACCTTGCAGCCGAATTCCATTGCAACCAGTGCCGCAGTGTCGTAATCGACAACGTCGGAAACGGATGCAAAAACACCGAGCTTTATAAGGCGCTTTATGACCTCGCCGGCAGATTTCTTCATTCTTGCAGCCAGCTCACCGACGTTGATCTCGTCCGGTATCATTACCTTGAGCTGCTGCTTCTTAGCGATCTCAAGCTGGAGCTTCTGCATCTTATCGCGCTCTTCCTGACGGCGCTTTGCCGATGCTGCCTGACCCTGCTGGCGCTGCTTTGCCTTGTTGACGATCTTCTCCTTGCCGCCTTTGCGGTCGCGGTCACGGTTGCGGCTCTTGTCGCCGGCCATGTTGTCGAACTTCTCGTCATACTTGGCTATGTTCACCGCTGCACTGCCTCGGGTATCGACAACGCGCTTCTCCGCTACCTGGCGCGGAACATGCGGCTTATTCTCTTTTTCCTTCTTTTCGGGAGCCGGCTGCTGCGCGGTGTGTGCTTTCTCGGCAGGCTTTGCAGCAGCGGTCTTTTCCTGCTTTTTCTCGGCAGGCTTTGCCTCTCCGGCCTTCGGCGCGGACGCAAATATATCCGCAAGACTTTCGGCCTGATTATGCTGGGTCAGATATTCAAATATAACGTCAAGCTCGTTGTTTTCAAGAACCTGCATGTGGTTTTTAGGAGTCGTAGCATAATCCGTTAATATCTGAGTTATCACCTTGGATGTGGTGTTAAAGTCTTTTGCTACCTCGTGTACTCTGTATTTAATCATGCTCATGCATTAGTCCTCCTTTTACCTGTCCTCTTGTTTTTCTGCCGAACGTCGTCTTTGCGCTTTTTGCTTTCCTGCGCTCGCCTTTGTATGATCTGTGCCGCTTCATCGTATTCCTGGGGAGATATATCGCACAGTCTCTGCATAAGTGCGTCGGCAAAGCCGATATCGCACACAGCAGCCATTGAGCAGCCCGGCTTGCCGACATGCTCGGATATCTCTTCCTTTGTAAACGGAACCGTTATCAGCGGCGCTTTGCTGCCGTACATGTATCCCGATGCACGCTTTCGCGCATTGGGCGATGCGTCGGACGCAAGCAAAACGAGCTTTGCCTCGTGCTCTCTGACAGCGGCGCCCGTTTCCTCCTCGCCGATGCGCAGAGCGTTTGCCTTGCGCATAAGGCCAAGCAGATTCAAGGCTTTCTCTCTCATTGGTTCGCCTCCATCTGCTTTTCGAGAGCGTCGTATATCTCCGCCGGGATCTGCGTTGAGAAAGCTCTTTCAAGCGCTTTTGACTTCATTGCTTTTTTCAGGCACTCCCCGTTAGAGCACAGATACGCACCTCTGCCGGGCATTTTGCCCTTAAAATCAAGGCTCACTTCCCCGTCCGGCGACTTGACCGCACGGATAAGCTCGCGCTTCGGTTTCATTTCTCGGCAGCCTAAACACTGCCTCATCGGTATTTTCTTCTGCACTGCGGCTGCCTCCTTTCGTTTATGCCTCCGACTCGGGCTTTATGTCGATCTTAAATCCCGTCAGGCGTGCTGCGAGACGTGCGTTCTGGCCTTCCTTGCCGATTGCGAGAGAAAGCTGACTGTCGGGAACGATCACGCGGCAGCTCTTGCCGTCTTCAAGCATGGTAACGCTGACGACCTCACTGGGAGCGAGAGCAGCGGCAATGTATTCCTCGGGGATCTCGCTGTATTTAATAATGTCTATCTTCTCGCCGCCAAGCTCATCGACTATGCGGGCAACGCGGCCGCCCTTCGGACCAACGCAAGAACCAATGGGATCGACGTCGGGATCGGTTGACCACACCGCCATCTTGGTACGGCTTCCGGCTTCGCGAGCGATGGACTTTATCTCTACCGTTCCGTCAAATATTTCGGGAACTTCAAGCTCAAACAGTCGCTTGACAAGTCCGGGATGAGTGCGGCTTATGAGAACCTGCGGACCCTTGGTTGAATTTCTGACTTCAACGACATAGACCTTTATGCGGTCGCCTTCCTTCAAAGGCTCGGTCTTGATCCGCTCATTAGGAGAAAGCATCGCCTCGGTATATTCGCTATTGGAGCTGATGCGGATCGAAACGCTGCCGGTTCTCGGCTCGATGCGAGAAACAACACCGGTGAGTATCTCATGCTCTTTGGATGTAAACTCCTCATACACTATGCCTCGCTCGGCCTCACGGATGCCCTGGATGATCACCTGCTTTGCAGCCTGAGCCGCAATACGTCCGAATTTTTTAGTCTCAACCGGGATCTTTATTGTATCACCAAGCTTTGCGCGCTTGGTGATCTTCTTTGCTGCCTCAAGATCTATCTCAAGCGCAGGCTCCTCGACCTGCTCGACAGCCACCTTGTTTACATACATTTCGATGCGCTTTCTGTCCTCGTCAAGCAGAATATCGACATTATCCGCACACTCGGGATTGTCGCGCCGGAACGCAGCAAGCATAGCCTGCTTGATTTTATCATACATATATTCTCTGGGTATTCCCTTTTCTTTTTCAAGATCTTCGATTGCAGAGAAAAAATCAGCATTCATTTTCAATTTACCTCTTCTTTATTATATGGTTACATGCAGCCTGACCTGCGCAATTTGTTCCTTTTTAAGCTCAACGCCCGAAACGGTGATATTTCCGTCATTGTATTCCTCGAGCGTTCCGACGAGAGTTTTTCTGCCCTCATAGGGCTGATATAGCTTAACTTCGACATCCGAGCCGATAAACTGCTCAAAATCGGACGTACGCTTAAGCTCGCGCTCCGCTCCTGCCGAGCCGACCTCGAACACATAGCTTTCCGGAATGGGATCGGCCTCATCAAGTATCGGGTCAAGCCTGCGGCTTATCGCTTCACAGTCGGCAATGCCGACGCCGCCGTCTTTATCAATGAAAATACGCAAATACCACGTTCCGGCTTCTTTAATATACTCAACACTCCACAGCTTGCAGCCCTCTTCCTCAACGACCGGGCGCGCAAGCGCTTCGACTTTATCACTGATCTTGCTCATAACAAAGCTCCTGTTTTTATAATCCGCAAAATGCTCAACAAAAAGAGTGGGCTGGAACCCACTCTCGCATACTAACTAACTTACCTTATTATAATACCACCTATATATCGTGATTGCAAGCATTTTTTGCATACTCACACACAATTTATCGGTTATTTATAGTGCGCAGCAAATTCTTCAAGGCACATTCCGTTTTTCATGATAAACTCAGCCACTTCTTTGCCCACATACCTGTAGTGCCATGGCTCATCCCAACCGGTGACGCTTTTCTTATTGCTCGGGTAGCGCTTTATAAAGCCAAACTGAGCGCAGTTTGCGTCGAGCCAATCAAAAAACTTTGAATCCATCTTGCTGTAATCTAGCACTTCATACTCTTTGTCGAGAATATCTACGGCAAGACCGGTCTGATGATCGCTTGTGCCCGGCTTTGCAACTATCTCTGCAGCTATCTGCTGGGCTTCTTCATATGTATACACTCCGTTTTGGCTCAGCTCCGATGCCTTTTCATTAAATAGCTGCTGCTGATCGGCATATGACCTGTATCCGACGCTGATATACGGCTCAAATCCTGCTTCCTTCGCCGCATCAATAAGCGCGGACAAGCTGTCGATTATGCGTTTATCAACATACGGTCCGTCAGAGCCGAACTGCCTGACAGAGGGCGCGTATGACTTGATAGGCGTATCTTTATTAATAAGCACATACTGCCACTCGGTTATGGTGATCGCCGGGAACTCAAGATCCGCGTATTTTTCAAGAGACGCTTTGCTTGAGTTTTCGTACTCGGCCATCGGGTCGGTCAGCGCATTGGTTTTGACAAATACGGAGTCTGCCCCACCGACAACGACTTCAGAAGTGAGCTGAACGCGCGAGTTAATTATCAGCACCAAAGTTGCCGCCATTATAAGCATGAAAAACGTCCACACAGTTTTCTTAATACGCACCCGAGCTCACCTCCCTGAGTTTTTCACGTTATTCTATCACAAAAGCTCGGCCTGCACAAGATAATTATATGTATGCGTCATCGCCAAGCTCGGATCTGAGTTTTTCGAGCGCTTTCTTTTCAAGTCTGCTGACGTAGGATCTGCTTATACTGCACACTTTTGCGGTTTCACGCTGAGTCATCGGAGCCGCGCCGGCAAGGCCGTACCTCAAGCGTATTATTCTTGCTTCGCGCTCGTTTAAGACACTGTCAACAAGTCCGCGCAGCCGGCCGCAAAGCTCAATATCGCCGATTTTTTCGCTCATTTCATCGTCCTGAGCCAGAACATCCATAAGAGATAAGTTGTTCCCTTCTCCGTCGGTATCCAGCACATCAGAAAGGCTGACGTCACCCATAGTCTTCTTAAGGCTGCGAAAATGCATTAGTATCTCATTTTCTATGCACCGTGAAGCGTAGGTGGCAAGGCGGATGCCTTTATCGGACTTATAGGTATTTATCCCCTTTATAAGCCCTATAGTTCCGATAGATATAAGGTCTTCGATATCGTTTGTCTGCGTATAATATTTTTTAATGATGTGAGCAACAAGGCGGAGATTGTGCTCAACAAGGACGTTGCGAGCGGAGATATCTCCATTTTGCCACTGCGTGAGATATTTTTTCTCCTCTTCCTGCGAAAGCGGACTCGGGAACGACCCTCCCGGCGAAAGTCTGAGCATCAGCAGCGCACTGCCGACAAGCATGGCCAGCGATATTCCAAGCATTGAATCACCTCAGGATATTGTATTCCGCCATTGCATGTACAAATCATATAAATTTTGCGCACATTTTTCCTAAAACATTGACAAATCAGTTAAACGTGATATTCTTAACGCAAGAGTGTTTGTACATGATGTGCATTAAAGTAAAGGAAGGAGCAACACTATGGCATTCAGACCTAAAATTCTTGCGCTTGCAAACAAGATCACGCTCGAAGCACGAACCGGCATACCAAACGTTCCCGGTGATCCGGAGTACAGGATTCTGGCCGAGGTAGTGACCGACGAGCAGGCAGACGTAGCCCTTGCGTGCAAGGTGCGGCACAGTCTTACGCTTGACGAGATCGCTAAACGCTGCGGCAAGCCGCCGGAGGTTACAAAAAAGCTTCTGTGGGAGCTTGCAAACGAGGGCATTGTCGTCACTTACACGAGCCCCGATGACGGCCGCGACTACTACACCCTGCCCTGCTGGGTTCCTGGCATAATGGAAATGATGGTAGGAAACAAGGAGCAGGTCGAAGCTCACCCCGAGATAGCCAGGTGCTTTGACGAATACACGCTGAAAAACATGAAGCTCATGACTCCGAACCTGCCGCGCGGTATGGGCGTTATGCGTGTAATTCCGGTGCAGAAGGCAATCGACCTCAATCGTCACGCAGTTTCATCCGATCAGCTGAGCAAATACATAGATAACGCGTGGAAGATCGCCGTTACCGCATGCTCGTGCCGACGCACTCGCAGGATAATGGGCGAGGGCTGCGGACACCTTGAAGAGGATATGTGCATCATGCTCAACAAGGCGGCCGACTTCCACGTTAAAACCGGCCACGGCAGAGAAATAAGCAAAGAAGAAGCTTATGCAATACTTAAAAGAGCCGAAGAAAACGGACTTATACACGAGCTTTCAAACACGGACGGCACCGGCGAGGTATCCGGCATATGTAATTGCTGCGAGTGCTCCTGCCTGTCGCTGCGCGGCGGACGTCTTTTCAACGATCCGACGATCATGAAATCCAACTACCGCGCGCAAGTGGACAAAGAAAAGTGCGTTGCCTGCGGCCAGTGTGTTGAAAACTGCCAGATGAACGCGCTGCGCCTCGGCCAGAAGCTTTGCTCAACGCAGCCGCTTAATATCAGGAAATCCGAAACTCCGGACGATAAGATCTGGACAAAGGAGCACTGGAACGAGGACTGGCGCGAAAATCGCGAAAACGTCGTCGAGACCGGCACGGCGCCGTGCAAGACAAACTGCCCGGCCCACATCGCCGTTCAGGGATACATAAAGCTCGCCGCCCTGGGCAGATATCAGGAGGCGCTTGAGCTTATAAAAAAGGAAAACCCCTTCCCTGCCATATGCGGTCGAGTGTGCCCGAAATTCTGCGAGGACGCCTGCACTCGCGGCGATATTGACGATCCGATAGCGATAGACGATATAAAAAAATTCATTGCCGAGCAGGACATGAAAGCCGAGCACAGATTTGTTCCCAAGATGGTCAACCAGATCGGCAAAATGTATCCGCAGAAGATTGCAATCATCGGAGCCGGTCCTGCCGGACTGAGCTGCGCGTATTACCTCGCGGTAAAGGGCTATCCCGTGACAGTTTTCGAGAAAGAAAACACTCTCGGCGGCATGATGACCATGGGCATCCCGACATTCAGGCTTGAAAAGGACGTTGTTCTGTCCGAGATCGAGGTTTTAAAGGAGCTGGGAGTTGAGTTTAAAACCGGCATTGAGGTCGGCAGAGACATAAGCCTCAACGAGCTGAGGGTTCAGGGGTACAAAGCGTTTTACATGGCTATCGGTGCACAGAAAAGCGCTCCGATCGGCATTCCCGGCGAGGAGCTTGACGGCGTTTACGGCGGCATTGATTTTCTGCGCTCAACGCTTACCGGCAAGCACGTTAAGCTCGGCGAGCGTGTTGCCGTGATCGGCGGCGGCAACGTTTCGGTTGACGTTGCGCGCAGTGCGATAAGGCTGGGCGCAAAGGAAGTCACGCTCATTTACAGGCGCGGAAGAGACGAGCTCAAGGCAGATCCCGAGGAGATCGAGGACGCACTAAACGAGGGCGTGAAGCTTCATCTTCTCGCCTCTCCTGTCGAGATAATCGGAAAAGACGGAGCCGTCACGGCGCTGAAGCTTGAAAAAATGAAGCTTGGCGCTCCGGACGCCTCCGGCAGGCGTTCGCCGGTTTCGACGGGCGAATTTGAGACTATGGACGTTGATAACGTTATCGGGGCGATCGGCCAGATCATCGACTGGGGCGGCATCGAAAAAGGCTCAATGCAGCTTGACAGAAAAGGCTGCGTAACGGTCAATGAGCTTTCGTACCAAACCGGCGAGCCGGACGTGTTCGCAGGCGGCGATGTTGTTACAGGGCCGGCGTTCGTTATCCACGCCATTGCCGCCGGCAAGGAGGGCGCAGTTTCGATACACAGGTACGTTCACCCCGGTCAGACGCAGAATCTCGGCCGTGACAGGCGCATTTTCACCTCGCTGGATAAAACCAAGGCGGCGCTCGCCATCGGCGGATATGATACCGCACCTCGTCAGAAGGCCGCCGTCGCCGGAGCCGACAAGGCAAGAAAAACGATGGACGATCTGCGCGGAACGTTCACCGAGGAGCAGATGAAAAAAGAGACCGAACGCTGCCTCGGCTGCGGCGCGGTCGTACTCGACGAATACCGCTGCGTCGGCTGCGGAATATGCACAACAAAGTGCAAATTCGACGCAATAAAGCTCGTTTGGGTGGACGAATTCGTATCTCCCAAGGTTGAGAAGATCGCTCCGCATCTGATCGCAGGAATGGCAAAGCGCGGCGGCAAAATCGCCATAAAGGCGCTTAAAGATAAAGTTGACAAACTCTAATGCAAAAAATTTGCCGGGCAGCAGTGCTGCCCGGCTATTTTGCATTTCTGTCTATTGCTTTTTCTTGGTTATTGAAGTATTATTATAAAAACACTTCAGTAAACGGAGGCACTTCAATGCACAGACCAGACGAGGGATTTTACCACGATCACGGAGACGGTATAATCCACTGCCATGAGGCCAAGCCTTGCGACGACATAAGCGAGCACGAGGAACATGAGCATCCTCATCACAATCATTCGCACTCCCACACGCAGAGCAAGGCCGTGATAAACCGGCTCTCGCGCGCTATCGGGCATCTTGAGTCGGTAAAGCGCATGGTCGAGGATGAGCGTGACTGCACCGACGTTCTTATACAGCTGGCTGCCGTCCGTTCGGCGCTGAGCAGCACTGCGCGCGTTATACTCAAAGATCACCTCGAGCACTGCATAAGCGACGCCGTTGAGACCGGCGACGATACCTTCATCGAAGAGCTTAACACTGCCATTGACAAATATATTAACTGAACAGCTTTGCTTCAAGCAAAAAACCGGCTGAGGAATTATCCTCAGCCGGTTTTTCATATTCTCTTAGTTGTTTGCGTTAAAGATTTTGAAGATGCTGTCAAAGGGATCTTCCTCGCCGGAAGCCTTAGCAGGCTCTTCGGGCTTCTTTTCGGCAGCCTTTTCGCTTGCTGCAGTGAACATGCCCTGCTGCTTATCGAAAGCAGGCTCGGCCTTCTTTGCCTGAGCAGACTGTGCAGGCTGCTTTGCTGTGGGAGCCTCTTCAAAGCCGGTAGCGATGACGGTAACGCGGATCTCATCCTGCATGGACTCGTCAAAGGTTGCACCGAAGATTATGTTTGCATCGGGATGAGCAGCCTCCTGAACGAGGTTTGCGGCTGCTTCTACATCCTCAAGGCCCATATCCTCGGAGCCTGTGATATTGATAAGCACGCCGTGTGCGCCGTTTATCGAGGTCTCCATAAGTGGGCTTGCGACTGCCATACGGGCTGCATCCTCTGCCTTGCCCTTGCCTGCCGCGCGGCCGACGCCCATGTGAGCAAAGCCGGCATTTTTCATGATGCAGGTAACGTCTGCAAAGTCGAGGTTGATGAATCCGGTGTTCTTAATAAGGTCGGAAATACTGGTGACGGCCTGGCGCAGGACATCGTCGGCAATTTCAAACGCGTTTGCGAGAGTGACCTTCTGATCGGTAGCGTACTTCAGGCGATCATTGGGGATGATAAGCAGGGAATCGACCTTGCCGAGCATCTCTTTAATGCCGTCGTTTGCCTGATCCATGCGGCGTTTACCCTCGAACTTGAAGGGCTTGGTAACGACGCCGACGGTGAGTATGCCGGCCTCGCGAGCGATATCGGCAACCGTGGGAGCAGCGCCTGTGCCAGTTCCGCCGCCCATGCCTGCGGTGATGAACACCATATCGGCATCTTCGACTGCTTTTGCAATGTTATTGCGGCTTTCCTCGGCGCTCTTCTTGCCGACTTCGGGATCCGAGCCTGCGCCCTGACCGTGGGTCAGCTTCTCGCCTATCTGGATCTTCTGATCCGCGCTGGACACGGCAAGTGCCTGCTTATCGGTGTTGACCGCTATGAACTCAACGCCCTGAGTTCCGGACTTGACCATTCTATTTACGACGTTGTTACCGGCGCCGCCGATACCAACGACCTTTATAGTTACAACATTTTCAGGGCCTACTTCGGCTTTGAAATCCATTTTGTTTCCTCCAGTACTGTTATTTAGAAGACGCGGCAGATGCCGCAATCATTATTCGCGATATGTAACATTTTATAACTTTTTGGCCGCAAGGTCAATAGCTTTTTCCCCTGCTATGTAAACAAAGTATTAATTCGGGTTGAAAACGACCTTATCGCCCGTGGATAAGTCAAGCGTTCCGGCATCGTCGGCCGTAAGCTGCGAAACCGCCGAAAGCATCTTGCCGAATTTATATTCCGTGTTGTCGAGCGCGCCGAGCTTTACAAGAAATCTGCCGTCATATTCAAAGGTCGGATTTGCAGCATCGCTCATATCAATGGCCGTTACCTTGCCGACAAGACCGCGCGCCTGGACCTGATAAAGTATGTCCGTCAAATAGGCAAGTTTATTCTCTTCACCGGCGGCGGATTTAATATGCTCTCCCGTTGCAGCTTCGCTCACGCTTATTCCGCTAATCATTGCGATATGCTCGCTGTCGCTGGCGCTTATGCTGCTCAGGAATTTTCCGCTGCTGCTGACAGACCACAGCTCGTCCCCGACATTCAGGCAGCCGACGGCCTTACTCTCGGTCACAACGATGGTCACGAGGTTCGGCAGGCCGCGGTTTATCTGCACGGAGTCCACATACGGAAGCTTAACGGCAACGCGGCTTCCGGCAGCGATACCGTTAATGAAAAACAGGTTATCGCCGGTTTCGATGCCGGAAGCTTTTATCACTTCGTCAGTCGTATAAATCGAATTTCCCTTAACCTCTATGCGCGAGACCTTGAAAAACACGCTCATTATAAAAACAAGCGCAACTATGACAAGAAAAAAAGTAAGCGGACGATTCACGTTCCTTGTGAATTTCGGCTTATACGGATCCTCGCGCTTTTGGTAATAATCATTAGTATTCGGCATTTTACAACTCCAAAAATATATCTGCTCCGAGAGAGCGGAGCTTATGGTCAAGATGCTCGTAGCCTCGGGCAATATGCCCCGGATCCACGATAAGGCTTTCACCCTCGGCAGAAAGAGCGGCAATTATCATTGCTGCGCCGCCGCGCAGATCGCCTGCGCTGACAACAGCACCCCTGAGATCGCGCACACCCCACACAGACGCCTGCCTCCCCTCAACGGAGATATCAGCACCGAAGCGGCTAAGCTGCTTTGCGTGGCCGAAGCGCGAGTCAAAGACGTTTTCGATAAAATCGGTTCGCCCTACGGCTTTGAGAAGCGCCGCCATAAGCAGCGGCTGCATATCCGTAGGAAATTCGGGATACGGCCCGGTCGAAACGCGTCCGACAGCGTTCAGCTTACCGTCGGATATTAACCTCACGCTCCTGCGCGACGATATTATATCACAGCCGGCTCGCTTTAGGAAGTGCTCAAGGCGCGAAAATTGCCTTAAATCAACTCCGCGCAGCTCGATATCGCCGCCGGTTGCGGCAGCGGCGCACAAAAACGTTGCCGATACGATCCTATCCGGAATGATGCGGTGGCCGACATGGCTTTCGCGCTCAAAGCCCGAGATTTTCACCGTGCTCGTTCCGGCTCCGGATATATACGCGCCGGCTTTGCGTAGGTACTCCTGAAGATCCTCGATCTCCGGCTCCTTTGCCGCGCCCGTTATGACAGTCTCCCCTTCCGCGCCGCATGCGGCTATCATGGCATTTTCCGTTGCGCCGACGCTCGGATACGGAAGCCTTATGTGTGCGCCTTTAAGCTTTTCGGCTCTGCATACTATCTCGCATCCGGATTCCTCAACGCTTGCGCCGAGAGCTTTCATTGCATCAAGGTGCATATCTATCGGCCTTGCGCCGAGTCTGCATCCGCCGGGCAACGTAAGATGTACCTCTCCGCAGCGTGCCAAAAGCGCGCCCATGAACAGTACCGAAGATCGCATACTTTCCATCATGCTCTGAGGTATGACGTTTGAGCTTAATGCGCGCGAGTCTATGTAAACGTCGTTTTCCTGCTGCTGAGCCGTACACCCCAGGCTGCGCAGTATTCTCAGCGACATTTCAACGTCGCTCAGCTGTGGAACATTCAGCAGGTCTGTTTCTGTTGGACATACGACCGAAGCCGCAAGGATCGGCAGGACCGCATTCTTCGCGCCCTGCACAAAGCATGCTCCCTCAAGGCATTTTTCTCCGCTGCAATGCCATATTGCCATATAATAAAACCTCGCAGAAAGAACTAAAATCATGCCATTCTATGCTGCGAGGTGCATTTTTGCTATTTTCGGTTTTCCGCGAGGAGCGAGAATATTCTGTCGCAGATCATATCGGTAGCCTCGGGCTTTGCAAGCTTTGCCATGGCCGCCGACATTTTTTCGAGCTTATCATCCGATGACAGGATATCGTTCACCGCTTTGAGCAGCTCCTTCGGCTCAAACCAGCCCTCCTCGAATATCAGCGCGCCGCCGGCATCCTCAACGACCTTCGCGTTTTTGAACTGGTGATTATTCGTAACAAACGGAGACGGAACGAATATCGTGGGCTTATGCATATATGTAAGCTCGGATATAGTTGAAGCTCCGGCGCGGCACAAAACAAGATCGGCCGCCGCCATAACGCGCGGCATGTCGTATATATACTCGCGCACGTCCATACCGTTTTTCTCGTAGTCTGGAACGGTTCTGCGAAGGTGCTCGACCATTTTCTCGTATCCCTCGATGCCTGCCGAGTGGATGAGCGTAAATCCCGGCTTTTTGCCTGCAAGCTCGATGAACCTGCACATGACCTCGTTCATATTCTCGGCCCCGAGCGACCCCCACACGGACACAACGAGCGGCTTATCAAGCGGCAGCCCGAGCTCGGCTTTCGCCGCCTGCTTTGAGTATGACGAAAACTCGCCACGCACCGGCGTTCCGGTCACTACGGTCTTTTCGGGATTTTTATAAAACTTCCGGCTTTCCTCAAAGCCGAGCATTATGGTGTCAACTATGCCGGAGAGCATTCGGGTGGTAAGGCCGGGATCTGCGTTGCTCTCGTGCACGGCGGTCGGTATGCCGAGCATCGAGGCGGCCTTCAAAACCGGAAAGCACACATATCCGCCGGTCCCGACAACGACATCGGGCTTAAAGCGTTTTATGATTTTCCTTGCCTTTATGGTGGAGCGGACAAGATGCCACGCCGCGCTTATGTTGTGGAAAAAGCCGCCGAGCGTCTTTTCCCTGCTCAGGCCTCTGACCCTAACGGTCTCTATCTTATAGCCTGCACGCGGAACAAGATCGGACTCCATCTGGCCGACGGCTCCGATGAACAGAAACTCACTGTCCGGCATAAGCTCCTTTATCCGGCCGGCAACGGCAAGCGCCGGGTTTATATGTCCGGCAGTGCCTCCGCAGGCAAAAATTATTCTCATATACTATCCTCCCACACGTCCTGCAGGCAAATCTCTGGATATGCTCAGAACTATACCCATTTCGGCCATCTGCATCAGCAGCGCCGTGCCGCCATAGCTGAAAAACGGCAGCGAAATACCCGTGCAGGGCACAAGATTGGTAACAACGGCTACGTTTAATATGACCTGTATCGCAAGCAGCGTGGTTATTCCGGCCGCGACCAGAAAGCCGTATCTGTCGGTGCTGTGCAGCGCTATCCAGTAGCCGCGAATTATAAGAAGCGCAAAAAGCGTGAGTATCAAAAGCGCTCCGATAAAGCCAAGCTCCTCGCACACGACAGAAAATATGAAGTCATTATGCTCCTCGGGCAGATACAAATATTTTTGCCTGCTCTGCCCCAGTCCGAGACCCGTAAGTCCGCCGGAGCCGATCGAATACAATGACTGAACAATCTGATACCCCTCGTCCGAGGTGGATGCAAACGGATCGCGCCACGTCGTTATTCGCGTTGAAGCATACGGGAACATCGTCAAAAGCACGGCTATGCCGCCTCCGGCGGCAACGGCAGCTGCAATGAACCATACAAGACGTGCTCCGCCCAAAAACAGCATAACTCCGCCTATAGCAACAATTATGATAGACGCCGAAAAATGCGGCTCCAAAACCAAAAGGCCGACTATCGCGGCAAGTATCGCGGCAAACGGCAGTATGCCGTATCGGAAGCTTTTCATTCTCCCCCGACGGGCGCAGATCATTGATGCAAAGGCAAGTATTATGCCGATCTTTGCAATTTCCGACGGCTGGATCGTAAATGCCCCAAGGCCGATCCAGCGCTTTGCTCCGTTTGCGTTCGTTCCGATTATCGGAACAAGCATGAGCAGGATGACGGCAGCTATGAGAACCGGCATCGAAAATCGCTTGTAAAAGCCGACAGGCAGTCGCGAGCATATTATCATTGCCGCAACGCCGAGAGCGGCAAAAATAAACTGCCTTATAAAATAATAGGTTGCCTTTCCCTTTGTCACTCCGCCCGGATCAAAATATGCCCTTGCAAAGCTGGCGGACAGCACCATTGTAACTCCAATGGCCAGAAGTATCACAACAAGCGCGAGGAACGATATGTCCATTCCTGCGCGCTTTGTTTTATCTTTCGTTTCCTTTATCCTGAGCTCGGCACTGCCGTACTGCATGGGCGACCCCTCCGTTATCAGAGCTGGAAACGATTATATATTCCTATGAATGAAATTATTGCAAAAACAAGGGACACGGAAGTAAAAAGTGCAAAAAGCTCTTTCTCTTTCCACTTTTTGCCCGTCCAACCGCCCATTTCAAGGTGGTGGTGGAACGGAGCCATCTTAAACACTCGCTTTCCGTGAGTCAGCTTGAAGTAGCTTACCTGGATTATATCCGACAGAGTTTCGATGATATACACGATGCCGAGTGTTATGAGTATAAGCGGCATATCGTAAGCAAAGGCAAGCGCCGCGATGGCGCCGCCGAGAAACAGCGAGCCGGTATCTCCCATGAACACCTTGGCAGGGTTGAAGTTATAGACAAGAAAGCCCATAAGTCCGCCGAGGAGAGCCGAGGCAAATATGCCGAGCGCCATGTATTTATCTCCCCAAAGGAAGCTGACTGCCGCAAAGAAGAGACATACAGGTATGCTCGTTCCGCTTGCAAGTCCGTCTACGCCGTCGGTAATGTTGACTGCATTGACCGTGCCGACGATTATAAATGCGGCAAGAATAAAATATATCACTTCGGGGATATAGACCTCAACATTCCAAAACGGGATGTAGAGCTTTGTCGAAATATAGCCCATCTTGCGCAGCAGCAGCACAAAAACGAGCGCCGCAACAAGCTGGAGCAGGAACTTTGCCTTTGCGCTCAGACCGAGATTCTGCTTCTTGCGCAGCTTTTCCCAATCGTCGAGGAATCCTATGGCACCGAAAACAAGTGCAAACAGCAGGACGAATATATGCGTAAAGTCTCCGCTGCGCATTGATTCAAAACCGACAGTCAGACATACGAGCGTACATGCGCTTATGAAGATGACGCCGCCCATAGTCGGCGTTCCTGACTTTGACATGTGCCATGTCGGGCCGTTTTCCTTTATCTCCTGCCCCGCTTTCATTTTTCTTAGCCAGGGTACATAAAACTTGCCCACTATAACTGCGGTTATAAAAGCCATAACCAATGCAAGGGTCAGTTTAAGAGTCATTTTTTGCTCCTCTTCTCTATATGTTCTGCGACTATCTCGCGCTCATCCATGTGATGCTTTTCATGTCCGACGACCTGATAGTCCTCGTGGCCTTTTCCGGCAAGCAATATTACATCATTTGCCCTATGGTTGTCAATCGCCCATTTAATTGCCTCGGCACGGTCACATATGGCAATGTGCTCAGTTTTCTTACCCTCAAGGCCAACAAGTATCTCATCTATTATCGCCTGCGGCTGCTCTGTGCGCGGATTATCGCTCGTTACGATGACAAAATCTGCATTATCGGCGGCAATGGCGCCCATTATCGGACGCTTCGTTCTGTCACGATCTCCTCCGCAGCCAAAGAGCGCGACAAGTCTGCCGTTGTGATCGGCCCGCAGTGCCTTCAGCGCGTTTTCAAGCGCGTCGGGCGTGTGGGCATAGTCAATAACTATCGTATAGTCACCGTCGGTCGGAACAAGCTCCATCCGGCCCTTTACACCGTGAGCGGTTTTCATTGCCATAGCGCAGTCATCAAGGCTTATTCCCAGAGCCAAACCGACAGCAATGGTGTTAAGTGCGTTATACACCGAAAATTTTCCCGGTATGGCAAGGCTCACATCGGCGCGCTTTCCGTCGCAGGATGCCGTAAAGCTCACGCCCTTTGCGGAAAGCTTTATATTCTCCGCCGCAAGAGATGCCTCTTTTCCGTCGGCAGAATAAGTGAGCAATCTGCATGGGGCGTTCTTCATCATGTTGTCCGCCCATTTATCGTCAATGTTTATGCAGCCGACACGACAGACGGAAAACAGCAGCGCCTTTGCGGCGGCATACTCCTCCATAGTGTGGTGAAAATCAAGATGATCCTGCGTAAGATTCGTAAACGCACCGACCGCAAAATCAATGCCGGCAACGCGGCTGAGTACAAGCGAATGCGATGACACTTCCATGACTACATGCGTACATCCGGCGCTCTTCATTTCAGCAAAAAGCTGCTGAAGCTCAAAGCTTTCCGGCGTTGTACGCTCGGTGTGGATAAACTCACTGCCTATCATATTGCCGTTTGTGCCTATAAGTCCGACCTTGGCGCCGATAGTATCCTCAAGCAGATGCTTGAGAAGATATGTCGTTGTAGTCTTTCCGTTTGTTCCGGTAATGCCGATTATCTGCATTTCTCCGGCAGGATCACCGAAAAAGTTGCGGCTTAAAAGCGCAAGCGCCCTTCGGCAGTCGCGAACCAGAACGTAAGGGATATCTACCTGCGGCACTCTGTCGCTTATAACAACGGCCGCCCCTTTTTCGACTGCCGACGGGATGTATTTATATCCGTCGGTTTCAAAGCCCGAGATCGCCACGAAGGCATCTCCCGGCTTTACCTTGCGCGAATCGTAGCTCACGCCGCCGATCTCGCACTCGGAGGGCGCAGCGAGCGTTAAAACGTCTGTGTCTTTTAAAAGCTCAGATAATTTCATATGTGCATCATCCTCATATCTATCTATTAATATCGACCGAGAATACTCTCGTCATCAGAAACGAGCGTTACCTCGACGACGGTTCCGTGCTTTATGTCAGCTCCTGCTTTCACGCTCTGCGTCAGTACCTTTTGGTTCTCCGCATCGCGCACAACGGTGTTGCTTCTTGCAAAAACTCCGTATTTGCCGAGTTCCTTCACCGCGTCGGCATAGCTCAGGCCCTTAATTCCTGGCATGGTTTCCAGTGCAACCGACGGGCTTGCATCGGCATAGATAATCACCGTACTGCCCTCCGCAATGACGCAGCCCGTAAGCGGAAGCTGCGCCGTAACGGTCGTGCCGGAGCCTATAAGGCGGCAGTTAAAGCCGTTTTCAGAAAGCTTTTCCTTTGCCTCATCGACGCTCAGGCCGTTTAGCCCGGGAACAGGCTTATCAGCCTTCTCGGAGCTTTCATCGTACTGTGGCTCAATGCCCATATACGGCAGGATATCTGCAAACATTTTGCCAACGGTCGGTGCCGCCATCTGGCCGCCCGAGACATAAACTCCCGAACCGCTTCCGGGCGAATCGAGCATGACCAAAAGCGCTATCTGCGGATCGTCGGCAGGCGCAAAGCCGATAAAGGACACGATGTACTCTTTTTTGCCTGTCTGCGCCTCATAGCTCACCTTTTCCGAAGTGCCGGTCTTGCCGCCGATACGATAACCTGCAACAGCCGCATTACGGCCCGTGCCCTCATTAGGGTCGCCGACGACCTGTTCGAGAATAGAGCACACGGTTTTGCTGGTTTCCTCACTTATAACGCGGCGCACAACTTTCGGCTTATGATTATACACCGTCAAGCCGTCTTCGTCCAGTAAACTTTCAACTACATACGGCTGCATTAAATATCCGCCGTTTACACAGGCGCTGACGGCAGTTATAAGCTGCAGCGGAGTTATGGTAAAGGTCTGGCCGAACGAGGCAGCCGCGAGCTGTGATTTGTTCTTTTCGCTGTAGAAGGTATCCTCGCTCCACCATATGCTGCCGCTCTCGCCGCCGAGGTCAATGCCGGTCTTGGCGGTGAGCTGCTGCGAGCTGTCGCCTGTAAGCCCAAGGAAGCCGAAGGCATCGCAGTATTTATAAAAAGCCTGCGCGCCGACGCGCATTCCGATGTTCACAAATGCCGCGTTGCACGAATGCTGCACGGCCTGTGTAAGGCTCTGCGAGCCGTGGCCGCTTGTTTTCCAGCAGCGAACAGGATTTGTTCTGCCCTGCACCTGCACGCTTCCTCCGCAGAAAAAACTGTCGTCAAGACTCACTTTACCCTCTTCAAGTGCCATGGACAGTGTTATTATTTTGAACGTAGAGCCCGGCTCGTATGTATCTGAAAGGGTTTTATTACGCCATTGCAAACGCTGTGCATCGGCAAGAATTTGATCCTTCTCCTCCTGCGTCGGAGCTTCGTTTATGGCGTTTTTAGCCTCGTCGCTGACGTCGAGGAAATTATTAAGGTCATATCCGCCTATAGACGCCATTGCAAGTATCTTCCCCGTTTTTACATCCATTGCGATAGCGCCCGCACCGTTTTGAATGTCATAATCCTCAACAGCCTGATACAGCGACTTTTCAACATAGTGCTGTATCGTAAGATCGATCGTTGTTACAAGATCAAGGCCGTTTTCGGCGCCTGTATAACCTTCGTATTGATCAAACAGGAGATCGGTGCCGTAGGCATTGGCAAGGCGCATATATTTCCCCGACGTTCCGGAGAGAGCGGAATCGTACTGTGCCTCCACCCCGTCAAGGCCGTAGTTATCGGTTCCGACAAAGCCTATCACATGGCAGGCAAGCGATGAATACGGATAATATCTTTTCGTATCGCTCTCCAAGCGAACGCCCTTGAGCTTATACTCGTTTTTAAACTCGCGCACCTTGTCGGCAGTCTCTTTTTCGACCTTGCGCGCAACGGTAACATACCAAGAGCCGTTATTCTCAGTCTTTTTAAGGATATCCTCCCTATCGAGACCGAGGATCTCGGAGAGCTTATCGGCAATAAGCTCCCTGTCTTCGCCGTACATGGCGATCTCCGCAGGGCTCAGATATACGTTATCGACATTTGCGCTCATTGCGAGAACGTTCATATTGCAGTCGTATATCGTTCCGCGCTCGGCAGATGATCCTGTTTCGCGAAGCTGCTGGCTTATGGCAAGCTCCTCATATTTGTCATGATCGCGCACCTGCAGGATATAAAGCCGCACTGCAAGCACCGAAAACGCAAGTATGCCGCACACTGCCATCAGAAATAGTGTGCGGCGCACCATTGTCCTGTTAGGACTGCTTACCTGTTTTTTGCTCACGGTTTTGCGCATAGCTGCTCCTTCCGGACAAAATTTATTAGTTAATACTATAATTTTGCCGCGTAAAATATGCAGCTTATCCGTTATCTGCTATGTATGCTCTATCCTCGGGCGAAGTGTCAATAGTCTCGGTACGGCGCTGAAGCTCGCTCTGCATGCCAAGTCTCGATTTTGCATCCTTTTCGAGTGCATCAAGATCCTGCGAAAACTCATACTCAATGCGCAGACGGCGGTTTTCTTCATGAAGACTCTGTGCCTGTCGGCTCAGCTCAACATTTTTGTCGTTTATCTCGGTAAGCTCAACGCGCACGAAAAGTGACAGGACGAGCATAACAGCCGCCGCTATCGCAAGCGCTGCCATGAGCGCTGTGCGCATTGCTCCTCCGAGCTTTTTATCCTGCCGGGCGTTAACCCGTCGCTTTGCGCTTTTGGAGCCATATTGATATTCGCTGCCGGAGCTTTTCAAAAACCTCTACACCCTTTCGGCAACGCGGAGCTTTGCGCTTCTCGCGCGCGGATTGAAGTTCAGCTCATCCTCATCCGGCACTATCGGTTTTCTGTGTACGCTCTTTAGTGTCTGCTTAAAGCCGCAGACGCATATTGGTGCTTCTCTCGGGCAGGTGCAGCCGTTTTCCCTTGCGGCTATGCCCGTTTTAACTATTCTGTCCTCAAGCGAGTGGAAGCTAATAACGCACAGTCGGCCGCCTGTTTTTAGTCTGTCGGGCGCTGTTTTCATCATTCTGTCCACTGCGCCGAGCTCATCGTTAACGGCAATTCTTATTGCCTGAAAGCTGCGCTTTGCAGGATGCTGCTTCTCGCGCAGAGCGGCTGCCGGCATTGCCGAGCGGATGATATCCACAAGCTCAAGCGTTGTTTCTATCTTTTTCTGTTCGCGGCGTTCAACTATGCGCGAAGCTATTCTTCTTGCATAGCGCTCTTCGCCGAAATCGCGGAGAATGCGAACAAGCTCCGCCTCATCCCAATCGTTTACGACGTTCGACGCGGTAAGTGCGCTTGTATTATCCATGCGCATGTCAAGCGGCGCATCATTCATGTACGAAAAGCCGCGTTCGGCCTCGTCAAGCTGCGGTGACGAAACGCCAAGGTCAAACAGCATCCCGTCAACGGCGTCAACTCCGAGTTCGTCGAGGATCTGTGAAACGTCGCAAAAGTTTCCGTGCACAAGTGTCATTTTATCGGCATACTGTGCAAGGCGCTCGCCGGTGCGCCTTATGGCGCTCTCGTCGCGGTCAATTCCGATAAGTCTGCCGGTGTCGAGGCGCTTCAGTATCTGCTCGGAGTGCCCACCGAGTCCAAGAGTACCATCAACGTATATGCCGTCCGGCTTTATGTTCAAATTTTCAATACATTCGTTTAACAGCACTGATATGTGCTTTGCTTCATTCGACATATCAAAACTCCAGTTCATCCATTACGGAAGCAATATTTTCGGGTGTTATCTCACTCTCGGAAAGCTTCTGCCAGCGCTCGTCATCCCATATTTCAGCATGATTATTGCAGCCGATCACGGCAACGTTCTTGCTAAGATGCGCATACTCGCGCAAATGCGCCGGTATGAGCGTTCTGCCCTGATTATCAAGCTCGCACTTTGCCGCATATGCAAACAGAGGGCGCATTTTTCGCTGCTTTATATAGCTCATTGCATTTACTTTATCGGAAAATTCCTTCCAGCTTTCCGCGCTGTAAACAGAAAGGCAATCGTCCATCGAAAGAGTTATATAAAACACGTCGCCAAGCTCGTCCCTGAGCTTTGCCGGGATAAACAGCCGTCCCTTATTGTCGATGCTGTGTTTATATTCGCCTGTCAACGTGTTCACCTCCGTCTTTCGAGCATTTTCGATGCACTTTTCACCACTTTGCTCCACTTTATTCTGATTATAGAGATTGTCGGGCAAAAAATCAAGAACATTTTGGTAACATATAAAAATAGCAGGACGTTTTTGCGTCCTGCTATTTTCATATGAGTATTAAGTTATTTTAAGGCTGAATTTATTACCGAGTTTGAAACGATTATCTTGCAAATCTCAGTGGTTCCCTCGGCAATGGTCAGCATCTGAGCATCTCGGAAGCAGCGATCGACCTCAAAATCGGACGAAAGACCGTTTGCGCCGTGGATCTGGCGCGCGCTTTTGCACACCTGGCATGCAAGCTCCGTGCTCATAAGCTTTGTCGCCGCAACATCGATCGCCGACTGCCGTTCCTTTGCATCGTACTGCTCGGCAGAGCAATAGAGCATGCATCTTGACGCAGCAAGCTTTGTGTACATCTCGGCAAGCATGAACGCTATGCCCTGATAGGATGACAGATTGCGCCCGTATTTTCCAGTTGTCGTCGAATAATTATTTGCAAGCTCGAGCGCGCGTCCGGCTATGCCTGTGGCTATTGCCGAAACGGCGAGTCTGCCGAGCTGCAAAGTCGGCTTCAAAAGGGTATACCCCTGATTTTCGCTGCCGATTATATTCCCGAGCGGTATTCTGCAGTTTGTGAATGTGATGTGTCCGGTCGGGCAGCTATTAAGCCCGATCATGTGCGAACCGATGTCGGCTTCCAGCCCTTCTGTGGATGCATCGATATAGAAAAGGCTTATATCGCGGCTGCGGCTGTTAAGCGAGGTACGGGCGGCTATCAGATAGCCGTCGGCTTTGCCGGATGCCGTTATCCATGATTTTGAACCGTTAATTACCCATTCGTCGCCAAGCTGTGTTGCCGTTGTGTTAATGCTCAAAACATCCGAACCGCCGCTTTCCTCGCTGATCGCATACGCAATAAGCTTTTTTAGTGCAAATGCAGGCTCCATAATATCGGCTTTAAGCTCGGGCGATGCGGCCGTGTTCATTATGTCGCAGGCAAGGTAATGCGGAGTCAGCGCAAGCGCAAGCGACGCATTGCCGCGCGCAAGCTCTTCAAATATAACGCACATCTCTGACGCTCTGTAGTGACCGTCGGTCATAAGCTCGGGTGCGACAAATCCCAGCTCGCCGCAGCGCTTTATGAGCTGCGTCGGGAAAATTCCGTTTTTGTCAAGCTCCTGAGCTACGGGCATTACCTCTTTGCGAACGAAGCTGCCGACCTTATCTTTAAGCGCCTTCTGGCTTTCATTAAACATATACATTATTTATTCTCCTTGCTTTGCCGTGAACATGAGTATCGCCTTGGTGTATGAGCAGCTGTCGTCAAATATCTCCTCTTCAAGCGTGCAGCCCTGCTCGCCGCGCCGGGTGAGCTTGCTTAACAGCATGAGACTCTCGTGCGCGTCAATGGTTTTGGATGCGAAAAAGGTTCCGCTTTCGATAACGCAGCCCTCGCCGAGAATTTCGCCGGCATGCCTCATGGCAGCCGTCAGGACGACAGGCAGCGTAAACTCCGACGGATCGGCAACTCCCCTGTTCGGTATGCGGATATTGTAATACTTCTCATCCTCCGTATCGGACACATCCGTCGCTTCAAGGAAGGACTCGAACATCGGAGCACTGCCGTTTCGGCCGGAAAACATAAAGTAGCGCATGATATCGCTCGAATCCAGAACGCCGCTGACCTTATCGCCGTCGGTAACGGCGGCTATGCTGTTGCCGGAAAGCAGCATCTCCTCGGCAACACGAGCCATAGGCGTTTCGCAATCAAAGTGCATACACTGATTTTCCGGGCGCAGGATACCCGATATGCGCTGCGACGGGTTTGCCGCGAAGGCCTTAGGCACATCGAGCGCGGCGCAGAGCATAAGATTCTCGTCAACTACGGGATAGGTCTGAATCGCAATGTCCTCGCACAGCTTGTGCCAGTCGGCGACAACGTCGTTGCTGTACAGGTACTTCGGCATTTTCATCCACGACTGCGCATCATCTGTGCTTTCAATGGCCGGTGAATGAAGCTTTTCAAGCAGCATCATTATCGTTCGGCTGTCCTGCAAAGCACTTATAACGGAAAGTCCGCAGCGCTCGGCCTGAATAAGTGTGAGCGGCTGCGCGCTTGCACCGCCCGTAAGCATAAGGTTTGCTCCAAGCTCTATAACGAGCGCCTGCATATCCGGCCTGTCGCCTACAAGGCAGAGAACATTGACATTATCCTTAGGTTCATCAGACAGTGCTCGGCGCAGCTGCTTCTCGCTGCCGTCGCATATTACAACGCGCCTGAGCATTCGCTCGGCATCGGCAGGCTCTATTATCATAGTAAGCCCCAAAAACTTCGCCGCACTCTTCAGGCTGACGGGCTCCGCCTCACCGATAACTCCGGAATCGATCTTAAACGTTCCGGATTTGGGCTTTGTCACGACAAGTCCCTGCGCCTCGGCGGCTTTGATAGCTTTGTAAACTGTCCCAACGCTGACATTCAATATCTCAGACAGACGCCGAACTGATATCTTTGTACCTACGTCAAGCTCTTTTATATAAGATAGTATAAGCTCATTCTTTATTGACATCTCTGTTTCCCCACTGTTTTAAACTGTATCTGTTTAGTTATTATACAGATACGCAAGGCCGGCCGCAAGCTTTTTTTCTATATTTGTTCACAATTTTAACGCCAAAATTATAACAGAATAAAACACACCACATTTGTTAACCCTAATTTTGAGAAAAACTGTTGTATAAGATTGGATGCAATTTGTTAGTTTTTGTCTGCGAATATGTCAGAAAGCTGAAAAGGATCAATTTCGCCTGTTTTGTGTTGACACACTGTTGCAGTCATGTTATTATTTTCACAGCAAGAGGATTGATTTTAAAGAAAGCCAATCTCAGCAGCAGTTACAGAAGTGCAACAGTTGCATTATATCATCTCACAAAGCGCATTCTGTTATGTAACACATCAAAAATTTTGTTTGAAAAGGAGCCAGAAGAAAATGTTCAAGTTCACAGAAGAGCAGATCATGATCCGCGACATGGTGAGAGAGTTTACCAAAAATGAGGTTGAGCCTCGCGACAAATGGATGGACGAAAACGGCTTTGACTGGGAAGTCCACAAGAAGCTGTGCGAGGCCGGCCTGATGGGTATCCATCTTCCCGAGCAGTACGGCGGTGGCGGCGGCGACGCAGTCATGAGCGAGATCGTCATCAACGAGATCGCAAAGGGCAGCGCAAGTGTCGCTCTGTTCCTGGATGCCGACTGGCTCGCAGCCGATATGATCTATGTTCACGGCAGCGAAGAGCAGAAGAATCACTACCTCCCCCTCGCCGCAGAAGGCAAGATCTTCGCATTCGGCCTGACCGAATCCAACGCCGGTTCCGACGCGGCAGCGATCAAGTCCGTTGCGGTTAAGCAGCCCGACGGCAGCTACGTTCTCAACGGCGGCAAGGCATGGATCACCAACTCCGGTGTTGCCGACTACTACCTGATCATGGCCAAGACCGATCCCGAAGCAGGCGCAAAGGGCATCAGCGTTTTCATCGTTCCCAAGGACGCAGAGGGTCTGACCGTCGGTAAGTTCGAGCACAAGATGGGCATGTGCGGCAGCGCGACCTGCGAGCTGAGCTTCGACAACATCAAGCTTCCCGCAGACGCACTCGTCGGCAAGGAAGGCGCAGGCTTCAAGATTGCAATGATGGCTCTTGACGGCGCACGCATCTCGATCGGTGCTATCGCTTCCGGCCTTGCACAGCACGCAATGGAAGTTGCAAAGAACTACGCAAACGAGCGCGTCACCTTCGGCAAGCCCATAGCAAAGTATCAGGGCGTTGCATTCAAGTTTGCAGACATGGCGGCAAAGATCCGCGCTATCGACCTGATGGTATGGGATACCGCTCAGATGAAGAGCGAAGGCCAGCGTCACACCGTTGAAGCGGCAGAGCTTAAACTCATGAGCTCCAGGTGGTGCTGCGAGATCTGCGACGAGTGCATCCAGGTTCTCGGCGGCAACGGCTACAGCCGCGAGTTCCACGTTGAGCGCTTCTACCGCGACGCAAAGCTCCTCGAGATCGGCGAAGGCACCAGCGAGATCCAGCGCATGGTCATCAGCGGCGCAGTCCTTGCAAAATAATCTAAGCAAAGCGGAGAGATGGAAATGAAAATATTAGTTTTTGTTAAGCAGGTTCCCGATACGGACGACGTTAAGCTCGATCCCAAGACCGGCAACCTCAAGCGTGAGGGCGTGCAGAGCATGATAAACCCCCTCGACGCAAACGCAATAGAGGCTGCGGTGCAGCTTAAGGAAAAGTACGGCGGCACCGTCGCTGCGATCAGTATGGGACCTCCCCAGGCCGAGGATATGCTCAAGAAGGCTCTTGCTCTCGGCTGCGATGAGGCATATCTGCTGTCCGACCGCGCATTCGGCGGCGCAGATACCCTCGCTACCGCTTACACCCTCGCAAAGGCTGCAGAGAAGATCGGCGATTACGATCTGCTGTTGTTCGGCCGCCACGCGGTCGACGGCGACACGGCCCAAACCGGCCCTGCAACTGCTGCATACCTCAACGTTCCTCAGATCACACTCGCGACGAGCATAGACGTTCAGGACGGCTGGGTCATTTGCGACCGCAACCTCGAGGACTGCACTCAGCGCGTAAAGGCAAAGCTGCCTGCACTCGTTACCGTTTGCGGCGAGATAAACACTCCGCGCTACGCAACCCCCATCAACATCATGAAGGCTCTCAAGAAGCCCAGAACCGTTTGGGATGCGGCAGCCTTGGAGGCCGACACTGCGCGCACCGGTATTCCCGGCTCGCCTTCCTCTACCAAGAAGGTATTTGAGCCTGAAAAGCGCAATACCGACACCAAGTACTTTGAAGGCTCTGCCGAGGATATGGCAGTTCAGTTCGTTGATATGCTCGCAAACGAGCATCTTGTCTGAGGAGGTGCTGACATGGCAAAAGAAGATTACAAAGGCATATGGATATTTGCCGAGCAGCAGAACGGCGTTCTCAACTCCGTAACGCTTGAGCTTCTCGCAAAGGCACATGAGCTTAAAGCTCACAACGGCGAGGATATATACGCCATTCTCCTTGGCAGCGACGTTAAGGCGCTTGCCCCCACCCTCATCGCACACGGCGCAGACAAGGTCATCGTTGCAGAGGACGCAGCACTTGCATCCTACAGCGCACGTCCCTACCAGCAGACTATGACTCAGCTTGCCGAAAAGTACAAGCCCTCGATCATCCTTTACGGTGCCACCAGCCTCGGCCGTGACTTTGCTCCGCGCGTGATGGTCTCTCTCAAGACCGGCCTTACCGCAGACGCTATCGACCTCGGCTACGACGAGGACGACGTGTTCTATCAGACCACGCCTGCTTACGGCGGCAGCATCCTCGCTCACATTGTTATTCTCGAGTGCCGTCCCCAGATGGCAACCGTTCGTCCGAAGATGTTCGTTCCCCTCGAGGCTGACGAAAGCCGCAAGGGTGAGATCATCACCGAGACCGTGAGCGTTGACGCAGAGGACAGCTATGAGGTACTCGATGTCACCCAGAAGATCAGCGACCACGAGCCTATCGATAAGGCTTCCCTGCTCGTTTGCGGCGGACGCGGCATAAAGAGCGAAGAGGATCTTAAGATGCTTGGCGAGCTTGCAGAGCTTCTCGGCGGTCAAGTAGCCGCTTCCCGTCCTATTGTTGACAACGGCTGGCTGCCTCACGAGGAACAGATCGGTCAGTCCGGCGCGACCGTCAAGCCCGATCACATTATCAACATTGCAATTTCCGGCTCTGTTCAGTATCAGGTCGGCATGCAGAACTCCAAGTGCATCATCAGCATCAACCACACCGCTGGAGTTCCAATCTTCGATATTTCCCACTACGGCGCTGTTGCGGATTACCGCAGCCTCGTTCCGGCAATAATCGAAGAGATCAAGAAAAGAAAGTAAAATACCATCACAAATTTATTAAAAAGGAGCTAATTTAAAATGAGCGAACGTAAATCTCTTATTCCCGAGTACGGTCCTTTCGCAGGAATGCGCATTATTGACACTGGCTCTCTGGTAGCAATGCCTTTTGCAGCAACTCTGCTTGCAGACTTCGGCGCAGAGGTCATTCATATCGAGCGTCCCGGCGTAGGCGACACTCTGCGTGTCCTCGCTCCCTTCGCAAAGGAGGACGGCAAGACCGTCAGCACCTCCTGGGCACAGGACGGCCGCAACAAGCTCTCCCTTTCTCTCGAGCTTAATCTTAAGCACCCCGAAGTCAAGGAGCTGTTCTACGGTCTCATCAAGGAAGCCGACGTATTCATGGAGAACATGGTATGGCTCGAAAAGCTCGGCATCCGCGACGAGGATCTGCTTGCAGTCAACCCCCGTCTGATCATCGCTCACATCAGCGGCTACGGCAACCCGGCATTCGGCGGTCTGCCCGAGTACTGCGACAGAGCATCCTACGACATGATCGGCCAGGCATTCTCAGGCTGGATGGGTCTCAACGGCGAAAAGGACGGCGACCCCGTCGTCGGCAAGCCCTGGCTCAACGACTTTACCTCCGCATACGCTGCCGTATTCGGCGTCCTCGCAGCATATATCAACGTTCTCAAGACCGGCAAGGGCCAGGTAGTTGACATTGCTCAGTTCGAGGTTCAGGCAAGCTACTGCTGCGATCTGTACACCTCCTACACCATGGCAGGACGTGAGAACACCCGTTCCGGCAACAAGTCCGCCGCATTCCAGCCTTACGGCCTGTTTAAGTCCAAGGACGGCTACGACGTCGCTATCGGCGCATTCGGTCCCGGCGTTTACAAGAGAGCTATTCAGGCACTCGGTTTTGACCTTGACTACTTCAACTACAAAGACTGCTCCTCCGGACTTGAGGCAGTTGCTTCCGAAAAGGGCCGCGAGCTCGACGCAAAGGTCATCGACTGGTGCGCTGCTCACACCGCGCAGGAGATTGAGGACGCAATGGCAAAGTTCAAGGTTCCCTGCAGCCGTGTAATGGGACCCAAGGACTGCCTGGAGAATCCTCACTATCAGAGCCGCGGAGACTTCATCGAATACCGCGACCAGACTCTCGACAAGGATATCACCGCTTTCGGTATCGTTCCGAAGCTGTCCGGCACTCCGGGCAAGGTATGGCGCGGTGCTCCGAGACTCGGTCAGGATACCGACGATATCCTCAAGGGTATTCTGGGCTACGACGACGCTAAGATAGCTGATCTCCGCGAGAAGAAGCTCATCTGATCAAATCGCTGTTTCTCATAATCCTCTTACCCCCCCATATTTTCCGGAAGTCCGGTTTCAGATGCACCGGACTTCCGGAACCCCCAAGAAAGCATCTCTTAAATTTACCAAATCATTATTCTCCTTCCTTATTTCTTTTTATTGATTCCTTCCCCAAAGAAAATCAGGAGTCCGAACGGACTCCTGATTTTTTACTATATTCATTTAAATAAAGCTCAAGACTCACTCGGTGTCGTCATCGTCATCCTGCGTTACCGGCTGAGCCGGCGCTGCCGAGCCTGCGAGGCTGCGGAAGCTTGCACGCGACTGATTGATCGATTTGAGCGCCGAGCCGACCGTTTCTTCCGTGCGGCGGAGAATCTCATCGACATACTCGTTTGCAACTCTGCGCAGTTCCTTTGACTTATACTCGGCATTGGACACAAGCTCTGCGCTGTGCTGCTTTGCAACGCGCACTATCTCCTGCTCCTCGAGCATTGCGCGAGCCTTATCCTCGGCATTCTTGCGGATAGACTCCGCCTCGCGCTTTGCGTTGCCGATGAACTCATCCCTCGCGGAAACAAGGCGCTTTGCCTCGGCAAGCTCCACGGGGATGCGCGTTTTTATCTCATTGAGTATCTCAAGGACATTTTCTCTCTCGACGATGCACTTATCGTTTCCGAGGGGAACGCCCCATGCTTCGGTCACCATACTGTAGAGAGTTTCGATAAGCTCCATTACCTCAACGTTTTTCTCGCTCATATTACTGCTGCCTCCATAACTTAGCCTTTTCTTCTATCTCGGCCACTATCTCGCGCGGCACAAAGCGCGTAAGATCGGCGCCGTATGACGCGACCTCGCGTACGACGGATGAGCTCAGAAAAGTATATTTTTCGTTTGCCGTAAGAAACATAGTTTCCAGCTCGGGGTTTATCTTTTTATTGATATGGTTCATCTGAAATTCATACTCAAAATCAGATGCGGCCCTCAAGCCCTTTACAATAACCGCGCCGTCAAACTGCTTTGCATATTCGGCAAGCAGACCGGCGGAAGTATCGACTCTGACGTTCGGAAAACACTCGACGACTTTTTTGACCATCTCGACACGCTCACTTATCGTAAACATGGGCTTGGTCTTATTAGAGTTGAACATAATGCAAACGATGACGTTATCGAATATCTGCGCCGAGCGGCTGATTATATCAAGGTGTCCGAGCGTTATCGGGTCAAAGCTGCCGGGGCATATAGCAAGACTCATTTATCTGTCTCCCTGCTGTAGGTAGTAAGCTTAACTTTGCCGTAGTTATACTCCTTACACTTAAAGTAAGGCATATTCATCTCCGGCATGGGCTTTTCGCGCCCACTTTCGCACACAATTATACCACTTTCCGTCAAGATGTCAACGGAATTGATGATTTGCAGCGCTTTATCTATGAGATTTGTCGCATAAGGCGGATCAAGCAGTATCAGATCGAACTTTGCGCCGCGCTCGAGAAAGGAAATTGAGTCGCTCTGCACAACGCGCGCTTCAAAGCCGCAGCTTTTAAGGTTCTGCTTAACGATTGCTATGGCTTCCCTGCTCTGGTCAACAAATGTGACCTCCTTTGCGCCGCGGCTGAGGCACTCGATGCCGAGCTGACCCGTTCCGGCAAAAAGGTCGAGCGCTCGCCTGCCCTCGATATCAAACTGAACGATATTGAACATTGACTCCTTGACCATATCGGTCGTCGGGCGTATATCGTAATTATCCGGCTCTTTGAGCTTCTTTCCACGCTTTGTTCCGCTTATTATTCTCATTTCTTTTCCTCGTCCTTATGATAATATTCAAAAACCGCTTTGGCCGTATTTTTCGGAACAACTGCACTCAGTTCATCCAATCCGGCGTTTTTTATTGCCTTGATCGTTTTAAAGCTGCACAGCAGCTCGTTTTTCCTGACGCTGCCCACTCCGGGTATGGCGCTCAGCTCCGAACCGAAGCTCTCGTTTCGCAGCGAGCGCTGATACTCTATCGCAAAGCGGTGGGTCTCCTCCTGGATATTGCCTATGAGCGCAAACGCTGCTGGATTTCCGTTTATGCATATCTCACGGCCTGTACTCGTAACGAGCGCCCTCGTCCGATGACGATCATCCTTTACCATGCCGAATACCGGCACGCTTATACCAAGCTCGCCGAGCGCACGCTCTGCCGCTGCGGCGTGTGTTATACCTCCGTCAATAAGCAGCAGCTGCGGCGCTTCCGAAAAACCGCTGTCGCCGTTTTTTAAATGAGCAAACCGACGGTAAACAGCCTGGGTCATGCTCGCATAGTCATCGCGTATATCCAGATCGCGTATTCTGAACTTTCGGTAGTCCTTTTTATAAGGCTTACCGTCCTTATGCACCGTCATTGCCGCCACAATGCCCGTGTCGCCGAGGTTTGATACGTCGAATGCTTCGATACGTTCCGGATACTCGGGCAGCTCAAGCGACTTTTGAAGCCATATAAGCGTATTTGTTCTGCGCTGCTGAACGGTCGTCGCACGCAGTATCTCCTCGGATGCGTTCATCTCAGCGCGCTCGACAAGGCGAAGTCTTTCTCCGCGCTGCGGAACCTCAATGCTGACCTTGCGGCCGCAAAGCTGATTAAACAGTGCGCTCAAGGCTTCTGCATCCTCGGGCATTTCACGCAGGAGAATATTTTTCGGCATTATGCCGCGCGATGAATAATACTGACGCATGTAGGCCGATATGGCCTCGGCATCGCTCTCGAGCGGCTCGGAGACGAGTTCGAAGTCCTTGCCTGTGAGCGAACCGTCGTTAAAATGCAGCACAACAAAGCAGCTTTTTGCTCCGCGCGCAAAGCCAATTGCATCGGTATCGGAAAAAGCCGTGGCTATGACCTTCTGTTTGTTGGACACGCTCTTTATCGCCTTTATCCTGTCGCGCAGCTCGGCGGCGGCTTCAAACCTAAGCTGCTCGGAAGCTTCAAGCATTTTGTCCGTAAGCTCCTCGATAAGCTCTCCGGTTTTCCCGCCGAGAATAAGGCAGACCTGCTCCACGGCGAGGCGGTATTCCTCCTGCGAAAGCTCTCCCCTGCACCAGCCGCGGCAATTGCCCATGTGGTAGTTAAGGCAGGGTCTGTCCTTCCCAATATCACGCGGAAAATGCTTTGAGCAGGTCGACAGTCCCACCGCCTTTGAGGCAGCGTCGATTATGTCGCGCGTTACGCTTCGTCCGCCGAATGGGCCAAAGTATGACGCTCCGTCCTTTTTAGCGCTGCCGACGATCGTAAATCGCGGATACGGCGCTTTTTTATCAAGCCTTATAAACGGATAGCCCTTATCATCCTTGAGCAGGATGTTATAGTGCGGCTGATGCTGCTTAATGAGCGAATTTTCAAGAATAAGCGACTCAAACTCAGAGTTGACGACAATAACGTTAAAGTCGTTTACCTTCTGTACCATCGCCTCGACCTTTGGCAGGTGCGAGCCGCGAAAATAGCTCGTGACACGGTTTTTCAGTTTTTTTGCCTTGCCGACATATATGACCTGCCCCGATGCATCGAGCATGATGTAAACGCCCGGAAGCATCGGCAGCTTATTTGCTTTTTCAAGCAGCTTCTCGCGCATCTGTCGCCTCACTGTCCTTACTTCCCGCAATGCACCAGACGGTTACGGAAACGATAACGATAACGCCGCCTATAAGCGCGAACAGGCCAGGCTTTTCACCGTCGAATATCAGCACCCAAAGCGGGTTCAAAAGCGGCTCTACGGCGCCGAGAAGGCTGCACGCAAGCGGCGGACAATACTCCGACGCTCTGCCATAGAGAATATACGGTATACCAAGCTGCAAAACGCCGAGAATGACTATATACAAAACAGGCAGCGCGGATATCTCGGGCTTTGTGGTTATTATAAACGGCAGGCCGAATATAAAAGCGGTTGCCTGCCCTATGAGCATTGCCGAAAAGCGTTCCTCGGTATCAGCCTTGCCCATGGCTATGAACATTCCGCCGAGGCAGGCTCCTGCAAATATGGCAACGAAGTTTCCGAGCAGATATCCGCCCTCGAGTTGATCGAGGAAGAACATCGCAATGCCTATGAACGTAAAAATGACCGCAACAAAATCGCGCTTTTTAAAGCGCTGGCCGAAAAACAGCGCCGAGAAAATGACGATGAATATAGGGTCGGTAAATTGCAGGACTATCGCGTTTGCGGCGGTCGTGAGCTTATTGGCCGCTACAAAGGCGATATAAACAAGCCCCAGCAGCAGTCCGGCAACTATCGTGCGGCGGTTTATGCTTATTCTGTAGCCTTTTATGCGTATGTATGCAAGCACCGTCAGTCCCGCAAAAAAGCTGCGCAGAGCCGATATAACAAACGAATTCCAAGGTATGAGCTTTATAAATATTCCTGCAATGCTCCAAAGTGCCGCGCACATTAGCATTTCAAGAATTGCTTTGTTTTCTTTTTTCATCTATTTCTCCGTATATAGCGAATAAGGGCGTGTTAAAAACACGCCCTTAGCTTCGTTTTTTAATATCACTCGGTAAAGTCGGATGCGATAAGCTCTGAAAGCGTATCGACAGCAGTTGCCTCGTCAGCACCGTCGGCAATGAGGTTGACAGCAGTGCCCTTAACGATGCCCAAAGAGAGAACGCCGAGCAGGCTCTTGGCATTGACACGTCTGTCTTCCTTCTCGATCCAGATGCTGCTTTTGAACTCGTTAGCTTTCTGAATAAAGAAAGTAGCAGGTCTTGCGTGCAGGCCCACCTGATTGTTAATAACTACTTCTTTGGTTACCATTCTCGCCACTCCTCTTGATCACAAAAGATTAATCCTACTTTAGCAAATTATTTAAAAAAGGTCAACTGATTTTGTTCATTTCGTAGATTTACACATTATTAATAAATTTTATCGATTGCTTTTATTTCAATTCGACTATTGTCACACCGCTTTCGCCCTCGCCGAATCGACCTAATCTGTAGCTTTTCACGGCCTTATTTCGTTTGAGCATCTGCTGCACGGCAGCTCTGAGGGCGCCGGTCCCCTTGCCGTGGATGATCGTCACGGTCTTGAGTTTACCCATAACCGCGCTGTCAATATACTGCTCGGCAGCATTCACCGCCTCAATACTCTCCATTCCCCGAAGGTCGATCTCCGGACTTACAGCCGCGCGAGGCGCCGTGCTGCCTGCAAGAGTTACGCTCTGCTTCTTCTGCTTAGCTGCATGCCCCTCTATAAGATACACATCGTCGGGCTTGAGCTTAACGTTCATGATTCCGGCGCGCAGATTGAGCGTTCCGTCCGGATTTACATCAATGACCTCGGCCTTGACACCCATGGACTTTATCTCCACCGTATCGCCTGCTCTTACATCGCGCGCCGATTTTTTCTCTTCCTTCGGCTGCTCGGGTGCCTTTGCTTTAAGTTTGCCCTGAGATTCATTGAGCTTGCGCCTGAGCTCGCTGCGTGCATGATTTATCTCCTGCGTCTGCTCATCATCATTCATTTTGCGGCGCATTTCATCAAGCTCTGCAAAGGTGTTCTCGGCCGTTTGACGCGCTTCCGCAATTATGCGCTCAGCATCGCGTTTGGCCTTCTCGTCGGCTTTTTCAAGCCTTACGGAAAGCTCGGCACGCAGAAAAGCCGCTTTTTTTGCGCTCTCCTCGGCCTCACGCAATTTTTTGGCAGTCTCCGCTCTATCGCGCTCCAAAAGTGCGCGTGTCTGCTCGAGTTTTTCTATTGTCGCTTCAAAGCTTGCGTTCTGAACTCCGATGCGGGCCTTTGCATCATCAATAATTTCTTTGCTAAGTCCCAAACGTTCGGATATTGCAAACGCATTGGACTTGCCCGGAACGCCGACAAGCAGCCTGTAGGTCGGGCTGAGCGTTTCAACGTCAAATTCGCAGGAGGCATTCTGAATGCCATTTTCATTCGTTGCATAAACCTTAAGCTCTGCATAATGCGTCGTCGCGGCAACGTTCGCACCCATTTTGCGCGCATGCTCAATAACGGCTATTGCAAGCGCCGCGCCCTCGGTGGGGTCTGTTCCGGCTCCAAGCTCGTCAAACAGCAGAAGCGAATCTGCGTCGCACTCACCTAAAATATGCACAATGTTCGTCATGTGTGCCGAGAAGGTGGAGAGATTTTGCTCTATCGACTGCTCATCTCCGATATCCGCAAGCACATGCCTGTAAATCGGCACTCCGCTGCCGTCATCTGCCGGTATGTGCAGGCCGCACTGCGCCATAACGTTTAAAAGTCCGATGGTCTTGAGAGTTACGGTTTTGCCGCCGGTGTTTGGGCCTGTTATGATAAGCGTATCAAAGTCCTCGCCAAGCTCGAGGCTTATCGGCACCGCCTTATCCTTCGGCAGCAGCGGATGCCGCGCGCGGCGCAGAACAACGCCCTTTTCCCTCAGCTCCGGCTCAATGCCGTTGAGCTTATATGAAAGCTTTGCGCGCGCAAATATACCGTCGAGGGTAATAAGATAGGAATAGTCCGACGCGATATCCTCGGCATGGGCGGCGCAGTCTGCCGAAAGCTCGGCAAGGATGCGCTCGATCTCCGTTTTTTCCTTAGCAGCAAGCTCACGAAGCTCGTTATTTGCCTTAACGGCTGCCATGGGCTCAATAAAAAGCGTAGCTCCGGAGGCCGATATATCGTGAACGAGGCCCGGGATAGCGCCTTTGCACTCGGCCTTTACCGGAACGACAAAGCGATCCGAGCGCATGGTTATGATAGGCTCCTGAAGCACCTTTGCGTATGACGGTGAGGATATTATTTTTTGCAGGCAGTCACGCACACGGGCGCTCGCGGCGCGGATCTTGCGGCGGATGTTTGCAAGCTCGCTCGACGCGCTGTCGGCAATCTCGTCCTCCCCTACTATCGAGCCGGTTATTTTCTCCTCAAGGAATCTGTTCGCGTGCAGCGCGGCAAACAGATGGTCGATACAGCTTTTGCCGAGCTTATCATCGGATGTGTAGCCCTTAACAAGGCGCGCGCACTGCAAAACTCGGGCAATGTTAAGAAGCTCTATCGTATTGAGGCTTCCGCCGAGGTCGGCACGACTCAGCGACGGGCGGATATCCTTGATGCCCGAAAGCGAAGGACTGCCGCGCACGACCATCATTTCCTTGGCCGCACTCGTTTCGGCCAGACGATTTTTTACCTCTAGCCTGTCCGAGCTTGGTCGGAGGCTGCGGCACGCTTCCTTTCCGCCGTCGGTAACGGCCTCGGCGGCCAGCATATCCAGCACGACAGGCAGCTCAAGTATGTTAAGTGATTTTTCGTAGAAATCCATTATTTTATCTGTCTCCAGTAATCAAGTGTTGAAAACTTTCTCTCTGTCTGCGCAAGAAGATATGCCTCGGATGCTTTTGCCGCGCGCGAGAGCGCATCATCGTCGATTTTAAACGAGAGCATTTTACGCGCAGACGCGTAAACTATATACCTCAGCGCCTGAAGCGACGCCGGACACAGCTCATAATTTGCCTGTATCTGCGCATTGTTGCACTCGCGGCAACAGATAACGCCGTTTCGAGGACTGAAGCGCGGCAGCTCCGGATCGGACGCACCGCACACGCAGCAGCTCACCAGGTTCGGCTCATAGCCTGCGAGCGACATAAGGCGCATCTCGAACGCGGTTTTTATATGCATCTGCGAATACAAGTCGTTTGACAGTGCAAAAAGGCAGTTCAGTATAAGCTGCAAAAGCAGCGGATCGGGGTTTCCCTCGTCGGACAGCGCCTCGATGCACTCGGCAAAATAGCTTGCAAGCGAAAGCGCCGTTATATCACCGCGAAGTCCCTTGAATTCTTCGATCGTCGAGCCTTCGCTCACCGTCCAGAAGCCGTTGCGTTCGAGCATCGTAAGCTCGGAAAACACAAGAAACTGCGTAGCCGCGGCGATCTTGCTGCCCTTGCGCAGCGCACCGCGCGCCTTGACGGTCATTTTGCCCATATCCTCCGTCAGAACGGTCAGTATCCTGTCGGCTTCCTTGTATCGAACCTCGCGCAGAACAAGGCCCCTTGTCGTTTTAAACATATGTACACTATCAGCTCTGCGGCGAAGGAGTCTCCTCCGCCGGCTTGTTACTTTTATTCTTCTCCGAAGCTCTGTACATGAGCCAGCCCATCGGATCGCCTGTATCGGCAAACATCTGCCAGAGAATTTCATCACTCATTCGGCTACCTCCGCTGATGTTAGTATCAGTTAGGCAGCGGCGGCATATGCGTGGTAATTATTCCGTGAAGCCGAAGTTGCGAAGCTGCGCTGTGCTGTCGCGCCAATTCTCCTTGACCTTCACCCAAGTCTGCAAGAAGACCTTTGTTCCCATAAAGGCTTCGATGTCCGCTCTGGCAAGCTCGCCGATCTTCTTGAGCATTGCGCCCTGCTTGCCGATGATGATCCCCTTATGGCTCGCTTTTTCACAGTAGATAGTAACGTCAAGGTCGATTATGCCGTTTTCCCGCTCGGAAAAGCGCGTTACCTCGACAGCCGTTCCGTGCGGTATCTCTTTATCAAGGCACAGCAGAAGCTTTTCGCGCACAAGCTCTGCGCATATCTGCTTTTCGGGCTGATCGCATATCATATCGTCCGGGAAAAGCTGCGGGCCTTCCTGAGCGTACTTTTCAAGCTCTGCAAGAAGCTCGTCTATTCCCTCGCCGTTTTTGGCCGACATCGGGATTATCGCATCAAAGTCATGCGCTGCGGAATACAGCGCCATGACCTCCAAAAGCTCGGTTTTTTCAACGGTATCGATCTTATTTATAACAAGGATCGCCGGAACTCCGGTTTCCTTTATGCGAGCTATAAGCTCTTCCTCCTGCCTGCCGATATTCGCTATCGGCTCAACGAGCAGCATAACGGCGTCAACGTCGGCAACGCTCTCCTTTACGACGTTTACCATATAGTCGCCAAGGCGCGTTCTCGGCTTGTGGAAGCCCGGAGTGTCGATTATGACAAACTGTGTGTCGCCGCGGTTGACAACGGCGCTGATGCGGTTGCGCGTGGTCTGCGGCTTATTTGAAACTATGGCAATCTTCTCGCCGACAAGCGCGTTTGTGAGCGTTGACTTGCCGACATTAGGACGGCCGCATATCGTTATCATTGCAGTTTTGCTTATCATATCATATGTCTCCCATTATTTCTTTTTCTCTTGTGCGCATCTGCTTTTTCATCTCGCCCTCATCGACGTGATCATAGCCGAGCAGATGCAGAACACTGTGTACCGTGAGGTAGCTGACCTCTCTGTCAAAGCCGTGGCCGAATTCCTCTCCCTGCTGTGCGCACCTTTCGAGCGATATCATCATATCGCCGAGCATGACGGCTCCCGTATACGGGTCGGTATCGCAAAGGGCTGCGTCAAATTCGCCCGGTGTCAGCTCGTTGAGTGGAAAAGACAGGACGTCCGTTGCAGCATCAATGCCGCGAAAATCCCGATTTGTTTCACGGATACCCCCGTTATCGGTGAGCATAACGCTTATAAGGCAGGGCCTGTCCACGCCTTCGGCGTCCAGCGCCATAGCTGCGGCTTTTTTAATAAGCGCTGCCGCATTATTGTGTCCCATGCCGCTTTTTTCGCGGCTTACATATATCTCATGCTTTATCATTGCTTTTTCCTCCTATACGGGCCGGACTTTGCGGCAGGCTCGGGCGGATTTTTCTTATCGTAGACCTCATATGCCTCGATTATCTTCTGAACGAGCTGGTGGCGCACAACGTCGGCGCCGGTGAGCTTGCAGATGGATATATCATCAATGCCGTCAAGAACCTTCATTGCAATTTTCAGGCCGCTGACCTTGTCCTCCGGCAGGTCGATCTGCGTAATGTCGCCCGTTATAACGACCTTTGAACCGAAGCCTATTCGGGTAAGGAACATTTTCATCTGCTCGCGCGAGGTGTTCTGAGCCTCATCGAGGATTATGAAGCTGTCGTCAAGCGTACGGCCGCGCATGTAGGCAAGCGGCGCGACCTCAATGTTTCCGCGCTCGAGATATTTCTGATATGTGTCGGCTCCGAGCATGTCAAACAGCGCGTCATAAAGCGGCCTGAGATACGGATCGACCTTGCTTTGCAGATCGCCGGGGAGAAAGCCGAGGCGCTCGCCGGCTTCGACGGCAGGACGGGTCAGGATTATGCGGTTTACCTCCTCGGCTCTGAACGCCGCGACCGCGGCGGCAACGGCAAGATAGGTCTTGCCCGTTCCGGCAGGGCCGATGCCGAGAGTTATCGTATTATTTGCTATTGCGTCGCAATAGGTTTTCTGGCCGAGGGTTTTTGCCTTGACCGGCTTGCCCTTTGCCGTTATGCACACAACGTCGCTTGCAAGCTCGTTTATCTTCGATTCCCTGCCCTCGGCAACGAGCTTGAGGATATATCTCACACTCTGCGCGTCGATATTCTCGCCGCGCGCGGCAAGCGTCAGCAGACCGTTTATCGCCTTCTCGGCGAGCATGACGCTCTCCTCCTCGCCGCAGATGTGTATCTTATTCTCGCGGTCAAGGACTTTAACGCCAAGCTCCGATTCAATTATGCTCAGGTTTCGGTCGAACGAGCCGAACACGCTTATTACATGCTCCATTCTTTCGACTTCTATCGTTCTTTCAATCATAGTCTGCCTCCTTGGCAATATTCTCTGTGCACTGAGCGCGCAGCGTGACCGTCATGACATTATCGGTCTTGGACACGGAATACTCCGCTGATACTATCTGCCCGTCGCCGATGCGGCGCTGAAGCTCATTTTTGAGGGTTTCCTTCATGCGCCCGACTGCCTTATCCTCGTCTATGGGCAAAAGGCTCGTTTCATACTGCGTTGTGCGCTCGACGGCATATCCGATCGGCAAAACAAAAACGTCGCCGAGGGATATGTACTTTAATTTATTTATTTTATCACAACTATCGTATTTATTTCTACTGTCGGAGAAAAAATTTATCCGCTTTTTCCCGATAACGAGCGAAAAAGCCGTGTTTCGGCCGCTCTTTTCGGTTTTTCGCTCTTCAAGCAGCGGCGTTTGGGCGCTTATCTCATACCATGTGTCGGCAATCACCTGCGCCATTGAGTGGACATAGCGCTCATCCCCCGTTTCGCTGCTCATAAGTCCGCGCACCAGAACATCGCCCTTTGCCACCGCATTACCAACGATCGCCGCGCTCTCGCCCTCGAGGACGGACATTTTCCTGATCACGCCGCTTTTTGAAGCGATTATATCGCAGGGCGCTTTTTCGTTGACGATATCGGGCTTATCAATGCGCTCGTGAACTAAGATCTCGGCCTTTGACGAGCGAACGTTCAGGCTAAGCCATGCTATTTCCGGCATCTCTGCCACTATGCGGCTGCGTATCTCATCGGACGACAGCGCCGGCCAATACGCGCCGTAGTCAACGCCGCATTCTGAAAGCTTGCACAAGATCTCGGCGTCGCTGAGCTTATCGTTTCCGCTTATCTCGATCCTCCACAAAAACAGCGACGATACGGCAGCAAGCGAAACACAAAAAACGAAAGCAAGCAAAAACACGGCTCGTCTTTTTGCGCCGAGCATAAGCTTCCTGCCGCCGGCTTCGGAAATGAGCTTTACGTCAAGTCCGTTTTTGCCGCTCTGCGCAAGCAGGCTATCGACATCGGATGCATGTACGCAAAAGGTGATCGAAAAATCCCGGCACGGGCTTGCGTTCCAAAACTCGATCCCGTTTTCGGCGCAGTAATTTAGTATGCGCTCGGGCTGCGCGCCGGAGACTTCAAGCTCAGCCACTCCGCGCGCAAGATCGTAAAGCTTTCTCATTATTCAAACTCCAATGCAATAATTCTGCCGCATATGAACATATCGCTGCCGCTCATCGCTTCAAGGCGCAGAGCGTCGCCGCGCACCGCGAGCTTAACGCTGCCGCAGTCGATCTCAATAAGGTTATCGTTATATGTGATTATTCCACGGTGGTTTTCAACAAGCAGGCGGCTTCTTCCGCAGAGGCTGAGCTTAACGCTGCCGAGAGCATCGGCCGGGATATCGAGCTTATCGGCAAGAAGCTCGGCTCTGTCGCGTTTTGTTTTCATTTACGCTCACCTCCGCAGTCTAAACCTATGCCGCAAAGCATAGCTTAATACATGGACAAGGAGTTGATAGGATGAAAAAGGCTCTGTATATCTTTGCATCATTCGGCATATTCGCCGCGCTGCTCATTTTCCCGAAGGCCGCTGCCGAGGCGGTGAAAGCAGGGCTTATAATGTGCGCGCAGATGATCATACCGTCGCTGTTTCCGTTTTTCATTGCGGCCAATCTTTTAAACGAGCTTGGCGCATCAAAGCTCATGTCAAACGCGCTTGCGCCGCTTGGAGCACGGCTCGGTATGTCCGGCCACGGAGTTTCGGCATTCATCATTGGCGTCACCGGAGGATATCCGCTGGGCGCTGCATACATAGCACGGCTGAGAGCGCAGGGGCTTGTAAGCCGTGACGACGCATCTCGGCTCATAGTTTTCTGCAATAACTCCGGGCCTGCATTTATCATCGGTGCCGCCGGGGTCGGCGTTTTCGGCTCTGCTTCAGCAGGCTTTTTTCTGTATGCCGTGCATATTTTGGCAGCGCTCATTTTCGGCGTTATTATCTGCCCGAAGGCTCCGTGCGATATCTGCTATGACGAGGATATATTCTCCCCGGTGAGCTTCTCGGCGGCGTTCACGGCGTCGGTTAAGCGCGCTGCCGATTCGATGATAGGTGTCTGCGCCTTTGTGGTTGCTTTTTCGGCGATAAACGGCGTTCTCGACGCTATGGATATAACGCGAAGCATTGCCGGCGAGCTTTCATACATGCTCGGAGCCGAGCTTAGCTGGTGCGCAGCGCTGCTTGCCGGCATTCTCGAGCTTGGAAACGGCATAGGCAGCATGACAGGGCTTGCAATAAGCCCAATTAATCTCGCCCTTGCTGCGTTTATTCTCTCCTGGGGCGGCCTTTCGGTTCACTTCCAGACCTTTTCCATGATAGCCGGAACGGATATAAAAACCGCCCGATACATGATCGGACGGTTTTTGACGGCGCTTATCGCAGCTGCACTTGCCCTGCTAGGTGCGGCAGTAATTTTTTAAAACACAAGTATGCCGACTACGGCAGATGCCGCGATGTAGAATATCGGGTGCAGATCCTTCGTTTTCTTTATGAGATTTGTGAACACCCATATTACAGCCGCAAGCGCAAGTCCCTTCCAGGAAAACAGGTCAAGGATATTTCCGCTTGCCTTAAACGCATCTTCGCGGACGAGCGCAAGCACGACAACGGAAAAGCCTGCTGCGGCAATCAATCCGGCAGAAGCCGGCCTCAGACCGTAAAATGCGTGGTCAACAAAGCGGTTTTCCCTGAACTTTTTCAGGCAGGACGCAATGATGAGTATGATAATTATCGCCGGAGTCACAAGGCCGAGCGTTGCAACGATCGCTCCGGGCAAGCCGCCTGTTATATAGCCGACGTAGGTCGCCGTATTGACGCCTATCGGGCCGGGCGTTGACTCGGACACGGCTATCATATCGGCTATCTGCTGATAGGTAAACCAGCCCATGCGGTCGGATATGTCATAGATAAACGGGAGCGTTGCCAGTCCGCCGCCGACGGCGAACAGGCCGGTTTTGAAAAACTCCCAGAAAAGGCGCAGATATATCATGATTTACGCGCCTCCAATTCCTTGACGATGATTCCGGCTATCGCGGCGGCGAGGACATATATCACCGGCGAAATGCTCAAAAACACGCTGCATGCAAACACCGCGATGAATATAAGCAGCGTTTTCCAGTCAATGACGGACTTTTTCCACAGCTTCACGACTGCATTGAGAATAAGCACGCACACGCACACGCGGATGCCGGCAAACGCGCTCTGCACCGCAGGAAGATGCGCGAAATTCTGAATAAACGCGGCAATTATCGTTATTATCACAAGCGACGGAAACACAACGCCGAGAGTGGCGAATATCCCACCGAGCACGCCTGCCTGCTTCTGACCGACAAAGGTGGCTGTGTTAACGGCGATAATGCCGGGCGTGCACTGGCCGATGGCGTACCAGTCCATGACCTCTTCATCCGTTGCCCAGCGGCGCTTTTCGACGACCTCGCGCTGAAGCGCCGGCAGCATCGCATAGCCTCCGCCGAAGGTCGTTACTCCGACCACGGCGAAGGTTATAAACAGCCCTCCGAGCTGTTTAAGTTTATCTTTCATTTTCTCAGGCCTTCCGCATATTCGGAATATTTTGCGATCTTAGCGTCGCATTCGGCTTTATCCGCACCCTTGCAGAGGATATAGACCTTGACCTTCGGCTCCGTGCCGGACGGGCGGACGATGAAGCTCGTTCCGTCGGCAAGCTCGAAATACAGAACGTTCGAGCCCTTTATCGGGGTCTGACCCATAACGCCAAGCTCGGGAACCTTTATGCTGCCGTCGGAATAGTCGCGCAGCCTGAACACCTCGACGCCGGCGATCTGCTTCGGCGGATTGCCGCGAAGCTTAGCCATAAGATCTTTCATCTTAACTATGCCGTCAAGTCCGGGCATAACAAGATTGAGCGTCTTTTCGGCGTAGCGGCCGTACTTTTCGTACAGGCTTTCCATTGCCTGGCTGAGATTCATGCCCTTATCGTGATAGTAAGCGGCCATTTCGGCTACCATCATCGACGCTGTTACTGCGTCCTTATCGCGGACATAGTCACCCATCATATAGCCGTAGCTTTCCTCATAGGCGAAGATATATTTATAGCTTCCGGCCTTTTCCCACTGCGCGATACGCTCGGCCATAAATTTAAAGCCGGTGAAGGTATCCTCAAAGTGAACTCCGTTGGTCTCGGCAACGGCCTTTGCCATCTCGGTGGTTACGATACTCTTTACAGCGCCTGCATTCTCCGGCAGAGTTCCGGCTGCCTTGCGCGCATTTATGACATAGTCGAGCAGCAGAACGCCGAGCTGGTTGCCGGTGATGGAGATATAATCCCCACCTGAGCGCACCATAACGCCTATGCGGTCAGAATCGGGATCGGTTCCGATTATAAGATCGCTGCCGACCTTCTTTGCAAGATCGACCGCAAGATAAAAGCCCTCGGGATTTTCGGGGTTCGGGCTTTCGACCGTGGGGAAGTTTCCGTCAATGACCATCTGCTCGGGTACGGGGTACAGCTGAGTTATGCCCAGTCTGCGCAGAGCCTCGGGAACGAGCTTATAGCCTGCGCCGTGGAACGGAGTGTAGACTATCTTAAGCTCCGGAGCTACCTTAGCTACGAGGGGCTTGTTTATAGCCTGTCCGAGCACACACTCGAGATATGCCTCGTCGGTCTCGGTTCCTATAAGCTCAATCTTACCCTGAGACACGGCTTCGTCAAAGTCGCAGCTGACAAAGTCATCGAATATATCGATCTTGCTCATCTGCTCGGCGATCGCCTCAGCGTGCTGCGGCGGAAGCTGAGCGCCGTCCGACCAATATACCTTGTAGCCGTTATACTCCTTGGGGTTGTGAGATGCGGTTATATTAAGACCGGCAGTGGTTCCGTAGTAGCGCACGGCGAAGCTCAGCTCAGGAGTCGGACGCAGAGCGTCAAAAATGCGCACATGGATGCCGTTTGCGGCCATAACGCATGCAGCCTCATGAGCAAAAAGCTCGCTGTTGTTGCGGCAGTCAAAGCAGATGGCTATGCCCTTTTTCATTGCCTCCTCGCCCTCGGCCTTGATGACGTTTGCAAACGCCTGGGTGGCGTGGCGGATGATGTGGACATTCATCTGATGCAGACCGAGCTTCATTGTTCCGCGCAGTCCGGCAGTGCCGAACTCGAGCGGCGCAAAAAAGCGGCTCTCGATTTCTTTTTCGTCGTTTGCTATTGAGTTGAGCTCCTCCCATTCGGACTCGCTCAGTGCGGGGCTGTCCAGCCAGCGCTGGTACTCTTCCTTATAATTCCTCGTCATATTCTGCGCTCCCTTCGCTTAAATTGACAGCGTCCTCATACATTGTCTTAGGTACATATATTTCAACACCCGTGCCGCTTGTCCCGAGGATCAGGCGGCCGAAATCGCCGTCGTTCGGATACTGTCTTATGCACGGAATGCCATATGCCTCAAGTAAGTTTACTATCATCTCGTCGCTGATGTCAAGACACTTGCAATGTGTAAGGAAAACAGGCTCTATAGGCTCGCCGTTTTCGTCCTTCGGCCACTTTTTGAGAAGATCGCCGGTGAGCTTTCTTCCCCATTCGAGCTTAACTTTTTCGTCCATTACTGCCCTCCGTTATTTATGATATCTCGATCCTTCGAGGATTTTGAAGCTGCGGTAGATCTGCTCGGCGAGCATAACTCGCGCAAGATGGTGCGGAAAGGTCATTTCGCTCATGCCAAGGCGCATGTCCGCGCGCTGCTTAATTTTAGGCGACAGGCCGAACGAGCCGCCGACGACAAAGCACAGCCTTCCCCTTCCGGAAACGGCAAGTTCGTTTATCCTCCGCGCAAAATCCTCGCTTTTAAGCTGCCTGCCCTCGACGCACATTGCAATAACGTAAGCGTCCTTACCTATTGCACGCTCAATATCTCCGGCTTCCTTATCCAGCGCCGCGGCTATCTCCTTATCTGACGGAGAAGCACCCAACTTTGTTTCATTCAGCTCAATACATTCAAATTTACAGTAGGCCGACAGGCGCTTGGAATACTCGGCGAATGCATCAACATAAAACTGCTCTCTGAGCTTGCCGACGCATATGAGTCTTATGCTAAGCATTTTAACCTCTCTCCCGCCTCGACTGCAAGCATATTATTTGCCGTAGCAACACTTATTTGCACGTTTTTAACGGAAACGGCGGTGCTGACAGTGCCGTACGCAAGCTCAGGCGTATTGTTATCGCGGCTCAAGTGCCCTAATATTATATGCTTTGTTCCGTGTTTTGCAAGATGTTCAGCTAAAATTCCGCTGTCGTCATTTGACAAATGCCCTGTGGGCGCAAGTATTCTGCGCTTCAAAAAATACGGATACGCTCCGTTTTTGAGCATTGCAATATCATGATTTGCCTCAATAAGCGCAGTATCCGCGCCTTCAAGCCCGGCAATAAGCTCATCGTTTATGCTGCCGGTATCGGTTGCAAAGCCTAAGGTTTCCTCGCCTTCAAAGCGATAGCCGACGCTGTAAGCGGCATCGTGCATGGTTCTAAAGCAGCTGACCTCAACGCCGCCGAGGGAGAGCCTATCATCTTCGGGTATGTAGTTTAAATTGCTTTTTATCTCCGGTTTTACCCGGCAAAGCTCCTCACATAGGGGCTTTGGAGCAAATATACTCAGGTCGTGATGCTTAATGAGCATAGAAAGCCCGGAAATGTGATCGGAGTGCTCATGTGTTATGAGCACTCCGCACAGATCCTGCGGAGCAAGTCCGAGCTGCGCAAGAGCCGCAACGGTCCTGCGCATGGATATCCCCGCATCTATAAGTATATTCGCTTTGCCCTCAGAAACGAGGCTGCAATTGCCTGAAGAACCGCTGGCGAAAGTTACTATACGCATATTTTATCCTATCGAAATCACTTTATCATGCAGCTCAGGCTCGTCGGGGTAATCGACGATGCTGATATCTGCTCCGAGCTTTCTGAGCTTGCCTACGAAATTCTCATAGCCGCGCTCAATGAAATGTATATCCTCAATTTCGGTCTTTCCGCTTGCGCACAGGCCGGCAATGACCATTGCAGCGCCTGCTCTCAAATCGCAGGCCATAACCGGCGCACCGGTGAGCTTTGCGCCGCCTTCAAATATCGCAATGCGGCCGTCAACCTGAATATCGGCGCCCATTTTGCGCAGCTCATTGACGTATTTGAAGCGGTTATCGTAAATTCCCTCGGTTATGACGCTCGTTCCGTTCGCCATACAAAGCAGAGCGCCCATCTGCGGCTGCATATCGGTCGGAAATCCGGGATAAGGCAGAGTCTTGACGTTTGCCTTGCGCAGGTGGCCGTTGCCCTTTACGAGAACGCAGTCCTCGTATTCCTGAACGATCGTGCCTGTTTCGCGCAGCTTTGCCGAAATGCACTCAAGGTGCTTGGGAATGACGTTCTTGACAAGAACCTCGCCGCCGGTAGCTGCTGCGGCTACCATATATGTTCCGGCCTCAATCTGGTCGGGAATGATTGAATAGCTGCCGCCGTGGAGCCTGTCAACTCCGTTGACCTTCACGGTATCCGTGCCTGCTCCGCGGACATCCGCGCCCATGGAGTTTAAGAAGTTTGCAAGGTCAACAATATGCGGCTCTCTTGCCGCGTTTTCGATTATCGTCCTGCCGCTTGCCATGGTGGCCGCAAGGATGATATTCATCGTTGCGCCGACAGATACTTTATCAAGATATATCTTTGCTCCGTGAAGTCTGCCGTCGGTCGCCTCGGCATAAACGAAGCCGTTGCGGACATCGACATCCGCACCAAGGGCGTTCATGCCCTTTATATGCTGGTCGATGGGGCGAACGCCGAAGTTGCATCCGCCGGGCATAGTTGTTTTTGCGCTGCCGAATCTGCCGAGCATTGCGCCGATGAGATAATAAGATGCGCGGATCTTGCGCATAAGCTCAAAGGGAGCGTCGCAAAATCTTACGTTGCGGCTGTCTATCTCTATAGTGCCGGGACAGATCATTCTGACCTCGGCGCCGAGCTGGGTCAATATTGTAAGGAGCATGTCGGTATCGCTGATCTGCGGCATATTTTCTATGCGGCAGATGCCGTCAACCATCAGTGCGGCCGGAATTATCGCGACCGCCGCGTTTTTTGCTCCACTTATATCAACCTCGCCCTGAAGCGGTTTTCCACCGTTTATGACGTACTTTTCCATATGTTACACCTTTCATAGGTACTGACGTACCGGTTTGTTATTATAGCATAGCGCATATGCAAAGGCAATTAGCAATGTAAACAAATCGTAACTATTTCTCGCTCTCAAGCAGGCGTTTTGCCTTGAGAACGGCGATGATGGTTTTGCCGTCGGCGATCTTTCCGTCCATGACAAGCTGCACAAGCTCATCGATGTGGTGCTTTTCGACGCTCAGAAACTCGCCCTCGTCAAGATGGCTCTTGCCGCGGTGAAGTCCGCGCGCGAGATATATGTGCAGCGTTTCGGTCGAAAATCCGGGCGACGAATAGTCCTGGCCGAGACTTATGATCTCATCGGCGGTAAAGCCCGTTTCCTCAGAGAGCTCACGCACCGCGCACTCGTACGGATCCTCGCCGTATTCGAGCTTGCCGGCAGGCGCTTCAAGCAGCTCCTTCTGGAACGGATAACGAAACTGCCTTACGCAATAGCAATAGCCCTCGTCGTCGATCGGCAGTATAGTCGCGCCGCCCGGATGCTCAACTACCTCGCGCTTTACGATGCTTCCGTCGCACAGCTCGGCGTGGTCAAGACGAACATTCACAATGACGCCGCGATACTTTTCTTCACTATCTATTTTCTTCTCAATATAGCTCATAATGCGCCTCGGGAAAAATAATTATCTGCTTTACATAATGCTAAAATAGTATAGCACCTTCTTTGTGATATTTCCATAATTTTTGTATAGAAAATCAAAAAAAATTCCGCTAAACTATGCTTTGTTAACGAAATTTTGTGAGCTGTTATTCAATTTGATTGAGTTTTGTTCCCAAAACGTAAATTTGTTAAATTCAGGAGCGAGATATTATGTTATCTGATGAAGCTGCTGCGCTTCTTTTTAATGATAAGGAGCTTACAAACGAGGAGATATCAGGCCTTTTTGACGATTGTTCGGGCGGCATTGAGGCCGACGTTTTTACATATGGTGGGCGCACTCTTATACTCGCACACGCGGGCGAACCGCTGCGCAGCAGGTTCTCTGCGCAAATGCGCGTCAAAAGAAAAAGCCGCACACGATAAAGTGTGCGGCTAAATCATATGTTTCAGACCGTTACTTCCTGTGAAGCGTAGATCTTTTTGAGCTTTGCATATCTGGGCAGACCGTCCTCATAAACGGCATCGCTCTCGCCCTGGATAAGCGGCAGAGCATAGTTTATGAAGTCCTCGGTCACGAAGTTGCCCTCGGCGTTTATCCACTCTGTCGGAACGGTTTTTTCGCGGTTTGCAACAGCCTCAAGGTCAATGAGGGTCGGCACGCAGCGATACTGTCCGCCCTCGGTGTCTCTGCCGAAGGCAGCCATCTTTCCGCTTACGCCGCTCAGCGCCGATTCAACGGCAAAGCGACCGGCCATTTCGGCCTCGGCAATATCGGTGGCGGAAGCCTGATGCGCCGCTGCTCTCTGCAAAAGGCTAAGCTCAATGCCGCGGACTTTAACTCCGATGCGCTGGTGGAGAACCGATGCGAGCATTACAGCAAGGCCGCCGAGCTGCACATGCCCAAAGCCGTCGTTTGACGAGGTCTTGGCCTCGGAAACAAAGCTGCCGTCGGCATAGTGAATGCCCTCGGACACGACGACGAGTGCCTTGCCCTTTTCCTTATAAACGCGCTCGACATCGGCGCAGAAGCTGTCCATGTCAAAATCGCGCTCGGGCAGGTAAACGAGGTCGGGGCCGCAGCCCTTATATGATGCAAGCGCTGCCGATGCCGCAAGCCAGCCGGCATGACGGCCCATTATCTCAACGACGTTGACCGTGCCGGTGCTGTAAACGCAGGTATCCTTATAAAGCTCCATGCAGGATGTTGCGATATATTTTGCCGCGCTGCCATAGCCGGGGCAATGATCCGTTCCGAAAAGGTCGTTGTCGATCGTTTTGGGAACGCCGATAACTCTGCACTCATAGCCGACGCTGCTCATATAGCGGCTTATCTTATTGCAGGTGTCCATCGAATCGTTGCCGCCGTTATAGAAGAAATAGCGAACGTCATACTTTTTGAATACTTCAAGTATGCGCTTATAATCACTGTCATCCTCCTCGGGCTCGGCTATCTTATAGCGGCATGAGCCAAGCTCCGACGACGGAGTGTTCAGAAGAAGCTTAAGCTCCTCGGCGTTCTCCGCGCCCATGTCAAAAAGCTTATCCTCAAGCACACCCTTTATGCCATACTGAGCGCCGTAGACATGGGTTATATTCTCGGAAGCGAGAGCCGCGCTGACTACGCCGTACATGCTGGCATTTATGACTGCGGTGGGACCGCCGGACTGCCCGAATATGCAGGCTCCTTTAAGCTGACTGCTCATAACTTATGCCTTTCCGTCGCAGCCGAGAACATCGACTATCTTGTGTGCGACCATATCCTTAATTGCCTGACGTGCCGGCTTGAGGTACTGACGCGGATCAAAATGATCGGGATGAGCGTTCAGGTAGCTGCGGATGGATGCGGTCATTGCAAGGCGCAGGTCAGAGTCGATGTTTATCTTGCACACAGCCATTGATGCCGCCTGGCGGAGCTGAGCCTCGGGAACACCGATAGCGCCGGGCATGTTGCCGCCGTTTTCGTTGATCTGCTTTACAAACTCCTGAGGTACGGAGGATGCGCCGTGCAGAACTATCGGGAAGCCGGGCAGACGGCGTTCGACATCCTCAAGAATGTCAAAGCGGAGCTGGGGCTTCGTGCCGGGCTTAAACTTATATGCGCCGTGAGAGGTGCCGATAGCGATAGCAAGAGAATCGCAGCCGGTGCGCTCGACAAATTCCTGAACGTCCTCGGGACGGGTGTAGGACGAATCCTCGGCGGAGACATTTACCTCGTCCTCAATGCCGGCGAGTGTGCCAAGCTCTGCCTCGACGACAACTCCGTGATCGTGAGCGTACTCAACGACCTTACGGGTGAGCGCAATGTTATCCTCAAAGGACTTGGAGGATGCGTCGATCATGACGGAGGTGAAGCCGCCGTCTATGCAGGATTTGCAAAGCTCAAAGCTGTCGCCGTGGTCAAGATGCAGCGCTATGGGAAGGCCCGTTTCCTCGACCGCAGCCTCAACCAGCTTCATGAGATAGGTATGGTTTGCGTATGCGCGCGCACCCTTGGACACCTGGAGGATGACCGGAGCTTTGTGCTCTGCGGCGGCCTCGGTGATGCCCTGCACGATCTCCATGTTATTGACATTGAATGCGCCTACGGCGTATCCGCCTGCGTAGGCCTTGCTGAACATTTCCTTGGTTGTTACCAGTGGCATAATCAAAATCCTTTCATTGCTTTTTCAACGATATTCTCAACCGTAATGCCGTTGACGGCAAGCAGGCGCTCATACGGCGCGGACTGGCCGAAGCAGTCCTGTATGCCGATGCGCACGACCTTGCCCTTCCCTGCCTCGGCTGTGCGCTCGCACACCGCGCTGCCAAGACCGTTTATGATGTTGTGATCTTCAACGGTGATTATCTTGCCGATATCGTTAATGCAGGCATCGACAGCTTCGTTATCCAGCGGTTTGAGCGTGTGCATATCGAGAACTCTTGCGCTTATGCCCTTGCTCTCAAGCTCGCGCGCGGCATCCAGTGCAAGGCGCACCGTATCGCCGATCGCGATTATCGCAACGTCCTTACCGTCGCGCAGGCGGACAGCCTTGCCGATGGTAAACTCCTGATCCTCGTCATATATGACGGGAACGGCGTCGCGCGTGAAGCGCAGATACATCGGGCCGTAGGTCTCGGCCGCGGCACGGACGAGCTTTCTTGCCGAAACATAATCTGCCGGCTGGATAACGGTTATGTTCGGAATGGTACGCAGAACGCCCATATCCTCTATCGCCTGATGGCTTGCGCCGTCGTTTGCCGGGGTAACGCCGCCGTGAGAGCATGCGATCTTGACATTGAGATTGGTGTAGCACATCTCCTGTCGGATCATTTCGCACATTCTCAGCGAGCCGAACACCGCATAGGTCACGACAAACGGGATCTTGCCGGTGGATGCAAGACCGGCCGAGAGCGCGGCGCCGTTCTGCTCGGCAATGCCGACATTGACGTACTGATCGGGCAGAGCCTTCATAAACTTTGCGGTCTTGCAGGATTTGCCGATATCAACGTCAACCACATAGATATTCTTATTTTCCTTGCCGACCTCAACGATCTCGTCCCCGAAGCCGTCGCGAGTAGCTATCATTTTACCTTTTTCCATGATCTCAGCTCCTGTCTATCTGCGCTATTGCGTCGGCATACTGCTCGGCATTGGGAGCCGTGCCGTGCCACGAAACCTGATTTTCCATGAAATCAACGCCCTTGCCCTTAACGGTTTTTGCATTGATGAATTTGGGCTTGCCGTTTTTGGCTGCGCGTATTTTATCGAAAGCGTCAAGTATCTGCTGCATGTCGTGTCCGTCGATATCGTAGACCTCAAAGCCGAAGGCTGCCGCCTTTGAGCTCAGGTCGATATGCGGCATGATCTGATCGCAGGGACCATCGAGCTGGAGACCATTATTATCTACCATCATGACGAAATTGTCAAGCTGATATCGATTTGCACTCATCATTGCTTCCCAGACTATGCCCTCGTCCATCTCGCCGTCACCGAGGAGCGTGAACACGCGGTAATCCTTATGGTCGCGCTTACCTGCAAGAGCCATGCCGACGGCGCAGGAAGCTCCCTGGCCGAGTGAGCCGGTGGAGATATCTATGCCCGGGCATTTGAGCATGCTGGGGTGACCCTGAAGCATGGAGCCTTCCTGACGCAGGGTGTGCAGCACTTCCTCCGGGAAAAATCCGAGGCTGCCGAGCGCCGCGTACTGGATCGGGCAGACATGGCCCTTTGAAAGAACAAATCTGTCTCTGTCAGGCCACTGCGGATTTTTCGGGTCAACGTGCATTTCGGAAAAATACAGAGCCGTTACGATGTCGGCTGACGACAGCGAACCGCCGGGATGACCGGACTGTGCCTCGAAAATCATCGTCAGCGCCGTTTTTCTGAGTTCTTTTGCTCTTTCTTTGAGCATACTGACTTTTTCGTTCATTTGTATCCTCCTCGCTTAAAGGGTGTAGTAATCACCGAGAGCTATGGTTTTCTGCTCCTTAGCGGATTTAAGAGCTGCATTCGAGAGCTTGAGGACCTTCATACCCTCGGACAGGCCGCCGATCTCAACAGGCTTGTTGTTCTTCAGGCAGTCCTGGAAGTAAACGTGGACATGGTAGATGACCTCGTCCTTGTTGAGATCATAGGAATCATTGAATGTGATGCTCTCCTCGTGATCCATATCTACTGTTTTATATGTAAGAGAGTCAAACTCGAACATGTTGCGGCCGCGCAGCAGAATGCTGCCGTTTGTTCCGATATAGCCCTTGAGGTTTGCGCCGGCGCCGGAGCTCCAGCTCGTCATTATCGAGGCGACTGCGCCGTTTTTGCATCTCATGACCATGGTCGAGTTGGTGTCAAACTGCGGAACGTTGCTTATGGTTCCCTTGACGTTGCAGGCAATGGTATCAAACTCGCCTGCCAGCGAGGTCAGAAGGTTAAACTCATGCGATACAGACTCGATAGTCATGCCGCATGCGAGCTTGGGGTCGGTGCGCCAGGAGTTGCCGTACATGGCGTTATTCTTGCCGTAGCCAAAGCCTGCGCCGACACGGTAGCTGAAAACGTTGACGGGTTCGCCGAACATGCCGGACTTGACCATATCGTACATTTTGACAAACGCAGGACGGAAGCGGTGGGCAAAGCCGACGATTATCTTCGCGTCATACTGCTTTGCCATGGCAACTATCTTCTCTGCATCTTCCAGAGTTGTGGCAATGGGCTTTTCAAGATACAGCGGAACATGCTTTGACAGAACCATCTCGACATAGTCAAGGCGCTTCGTCGGAGGCGTCGAAATAACTGCGTAGTCTGCCTTTTCGACATACTCCGGGATCTGCTCGTAGCTTATTACGTCGCAGTAAAATTCCTTTTTGAAGGACTTGAGCGCATTCTCGCTTACGTCGAAAGCGCCTACAATCTCGCCGCCAAGCTTCTCAACGGCTCTGGAATGGGATTTTGCAATATCCCCTGCCCCGATCATTAAAACTTTCATTGATATTCTCCTTAGTTCAAATCAGCCGCCAAGCATTCAATACAATCACTTTTGCTCTTTCATCATCATCAACAATTTCTATATAAATCTTAGCAGAGTTTTTGGTGCAAATCAAGCGAAAAATGAAATTTCATTTCATTTTTAAGCTTAAATTATGAAATTCGTTGCACTGCATAAAATGCACATTTTGTTTTTGGTAAAAAACACGAATAGTTTGTTAATAAGCAAACAATTTTATCTCCTGAAACGTAAAAAAGTACGGTAATTCATAAATTACCGTACTTTTAAGTTGAAGTTTACTGGATATTATATTCAGAATTTTTGATTTCCCGGGATACGTTTAAGCTCGATTGAGTTAGCAATACGCTCTCCGCGTTTCATTTGTTCGCTGTCACGTGTAAGCGCCATGATGGAGTGAAGGATCGAAACCGTCACAAGCTCGCACAGGCGTGCAGCGGAGATATCGCTCAGATAACTGCTGCTGAAAATGCATGTCGGCAGCTCGATATCAAGGTATTTCGACAGCGGTGTTCCCTTCGTGCCGACAACGCCGATGGTGTATATTCCGCGCTGCTTTGCGTAAGATGCATTCTGCAAAACGTTATATGTTCTGCCGGAGTTGAGGATCAAAAACAGCACATCGTTTTCGTCCATCATGCTTATCTCCATGATCTGAAACATTATATCATCAACAATGCGGCACGGTATTGCAAGTTTGAGAAAAATATCGTATGCAGCCCTCGCGATCGTGCCCGAACCGCCTTCGGCCAGTATCACAACATGATTTGCATCGGCAAGCTTATCGGCTGCCTTCTGCAAAAGCTCCGGCTCGAGCGACAGCTTCAGCTGGTCAAGCACCATCTTCATATACTGCAGGACCTTGTTAGTGACAGTCTCCGCATTGTCGCCCTTTTTCAGGTCCATATCCGTGGTCGAGCTTTCAATATAGTTCGTATATGCGGCGCTGTTTTTCATATCCGTCAAGCCCTTGAAGCCGAGCTTGCGGCAAAAGCGCACGACTGTTGCCGGACTTGTTCCCACCTTCTCGGCGATCGAGCTTGCAGTTTCAGCGTCAACTGCGCCGGGATGCTCGAGCAGATAGTCGGCTATGCGCTTATCGGATTTGGAAAAAATGCCTGTGTCGTATTGCGCGCGGATTCTTTGAATATAAAACAGCGATTCTGTCATTTTTGACATCTCATTTCATTATTTTTGATTCAGCTTACCATATTTTCACCGCGTTGGCAATAGAAAATCCACCTCAGCAGATATGCTGCGGTGGATATGGTGGAGATGGGGGGAGTTGAACCCCCGTCCGAAAGCACTTTAACAAGAACTTCTCCGAGCGCATACGGTCATTTATATTCCCTTCCCTGCGCGCCGGCCGTCAGGCTCGCAGAGTCGGTAGCTTCATTATGCGTGGTGTGCTCAAAGCTTTGCACACTCACGGGCACCACTGATCGACGCTCCGTTCCGGGCCGTGGTCCTCCCGGAGGGAACGCTCGCTAATTAAGCAGCGAGAAGAACAGTATCGTTGTTGTTCTTTAATTTATAAGCTGCCCATTTTTAGGATGGTAGGCGCATCCGCTCGCTATTCCTGCCTCCATACCCCCGTCGAAACCGGTACATCCCCATTTCAGTAGCGTATTTAGGCTGGTACTGTTCTATATTGCGTCAGCACGACCGGTGACATTATACCGTGTCGCACTGCAACGCCGTCCGGTAGTCGGGCGGTGATCTTCGCGTCAACTCGACGGTAACATTGTACCGCGTCGCACTGCAACGCCGTCCGGTAGTTTAGCGGTGATCTTTGCGTCAGCTCGACCGGTAACACTGCACCGTATCAAACTGCAGCGCCGTCCGGCAGTCGGGCGGTGATCTTCGCGTCAGCTCGACGGTAACATTGTACCGCGTCGCACTGCAACGCCGTCCGGTAATTGGACTATTGCTTTACACGGGGTGCGGATGACCGCACCCCATAGTGCGTTACATCTTTTCAGGTTCGGGATAGTCTATGCCGAAGGTGTCGACAGTGACCTTCTTCATTGCCTGACGGTGTATGGGCTTATCGTTTCTGCCGGTCATGCAATTTGCGATCTTATCGACATTTTCCATACCTTCTATGACCTTGCCGAACGCGGCATACTGGCCGTCGAGATGGGGTGCATCCTCATGCATGATGAAGAACTGGCTGCCGGCGGAATTGGGCGCCATTGCGCGCGCCATCGACAGGACGCCGCGAGTATGCTTGAGATCGTTGGGAACGCCGTTCATCTTGAACTCGCCCTTGATAGAGTAGCCGGGGCCGCCTACGCCAATGCCCTGAGGATCGCCGCCCTGGATCATGAAGCCGCGAATGACGCGGTGGAAGATAACGCCGTCATAAAACTTATTCTTTACCAGCGAGATGAAGTTGTTGACCGTATTGGGTGCGACCTCGGGATAAAGCTCGGCCTTTATGATATCGCCGTTTTCCATTTCGATTGTTACTACAGGATTGCTCATCAGTGTCTCTCCTTCAAAGTTCTTTCAATGTCGCGCGCAGCTTCTCGCTTTGCGTCGTCATTTCGTTTATCATACAATTTTTTGCCCTTGCACAGGCCAAGCTCGACCTTCACCCTGCTGTCCTTAAAATAAAGCGACAGCGGAATAAGCGCCACGCCCTCCTGCATAACTCTTGCGTTGAGCTTGACTATCTCGCGCTTATGCATGAGCAGTCTTCTCGGGCGCACGGGGTCTTTATTGAAAATGTTGCCCTTTTCATACGGGCTTATATGCAGCGATCTGACAAACAGCTCGCCGTTTTTGATCGTGCAGTAGCAGTCCTTCATATTGACCGTTCCCGCTCTGAGGGATTTAACTTCCGTTCCGGCAAGCTCTATGCCGGCTTCAAACCTGTCAAGCACGAAATAATCGTGAAAGGCCTTGCGATTTGACGCTATCTGCTTTGTTCCGGTCTGCTTCGGCATTCGCTCACCTCCCGACCGTTAAGCTATTATAACACACTTTGTGCGAAAATTAAATAACATTCTGTAAATCACATGTGTGCTTTGAGTATATCCGCGATCTCCGCGACGTTTTTGAGAACATAGTCCGGCTTGCGCTCGGCTTTTTCAATGTCCTCAAGGCTGCTCTCGCCCGACAGTACACACACGGACACTGCGCCGGCATTCTGCGCAACGGCTATATCGGTATAAAGCCTGTCGCCGACGCAGCAGATATTTTCGTTGGGAACGCCGGTCTGTTCGGATATTATGTCAACCATATTGCGGTTCGGCTTGCCGATAAACACCGGCTCGACTCCGCTTGCGGCGGTCAAAAGCGCGCAGATGCTGCCGCAGTCGGGCAGGACCTCATTTGCCGGCATGGGGCACACCCAGTCGGGGTTTGCGGCAACGAATGCAGCGCCGCGGCGAAGGTAATGCACGGCTTTATCGAGCTTTTCATAAGTAAGCGTCGTATCAAAGCCAACGCAGACAACGCCGACCTCCTCGCTGTCGCCAAGGGGAACGCCGTAGCTTTCAAGCTCGCCCAAAAACGCCGGAGTTCCGACGGGATAGACAAGCTCGCCCTTGTGGCGGCTGTTGAGATACATTGCCGTTGCCATGCCGGAGGTGAAAACATTTTCCTTCTCGCAGGGAAAGCCGAGCTTTCTAAGGCGTGTTATATAGTCAACGCCGGCGCGCGAGGAGTTATTGGTCAGATATATATACTCTCTGCCGCTTTTCTTAACGGTATCGATAAAGTCCACCGCGCCGTCAAACACCTCGTCGCCGAGGTAAAGCGTGCCGTCCATATCCAGCAGAAACAGTTTTGTGTTCAGAAGCTTATCCATTCTCATACTCCGATCTAAAAATTTCAGAAATATTATATAGTTTTATGGCCTTAAAATCAACTACATCTTGCATTGCATCGCGGATATGATAAAATTACATTAAAAATTCGAAGGAGCTACGATATGGACATTGCTTTCAATAACGGCTGGCTGTTTACCGAGGACTACGACGCAGGCTTTGACAAGGCGTCCTCCGTCCGTCTGCCGCACACGGCAAGGGAGATACCTTATAATTATATCGACTGCCGCGACTATCAAATGGTCTGCGGCTACAGAAAGAGCTTTACCGCTCCCTCGGAGTGGCAGGGCAAGCGGCTTATACTGCGCTTTGACGGCGCAGCGCACGAGGCAACGGTATTCTGCAACGGAACGCGTGTCGGATATCACGCCTGCGGCTACACGGCGTTTTCAGTTGATATAACGGACAGCGTTAATTTCGGCGGCGAAAACATCATTGACGTTCGGCTCGACACGCGCGAGAGCCTTAACATTCCGCCGTTCGGCTTTGTCATCGACTATCTGTGCTACGGCGGACTTTACCGCGAGGTGACGCTTGAGGTAAAGGATCCCGAGTATATCAAAGAAGTTCTTATCGAGAACACCGGCCTGCACGAGCTGCGAGTGAGGATAGAAAGCGAATGCGAAAGCGTTGCTACCGATATCGTTGACGGCAGCGGCAAGGTCATTGCCTCGGCCTGCGGCAAGGCGTTTGAGCTGAGCGTTCCGAATGCACAGCTTTGGAGCTTGGACTCCCCTGCTCTGCACACGGCGCGTGTTCGCGCAATGCGCGGCGGCGAGGTCGTTGATGAAAAGAGCCTGCGTTTCGGCTTCAGAACCGTGAGGTTTGAAAACGACGGATTCTATCTCAACGGTCAGAGGATAAAGCTGCGCGGACTTAACAGGCATCAGTCATACGCCTATGTCGGCTACGCCATGCCGAAATCGGTGCAGGAGCTTGACGCCGAGATACTAAAAAACGAGCTTGGCGTTAACGCCGTGCGCACCTCGCACTATCCGCAGTCGCAGCACTTTATATCACGCTGCGACGAGCTTGGACTTTTGGTGTTTACCGAAATTCCCGGCTGGCAGCATATCGGCGACGAGGACTGGAAGCGGCAGGCGGTTAAAAACACCGATGAAATGGTGCGGCAGTATATGCACCATCCGTCTATCATGCTGTGGGGCGTCAGGATAAACGAATCGCAGGACTGCGACGAGCTTTACAGAAAAACGAATGCCGTTGCGCACACACTCGACTCCGGCCGCCAGACGAGCGGCGTCAGGTACCTTGAAAAAAGCCGGCTGCTTGAGGATGTTTATGCATACAACGACTTTTCGCACACCGGCGACAATGCCGGTCTGAAAGCGAAAAAGAACGTGACGAGCAAGAAGCACAGGCCGTATTTCGTTTCCGAGTGCAACGGGCACATGTTCCCGACAAAGCCCTTTGACGATGAGCGGCACAGGCTCAGCCACGCGCTCAGACACGCGAAGGTGCTCGACGCGATGTATGCCGCCGACGATATCTGCGGCATATTCCCGTGGTGCATGTTTGACTACAACACGCATCAGGACTTCGGCAGCGGCGACGGGATATGCTACCACGGCGTTATGGACATGTTCCGCAATCCGAAGCTCGCGGCCGCGGTTTATGCAAGCCAGAGCGACAACGTTCCCTGCTGCGTTGTCTCCTCGTCCATGGATATCGGCGAGCACCCGGCAGGCGATATCGGCAAGGTCTATGTTTTCACCAACGCCGACAGCGTGAAGCTTTATAAGGACGGAGTTTTCGTCCGCGAGTTTTTCCCCGGAAAAGATGAATATCCCGCTCTCCCCCATCCACCGGTCATAATTGACGACTTTATCGGCGAGCTGCTTATAACGCAGGAGGGCTTTGACGAAAAGACGGCCGCCACTGTTAAAGAATGCCTGCTTGCCGTTGCCAAATCCGGTCCGAGCGCACTTCCTCCGAAAATTCTTGCAAAGTTTGCGCGGCTTATGCTAACAAAGGGCTTTAAGTTTTCCGACGGCGTTGAGCTTTACGGAAAATACGTCGGCAACTGGGGCGGCGAGGCCACGAAGTGGCGCTTTGACGCGATAAGAGACGGCGAGGTAATAAAAAGAGTGACTCGCTCGCCGGGTCAGAAAGTCCATTTTGAAGCAGTTCCGAGCAAAACAGAGCTTTCCGAGGGTAACACATACGATGCTGCCGAGGTTCGCATACGCGCGCTTGACGAATACGGCAGCCTCGCTCCGTATTGGCAGGAGCCTGTTGTTTTAAAATGCAGCGGCGCGCTTGAGCTTATAGGCCCCGAGATAATATCCCTCAAGGGCGGCTCCGGCGGCTGCTACGTCAAAACCGTCGGCAAAGCCGGGCTCGGCAGGCTCTCTGTAAACGATATTGAAATTGAATTTAATATAAACATGTAAATCACGGAGGATGTTACCATGAAGAGAAAAGCTTCTGTTATCGGCCTGCTGCTTGCATTGCTTATGATACTCGGCGCATGCGGCGGCGCAAACGATAAGCCCGACGTCGGCGCCGCCGAAACTTTGCAGCCGACAGCCGAGCCTACGCAGCAGCCCACAGGTCCGGGAGTTGCCGCAACAGGTACTCCGGCCGTAACCAGCGGCAAGCTAATATACACTCTCGATTACGATCTCGGCATTCTTGACGGCAGCGGCACAAACGGCTGGTTTGTGGCATCGTGGCTTGCAAAAGGCTACGGCACTCGCTACTACGCGATAAATGTCGTAACAGGGCAGGTCATTCAAGGCGAAGAGGGTGCGGAGGTAGTTCTGTGTGCAAACGGTCTTGTACGCTTTATCTGGAAGGACGCAGACGGCAACGAGGTGTCTGCCGACACCGTGTATTTCCCGGACGGCGAACCTAAGACATTTGATCTTTATGCTCAGATCTACGGCCTTGACGGCACACTCAAGGAAGAGCGCAAGATATTAAGCTGGACTCAGACCTCGGAGGATCCGTATTTCACCGTTGTGCTGCCGGAAATGAACAAGATAATTTCCGAGCTTGGCGGCGGAAGCATTGCCGGCAATGAGCTTGTTCTCTCCGTTACCGACGATAACGGCGACGCAGTCGTTCTCGGCCTTGACGGCGAAGAGCTTATAAGACTCGCCGGCGTTGACGCATCGGAGGTTTACGCATATTCAAGCTCCGACGGAAGCTTTGTTTCCGTTTACCGTCCCGACAGCGACCAGACCGAGTTTTACCGCTTTTAAGGAGGCGAGCCTGTGAAAAGACGACTTCTTGCCGGTTTTTTGGCGCTTGTGATGGCGCTCGCGCTGCTGCCGGCATCTGCCTTTGCCGCGTCGGATATTCCCGATGGCTATGTGCCGATCTACACTTTAGCAGACCTGAAGGAGAACATCGGCAACGGCTATTACCTGCTGATGAACGATATCGACGCAAGCGCAGAGAACATTGCATACGACACGCTTAACAACGCAGCCTGCGGCACTTTGCCTAAAGGCGGAGTTGTTAACGGCAACGGCCACACTATATATAATCTCAAAAGCACGCTCATTGAGAAAAACTTAGGCACCATCAAGAATCTTAATGTTACCGTAATAAGCACCGATAAAGATAACGATGTTTTGGGCACTGACAGCGGCATTTGCGGCATTGCTTATTACAACTCATACGGTGATGACACTGGCCTTATTGAAAACTGCAATGTCAGCATGACAGTACGGCGCAGTTTTGATAAGCTCAACATAGGATTCATAACATGCGGTATTGCGAGAGGAAAAGGCTCAGTAAGAAACTGCATCGCCGACCTTGACATCGACCTTAAATACACCGGCACGAATAAAGACAGCGATATCAGCGTTGCCGGCATAGGCGACAACAGTCGCTTTGCCGATATTGACAGCTGCCTTGTTATGGGCTCGGTCAATATTCAGACGCCCGGTTATGCGCGTTTGGCAGGCATCAGCGACGAAGACTCAAAAAACTCCGCCAATGCCCTCGAAAAGGTCAATGTTGAATGCGCAAGCACTTCCCGAAGCGCATATGATTTCTTCACGCTCAGCAGCGCGAGCAGTGTTCGCAATTCCGGCGGTCAAAGCATTAATAACAGAGTAGCTGACGATCTTACAGTAAACTATACTTACAACGGCAATGCTGTTCTCAACGGTAAGCCCGATGCCGAGAGCAAGCTCTACACTCTTGAAAGCCGCGCAAGCATTCTCAAAGATTGGGATCTTTCCAATGTCCCCTCCGAAACTCCGCCGACAGATCCAAAGCCGGGAGATAACGAGCCCATTACCGTTGACTTCAATTTCGAGGGCAATATAGGCCACACACGGTCTTGGCAGTTTGATTACGCCGACGATTACTTCTACGCTCAAGATGACGGCTACGGCTACAGTGCCGATCTTGCAAAGGCTTCACTGTGCCTTGAAATGACGACCTTCTCGACAAATGCTAACACCACATGGCGCGGCGAAGGCATCGGCACGGCGATTTCCAGAACCGAAAATGTTCGGGAGCTGCTGAACAATCTGAATTTCAGCTCGATTCAATACGTTAATTATGATGTGCCGCTTGATGATACATCGGACAAGGTCGCCTACACGCTGCCAATGAAGTATATCGCCAACAAAGACGGCGGCACGGACACCCTGATCGCCGTTCCTATCCGCGGCGGCGGCTACGGCGGCGAATGGGCAAGCAACTTCAACGTGTACAACAGCGATGAAAAACTCAGCCGCAACCATTACGGCTTCCAGACTGCTGCCAACGACGTTCTGAGCGGTCTTAGTGACTATGTTCAGAGCCACGAGATCAAGGGTGACCTGAAGATCTGGGCAGTAGGCTTCAGCCGCGGCGCTGCCGTTGCCAATCTCCTGGGGCGTGCGCTGAACAACGCGACCATCGGCGGAATAAAGCCCAACGTCGTGGATATATACGTCTACACATTTGCAACTCCGGCAGGCGCATCCCGCGATTCGGCAGAAACGTTTTTTGACCCTAACATTTTCAACATAGTAAGTCCTGTGGACTTGGTGCCGCGCGTTGCTCCCACGGCATGGGGCTTTACGCGGTACGGAACAACGCTGTCGCTTCCCTACGATAAAAACGACAAGCTGTGGGATAAATTTGAGGAGATCTCCGGAATGTTTACCCGAGAAATCAAACCCTCTCAGCGCACATTTTTGGATAGGTTCTGCGAGGTAGCCTTCACAAACGGTCCCGGCGGCAGCTCCGCATTCGGAAAAGTTCTCTACACAGATGTCCAGCAGGATATAATGGACTTCACCGGAAGCGAGCTCGGTACCCCTCCCGGCTCTCCTTTTGAAAAGAGCGACACTTTAAGGTGCGTGCTCTCAAACAGCGCACTCAAGAAAGTGCTCAGTTGTGCACTGTTAAATTATACGCTGATCCCCGATGCTCTTCTGAATCTCAACACGCTCGGACTTGCCCACTATCCAGAGCACTATCTTGCGCATCTGGAAGTTGACAATTTGCAGAGCGAGGACGATTTCTACAGCAGCTATCACGCACGCACTGTCCTGGTGTATCCGCCTGCGGACAAGCAGCTTAAAACCTGTGACATCAAGGTCGATTTCTGGAACACAAAAGGCCAGTCCGCCGGCAGCTATGCAAACGGTACCTGCGTCAGCGGAGAGGTATCACTCGAGATGACAGATATCGGGCTCATCGCCACTTTGCCCGAGGGTTCGGGATACAGCTTCACGGTTTCCGGATCAGATGCAGCCAACGTCGGTGCAGAGATCTACACTTACGACGCATCCGAGCTTGAGCCTGTCCGCACCGTTGACTTTGCTTCTCTCCCGATATCTGACGGCGAAAGCAGCACGGTTTTCATACCCATGGATGAATACGATGACTATTACGCAAAAGATGGCAGCGGGAACATATATGCCCCCGACAGCGACAGCGAAAATCCCGACCTGCCGGATGACCCGGATGAACCGTACACAAACAACTTTACCGATGTTTCGGAGGGGGCATACTACTATGATGCTGTTTTGTGGGCAGTCAATGAAGGCATAACTAACGGAACTACAGAAACGACTTTCAGTCCGTATGCAAGCTGCACCCGTGCTCAGGTCGTCACCTTCCTGTGGAGGGCAGCCGGATGCCCCGAGCCCGCATCGACCGTCTGCCAATTCGTCGATGTTCCAAAGGGCAGTTTTTACTACAAAGCCGTTCTGTGGGCCTCCCAGGAAGGCATCACCACCGGTGTCACCGCCGATCACTTCCAGCCGGGAGCGACCGTCACCCGGGCCCAGGTCGTTACATTTCTCTGGCGCTGGGATATGTATCCTCAAGCCGATAAATCGGCCGGTTTTACAGATGTCCCGAAGCATGCATTTTATGCAGATGCAGTAGACTGGGCGGTCGAAGTCGGCGTGACAAAAGGCACCACGGCAAAAACATTTTCTCCGAATGACAAGTGCATACGCGCGCAGATCGTAACTTTCCTCTATCGCTACTTTGTAGTCGATTGAGATACGAAGCAAAAACAAATTACACGGTGCAGCTTTCAGGATGCACCGTGTTTTTACATGTATAATGTAAAATTTATAATACGCTGCCGTAATGACGGCGGCTGTGTTATAATGATCTCATGATATATAGAAAGTAAGGCGAACATTATGTGGATACTTTTCGCGTTCGGCTCGGCACTGTTTGCCGGCCTGACGTCGGTTCTCGCAAAATGTGGGATCAAAAAGACCGATTCCGACGCCGCAACGGCAATACGAACCATAGTTGTACTTATTTTCTCGTGGCTGATGGTTTGGATAGTCGGCTCGGCTCCGACCATCACCGGGCTGGACGCAAAAACATGGATTTTCCTAATCCTGTCCGGCATTGCGACCGGCGCATCGTGGCTTTGCTATTTCAGGGCGCTGCAGCTCGGCGATGTGAACAAGGTCGTGCCGATAGACAAGTCCTCAACGATACTCACCATAATTCTGGCGCTGATTTTCCTCGGCGAACCGATCTCGTGGCTGTGCTACTATAAAGCGCTTCAGGACGGCCTTGTGCTCATAGTCAGCGGAACGCTTATGATGCTGATCTAAGCTTACGCCCTAATAAAATCATTGTTGTCTCCTCATTGCAATTATAATCACGGAGGATATGAAAGGAATATCTCGAGCTTTGCCTTGCCGGAGAATCGACCATTATCCCACGAAAGGAAATGCCGGCTAAAAAGCAGGAGCGGCTGCGCCAGACGATCAAGGAGCTTGAGGACAGCATTGCATATATCGACCGGAAACAGAATTTCTATGACGAGGTACTGTCCGGAAAGCGTCCGTATGTCAGCAACCTTATCCGCACCGAAAATGACTGAAAAAAGTCTGCGGCAGTTTGCTGCAATAAAAAGATCACCGGGAAAAGTCAAATACTTTTCCCGGTGATCTTTTTCCCTGGAGCTGGTGGTGAGAATCGAACTCACAACCTTCTCATTACGAGTGAGATGCTCTACCATTGAGCCACACCAGCAAAGGACATTTCGCATTTTAGCACATGGCGGCGATAAAGTCAAACAAAAAAAGTTATAACTGCTCGTTATTGCTCAAATTTGTAAGCCATTATGCTGACAATTTATGTTTATAAAAAATATAAGAATTTCAGCACTTTTTCAATGCTACAAAACAGTCGCAAACCGTTTACATAATTATTTCAAAAAATTATTTTGCAAATAGTTATCAACATTTTCAACAGAGTTTCCAACACTGAAAAATCATTGAATTTCAGTATTTAGCGCCGATATGTAAAATTATGTAGAGTCCTGAAGTCGAATTTTGTTACATTTTGAAAACATCATTTCGTTTACATAAGTCCATTTTTGTTAAGAGATTGAAACTCTTTGCCACCGACGATAATATGGTCAAGTAATTTTATATCGACAAGCTCCAAAGCTTTCTTCACAAGAACGGTACAGTACTCATCCTCCTTCGACGGAAGCGGCAGCGCACCGGGGTGGTTATGGGCAATGATAACGGCAGCAGCGTTGCTTTTTATAGCCGCCTCAACAAGCATTCTTATGCCGACCTCCGTTGCGTTTACAACGCCTCGGCTTATCTCCTTGCAGGCTATTATACCGTTGGATGAGTTTAAAAGCAGCGCATAGCATATCTCATTTACCTCGTACATGAACTTGGCGACAAAATATGCACCGGCATCCTCGCTGCGGCGGATAACCTTCGTCGGTAGGCTTTTAGTAAGCAGATAGCGACGGCTGACCTCGGGAATGAGCTTTATGAGCGTTGCGGCGTTTTCTCCTATCCCGTCAACACGCATAAGCTCCTCGTGCTTTGCTTCAAAAACGGATGCGAGCGAGCCGAACTGCTTTAAAAGCCTATGCGCAAGCTCATTTGTGTCCTTGCGCGGAACGGCGTAGAAAAGCAGCATCTCAAGTGCGTTATGATCGTTAAAGCCATCAAGGCCGGCCTCGACAAAGCGGCTTTTCATCCGCTCCCTGTGTCCGTCATGTACGCCCATACGCCCTCTCCTTACAGTTCCATATTCGCGTATGCATTGAGATCCCAGCCGGCAGTGTTCCCGGCAAGGTACTCATAATAGCCCTGGCAGCCTATCATTGCCGCATTATCGCCGCAAAGCTTCAACGGCGGAACGAACAGCTCACAGCCGTTTTTCTCGGCGGCAGCCTTGAAATCGGCACGGATGCGCGAATTTGCCGCAACACCGCCGGCAATGGCGATTTTCTTATAGCCGAGCTCCTTTGCCGCCATCATTGTGCGAGGCACAAGAGCATCGCTCACGGCGGCCGTGAAGGATGCCGCAAGCGAGGCTCTGTCCAGCTCCTCGCCCTTTTGCTCGGCATTGTGCACGATATTTATCACGGCAGTTTTAAGGCCGGAGAAGCTCATTTCATATGGATGCCCCTCAATATGCGTGCGCGGCAGATGATATTTTTTATCGTCGCCGCCTTGCGAAAGATCGTCAATGGGCTTGCCCCCGGGATACGGCAGTCCGAGCACGCGTGCGGTTTTATCAAAGCACTCGCCTGCCGCATCGTCGCGCGTTGCGCCGATGACCTTGAGGTCCGTATAGCTCCGCACGTCGATTATAAGCGTATTGCCGCCTGATATCGCAAGGCACAAAAACGGCGGCTCAAGCTCGGGATATGCTATGTAGTTTGCCGCAACGTGCCCCTTTATATGGTGCACGGGGATAAGCGGAACGCCGAGGCTCATGGCAGCTGCCTTTGCAAAGTTGAGTCCGACAAGCACAGTCCCGATAAGTCCGGGCGCATAGGTCGCCGCGACGGCATCGATATCGCTTTTTTCTATTCCTGCAGCCTCCACGGCGCGCTGCGCAAGACGGGATATGACCTCGACATGGCTTCTCGACGCTATCTCCGGCACAACACCGCCATAAATGGCGTGCAGGTCGGCCTGCGAGAATATCTGATCCGTAAGCACATTTCTGCCGTTTTCAACGACGGCGACGGCGGTCTCGTCGCAGGATGATTCAAAGGCAAGTATTTTCATTTCTCTTCCTCACTTAGAAAACAAGTCATCAAAACGGCGTCCTCCTTCGGCAGGCTGTAGTATCCCTTTCGCCGGCCGACCTCGATGTAGCCGTGTTTTTTATATAAGCTCTGCGCCGGCACATTGCCAAGGCGCACCTCGAGCGTCAGAAAGCTTAGCTTCTTAGCCTCGGCCCGTGCACGAAGCTCGTCAAGCAGCATATCGGCTATCCCCTCGCGCCGCCTGTCCTGCGACACGGCGATGTTTGATATATACCCCTCGTCAAGGACGTACATAAGGCCGACATAGCCAACTGCCCTGCCGTTTTCGGCCTCGGCAGCAAGAAAAACATGCATGGAATCCGTCATTTGAGCTGTAAGCTGCTCGCGAGTCCACGGCAGTGAAAAGCACTGCTGCTCGATGCGCAGGATATCGTCAATGTGCTCGGCTCTTGTATCGACAATGCGCACCATTACATGTCCTCCTCGCGCAGCTCGTCTATGACGGCAAGAGCTTCATCCTCAATGCGCAGAACGCACTTTTTCCAGCCAAGCGGCAGCGTCGGCGGATAGATATCCTCATCGGCAAGACACATTATGCGCTCGTCCATATCCTGATATTCGTCCGACAGCTTCTGCGCCTGAAGCGCCGTCATGCACAGCACGACATCGCAGCGTTCGATAAGCTCGCGCGTTACCGGCACAGGATAGCCGTGCGGCAGCCTTATATCGAGCGCTTCGCAGCATTTTTTCACGCGCGGATTTATCTCATCCTTAACGTCGATCCCGGCCGAATATGCCATGATCTCCGGGCAGTAATCGCCCTTTGACGAGTTAAATACCGCTTCTGCAACAAGCGACATGCTGTTATCATCGCACACAAACAGTATGCTTTTTACGTCAATACCGCCAAAACCATAAAGCTCGGACTGGCGCTCGTCCCAACGCTCAAGGCTGCGGTCGCCGGCCTGGCTTTCGATATGGTGCGTAAGCTCATGGTGGAGCGTGCTCTTTAAGCGTCGGCGGAAGGTCTCATCATCCATGTCTCCGTAAAGCTCTGTAAACGAACCGTAATACAGCTCGATATGCCGCCCCATTTTATCGCGGAAATACATGCCGAGCGTGTATCTTCCGTCGTCGCTGCGCACGGCGTCCTCAACGAAGCTGACGCCGCCGTTTAAGTTTTTGAATATTTCCTCGGGCAGCTCGTCAACAAGATCGTCGAGAACGTCCCCGGCTTGTTCATAAGTCAGCATCAGTGTGCCTCCGCCCAGCTGTGGCCTATTTTCGCATCGACCGTGAGCGGTACGCTGAGCTTGGCAGCTCCGCTCATCTCCTCGCGCAGAATGTCTGCAACCGTCTGCGCCTCGGACTCGGGGCATTCGCAGATAAGCTCGTCATGCACCTGCAAAATGAGCCTTGCCTTTAGTCCCTCGGCTTTGAGCCTGTTATACACATTCACCATTGCAAGCTTTATAATATCCGCCGCAGTGCCCTGGATGGGCATATTCAGCGCAACGCGCTCGCCAAACGATCTTGTGTTGAAATTCGACGATTTAAGCTCCGGCAGATCGCGGCGGCGCGAATAGATCGTCGTGACATATCCGTCCTGCTTTGCCTTTTCGACGATGGACTTCATATATTCGCGCACACCGTCGTATTTATTTAAATACGCATCCATGTACGCCTTTGCCTCCCCCTGCGTTACGCCGATATCCTGCGCAAGCGACCACGGTGATATGCCGTAGACTATGCCGAAGTTTACGGCCTTTGCGCGGCTGCGCTGCAAGGGCGTTACCTCATCGATCGGCGTATTGAACACCTGCGAGGCCGTAACTGTGTGTATATCTTCGCCGCTTAAAAACGCCGCGCGCATATGCTCATCGCCGGATATATGCGCAAGCAGCCTCAGCTCTATCTGACTGTAGTCGGCATCGACAAGGACATTTCCCTTAGATGCAATGAACATCTCGCGGATATGGCTGCCGAGCTCCTTGCGTATGGGTATGTTCTGAAGATTAGGGTCGGTGCTCGACAGTCGGCCGGTCGCGGTGACGGTCATCTGGAACTTGGTTCTTATCCTGCCGTCCGGATCGATGAGCTTCAAAAGCCCGTCGGCATATGTGCTCTTGAGCTTTGTGAGCATGCGGTAATCGAGAACCATGTTCACTATCGGGTGCTTGCCGCGCAGCTTTTCAAGAACGTCGGCATTTGTGCTCCAGCCGGTTTTCGTTTTTTTGCCGGCCGGGAGCATGAGCTTATCGAAAAGCACCTCGCCGAGCTGCTTGGGCGAATTGATGTTAAACTCGCACCCGGCCTGCTCGTATATGGCGCGCTCCAGCTCCGCTATCGTGCCGGTCAGCCCTTCGCCAAAGCTCATGAGAGCCGCCTTATCTATCATAAAGCCCTGCTCCTGCATATCGGCCAAAACGCGGCACAGCGGCATTTCTATCTCGTAGAAGAGCTTTGTCATGCCAAGCTGCTCAAGCTTTTTCTCGGTCACAGGGCGCAGTCTGTACACAGCCTCCGCTCCGTCAAGCTCCATGCCGCAATAGCCCATGCTGAGCCTGCCGAGGCTGTAATCTCCGGCAGTTGCGTCAAGCAGGTAGCCTGCAAGCGCCGTATCGTATACAAAGCCGTCAAGCGGCAGCTTTTCGGCAATGAGCTGCGTCATCAGGTTTTTGACATTGTGCGCAGTCTTCTTGACTTTATCCGAAAACACAAAGCTCAGCAGCTTTGAATAATCGTCCCCAAGGCTGCTCCAACGTGCAATGTACACTGCCCTCCCGTCGCATATCTCAATACTGTCAAAGCTTTCATCCGCCGTTACGGCGATCTCGTCGGCACTCTGAACAGCCTGCATTATCTCGTCAAACGAGGCATATTCAACATATTCAATGCGCTCTGTCATCGCCTTCTGCGCGCTCTCGGCACTTTCGCTCACGCCCCATTTTTCGATGAATTTATTAAATCCGAGCTTTTTGAGCACATCGTACAACTCAGGCTTATAGTCCTCGCTCCACTTTGCGTCATCGGGTGCAAACTCTATCGGCGCATCGGTGTGTATCGTTGCAAGCTCATAGGACAAAAAGGCGCTCTCCCTGCCCTCGCGCAGTTTTTTTCGCATGCCCTCTTTGACATCTATGGTGTCAAGCCCGGCATATATGGTTTCGATATCCTTATACTTCTGAACAAGCCCCATAGCCGTTTTCTCGCCCACTCCGGGCACGCCGGGGATGTTATCCGAGCCGTCGCCCATCAGAGCCTTGAGGTCAATGATGTGCTTTGGCTCAAACCCGTACTCGTCAAAAAACAGCTTTGGAGTATACTCGGTCGTCGTTGTCTGCCCCATACGGCTTTTGACATGGCAGACATGCGTCGTTTCACTTATAAGCTGAAAACTGTCCTTATCGCCGGTGACGATGCGGCAGTCCCAGCCGGCTGCGCTGCATCGCGCAGCGACCGTACCGAGCAGATCATCGGCCTCGTAGCCCTCAAGCTCAAGGCGCAGGATGCCCATTGCGTCAAGCACCTGCTTGAGTATCGGCATCTGAACGGCAAGCTCCTCGGGCATGCCCTTGCGCTGAGCCTTATATCCGGCGTATCTCAGGTGCCGGAACGTCGGCGCTTTGAGGTCAAATGCAACGCACACGGCCTCGGGCTTTTCATCATCAAGCAGCTTGCGGAGTATGGCAAGGAAGCCGTATACGCCGTTTGTGGGCGTTCCGTCGGGAGCCGTGAGCGCGCGTATGCCGTAAAACGCGCGGTTTACTATGCTGTTTCCGTCAAGTATAAGAAGTTTCATCATTTCACCTCGCCGCGCAGGCGGACGATCTCGTCTCTAAGCTGAGCCGCAAGCTCGAATTCAAGCATTTTTGCCGCGGCTTTCATTTCCTTTTCGAGCTTTTCGATAAGCTCCTTGCGCTCGGACTTTGTGAGCTTCACTCCGTCGGCACGGCGCAGAGTTTTCTCGCTCTCGCTGGATATCTCGATAAGCTCGCGAACGCTTTTTACTATCGTTTTCGGCACGATGCCGTGCTCTGCGTTATATGCCGCCTGCTTTGCGCGGCGGCGCTCGGTTTCGTCGATCGCAAGACGCATCGACCTCGTCACGGTATCGGCATACATGATCACCGTGCCCTCGGCGTTGCGTGCCGCGCGGCCGATGGTCTGGATAAGACTCGTTTCGCTTCGAAGAAAGCCCTCCTTATCGGCGTCGAGAATTGCAACAAGGCTCACCTCCGGGAGGTCAAGTCCCTCGCGCAGGAGGTTTATGCCGACAAGCACGTCAAAATCGCCGAGGCGCAGGCTGCGGATTATCTCCATACGCTCTATCGCGCCGATATCGTGGTGCATGTACCTGCACTTTATGCCGGCGGCTCCGAGGTACTCGGTAAGATCCTCTGCCATTTTCTTTGTGAGCGTCGTTACCAGAGTGCGCTGGCCCTTTTCGATGCGTATATTGATCTCGCTTATAAGATCGTCTATCTGCCCTTCTATCGGCCGAACGGATATCTCGGGGTCGAGCAGGCCGGTCGGGCGGATTATCTGCTCGGCTATCTGCCCTGCCCTTTCGCGCTCGTAGTCGCCGGGCGTTGCGGAGACATACACGGCCTGATTTATGCGCTCCTGAAATTCCTCGAATTTGAGCGGTCGGTTATCATAAGCCGACGGCAGACGGAAGCCGTATTCAACCAGTGACTCCTTGCGCGCGTGGTCGCCGCGGTACATCGCCCTGACCTGCGGCAGAGTGACGTGGCTTTCGTCCACGAACAGCAGGAAATCCTTCGGAAAGTAATCGAGCAGCGTCATTGGCGCAGAGCCTGCCGGGCGGTTTGAGATTATGCGCGAATAGTTCTCGATGCCCGAGCAGTAGCCCAACTCCTGCATCATCTCGATATCGTAATTTGTGCGCTGCGATATGCGCTGAGCTTCAAGCAGCTTGCCGTTATCCTGAAAGTATTTCACGCGCTCGGCGCACTCGGCGCGGATATCGTCGATAGCGCGCGCCATTTTGTCGCGGCTTACGACATAGTGGCTGGCCGGGTATATCGCAGCGTGGTTCAGATAGCGTACGGGCGCGCCGGTCACGACGTTCACCTCGCTTATTCTGTCCACCTCATCGCCGAAAAACTCGACACGGATGGCCTTATCCGTTGCATAAGCCGGGAATATCTCGACCGTGTCGCCGCGGACGCGGAACATATTTCGCTCGAAAGCGATGTCATTTCGCTCATAGCGTATCTCGATGAGCTTGCGCAGAAGCTCGTCAAAATTGCGCGTCTGTCCCGGGCGCAGGGATATGACCATATTTTTATAGTCGATCGGGTCGCCGAGACCGTAGATGCACGAGACGGATGCAACGACTATGACGTCGCGCCGCTCAAAAAGGCTCGACGTTGCACTGTGGCGCAGGCGCTCGATCTCGTCGTTTATGGCGCTGTCCTTTTCAATGAAGGTATCCGTGTGCGGAATATACGCCTCGGGCTGATAATAGTCGTAGTACGAGACGAAATACTCCACGGCGTTATCCGGGAAAAACTCGCGAAACTCCGAGCACAGCTGCGCCGCAAGGGTCTTATTGTGCGCCAGAACAAGCGTCGGGCGATTGAGCTTTTCGATAACGCTCGCCATGGTGAAGGTCTTGCCCGAGCCGGTCACGCCGAGCAAAACCTGCTCATCGAGTCCGTTTTCGATGCCACGCACAAGCGTGTCTATGGCCTCCGGCTGATCGCCCATCGGCGAATATGAAGATTTCAAAACGAATTTATCCAAATCGGGCAGCCTCCGCATAGCATTATCAATAGTATTATCATTTTATTATACCACGCACATAAAAAAATCACAAGGCAGACAAGCTGCCTTGTGATAGGTTTTGGTTTTTGCGATCAGATCTGGTAAGACGCCCAGTCGATGTCGGGAACCTTCTCGGTCCACTTCTCGTAAACGCTGTCGCCCACGCGGTCGCACTTATGATAGTTCGTTGCTTCCTGTACGTCCTTGTAGTACCATGCGTTTTCGTTCAAGTTATCGCTCCACATGTTCATCTCGGACGTCGGCAGGAGGTCGGACACGCTCTCGGTCTGGCGATCGAGGACGCGGTTTATCATCGCGAAGGTCTCTGCACGGGTGATGTTGTTGTTCGGACGGAAGGTGCCGTCTTCATAGCCGTTTATCCAGCCGTTGCCTGCGGCAAGCTCGATGTTCTTCTGTGCCCAGTGGCCGTTGATGTCGCTGAAGGTCTTGGTGTTCACATCAAGCTTTGCAAAGCGCGCGATGATCGTCGCAAGCTCTGCACGGGTGATGCTCTTGTTCGGCTGGAAGCTGCCGTCGGTGTAGCCCTTGATGATGCCCATGTTCGTAAGCGTTGCTATCGCGCGGTTGCACCACATGCCGGCCTTAACGTCGGTGAAGTTGCCTGCGGTCGTCGTGTACTGCTCGCGTGCCTCGTCGGTCAGCAGGCGGAAGAAGATCGTTGCGACCTCTGCGCGGCTGATGTTGTTGCTCGGGCGGATGGTGCCGTCGGTGTAGCCGATGACGTAGTTGAAGTGGATCTCCTTATTGAGGACCTCGATGGCCTTGAGAACGCCGTCAACATAGGTGATCTTGTAGTTTGCGGTGACATCCTCGCCCTTTGCGTTCTTGATGACTGCATCGGACGCTACGTTCGGGGACTCGCCCGGCTCGTTCTGGATGCCGGTGATCTTGACGGAATCGACCTTGTCGCCGGTCGCGAGACCTTCGACGGTGTACTTATCGCAGGTCACGGGGGCTATGCCCTCGGCGCTGCCGGCGGTGATGGTCAGAGGACGCTGCGTGATCGTCAGAACGCCGTCTGCTTTGATGACGAACTCAACGTTCCTGAAGCGCGCGTTGGTGTTCTTGAACTGATCGGCCTTGAGACCCATCTCGTAGGTTCCGGCATTGACGCCGCTTGCGAGTGCCTTGCCGCTGAAGGTGAAGTCCTTCTCGGTGTAGCGCGAGTCGCTTATCTTCACGGTGTAATCCTTGACGCTGTGCTCGGCGCCGTCATACACGACGCTGTCGCTGTTGCCCGTGATCTCGACCGTGATCTTGTCGGTTATCGGGGGATTGGGGGTGTAATGCCTCTTGATGGTGAGATAACCGTCAACGATTTCGACCGAGACTTCTTTGTAGTTCTTATGGTTTATGGTGAAATCATCGGATTTCAGTCCCATGTAGTAGGTTTTAACATTTGTTCCCTTTGCTATCGCATAGTGGCCATCTTTGAGTTCAACCGTAACAGTATTATCTGCCACATCAAACGTAAAGCCGCTTACCGACTGCTCCTGGCCGTTGTACCATACCTCTTCATGATTGCCGATAATCTTAACAGCAATTCTTTCGGCAGGAACAATCTTCATCTTGCCGAGGGTGTACTCGATACTATAGTTTTCGGTTACATTTTCCTCGCCGGACATTATCTTTGCGTCGCCGGAGAATTTGCCGGTGTAATCGCCGGCATTCTTGCCGGTAAGCAGATAGCTGATTCCGCTTACTTCATGACCCGATACCAGTCCGGTGTTATCAGTTGGCGTAACAGGCCACCAGTTCGCAAAGCTATGTGTTTGTCCATCGTAGGTTATAGGTTCGCTGCTCTGACCTTCGATGGTCAGAGGACGCTTAGTGATAGTGAGGCTGCCGTCTTCTACAACAAACGTAACGTTTTTAAAGTTGCTATTGTTGTTTACGAAGCTATCCGCAGTCAGTCCCATCGGATACGCAGTATCACTTGCATTCGTACCGGTTGCCTTGGCCTCGACACCTGCTTTGAGACTAAAGTCTGTATCTTTATAATTGGTGTCCGATATGCTTACAACAGTGTAGCCGGTTACCGACTGCTCAGCACCATTGTATACCTTGGTGTCAGTGTTGCCGGTGATCGTTACAACGACTGTGTCAATCGGGGTGATTGTGAGGGTTCCCTTTACGGTGTTTGCTACGATGTACTTAGCGGTTGTATCTGTTTTGCCAACAGTCTCACCAACAAAGTCGATGTCATATTTGCCAACTTCCTTGCCGGTGCCGGAAGCGTGTACGCCCTTAAAGTCAACGCCAGACAGTTTGAAGTCTTTGCCGTTATCGGCTTTCACAACAACATCATATCCGGTATTAACCGTCTGCTCTTGTCCGTTATAAGTAACGATTCTGTCTTCGGCGGTGAGAGTTACATTCTTATAGTAGTAGAATGTAATCTCATTGGTGCCGGTTCCGATCGTTATTGTCTTGCTATCAGCGGAAACCGGGGTGTAGCCGGGGACAGTTGCCGGTTTTTCGGTAACTATTGTGTTAAACGTCTGGCTTTCAACTACTTTGTCTTCTGCGACCTTATCATTCGTTCCGTTCCAATAGTAGTGTACGGTGTAGCTGAGGTCGGAGCGCAAAGTCCACGAGCCGGTGAGTTTGACTTCCTTGCTCGGCATGGTGAAGCTGCCATCGCTGCTAACGGCTGCGTCGGATGTTGTCCAGCCGGAGAAGGTGTAGCCAGCGAGAGTGGGAGCCGCAGCGACTTTGACAGTTGCTCCTGCTTTGTAGGATGCTTCATCAGGGAGTTCAGGTGCGCCGGTGGGAACCGTACCTGTGTACTCATATGTGACCTTATACCTCGGAGCCGTGCCCTTTACGCCGGGGACGTTGAATTTATAGACTTTACCTCCTGCGGTGAAGGTGGTTTCCGTGTTGAGAGCATGATAAATGTCCTCGTTAAATTCAGGATCGGACGTTTCAAGCGTTACAACATACGAAACCTTATAGGTATAAGTTGTTCTACCATCGACTGTTCCTTGTTTAGCATTTGCCGGAATGAGTTCCCAGCTGTATGTTTCGTCGGCATTTTTCACAAAAGCGGTGGGAGCATTACCGACAAACGATACACCGGTAGGCAGACCATCTTTTACAGTGCCTGCGCTTATACCTTCGGTGATGGTATCGGTAATATCCTTGAACGCCTTCATCAGGGCTTGAGTGTTGGCTGCATTATAGGCATAGGTCTTGCCGTCAGCTGCCGGAGTTGCGATGCTGTTTTTCAGAAAATCACCGACAGTGGGGCCGTCCTGTGCGTGCCTGGAATCTGAGCAGCTTATTTTGTCAAATATTGGTGGATAATATTCATATGTATTATTATACTCATTATAGACCCAATCACTCCAGCACTTATCACTAGCTGCGCCAAAGCAGACCGTATACAGAGCAGCCGAGTTTTTTAATGTAGTGGCGCTGGCCTCTGTCCTATCGTTTGTGATCGGGCAACCTGTGCTGCCATGGTTTCCGTTCTTACCGTCCCCACCAACATAGAAAGTAGGCATACCATCGGTAAGCGCGATAACGTTCTTTGCGTTGGCTTTAATGCTCGCAACTGTGATTTTGCTTAGCTGAGTGTTTGCAGTTTGCAGGCCGGCGTCAAGATTTGTGCCGCCACCGGCGCTCAGACCTTCAATAGCTTTTATAGCAGCTTTGTATCCGGCTACTGTAGAAACATCCTTCCATTCGCAAGCAACTCTCGAATCTGTGCTAAAGCTTACAACGGAAACATAGCGTTTTGCGCTGTCGCTCTTAAACGCATCAATGAACTGCTTTGCTGCGGTCTGTGCTGCGGCGATACGGCTTTCGAAGGCATGGCCATACGCAATCTTGTGCGCCAAACCTTTTTCATTGCCACAAGTTGCGCAATCACCCATAGAACCTGACACGTCAATGACGAGCACGGTTGCGGCATCACCGGCCTTGGTGGATGAAGTTTCGGTAGTTATAACTTCAAGATCAATTTTGTACTCATTTTTATTACCGGTGGGGGTAGCCGTCTTCTTCAAAGTAACCGTATTCCCCTGATTGTCAACGGGGTAAGTGACGGTATCTTTTGCATTAGCGACCTGCTTCCATTTGCCGTTGTTGTCGTACTGACCGTAGACGACGCTCGGCTGTGCAGTACCTTCAGTACCCCCCCCTACTTCCATTTTCTGCATCTTCAGCAAATACAGAAAACGGCAGGAGCGTGAATACCATGCAGATGCACATAAGAAGCGCAAGTCCGCGTTTTCTTACATTCATTAGTTTTCCTCCTTTTAATTAAAAAAATCCACCGCCTGCGGCAGAGCACCACATATTGTACCGCCTGCCGCGAACGCATACTATTGCGTGGTTTTATTCTACTAAGAGTTAGCAAAAAAATCAATAGTAAATATGATTTTTAAGCGAAATTTTGCATCCCGTGTCATTACATTGTTCGGACAGGTGTCGGTTTTTGGCGGTTTTTGCGGCGATGTGTAATTTTGGTTGCGGATTTTTTAATTCAACCCCTCGTCGGCAAAGCCGACTGCTCCCCTTAACATGGGAGCCAATGCGGTGAACGGTGCAAAAAAGCTGCCTCGCACTTTTACAGTGCGAGGCAGTTATGGTTTTTTATGCAGTTTCCGGTCGGGATGGCGGAAATATGCGTATCCGTAGGTGCGTCAATTCGCCATTGAGAACCGGGAGATCATGCAGGTGAATTCTGCGCGAGTTGCGCTGCCGGTCGGGTCGAGGATACCGCCGGTGCGGCCGTTTATGATGCCGTTTACATTCGCCCAGCGCATGGCCGGGACCGCATAGGCGCTGACGGAGGAGGCGTCGCGGAAGCTGTCGGCATATGACAGGGGCGCTTTGAGCGTGCCGCCGGATATGACCTTGTCGGCATAGCGGAACAGGAACGCCGCGAGCTGCTCGCGAGTTACGGTGGCAGAGCCTGCAAAGCGAGAGTCGGTGAAGCCGTTGGCGACGCCGGCGTTATATGCCCATGTGATCGCGTCGCGGCTCCATGCTGCGGTGTTGTCGGCAAATGGGCATTTCATGCCGCTGACCGAGGGAGAGTCTGCCATACGGTAGAGCACCGTTACGACCTGCGCGCGCGTTACGATGGCGTTCGGCGAGAAGGTGTTTGCCGTCGTGCCGTTGACAAGGCCGTTTTCGTAGGCGTAGACAAGCTCGGGGCGGTACCACGCATCGTCGGCGACGTCGGTGAACGGCAGCGGCTCGTAAATGTCACCCGGCTGCTTCGAGGTCATGTAGTCTGACGGGATGCTCAGCATCCAGGACATGCCCAGCTCGCCGTAGTGCGCGCTCATGATGCCGACGATGTTATAAAGAAGCGTGGCGGTCTCGTCCGGGCAGGCCGAGACGAGCTTCATGAGCATCTTGACCAGCGGCCGCACCATCTCCTTGACCTGCTGGGCGTTATACTCGGTGATGCCGGCCTCGCGCATCGTGTCGAGCAGGATATCCGCAACGACGGTCACGGCGCTGTCCTCGCCCTTCATCAGCGACGAGATCAGGCGCGCCATGTTCTCCTTTGCATTGACGGCAAGGCTCTGCTTGACGGTCTCCCACTGGTCGGGATAGGTGCCGATCAGCGGCAGGACAAGCTCCTGAATATCGTCCTGCGCGGCATAGACCTCGGCGCGGGTGGTGAACACCTTGGTGAAGAGCTTCTCGACAAATTTATCGAGGAACTCGCCCTGAGTCATCACATCTCCGCGGATGCTCGAGATGATCTTGTCGGCAGTTGCGCCGGGGGTAACGGTGACGTATTTGAAGTCGTCGATGCGGTATTTTCCGGCGTTTTCAAAGGTCGAGAACACCTTGAGCATGCTCTCCTTGAGCTGCGCGTAGTTCGAGTCGAGCTTTGCCGACGGCATAACGTGGTCAACTCCGTAGCGCGCAAAGCCCATGCAGTCGGGCGCTACGCGGACGACGAGGTCGTTGTAGTTAATGACGTTGTGGATGTTTTCGTATATTCTGCCGCTGACTTTGGATGCATCGGCTCCCATGGGCGCCTCAAAGGTGTAGATATACATATCCTTCGGAGAGAGGGTGACGTTTTTGCCGACGGAAGCGCCGGAGAGATACATGTCGTCAAGTGCACCGCCGAGCAGATTTGCGCCTGCCGCTCCGCGGCTGTAGCCGGTGCACCAGAGCTTGATCTTTCCGCTTATCTCGCTGTGCTTGGCAAGGTAAGTCTGTATAAAGGCAAGCGCCTTTTCGCGGCAGATGGCAAAGCCGGTGTGCTCGCCCTCGAGGCCGACGTTCAGATCCCCTGCCCACTCGGCGTAGTAACCGCAGCCGCGCAGGCCGACAGCAATGACGGTGTACTTCTCGCCGTTTACGCGGATCTCTTTGTTTGCGATACCAACGCCGAAGGTGTTGCGTCCCGGACGATTCGTGAAGTCGGCATTCGCCTCGAAGTCCTCAAAACCGATCTGCTCGAAGAAATCTTCGAGATTTGCCGGGCCTTCTTTGTACCGCTCGGGGTCGGCGACGTTTCCGGCGGCAAGGCACATTGCCATGGTAACCGCGGCGAGATCCTGCCTGTACTTATACGCAGTTTCGGTAAAGTAACCGTCACTGTAGGTAAACGGACACGGGTGATCCGTCTCCATGTCATCATGTCCTGCATTGAACATGATGGTGCCTGTGATGGTATCGTAGCCGTTATCCGCCGCAAACACCGACATTGGCGCTATCGAGACGAGCAGCACGAGTACCAGCACGATGCTGAGTGCTCTTTTCATTTTTCTTCCTCCATTTTATATTTTTCTTCCTCTTTTTCTACAATTGCAAACATAAGCGTCAAAAGTCCCGCCTCCGGGAACGGGCAGAATATGCCGGGGTTCGTCATACTCATTAAGCCTATGCCTATGTAAGACAGCGCAAAAACGGCAATGCGCTTGCGTTTTCGCCCTATCCACAGCATTTTAAGCCGCGAGAAAAGCATCCAGCCGTAGGCCAGAACGCCTACGAGTCCCATCGAGCTTATGACCTGGATAACGGCATTATGATAGAACATAAGACTTCCGGGAACGTATGCCTTAAATATACCGACATCCTTCATGTTGGCTATGCCGATGCCGAATATGGGATGCGACAGGAAATTCTCAATTCCGAGCTTTATGAACTCAAGGCGCGTTTTATCTCCGACCGCCGCATTTTCAATGCGTGCGGCATACAGCTGCGGCAAAAATGTGATCGCAAGCACGGTAATCACTACAATAGACACACCGAAAAGCCAATTGTAAAATCGGCGGTACTTTTTGTTTTTAATATAAATGTATGCAAGACACACCAGAAGCAAAAACGAGCCGAACAGAAGTCCGCTGCGCGAGCCGGTCATTATCATTGCAATGTACATAAGCACCGTGCCGATAAGATACAAGTTGCTGCGGCGGACAAGGATGCAGATCATGGGTATGACCATAAGGAAAACGCTTGTTACAAAGTTGCGCTGCTTGAAAAACAGCACGCCGCCCTTTTCGATGAATTTGTCAATATTCTGGATATAAAAGCCGAGGACCACGACAACGAACAAAAGTCCTCCGGTGTACAGGATCCTGGCAACGCGCTCGACGCGGTCGTAGCCGCGCTCGTTCTCGAGCCGCGAGCGAGAGATCAGATAGAGCACAAGCTGACCGAGGCCGAGGCCGAGAGTGTAGTAAAGCCCAATAGGCTCAAAGTAATCATCTGCGGATATTACTCCTACACCTCCGATGATAAGCGCCGCCGAAACCGCAATATAAGGATAGGTGAGCTTGCCGATCACCATCCTTCGACGGTAATAAATGAGGTTAAACAAAAGCGCAAGCGCAAACGGCACTATCGCGTACCACATGTACTGCGTCAGAACGGAAAAGTCCTTATAGTACGACACGGCAGTCAGAAGCGTGAACATGACGGTCGGCATGATGGACAAAAGATCATCTGAGAATATCATGAATACGACACACAGGAACACATAAAAACACATGCATTCAAACGCCGCATCGCAGAACACTGCGACAAATTCCGTCAGCAGCAGAAACGGCAGATAATACTTGCTGTTCCAGACCGCTTCGACAGCAGTCTGCCCTTTTTTGAATAGTGTTTTAAGCATGGATACCTCGCTGGTTTTCAAATATGCCGGCAAGCTTTGCGTAAAGCTCATCCGGCTTTACGGGCTTTATGATGTAGCCCGAGAAATCGCTCAAAGCTCCGCCCTGCTCGTTTATGAACGCATCGGCCGTCATCGCGAGCACCGGCACCGTCGGCCCGTATCGCTTGCCGGAGGCACGGATGCGCGAGACCGCCTCTATGCCGTTCATCTCCGGCATCTGGATATCCATGAGGATGCAGTCGTAATAATAATCGGGCTTTGAGGCGAAAAGCTCTGTCGCTTCCCTGCCGTTTTCGGCACAATCGACGACGGCTCCGTGCCTTTCGAGCAAGCGGCAAGTGATAGTTGTGTTGATGGCAACATCGTCAACGACCATTATCCTGCGCCCGTTAATCGCAGAGCAATCGACCGCCTCAATTTCTTTGACAGCGGCTTTGCCGAACGAATACGGGATATCGACATAAAATGTCGTACCCACGCCGAGTCTGCTGCGCACGGATATACTTCCTCCCTGGAGGTCGATCATGCTCTTGCATATTGCCATGCCGAGGCCGCTTCCGGCCGCTCTGCCGCCGTTTTCGCTCATTTCCTGCGTATACGGCTCGAACAGATGGCCGATAAATTCTTCGCTTATGCCGACTCCTGTGTCGGCAACCTCAAGATGCAGGATAGACGATTTTTCATTCATCTGCTTCTGCGAGGCAAAAATCGTTACTCTGCCGCCGGATCTTGTGAATTTATTTGCGTTAGACAAAAGGTTGTTTAGAATTTTCCTGAGCGATATCTCGTCGCCGATAACATCGGGACTTGTCACGGCGTCGGAATTTATAGTAAGCCTTATGCCCTTTGTGCTCATCGTTGCACCGAACACGGAATAGACCTCGTCAAGCACCGACGAGATGTTGAACGGCTTTGCATTTATCTCGTACTTGCTGCTTTCGATCTTGCTCATGTCCATGATATTGTTCAACAGGCTGAGAAGATACTGGGACGACTGGTCGATCTGGTTGAGATAGTCGCGCAGCTCATCATCACGGCCCTCGCCGACCATCTCGCGTGCAAGGTATGTAAGCCCGGCTATGGAGTTCATGGGCGTGCGTATCTCATGCGACATGTGCGACAAAAACTCGCCCTTTGCACGGCTGGAGTCCTGCGCAAGCTCAACGGAATTGCGCAGAAGAAGCTGAGCGTCGATATCGCTTGTTATATCCGTTGCAACACAGACATAGTGCGATTTCACACCGCCCGTTACGATCGGAGAAAACGCGCACCTGAGCGTGATATCCCTGCCGTCGCCGGTCTTAAACGGGATATCGACCGTATATCCGCCGCTGCCGTCGGATTCTGAAAGTGCCTTTATTACCTCATCCGCGGTCTCTACATCAACGTTTTCTCTGAGTGTACGGATGGCGGAGCGACCGGTAAAATAGCTTGCCGGAAGCCCGAGCACCTTTTCTGTGTTTGCACTGACAAAGCAATATCTGCTCTCACCCTTGGGCTTTATTAAAATGACATTAGGGATAAACGCCGTCATGCTTGAGAAAAGATGCTCTCGCTCGGCCACCTGCTTATACAAAGCCGCGTTTTTGATGGCGATAGACGCTATTGCAGAAACCGTGCTCAAAAACGAGAAATCGGAATAGGTGTAGCCCACGCCCTTTTCCTTATCCGCAAGCAGCAGAAGTCCGACAACGCTGCCGCCGTCCTTGAGGGCGCATATGCAGGATATGCCGTAGCTTGCAAAAAGCTCGCGCTCGGAGCCCCACACTGATTTATACAGCGGATCGGTTTCAAATTCCTTTATTACTATATGATTTTTGCCTGAACCGTCGTCTTCAAAGTATTTTACGCACGGATGATCTGCGGCAATCGTAAACGCCGCAGGCTTTAGCGGCATCGCGCTGCACATCGGAACATATTTTCCGTTTTGCAGAAGGCATATGTAAAGCTGATCTACATGTATCTCATTTTTTATGACCTTGACAGTCTGGCGCAGAATGCTGTCGATATCAAGCGTTTTGGAAATACTGTCGCTGTACTGCTTTATGCGGCTGCCCTGCCGCTCTTCATCCGAAAAAATGGAGTTGAGCAGCTTGCGGAATGAAGAGATAGCCGCATAAAGAATGATCGCCAGGAACAGAAACGCTTCGATCCCGGGAGTTCCGAGATGGCCGCCGATTTTTCTGAACAGCTCAACCGTTTTCTCGAAAAACAGCGCGGCAACACCGACGCACATCGCAGCCGACACGAGCATGAGTATGCTGCTTGAAATGACCGGCGTTGTATTAAACATTCTGCGCTTATACAGCGAGCGGATAAACAGTATGGCAAAGGCAAGGCCGAACAGAGTGTCCCACGGGAAGGTGTTGCCCGGAAGTATCTGCACGATGTTGCCGATCGCCATCAGGAAGCAGCCTATGATAAGCTCGCTGACACCGGGCGCTTTTTTGCCCTTCGTGTCAAGTATTCTGCGGAAAAGCTTTATAATGGAGCCGACGATGAGCATGAAAAACACCGTCGGAATACCGATTTTCCAGTCCATTGCGTAGGTGAACACGGCCATGCCGCTGCCGTCAACCGACACCGTCGGCGGCGCAAGGAAGAAGCCTGTTGCCGAAACGATGAGGATTATGACCGTGCCGGCAAACCATATAAGGCGCTCAAGCCCGTTTTTTACGTTTGCGAACTGATAGACATAGTTATACACCAGAAAGGCTATGGAAAACAGCGCGAGCAGCGAAACATAATACCAGAACTCGTAGCTCGGGAAAACGTGAAGGCGCATGAACACCGTTCCGCCCGTCCACAGCACGAGGTCGCCCAGCAGCACGAGCCACGCGCGCATTTCGCGGCTGCGCTCTGCCGCACAGAATGCCACGAACATCAGCGCAAAGCACAAAAACGCCGCAATATTTATGTATATGTATGATACATTCATATATCCGCCTCCGTATGCTGCTTTGGCTTTATTCCGCCGAGCATGGCCTTGAGCCACAGCGGATCGGGGTTGATTCGGCTTATCCTTGTTCCCTGCTTTTGCTCAAAGCTTTCGATCGTTTTATATGGCAGTATGCTTATCTGAAGCGGCTCGATATTAAGGAGCTTTTTCAGATCCTTATAGTCGCTGTCAAAATACCTGAAATAGACCGAAAGATGCTCGGTGAGCACCTGCTTTGTGACAACGTCGTTTGCTCTCGCCTCCGGCGTTACCTCAAGGTAAATGTGCAGAAACGGCGTGTTATCCTCATCGTACTCCTTTGCAGCTATCCAGTCGCCTATGCCGAGCTTGGACATGCGTATGACCTCGGATATGGAGTTTTCGGTTATGCGCGTAAAGCCGGCTATATCTATAACCGTGGGTATGCGGTCAACATAGGTAAAGCGCGGCACCCCTGTCGCTTTATCAATCTCCGTGCATCTGTACACGTCGCCGATGCGATAGCGCATGAATGCGCCGCCGTGCAGAACGCTTATTACTATCTCGTACTTTGCGCCGGGGCAGACCTCGTCCATAAGGCAGGTCAGCGGCGTATACGCAGGGTCTGAAAGATTTCTGAGCATCTCGCTTTCGGGAATGAACTCATAAAAGCAGGAATCGGGAAACAGCACCATGCCGCGCTGCTCCCATGTGTCGCAGCCGACGCAGGTCGACTCCGTGCCTGCCGCGACCTCAACGGGCGTTACGCCCCACGCGGCGGCAAGCTTATCCTTATAGCATTTACCGTCCGTTCCCGTGCAGGCAAAGCCAGTGATTTTAAAAAGATCGGAAGGCCTGATCTTTCTGTGCTCTTTGCGGCAATTGTATTTTGCCTTTATGTATCGCGCGGCAATGACCGGGGATATCTGCACTCCCCCACCGCCGCCCGAGGATATCTGTTTGTCAAAATTTTCGGTTATGTAGTTTGCAACGCTGCCCATGGCAAAGAAATAGTCAATGCCGCCGTTAAAGGCCATTTTGAAGCCTTTTTTCATGCGCTGGCTGAAGCTGAGGTCGGAATACTCGTCGCTGTCGGGAAGCCACTCAAAGCGCATTTCCTCGTTCATAAGGCTCGGTATAAGCCCCGTTTCATACGGAAGCGGCGCGCCGCCGTAAAGGAATCTATGCCCCGGGCGAATGTTGAAGTCGGCCTTTCCGTGGCCGGATACGAGCATCGCCATGGCCATGATATTGTGCTTGTAAGAATCGAGCATGCTGCGCGTATACGGCGCAATTTTTATCGGGCGCAGTCCGCCCTCCCAGGTGGTTTCTATCCAAATTACCGGCGCTTCGGGCAGCGTGTCCGGATCGCGGCGAAACAGCACCTCGGCATAATCGGCATAGCCTGTCAGCGGCATGCTGTGCAGAAACTCTTCTATGCTCTCGGGCGCGGAATTTTTGTATATGTGCCGGCCGAGGTCGGATACGCACCACGAGTTAATCTGCTCCTGCATGAGCCTGCGCTGGATATACATATAGTCTTTTATATTAAGCTCCAGATAGCCGCAGTATTCGTTCCATAACTGCTGCTTGCTGAACTTCCGCAGTTTCTGTTGAAATGTCATATCTTCATCCAAAAAACTATTTTTTAAAGATCTCTTTTATTCCGGCGGATGTGGGAATAAGAAACGGAACGCGTTTTTTATACTCAACGTATCCGCCGATGGAGCGTGGGAAAAACCACTTATCTTCTGCTGCCGCAAGAAGAAGATTGAGCGTGCTGTACAGCGCAGCATCCGGCCACGGGAGCTCAAAAGCATAGTGCAGCGAAACATAAAGTCCCGCAAAAAACAGCACTCCGGGATGGCGGCACAAAGCGTAAAAGCCCTTGTCATACACACGGCGTCCGCTATCCTGACGCACATATGCGTCCTTTACCGAAAACGAGCCGAAAAGCACATACAAAAGTACGAGCAGGAACGCTCCCGAAACGGCGCACCACGCGGCATCAACGCCTGAATAATCAAGCCTCAGCGCCGTTGCTGCCGCAAGCAGCACAAGCCCCGTGGGAAAGCACAGGCGCAATGCGCCTTTGTGCCACGCAGCGTCGTTAATATCTCCCAGCAGCATAAGCAAAAACGCCGCCGCTCCGATAAGCATTACAGGCATTCTATCATGCCCACAGCAACTGCATACTCACGCTCGACCTCGGCACGGTATTGCAGCGCTTTTTCCGCATCGCCGCTGCGCAGCGGCTCGGTTATGAGCTTCATTGCCTCAAATAGGCCTGTCATTCCGAGCATGCCGGAGCTGCCCTTGAGCGAATGCGCGGCGTGAAAGCCCTCAAGTGCATCATGCGCATCCAGCGCCGACATGAGCTTTAAAAAGCTTGAGTCTGCGGCAAACATGTCAAGCAGACTGTGCAGAAGCTCCTCGTCGCCTGCTACGCGCTCGATCGCGCCGGCATAGTCGTATCCGCGAGCGGCATATGCAAATCTAAGCTCAGCCATTTGCCGTCTCCTTATATTCAAATATCTCCGATGGGCGTCCGCCGGTTTTGCAGTCAAGTGTTATGTCAACCTCGCCGAGAGAGTGCATGTATTTAAGATATCTGCGCGAGGTGACCGTTGACAGGCCGAGCCCGTCGCTTATCTCGGTAAGCGGCATTTTTATGCCGACCCTTGCGCGCATGAAGCCGCGCACGGTTTCGAGCGTTGTTTTGTTTATCTTCCCCGGATTCGGCACGCCGGCGACAGTCTGCTGATCGGTGTTGTAGTTCCTGTGGGGGCAAAGCAGAATATCCACCTTATCCTGCGTCCAGACATGGGTGGTTTTTACAAGCTTCATGACCGTGTCAAAGCGCGCTATCGCCTTTTCAAGGCGCACGGAGTTAAAGGGCTTTAGTATGTAGTCGCATATTCCGTAGCACATGGCAGAGCGGATGACCTGATACTCGTCGGCCGAGGTTATCATGATCACCTGAATGTCAATATTAAATTTCCGCAGCTCCGCAAGAAACTCGATGCCGTTCATGCCGGGCATGAAGTAGTCGAGCACTACAAGATCCGCGCCGTCCGGCTTCTGCCGCAGATACTCAAGCGCATCGCCGCATCGGCGAAAGTCTCCCTCGAGCTTGAGCTGGGTAAATTTACCGAGCTGCTTTTCGAGGATGGAACAGACCATAAGGTCATCCTCTACAATAATAGTTTTATACACAAAAACACCTCTGTCCGATATACAGCCGCTCAGCAGCCGATTTGTTTATTATTAATTTAAATATATTTATTTTACCAACTTTTTTTATCCGGGTCAACACAAACAGGACAATTAGTTTTTAAATATCGGCAGCGTGCATGCCGCTCCCGGCCTTTTCCACTTGCAAGCAAATGCATATCGTGATACAATTAGCAAAAATCCATCGGAGGCTATGCCATGACAAACGAAGAAAAGATCGATCTGAAAAAAGAGATCGAGGAGCAGGACGGCTATGAATACAGCGACGAGCTGTTTTTCACCGGCGAGGGCGATCTGCTTGACACTGCCGAGGGCAGAGCCAAGTTCTGCCGCATAAACGAGACGACGGTTTTCAGAAAGAAAGACCCCACCGTTTGGAACAACTATATCTGGGTGTTCAACAATCAGGGCATCGGAATGACGATAAAGCGCCAGAGCCACGTTGATCCGCAGCTTATGGAGTGCATCGACTTTGACGCGGACGGAAATCCCATCGGCAAGGCTTACGAGCCGACATGATGTAAACAGCAAAAAATCAGCTTCACCGAAAAATCGGTGAAGCTGATCTCATATTTATGGGCTGTATCGTTCGCCGCGCCTGACCGACGCGGATTTTTTCTACGCGTTTTTCTTTCTTGCCGCCATTTTTGTAATAAAATACGTTATTCCGCTCAGAATAAACGCTGCGATCGCCGGGATGGAAACAACAGTAACGACAAACCATATGGGCAGCTCAAACGGGGTGAAAAATCCGCCGGCTCGTATAATCTCGGGAACAAACATCCACGCAAGGGTCAGAAGCTCAAAAGCAAGGAGCAGAACGAAATCGTATTTACCACCCAGTCTGTTCGCGGCGACAAGCACCACCGTCCCGAGGACCGGCAGCACGAAAAGATGCCAAATTCCAAAAAAAGATGTAGGCGGAAGCATTACCCCCCCACCGAACTCTCGCGCCAAATAACTCACCCCACACAGGCAGAACAGAGCCGCAAATGCCCACCATGGGCGCTTTTTTATGTTTTCCATAGTAAATACCTCCATTGTAATTAAAGTTAGGGCGTATTCGCTTGGAATGAAAGAGTGATAACAGTATTCTGTTGTAAATATAGTATCATATAGCAAATATTTCTGCAAGATATTTTTACATTTTTGCAAAAGTGTATGATCACGCAAAGCACAACTTGCTCGAAAAAACAGCTTCACCGAAAAATCGGTGAAGCTGTTTTCTATTTACACGTTACTTATTCCACTCGGCGACCTGAGTGCGCAGCCAATTTGCCCACTCGTCGATACCCTCGCCGGTTCTTGCGGATATGGGGATGATGGTTATGTTCGGATTGAGCTTTTTGACATACTCTCTGCACTTATCAAGATCAAAGTCAAAGTACGGCATAACGTCGATCTTATTGACAAGGAGCACATCGCAGATCGAGAACATAAGCGGATATTTAAGGGGCTTATCGTGACCCTCGGGAACGGAGAGGATCATCGCGTTTTTGACGGCACCCGTGTCAAACTCCGCCGGGCATACGAGGTTGCCGACGTTTTCGAGTATCGCAAAGTCAATGTTCTCGGTTCCGAGGCCTTCAAGGCCCTGCTTGGTCATGCCGGCGTCCAGGTGGCACATGCCGCCAGTGTGCAGCTGGATGACCTTCGCACCGGTCTCGGCGATCGTGTGCGCGTCAACATCGGAGTCTATATCCGCTTCCATAACGCCGATGCGCATTTCGTCCTTCAAGGCCGCGATAGTTGCCTTGAGCGTGGTGGTCTTGCCCGAACCAGGGGACGACATGAGGTTGAGGAGGAATGTTTTTTCCTTTTTCAGCTCCTGTCTGAGCTTATCCGCTTCCCTGTCGTTATTTTCAAATACGCTTTTTTTGATCTCCAGTACTCTGAAGCCTTCCATAATTCATGCACCTCTGTATATTTTAGTTTAGTGAATTCATTATCGTATTTAGGACACTGTCGAAGTTTCTGCTGTTTACCGAATACTCTGCGCTGGCCGCTCTCGTAGTGCTGTCGCCCTTTTTGCGCATTGTTTCAACTGCATCCATAAGCTTATCATAAAGGGCAAAGCCCGATGATGAGCTTTCTTTGCCTATGGCGGCAAGATAGCCCGAATCGCCGACGAAGCTGCTGTTTACGCTCTGCGAGGTGAACCAGCGCAGGAACATAACGGCGGACTTTTCGTGAGTTTTATCCGATGCAAGTATCGTCATTCCCGTGACCTTCTGCGTATATGCAGGCTTGCCGTCCTTCATATAAGGAAAGCTCATGAACTCAAACTCGCCGCCGCTGAGCTTATCTGCATACTGCATGAGATCTGCCGAGGACACAACGGCAGCGGCAATTTCGCCGTCGGCAAGCTTTTTTGCCGCCTGTCCGCCCGAGGAAGTGAAGCCCCGGTCATATGCCGTTTCCGCAAGGATCTTATAAATATACTTGCAATTATCGCTGTCAGTGTCATGGGGACTTACTCCGTCAAACCTCTCTCCGAGCTGCGCAACGGCATCACGGAAAAACAGCGAGTAATCCGATATCGTGAAAAAGCTCTTGGAAGTGCGTTTATAATACTCATCTGCGACCGAACATAGCTTTTCAAAGCTCGATATCGCCTCGTAGTCGGCAAACATATCGGTGTTTACTATAAAAACATTCGTTTCGGCCGCTATGGGAACCGAGGAGAGTCCCTTTGGTCCTTTCGCCGCCGTTGTCATGCTCTTATCATATCCGGAGGTCTCCCAGCTTCCGAAATACTTATCCATATCCGCAAGCCTGCCCTCATCATCGAGATACGCGGCAAAGTCCGTATCACAGGCGAGGATGTCCGGAAGCTCGCCTCCGTTTTCAAGCGCCGAGCACACGCTTTCGTAAAGCTGCGCCTGCGTATCGAAGGCCTTTGCGCTTATCGTTATGCCGCAATCCGCTCCGTTTGTTTCGTTATACTCGCCGCACATGGCGTTAAAGCCCGACCACATGGCATCATCATTTACATACCAAACGCTCAGCGTCTGCGCCTCATCCGGTTTAAACGGTGCATAGTGGGCAAAGTATATGTATATTACGCCGCCGAACAGCAGCACCGCTGCTGCCGCAAGTGCGATCTTATACTTCATCTTTGACATTATTTCGTTCCTTTTTGTCTGCCATTTCGCAGACTTTTTTGATTTTACATAGTTTTTATATCACATTTTTTTGTCGTTTTCAACCGTATTGTGTCGCCTCCCGTGCAGGATGCGTATATATTGTGGTCATAAAAACAAAACATCAGGAGCGTTTGCTCCTGATGTTTTCTGCAATGTGGGCTTTAGTATATGGTTAGGAATGATGTCAGGCAGCAGGTATGATCGCGGTCGCGATATGCTTTATGACTCTTCCTATCTCGCTTTGATTTATCCAATCGGTAACGGTGCTTTGGCCGACACTTATGATAGCGCCGTGATTGCCGATGTTCTTGGTAAGGCTCTCGGCCAGGACAGCCCAGAGCTTTTTTCCGTCCTCCGAGCTGCTTTCGGCAATGCTGAACTCATAGCCGATGCGCTTGGCAACGTCACCGGGACTGTAGTACTCGCTGAGCTTATCGTAAAAATCACTGATAGCGCTCGTGAAGCTTATAAGCTCATCGCAGCTAAGCTCGCTGAGATTGAGCTTTTCTTCGTACTCGGACGGAACAACGCCGGCAACGGCGCCGATACGCTCAACTCCCTCGGGAAGTCCGACATACTCAAACAGCTGATTGAGAAGCTGAATATTATTCTCAACAAGCTTGTCAAAGCTGTAATCGCTGTGCTCGGAAACGAATTTGTTTATGATATCAACACGGCCTTCCGATATGCCATACTTTTCGGCCGTTGCCTCTGTCGCATCGTCAAGGCTTACTATCTGGCTGAGTATCGACAGACCGTAATCAATGGCTTTGTCAATGCCTTCGACGGTTTCGACAGCGCCGGAGAGTATTTCCTTCGACATATCGTCGTTCGGCGCTGCAACGCTTATAAGAATGGAGTTTTTGAGGTTCGTTATATACTCTTTTTCCTGAAGCGAGGTCACGATTTCGGAAACGGCCGTTTTATAGTCCTTGCCTTTAAGCTCAAGCCCCTCGAGCACGGGCTTTGAATCGTCGTTTAGTCCTTCAACGGCAACAACAGTGTCGCGGTCGTTTACCTCAATGCGGATGCTCGGGTTAACGTCGATCATTATAACGCTGTTGCGCGCCATCTGAATGCTCTGAACGCTGCCGTCAAGAGACATCTCGTCCTTTTCAACGTTAGCGCCGTTTGACGCCATCACAGCCGTTCCGAGTATTACTATCGCAAGGCTTGCCGCGATCGAGGCAACGGCGTTCCGCTTCCCCGAGCGCCGGCGTGCCGATCTGACGCTTTCGGTCATTATCTCTTCAATATATTCATCTTTTACGGAACCCAGGTGTCTGAGCAAGTCATCGCTCTTCAAAGAGATATACCTTCTTTCATAAAATGTTTTTTCAGTCTGCCGCGCAGCCTGAAAAGCATTGTTGTTGTTTTTGAAACTGATATGTCATACCGTGCGGCAACATCCGCTATCGGCTCCATCATCCAGTATCGCCGCATGAAAACGCCGCGCTCGGTCACGCTGAGCGTTTCGAGAAAGCCGTTGAGCGCATCAATTATCTCCGCCGAGTCCTGCCTGCGCTCAAGCTCGTCAGCGCCGGAAACGCACTCGGCAAGCTCGTCAAGCAGCACAGGCACCTCGCCGTTTCCTCGCTTTGAGCTGTTTTTCTGCCGCAGCTTATCGAGCGCGATATTGCGCGTTATCTTGCCGACATAGGCCGAAAGTGAGCTCGGCTCGTTTGGCGGAATGCTGCCCCACACCCTCATATAGGCATCATTGACGCACTCCTCGCTGTCCTCAGCGTTTCCGAGTACGTTGAATGCCACGCGGTGACAATAGCGGCCGTATTTAATATCTATTTGTAGCAAGGCTTCTTCCGAACGATTCAGAAAAAGCTCAACAATACGCCGATCGTCCAAAATAATCTCCTATCTTCCAACTATAGAGACGGATTATTGGATAAAGTATCACATTTTTTTGCGAAAATTACAAGAAAAATTTTTCAATATATGCCGTTTTGCAGGATTTGCAACCATTTGTTGTTGTAGAAGGCGCATTAATATGTTATATTAGGTATTAATTTTGCACATTTCACGAAAGAAGGTCAGTAACTTGAAAACAAGAGTTATTTCGGCAACGGTTCTGATAATACTGGTAGTTGCATGCTTTGCATTGGGTCCCGTGACGAGGGCGCTGTTCCTTTTGGCTGCCATGATAATGGCCGTGTGGGAGACTTGCCGCGCCATCGGATACAAAAACGTCGTATGCCAGCCGTGGATACTGTACGCTTACTGCGTTGCCACCGTGGCGGAGCTGTGGTTCAATGCCGACGCTCTGGCATTCGAGATAACGTTTTTCCTTGCCGTGTTTGCGGCTATGACCGCCGGTATCGTCTCGAAAAAGATCCGTGGCGCAGGCGCACTTGCGACGCTGGGCGTTCTTGCGTATCCGATAGTACCGTTCGTTATCGTCTGCAAGCTTGCGCTTATGGAAAGCAGCGTGTGGATCCCCGTGTTTGCGATAGCATGCATATCCACCTGGGTGTGCGACAGCTTTGCGCTTTTCGGCGGCAAAAGATTCGGCAAGCACAAGCTCTCGCCCGAGGTAAGCCCCAACAAAACCGTTGAGGGCAGCGTCTGCGGCGCAATAAGTGCCGTCGTTGCAGGCGTTATACTATTCTTCGTGCTAAAGCAGTGGTTTAATGTCAATATCCTCGGCTGCACGCTCACTGCGCTTATATGCTCAAGCTTCGGCCAGGTAGGCGACCTTGCCGCCTCGCTTATAAAGCGTATGGCAGGTCTTAAGGACTACAGCAATCTCATCCCCGGTCACGGCGGCGTTATGGACAGAGTTGACAGTCTGCTGTTCTCTATTCCCTCGGCTTACTTCTGCCTTCTGATCGCAGGAATCATCTGATCTTAACGGAGTATTATTCTGATGAAAACCTTTTCCCAGCTAAAAAAACTTCTGCTTATTATAAATCCGGTTTCGGGGCGGCGCACTTCCCTGCGTTTTCTGCCCGATATAATAAGAATTTTTTCCGAAGGCGACTATGCCGTGACGGTTTTCCCGACAGGCAAAAGCGGCGACGCAACGCAGTTTGCGCAGCTTTACGGCAGCGAGTTTGACCTCATCGTCTGCATAGGCGGCGACGGTACGCTCAACGAGGTCATAACCGGCATTATCCGCGGCGAATGCTACACTCCGCTCGGCTACATTCCCGCCGGCAGTACAAATGATTTTGCCGCATGCCACGGCATATCGTCTGACATGCTTGAGGCCGCGCAGAACATAATTTCCGGAAAACCCAAGAAGATCGACATCGGCAAGTTCGGAGATCAGTATTTTTCCTATGTCGCAGCGTTCGGTGCGTTCTCCTGGCTGTCGTACACCACACCGCAAAATCTCAAAAACATGCTCGGACATTCGGCATATCTGCTCGACGCCGTGAAGGATCTGCCAAAGATCAAGGTTCATCATCTGAAGCTTGACGTGGGCGAATTCACATGTGAGGGTGATTATATTTTCGGCGCCGTATGCAATTCGACATCGGTCGCAGGAACCATCACGCTGCCAAAAACCGTTGTTGACACGGGCGACGGCAAATTTGAGATACTCCTTGTTCATGAGCCGAGGACACTTATTGATTTCCAGAACATTTTGATCGGCATTTTCACGCAGGATTATTCCTCGCCGTTTCTCGATTTTTTCCAGGTCGATTTCGTGAAGATAAGCTCGCCCGAGGGACTTGACTGGTCGCTCGACGGCGAGCTTGGCAAAGGCTCGGAAAAGCACGAAATTGCCAATCTTGCCGATAGGCTTACTTTAATATGCTGAAAAATTACCGTCCTTGTGGGCGGTAATTTCATGAGGTTCTATGAAAAAGTTCTTCAACACTATAAATAAGTTCATGACCGAGATAAGCGAGGACAACATAAACGCCCACGCAGCCGCGAGCGCGTTTTACATGTTTTTGTCCCTCGTTCCTTTTGTCGCGCTGCTGACGGCCATTATTCCGTACACGGGACTTTCACAGGAAACGCTGTTTGACGCCGTCGAGCGCTATATGCCCGATGCTCTGCAAGCAATAATCGAATCGGTCGTAACCGATATATATTTTGCCTCCGGCGCTGTTCTTCCGCTTTCAATATTGTTTACAATATGGCTTTCAAGCCGCGCATTTTTTACACTGATAAGAGGCATTGAGGATATCTTCCACTCGCCTAAATACTCATCGTTTTTCAGACGCACCGTTATTGCATGCTTCTATACTGTCGGAATGATCGCCATTGCTATAATCGTTCTTGCTCTGATGGTATTCAGCAAGGAGATATATGGCCTTATAAACATCCATCTGCCGGCAATATCACCGGCTCTGTCGCTTTTGCTGAAATTCAGATTCGTCGTGGCGTTTTTAATACTGGCAATTGTCTTTCTTGCTATATACAAGGGCGTTCCCGGCATTAAAATTAAGATCCTGCACCTCATCCCCGGCGCTGCCGCAGCAGCGGGTATGTGGCTTTTGTTTACATGGCTGTTTTCGCTTTTTATCCGCTACGCAAACTACTCGACTTACGGAAGCCTTGCAACGATCGTTATCTCGCTTTTGTGGATGTACTGGTGCATGTACATAATTCTGCTCGGCGCTTCGATAAACCAGTTCATCCGTAAGGCTCATGAGGAGTAATTTTGATGCATTGTATACAAATTTTAAATGTTAATTTTATATACATTTACAATACATATATACTATGCTATAATCATCCCCGTTTGAACTTTTAGATCAGATACAGGTGATATGATGAACCAGAACAATTCGCTTGCCATGTTTGAAAACGAGTCTATCGGCAAGCTCATGATCAAATTTTCGCTGCCGGCCATTGCATCTATGGTAGTCAACTCGATATACAACATAGTTGACCAGATATTTATCGGTCAGGGTGTCGGTATGTACGGCAATGCCGCAACGAACCTTACCTTCCCGCTTGTCACGATCGCAATGGCTATCGGCACACTTATCGCCGACGGCTGTGTTGCTTACTTCAGTCTGAAGCTCGGCCAAAAGAATTACGATGAGGCCGCACGCACAATGGGCAACGGAATCACGATATCGCTGCTGGCCGGTCTTTTCATCACGATCTCGATGGAGCTTCTGCTCACGCCGGTGCTCAATCTCTGCGGCGGCGCAAAGGTCGCGGAAGAAACTTTCAGGTACGCAACGGAATACGCACGGATAACCCTTATCGGCATACCGTTTGTGTGCATAAGCATGACGGTAAACAGCATAATCCGCGCGCAGGGCAATCCGCGCTACGCAATGATATCGAACATATCCGGCTGTCTTTTAAACGTTGTGCTCGACGCATGGTTCGTGCTCGGCCTCGGCTGGGGCGTTGCAGGTGCCGCGTGGGCAACGATAATCGGCCAGATACTCAACTTCGTGCTCGCAGTTGCATATATTCCGCGCCTCAAGGGCATTGAGTTCAAGCGCGAGTACGCACTTCTCAACAGCAATACGCTGTTTTCTTTCCTGCCCCTCGGCATTTCGAGCTTCTTTACGCAGTTTGGCTCGACGATCGTCGTTATCTGCATGAATAACCTCACGGTCAAGTACGGCCTCGAGAGCGTCTACGGCCCGGATATTCCTCTGGCCGCGTTCGGCATAGTAATGAAGGTCAACTCCATCATCGTCAGCGTTATGGTCGGTCTCGGCATCGGAAGTCAGCCGATCGTCGGCTACAACTACGGCGCGAAAAAATTCCACCGCGTTAAGGCAACATATCTAAGAACTATCATCGTAGGTCTTATCGTGGGTGTGATCGGTTGGGCTTGCTTCCAGTTCTTCACCCAGGAAATTATCAATATTTTCGGACAGGAGAACGAACTGTACAACGAGTTTGCCCTCAAGTGCTTCCACATCTTCCTCGGTGCTATATTCCTTATAGGCTTCCTTATCCCGTCGGGTATCTTCTTCCAGTCGATCGGAAAGCCCACGAAGGCAATGATCTGCACCCTTACAAGGCAGCTTCTCTACTCCCTCCCCAGCGCATACATTCTTTCGAGCATCATGGGTATTGACGGTCTGCTGTACTCGGGTCCCGTTGGCGATTGCCTCGCCGCCGTTACCGTCGCTATCCTGATCAGCGGCGAGATGCGCATTATAAACCGCAGCATAAAAGAGCAGAACGCATAAGATAAAAAATGCTTTCCTCACGGAAAGCATTTTTTACACGCAAATATTGACATATTTTGCATGCGGATATATTATGTTCCCATGAAGATATTATTTGCAGCCATTTCAATAACCGCCGTCGCTGCCGCTGTTATGTTATTTGTGCTTGCAGCGATAAAGAGCCGGAAAGCTTACATTGGAAAAGCCGTTATATGCTGCTGCATATTTGCAGCGTCTGCTGTGGGCTTTGCATTGTCATCCGACACTGTACGGGATGACAAGATAAGCGAAGTGCATGTCACCGTAAGCCCGGTGAAGGGCACTGAGGCACCGGAATCAAGTATTGACCCAACGCTCGCTCCGTCGGCTCCTGCGCAGGCTCAGGGCGCTTATGAGGCAAGCAGCAGGTCGGATAAGTTTCATCTGCCGTCATGCTCGTCGGCATCGCGCATATCCGAGGATAATCGCGTATGGTTTCAAACGCGCGACGAGGCAATTGCCGCCGGGTATTCCCCGTGCGGAAAATGCGATCCATAATAAAAAAACAGCTCATTGAAACCGATGAACTGCTTTTGGCAGCGGATGAAGGATTCGAACCCTCGAAGCGCCTTCGGCACTTCGTGCGCTGATTTGATTTGTTTTGTTCGGGTTCTGGTGCCAAGCGCAAATAAAAAAGCAACCCACCGGCAATGGTGAGTTGCTTTGGCAGCGGATGAAGGATTCGAACCCTCACAAACGGAGTCAGAGTCCGGTGTGCTACCATTACACAAATCCGCTAAGCGCAGTAGCTATTATACCGTAAAATCGGAATTTGTCAATACCCATTCCGAAATTTTTGAGAAAAAACAGGCGATCTTTTGACCGCCTGTTTATTACATTATTTCGTTATCCGTTTATCAGCGAATGATGAAGTTAACGGAGGTGTCGCCCTGTTCGTCAACGCCGAACTCGTAGTCCTTGCCGGGCAGGATCGCGTTTACTGCGATGCCGACGAGGGATGCTACTGCGAGGCCGGAGAGGGATACGATACCGATCTGGATGCTGCCGACGGAGTAGTTGATGCCGATCGCGAGGACGAGGATGAGTGCTGCGACGATAACGTTGCGGCTGTTGGTGAAGTCGACCTTGTTCTCAACGACGTTGCGGACGCCGACTGCGGAGATCATACCGTAGAGGATGAGGGATACGCCGCCGATGGTTGCGGTGGGCATTGCGGTGATGAGGGCTGCAAACTTCGGGCAGAAGGAGAATACTATTGCAAAGCATGCTGCGATGCGGATCACGCGGGGGTCATAGACCTTGCTGAGTGCGAGAACGCCGGTGTTTTCGCCGTAGGTGGTGTTTGCAGGTGCGCCGAAGAGTGCCGCGAGAGTGGTTGCAAGACCGTCGCCGAGGAGGGTACGGTGCAGGCCGGGGTCAGCAACATAGTTTTTGCCGACGGTGGAGGATATTGCGCATACGTCGCCGATGTGCTCGACCATGGTTGCAAGAGACAGAGGAACGATGGTGAATACTGCGCTCAGGAGCATGCCGGTGTCAACATTCATGTTGAAGAGGTGGAACACGGTCCTGTCCCAGTTGATGGGAAGGCCAAGCATATCAGCCGCTGCGACGGACTCAACGACTTTTGCACGGGATGCCGGGTCAAAGATCATGGAGATGACATACGAGCCAAGGACACCGAGGAGGATGGGGATGATCTTGGTCATGCCCTTGCCCCAGATGTTGAAGCAGATAACGATGACTATTGCGGAAACGGCGACGAGCCAGTTTGCGTTGCAGTTAGTGATCGCGGAGGAGGACAGGATCAGGCCGATGGAGATGATGATGGGACCTGTTACTATCGGGGGGAAGAACTTCATAACCTTCTTTACGCCGAAAGCTTTGAACAGTGCCGACAGGATCACATACATAAGTCCTGCGCAGGCAACGCCGAAGCAAGCGTAGATAAGCAGGTCGTTATTGTATATCGGCTGTCCGGCTGCATCTACGCCAACCTGACGGATGGCATTGTAGCCGCCGATGAAAGCAAAGGACGAGCCGAGGAATGCGGGAACCTTGCGCTTGGTGATAAAATGGAACAGCAGAGTGCCGAGTCCGGCAAACAGCAGGGTCGTTGCGATGTCAAGTCCCGTAAGGATGGGGACGAGGACGGTCGCGCCGAACATTGCGAACATGTGCTGGATTCCCAGAACCAGCATTTTGGGAGTGCCAAGGGTGCGTGCGTCGTACACGGGTCCATTAATCACGGTTTTTTCGTTCATTAGTGATTGTACCTCTCTTTGTGTAGTTTTGATTTATATTAAGGGTATTTGCTGACTTATTATTCGATCTCCATAAGATAAACGCCCGTTTCGCCGTCAAACTCCGGCAGGCGAACCTCAATTAGCTCGGCGCGTGAGGTCGGAACGTTTTTGCCGACGTAATCGGCTCTTATGGGAAGCTCACGGTGGCCGCGATCGACAAGGACGGCAAACTGGATGCTGCGCGGACGGCCTGCGGTGAACACGGCCTCGATGGCGGCGCGCGCCGTGCGGCCCGTGTACAGCACGTCATCGACCAGAACGACGTTTTTATCGTTTACATCCGCGCCGATATCGGCCTTTGTTATGACCGGCTGATCGCTCTCGTGCGTGAGATCGTCGCGGTAAAACCTTATATCCACGCTGCCGCAGGGAACGGTCGCATCCTCGATCTTCTTTATGTTATCGCGTATGCGCTCGGATATGGGCACTCCCCTTCTGCGGATACCGATCAGAACGACGTCTTCGACGCCCTTGTTCTTTTCGGTTATCTCGTGGGATATTCTCATAAGTGCGCGGCTCATTGCCGCCTCATCCATAAGTCTTGCCTTGAGCTTCACAATATCACCCCGAACAAAAGAAAATCGCCCTGCCGACAAACCGACAAGACGCACAAAAACATGACCCTCCGCGCGGAGAGACACACTATATCTGCGATTTTGCCGGCTTCTCTGAACCGTCTTAAAAATCTTTTCTATGCGATTATACTTGCTCATTCACAATTTTGCAACACCTTTTTTGCATTTCGGTCAATATAACAAAATCCGGGGCATTTCGCCCCGGATTTTATGCTCATTTAGCCACATTGTATATATCTTCGCGCAGATGCAGGAAGGTCGGAAGCTGGCGGCGGACGGAATCGACCTCGTTAAGGTCGATATCGCAATAAAGTATCTGTTCCTTTTCGTCGCAGGAGGCTTTGACCATGCCAAAGGGGTCTGCTACCGTCGAGTGCCCCCAGCATTCGTAATCAAAGCCCTCGTATCTCGCAGCCGACGCTCCGACGAAGAACACCTCGTTATCCATAGCTCTTGCGCGGACGCTCAGCTCCCAGTGTCTCGGACCGGTGGTCATATTGAACTGCGCAGGGCACAAAATGACCTCGGCTCCCCTTTTGGCCATGGCTCGCGCAAGCTCGGGAAAGCGGATATCAAAGCATATCTCAACTCCCATTCTGCCGAATTTCGTATCGAACACCGTGATATCCTCGCCGGGTGCAAAGCTGTTGGACTCTTTAAACCGCACTCCGCCCTCGATATCTACGTCAAACAGATGTATTTTTCTGTGACGCGCGATCTGCTCTCCGTTTTCGTCAAACACAAAGCAGGTGTTATAAAGCTTATCGCCGCACTTTTCCGGCACAGAGCCGCCGACAAGTATAACTCCGTTTTCCCTCGCCCAGCGCGACATGGCTTCCCTGCTCTCGCCGTTTTCGCTGTCGGCAAAGGCGTGGAAATACTTTTTTGAATACGGACAGCTCCACATTTCCGGCAGAACTACAAGCTCAGCGCCGTTATCGGCGGCCTCGCTTATCATCTTTTCCGCTTTGGCAAACGTCTTTTCCTTATCCGTTTCCGTGCGTATCTGCACAACGGCAAGCTTGAATTTCGGTTTCATACCCTCACCTCACAGGCAGTTTTCGAGATAGTCGACTATGTCAAATTCCTCGGTGGAAGCATCCTTGCGCAGATACAGCGGATGGTGCGGATGCCCCTTGACCGAGCGCTTACCGGCACTGTACCACTTTGCGCCGTATTTCCGGCCGAGAGACACCATGTCGAGAACGCAGTCCTTCAGATACGGGCGCTTTTCGATTATCGTGCCCCATGCCGCCCATACCGACGGCGACACTCCCTCGCCTACATTTTTTAATATGTATTCAAACGCGCGCATATTCTCGCGGTGCAGCGTTTCGTTGAGCGTCAGGTCCATATCGTCGGGATCTGTCGCCCTCTGGGCATAGACATTAAACATTATCCAGCTGTCGTAACCGTTTCCGGCGGCAATGCGCGACACGCTTTTGAGCGTATTGTCAAGATCGTCCGGCGCGGCTGTCGAGGGATTTATGCCGATGCAGATGAGCGGATCGTTTCCGCGAGTTCCGAGGATATATCGGTAATCGGTATAGTAATCGGGAACATACAGCCACTTTTCGGCGTCATAGTCCCCCCTGCCGCCGGACGCTGCAAGCGCATCGTCAAAGCTTACGATATCAAGAAGGCTGCTTTCGCAGGTCGGGACATGCATTACTTCACAGCCTCAAGCAGAGCGTCGACTCTGTCGGTATCCTCCCAGCGCACGCCGAGATCGGTGCGGCCCATGTGACCGTAGGCTGCAAGCTTTCTGTAAATGGGCTTAGTAAGCTCAAGATCGCGGATAATTGCGGTCGGACGCAGGTCAAAGACCTTATTGACGGCTTCGGCAAGCTTCTCATCGGAGACCTTGCCGGTTCCGTAGGTATCGACCATGACGGATACGGGACGAGCAATGCCGATAGCGTACGCAAGCTGAACAAGGCACTTGTCGGCAAGGCCGGCCGCGACGATGTTCTTTGCAACATAGCGTGATGCGTATGCAGCGCTGCGGTCGACCTTGGTGGGATCCTTGCCGGAGAATGCGCCGCCGCCGTGAGGTGCGCTGCCGCCGTAGGTATCAACTATGATCTTTCTGCCGGTAAGGCCGGAGTCGCCCTGAGGTCCGCCGATGACAAAGCGGCCGGTCGGGTTTACATAATACTTAGTGCTCTCATCTATCAGCTCGGCAGGAACGCTGGGCTTTATGACAAGCTCGACCATATCGTTTCTGATCTGCTCAAGGCTTACGTCGGGAGAATGCTGAGTCGAGAGAACAACAGTGTCAACGCGCACGGGCTTGCCTGCGTCGTCGTACTCCACAGTGACCTGAGTTTTGCCGTCGGGACGCAGGTAGTCGACAAGGCCGGATTTTCTGACCTCGGCAAGGCGCTTAGCTATTTTATGCGAAAGGCTTATTGCCAGGGGCATAAGCTCCTCGGTCTCGCGGCAGGCGTAGCCGAACATCATGCCCTGATCGCCTGCGCCGTTGTCAAGCTCGGCATCGCCGCTTTCCTTGGCCTCGAGCGATTTGTCAACGCCGAGGGCTATATCCGCCGACTGCTCGTCGATGTTTGTGATTATGCCGCAGGTGTCGCAGTCAAAGCCGTACTTTGCTCTGTCGTAGCCGATATCGCGGATAACGCCGCGTGCTATCTTCGCAATGTCGATATAGCACTCGGTGCTTATCTCGCCCATGATGTGGACAAGTCCGGTGGAAACGGTCGTCTCGCATGCGACGCGGCCGTTGGGGTCCTTCTCGAGGATAGCGTCGAGGATGGCGTCCGATATCTGGTCGCAGATCTTATCGGGATGTCCCTCGGTTACAGATTCAGATGTAAACAGTCTTTTGCTCATTTCTTTTTCCTCCGAAAATAATATTTCCGAACACGCATCAGGCAATTAAAAAACTCCGTCGACCGACGGAGCAACAAATTTGGTCATAAGCCTCATCTTTCGATAATCACCGCCGGATTTGGCACCTTGCTTTCGCAGGTTGCCGGGCTTCACAGGGCCGTTCCCTCCACCACTCTTGATAAGGTGTTCAGTTTTCGTATGAATTATAGCAGATTGACGCACATTGTCAAGTAGAAATTGAAAAACTTCCCGATATGCTGTATACTGTGTCTAAGCTGACGAGAGTCGAACACGTATCGGTTTTGCCGGGCAGATTTCCGCCCATGCCGCGTTAAAGCTCTTGACAATACGTCAGTATTCTCTGCGAGCTTTGCCTTGCCTGAACAAAAATCTGCTCCGGCAAAACTGCGAGCACCTGTCGGATATGCTTTTCGAGATATTTTCGGCTTTCTTTGATGCAGGTGGGCTGGCGCCCATCAAGACAAAAAAGGCGAAAATAGCCGGAAGGGTACGCCGACAGGCGATATGGGTTCAACTCTCGTCAGCTTAAAACGAAATTATATTCGGAGGTCTACGCCATGATAATAGTATTGAAGCCGGACGCATCCCCCGAGCAGGCCGAGGAGCTTAGGTGCTGGATACGCTGTCACGGTCTTGAAGTGCAGACAACGCGCGGAGAAAATCAGGCCGTGCTCGTCGTTATCGGCGAGGCCGACAGGCTCGATGCGGCATATATCGAGGATATGGAGATCGTCGAATACGTCAGAGCCATCACGCAGCCGTATAAGCTTGCCGGGCATAAAGCGCCGAACGACAGCAGTGTAGTTAACGTAGGCGGCGTTAAGATAGGCGGCGGCACGTTTACTATGATAGCAGGCCCCTGCTCGGTTGAGAGCACTCAGCAGATAATCGGCATAGCGCGCGAGATAAAGCTCGCCGGAGCACAGCTTCTGCGCGGCGGCGCATTCAAGCCGCGCACTTCGCCGTACAGCTTCCAGGGCATGCGTGCCGACGGTCTGCCGCCGCTTATCGAGGCCGGGCGAAAATGCGGCATGCCGATAGTCAGCGAGATAACCGACAAGGAGCAGCTGCCGCTGTTCGAGAATGTTGACATGATCCAGGTCGGCGCGCGCAATATGCAGAATTTTGAGCTTTTAAAGGCGCTCGGGAAGCTCGATAAGCCGGTGCTTTTAAAGCGCGGCTGGGCAAACACGGTCAAGGAGCTTCTGACCTCGGCAGAGTACATAATGAGCGGTGGAAACGAACAGATTGTGCTGTGCGAGCGCGGCATACGCACATTTGAAACCGCAACGCGAAACACGCTCGATCTGTCGGCAGTCGCGGTGATAAAGGATCTGAGCCGGCTGCCGGTCATCGTCGATCCGAGTCACGCAACGGGGCACGCAAAATTTGTTGAGCCCATGGCGCTCGCCGCGGCGGCCGCCGGAGCGGACGGGCTGATGATAGAAGTTCATGACGATCCGGCGCAGTCAAAATGTGATGCGGCGCAGGCCGTGACTCCGTCGCAGTTTGCCGTCATTGCCGAAAAAATCAGCGCACTGCGCAAAGCAATTTTCTGAACATTTTCTCGCAAATAAACTTCTTGACATCGCCGGTGGGCTATGCTATTATATTTCAGCGGCAATGTGCAGAAGTACCCAAGAGGCCGAAGGGGCTCCCCTGCTAAGGGAGTAGGCGTGTAAAAAGCGCGCGAGGGTTCAAATCCCTCCTTCTGCGCCACGAAAAGAGCACACATTTGTGTGCTCTTTTCAATAGTTGAATATTCGGAGAGTTATCGAAGTGGTCATAACGAGGCGGTCTTGAAAACCGTTTGGGCTAACGCCCACGTGGGTTCGAATCCCACACTCTCCGCCAGACATTGTAAAATCCCGAAGTCGTTGAAACTTCGGGATTTTCTTTGTTTATCAATGGTTTGCGGAGATTTTGTGCCGTATATTTTCCAACGTAATCACACAAAAATTAACGTAGATATACACGTTTTAACTTGCAATTTTACGTCAAAAATTTACGACAACTTTCTTATGCGTTTTTGAGAATGCTTATCGCTTTCTTTATTGCCATGTGTTCGCTCTCGCCGCCTGCGGTTTTTAGCATCTCTTCGAGCTGTTCTATAGCGTGCTCGCTCTCATCGGCGCGGCTGTAATTCCTGCGGCTATATCCGTCATCCCGGCTATAGCGCCCCATGCTGTCGCGCTTGTAGCTGTTGCCTCGCATAAAGCCCTCTGCATCCCATCTGCGGCTGTACCTCGCGCACTTCTTCCGTTGTACTTCCGCGTTTCCACTCTACACTCGTGGGCTGAATTGCTTCAACCGGCTCAAGAGAATATTTCTTGACATTTTCGTCGGAATCGCGTATACTACCTTTAGAAGCACCGCGACGTGCGGGGGCATCTTGCCCCCCTATCTGGTCTCTTTTCATGAGATCAAGCTCGTCAGCGGTGTTTTCTTTTATGTTGACGATATCATAGAGATACTTTTTGCCGTCCGAGGAATTAAGAATAACAAGCTCTGCGTCAAAAGATTTAATATTTGTAATCTTATTATTCTGCTTAACAGGGAATGCAAAAGCCGTTGAATACCTGTAAACGCCGTACTTCGCATCCTTATTTGCTATGTGTTTTGTTTTCTCCCATCGACGATTTGTAGCTATCTCTATCATTTCTCCGAAACTGCCGATAGCTTTATTCTTCGCAGTCAGAGTTTTAGGGTTCTTTCGCAGCAATGCCCTTGTATACTCCGACTGGGTATACTCGCTGGGCAAATTCTCGCCGATATAAACCTTGCTCCCACTCTCGATTATCGTATACGCCTCGCCGATATGATTTGCGATATACGCCGCTACTTTTTTGTGGTTACGCAGTTCCTTAGCGGTCAACGGGCTGTTTTCAATCCATGCGATTTTCTTGCCGTTGACCTCTCGCGAATACATTGTGCCGCTTTTCGGCGGTGCTCTGCCTTTGTTCGCGGTCTCGGCGGTGTGCTTGCGGAAACTCTCCTGTACCTTGCCGTAGTTTGCGCTGTCGTGCTCCGTTCCGGCAAAGATGTTTAAGCTGACAAGAGTCGAACACGCATCGGTTTTGACGGCAGCTTTTAGCCCATGCTACGTTAAAGCTCTTGACAATACGGCAGTATTCTCAGTGAGCTTTGCCTTGCCTGAGCAAAAATCTGCCCGACAAAACTGCAAGGCAAAAGTAGCTGGAAGAGCGCGCTGACAGGCGATACGTGTTCGACTCTTGTCAGCTTATCTTGCCCAGCGCGTCACAGCACATTAGCAGAAACACCCCTTGACAAATCTCGTCTCAAGAGCAAACACGCCTGACAGCGAGCAGATGGTACTCTTATTTATATCATTTTGCCGGCGACAGGTATTCGTCAAGAAGCGCTTTTACATCGGCGCTGTCCGATGCTTTTTCAATCGCAGCGCGGAACTCGGCCGTGGTGACCTCCTTGAACATATGCTCTTCATACCATGCGCGCATGAAAGCATCAAAGCTCTCCTGCCCCATTGTCTGCCGCAGCTTCCATAGGAAAACGGGGCCGACCTTATAAACTGCGTTTATATAGCTGTTGCCGGTATATTCGTCAAAATACTGATCGTAACTGAGATCAATATATTTTTGCTTTATGGTGCAGTCAAGCGAATCAGCGCGTGCCTGAACATCTGTCTCGCTTTCGCCGGTGTACAGCTGATACACAAACTCACCGTACACGGCAAAGCTTTCGTCAAGCCACGCCTCGCGGTACTGGTCGTTGCCGACGACGGCGTAGAACCATTCGTGCGCGACCTCATGCGCGACGTCAAGGCGCAGGCTCTCATCTCCCTCGGCACCGATAAGATCGGCATACATTTCAGCAATGCGCACAAGTCCGGGATACTCCATACCGCCGGCATTATACGGCGTCTGAACCACATCGAGCGTATCATAAGGATATTCGCCCCACGCATCGCAAAATGCGTTCACGGCGTCTATGGCAGCCTTGAGCGACACCTCGCCCTGCTTTTTATTGCGCTCGCTGCCGGAATAATACCAGCTGTTGACGGTTATGTTTCCGGCCTTGCCGCTGAGCTTTTCAAAGCCGTTTCCGGCGATTACGGCGAAATCGCGGACATTGTCGGCTTTGAGTGTCCATGTTCCGTCGGCGCTCTGCGCTTCGCTGCCGGTGGATATTACCATATAGTCCTCGGGTGCGCTGAGGGTCATCTCATAGCTTCCGCAGGGCGAAAAGAAGCACTCCCCATCAGTAAAATACGGTGCCTCATTCCACTTGCCGTCAATATACTCGGCAAGGACAGGATACGCCTGCGACAGGCAGACAGTGTTTTCGCCGGCGAAATCATCGCCATTCGGAGACCAACACAGCCGCTCAAAGCAGCAGGGTATCTCCGTGCTGTAATCAATGCTTACGCTCGTTCGCTCGCCGGGCTTGAGCGGCGACGGCAGCTGAACATACACGACGGATTTATCCTCCTGAACCGAAAAGCTCAGAGCATTTCCGCGCGAGTCCTTGACCTCGCGTATGCTGCCCGGAGTGTAAGGCTTATCGTCGCTTATACTGTTTTCAAGCTCAAGATTTGCGGCGGCATAGTCGCGCAGGCAAATTTTGTCCCATGTATCGCTGCTCGTGTTTGTAAAACTGATAACACAGTTTTCCGTCAGATGTGCGGCAAGCTCCTTATTTTCGGCATCGGCGGCAGTCAGCTTTGCCGTGATGCGGTACTCGGGCTTGGTTTCGGCAGAACCGTTCGGTGCTGCCGGAGTCGTATCGCTGCCGCATGCGCAGACGCTCATGAGCATCGCAAGAACTAAAAGCAGCGAAATAATATTTTTGGTTTTCATGATTCATGCTCCTTTCAACACGGGCACATGTTACCACCGGAATGCAACAAAGCGGCATCAAAAGCGCCTGATAAATCAGGCGTTTTTGATGGCTATTGATTTAATCACGAGTGGGGCCTTTTTCTCGCTGCGGCTCGGTCACGCCGCGGCTCTGACGTGCCCCCGGCATGTCATTCACTACCGCGCCGCCGCTTCGCTACCCCTCGTGCTCCCCTGTTACTCTATTTTCTTTCATTGCAGCATAGTTTTTAGCAATCTAATGCATTAAAAAATGCACCCTCGGGGTGCATTTTTTGATATTAGATATTATTCACGACGTTTATCGGCGCGCCTTCAATAAAGGCCTTGATATTTTCTTCGGTCATATCCATTATCCTCTGCCTTGCCTCTTTGGGCGCCCAACTGATATGCGGCGTTATAAGGCAGTTTTTCGCCTTCAGCAGCGGATTATCGCCTTTAATAGGCTCTGTGGACACGACATCGACCGCTGCGGCATAGACCTTTCCGGAGTTGAGTGCGTCAGCGAGGTCTTCCTCGACGACAAGGCCGCCGCGGCTGTTATTGATGATAATAACGCCGTCCTTCATCTTGGCTATATTATCCTTATTGATAATTCCCTGAGTGTTCGGGAACAGAGGGCAGTGCAGCGCGATAACGTCGGACTTTGCAAAAAGCGTGTCCGTGTCCACATATTCGGCGATCTCCTCGCCCTGTGGTGTCGGGCGGCTGCCGGATGCAAGGATATTCATTCCGAGGGCTTTTGCAATGCGGCCCGTTGTCTGTCCGATCTTTCCGAAGCCGATTATGCCCATCGTCTTCCCTGCAAGCTCAATAAGCGGATGCTTCCAGTAGCACCAGTCGGAGCTGTTCTCCCATTCCCCGGCGTGTACGCTGTCGGAATGCACCTGAACATGGCTGCATATCTCAAGCAGCATTGCAATGGCAAACTGCCCGACCGAGGCCGTTCCGTATGTGGGAATGTTGCAGACGGGGAAGTTTTTCTTTTCGGCTGCTGCGCAGTCAACTATATTGTACCCGGTCGCGAGCACACAGATGCATTTGATATTAGGGCAGGCATCCAATGTTGCGCTGCTGATCGGAGCTTTGTTCGTAAGCACGATCTCGGCATCTCCGATGCGCTTTATTATCTCGGCATCTTCATACGGCGTTCTGTCATACACGGTAAGCTCCCCGTACTTTTTAAGTCCGTTCCAGCTGAGGTCGCCGGGATTTTCCGTGTAGCCGTCCAAAACAACAATTTTCATTTGTTTCTCCTTATAAATTTGATATTATGCATTCTGTTTGAACAGCAGCTGCATTTATGGTATAGTGTAGGCATAAAATACGCAGGCAAAGGTGATATCGCTATGGATATGCGCGCAGACGCGAAACTTATCTACACACGGGCAATAGACGCCGCGCTGCCCGACAACGCAGTGAGAGTTGCTCTGAAGGATATTGAGCTTCAGGGAAATATCTACGTTGCCGCAGTCGGAAAGGCGGCATGGCAAATGGGAAAGACGGTATCCGAGGTCTTGGGATCAAGGATAAAAGCCGGCATAGTCATAACCAAGCACGGCTACGGCAAGGGCGCTATCGAGCGCCTTGAGGTCTATGAGGCAGGGCACCCTGTGCCGGATGACGACAGCTATGCCGCAACTGAGAAGGTGCTGGAGCTGGTAAAGCCCCTCGGAGAGGGCGATACCGTGCTGTTTCTTCTCTCCGGCGGAGGCTCGGCGCTTTTTGAAAAGCCGCTTATCCCGGCCGAGGATATGAGCAGGCTCACCCAGGAGCTTCTTGCCTCCGGCGCCGACATAAACGAGATAAACACGCTAAGAAAACGCTTTTCCGCCGTTAAAGGCGGCAAGTTTGCGCTCGCCTGCATGCCGGCAAAGGTATACAACATCGTTTTGTCCGACGTCATCGGCGACAGGATCGACAGTATAGCCTCCGGCCCGGCAGCACCTGACGGCACAACGGCCGAGCAGGCAAAATACATAGTCGAAAAATACGGGATCACAATGACCGAGCAGATGCGCAGTCTCATTGAAAATGAAACTCCGAAGTCCATAAGCAACGTTGAAACCAAAGTGATAGGCAGCGTAAACCAGCTTTGCCGCTCGGCCGCAAAAACCTGCGCGGAGCTTGGCTATGAGCCTGTTATCCTAACCTCATCGCTCAGCTGCACAGCAAAGGACGCCGGTGTGTTTCTCTCGAACATTGCTCAGCAATACGCCGGAGACGCGAAAAAGCGCGCATTCATTGCCGGCGGCGAGACCGTTGTTCATATAACCGGCAGCGGACTTGGCGGCAGAAATCAGGAGCTTGCTCTTGCAGCCGCCGAAAACATCGCAGGCATGCCGAATGTGTGCGTTTTTTCCGTAGGCTCGGACGGGACCGACGGTCCGACCGATGCAGCCGGCGGATATGTTGACGGCAGCACAAAGCAGCTGCTTGAGGAAAAAGGCATCAGCATCTTCCGCACGCTGCAAAGCAACGACTCGTACCATGCGCTCGACGCCTGCGGCGGCCTTATCCGCACAGGTGCAACGGGAACGAACGTAAACGATCTTTCCGTGCTTTTGATCGGATAATTTTGATATACCCTCCTTCTGTTCCGCATCGGGACAAGAGGAGGGTATTTTTGCGCGCTTATTTCAGCAGAAAGTACGCTATTACGACCACGCCGAGAACGATACGATACCAGCCGAAGACCTTGAAGTCCTTGCGCTTAATATAGCTCATGAGGAATTTTATAACGACAACGGATACAAGGAAGGCCACGACGCAGCCGACGATGAGCGTTATAAGCTCGGCACTTGTAAACGAAAAGCCGAACGCAATTATCTTCAAGAGCGACACGCCGACCATGACCGGCACGGCAAGGAAGAACGTAAACTCCGCCGCCGTAACACGCGACACACCGATCACAAGGCCGCCTATGATTGTAGAACCGCTGCGCGAGGTGCCCGGAATGATCGACAGAGCCTGAAACAGGCCGATGATGAACGCATCCTTATACGATATCTCCTCGAGCGTTTTGACTCTCGGCTCGCGGCCGCGGTTCCAGTTTTCAATGACGATAAACAGAACACCGTAGACGATAAGCGCTGCGGCAACGACATAGCAGTTATCGACAAAGTCAAGCAGCAGATACGCGACAAAGCCCGGAATGCAGGCAATGACGACCTTGAACCAGAGAACAAACGTCTCTTTTTTTATAACGCTGCCGTTTTTCTTTTTGCTCTGAAACGGCCACATTTTGTTCCAGAACAGGATTATGACCGCCAGTATCGCGCCGAGCTGAATGACATACAGGAACATCTCGCGAAATTCCGGCGTGACGTTCATGTGGATAAATTCGTCCACGAGCAGCATGTGTCCGGTGCTTGAAATGGGCAGCCATTCGGTTATGCCCTCGACTATGCCGATGATTATTACTTTGATAAGTTCTATAATGTCCATGCTAACACCATATGCTCTTTTTTACAGCAGCATGACTCCCTTTTCGGCGCAAACCTCTTCGGTGTGCTTATCCCAGATGGATACCTGCACCTCGCCGATATGCGCCTTGCCGAGAAGGAGCATGGAAACGCGCGACTGGCCGATACCGCCACCGATGGTCAGGGGCAGCTCGCCGTTTAAAAGCATCTTGTGATACGGAAGCTCGCGTCGGTCATCACAGCCGGCAAGGCGAAGCTGTCTGTCCAGCGATTCGGGATCGACGCGGATGCCCATCGAGGATATCTCGATCGCGCAGTCGAGCCAATCGCACCAGAACAGAATATCGCCGTTGAGCGCCCAGTCGTCATAGTCGGGCGCGCGGCCGTCATGCGGCTTGCCGGAGCGCAGAGCGCCGCCGATACCGATGATGAAAATAGTCTTATGCTCTCGTGTAAATGCGTTTTCGCGCTGCTTTGAGGTCATGTCGGGATACATATCCTCAAGCTCCTGCGAGGTGACGAATGTGACGTTGCGCTCAAGCTTCGGCAGGCACTGAAGCTGGGGATAGATCGCCTGCATCGTATCCTGCGTATCGCACAGGGCCTTGACTATGTCCATAACGGTTAGCTTGAGATAGTCGAGGTTACGATTTTCCGAAAGGATGACCTTTTCCCAGTCCCACTGGTCAACATACACTGAGTGCAGGTTATCCAGCTCGTCCTCGTCGCGGCGGATGGCGTCCATATCGGTGTAAAGTCCCTTGCCGGGGAAGAAGTTGTAGCGCTTGAGCGCAAGACGCTTCCACTTTGCAAGCGACTGAACGACCTGAGCGGTCGTATCCGAGCGGAGAATATCAAACGATACGGGGCGCTCGTAGCCGTTGAGGTTATCGTTAAGTCCGGAATTAGAATCGACAAACAGCGGCGCGGATACTCGGTAAAGATTTAAAAGTGCCGCGAGCCTGTCCTCAAACAGGCGCTTTAAGAGGCTTATAGCCTTCTGTGTGTCGTAAACACTGAGGATACTTTTGTATCCGTCCGGAATTTTGATCTCCATGGTTTTCCTCCTGGTGTACAATAAAAATATATAAACGCCCATCTGTGATGGGCGTTATATTACCCTTTTTTATTTTCGGGCTTCTTATCAAGAAGCTCGATTATTCTGCAATATATCTCTTCTGCCCTGTCGCGGAAGTTTTCTTCGATCCGCTCTGCCTGCTGCTCGCCTGACGAGAGGATATTGAGCCTTATTATCTCGCCCTTACCGTCGCTCATGGCAAGCGTCACAAAGCAGCCGCCCTCACGGTTGCGGTGCTGCGCGGTTATCATGGAAAGGCGGCGCAGACGCTCGGCCTCGGGTGCAATTATCTTCTCTGCCCTCTTGCGAACGGAAAAAGGCAGGCTGCTCTCCACCGTTTCGGCGGCATCGGCGCCGCGCTTGCTGACACGCAGGCCGGTCTCCTCCTCGATAACAAGCCCGCTCTCTATCAGCTCGGCAAGGCAGTCGGAATATTCAAAATACCCGAAGCCCTCGTCGCACTGCTGCGTAAAGTCCTGAAGGTCAATGGGCGCGACTATGCCCGGCAGCCGGCGAAGAATAAACAGTATCAAAATTTTTATATCAAGCTTTTCATGAATAAAGCCCAGTCGTTCCATAACTTGCTCCTAAAAATCATATAGCCGATCGGCAAATTTCCGGCATCAGTCGCTTTTCTTATATGCTTCGATACAAGCAAAAATTATAACAACAGTCGTTATATGCAATATAACGCTCTTCGGTGAAAGCGGCGCAACAGAAGCGTGTATAACGCCGAAATCAGCCAGAAGCATTGCAAACAGTATCAAAACCTCAACGGCTATGAGTATGAGCCAAAGCTGCTTTTTCATTCTTTCGCCTCCTCTGCATTATATATAATAATACATACTTTTCTTTTTGTAAATCCAATATTCTTCACATTTTGGAACAATACGCATAGACTGTATTGAAGTTTTTCTTCAATTCCATTCTGGGAGGTATTTTTATGGCAGACAGGGTCGTACCCGGTCCGGTCAATGATAATGACTGCATAAAACAGGCCGTTTGCGTAAGCACAAGAAAGATAATGGACGCCTGCCGCGACAAGGACTGCATCGAGGATCTGCGCGTTTACCCCACGGTCAGCTCTCTTCCCTACATAGAGAGCGCATTCAGCGTGCGTCCGAAGTGCGCGCAGCTTCTGCACTGTGAGGTAAAGGTCAATGAGATCTGCCTTAACCGCGGCTACTACACGGTCGATGTGACCTACTTCTATAAGATAAGCGGCGAAACATTTCCTGCTAACCAATGCTTCACGGGGCTTGCCGTGTTCGATAAGCGCGTAATGCTATTTGGCTCCGAGGGCAGAGTCAGGAGCTTTTCTTCGGATGACTGCTGCATCCTCGACGGAGCAAACAGCATGCCATTTGCCGAGGTCGATGCCGTTGACCCGATCGCTCTGCACATGACCCTTGCGGAAACGGCGCTGCCCGACCCCGGCATAGATCAGCGAGATATTCCGCAGCAGATACTCGACTCCTTCGGCGAGGAGATATCAGTTACCGGCGGCACGCGCCATGTCTATGTTACGCTCGGCCAGTTTTCTATCATCCGGCTTGAGCGCAGCACGCAGCTGCTCATCCCGGCATACGACTACTGCCTGCCCGAGAAGGAGTGCGTAGGCTCGTCCGAGGATGATCCGTGCACGATGTTCGGCCGCATATCCTTCCCCGTTGACGAGTTTTTCCCTCCCGATAATCTCGATCCCTGCGAGGAGTACAAGAGCATGGTATAGCCGGTCGGAAGCGCAAAATTTGTTCATTCCTGCAAAATTTTGAAGCATTGCTCGTGAATTTTTTATTTAGTCCGCAATCTTGACGGATCTGCGTCTGCGGTGCTACAATTTGCCCATAAACGCAAGGACACGGAACAGTAAGCGAAAATGCCCTTTCAGAGAAGTGCCGGTTGGTGCAAGGCACAAAGGTCGTTTTTTCGCCGAACTCACCGGATAGCGGCTGTGCTGAACTTCAGTAGGCGCAGACGGGTGCGCCCGTTACAGTGCAGGGATATGACTGTATCCTGACTGAGTGCGTCCCACAGCATGTGGAACGAAGAAGAGTGGTACCGCGGACGGTTTTTCAGCCTTTCGTCTCTTCTGCAAATCGGCAGAAGGACGAGGGGTTTTTTGTTTTTCTGCCGGAATTTAAGGAGGAAAACCAAAATGAACAACAAGCCCCAAACCCGCAAGACATCCAAGACCCCGTTTTTTGCCGCATTTTCCGTCGGTGCAGTGCTCTTCTCGGCGCATGCCGGCGGCGGATTTGCAACCGGCAATCAGGCAAACACCTATTACGTCGGCCTCGGCTGGTCAGGCATTGTCGCCGCAGTCATCGCAATGCTCCTGCTCACGCTCACCATGCGTCAGGCGATGGTAATGTACAACTCACGCGGCCTTTCAAGCTATAAGGAGCTTTTCCAGACGCTCTATCACCCGTTTGACAAGCTCGAATGGGTATTTGAAATTTTCTTCTACATAATGGTGCTCATGGCCGTTGCTGCCACGATATCGGGCGCTGCAAGCGCTCTGCAAAGCTACTTCGTCTTAAACTATTACATCGGCGTGGGAATAGTCGGCGTTATTGTGCTCATGCTCACGATTTTCGGCGCCGGCATCGTGCGCGCCGCATCCACCTGGATGGGCATAGCGATCCTCGTAACGGCTATCAGCATATACGCGATAGGCATTTTCAAAAGCGACAGCAGCCTGTTTACCGTCCTCGCTTCCGACTTCACCAAGACTGGCTTTGGGAACATGCCCAAGGCAATATTCAACTCCTTTGTGTACGCAGGCTTCCAGTGCGTCACACTGCCCACAATGATCGCCTGCGGCACAACGATGCGCTCCGAGCGCGGCTGCTCAAAGGCAATGTGGATATCCTTTGTCATGAACGCCGTCGCGCTGACCCTGTCGATATTCATGCTCATGTGCTGGCATGGCGTTTACAACTCAGTTGACGGCGGCGCGACCATTCCAACGCTCACAGCCTGCAACGCAATGGGCATCCGCGCGCTGACCGTTATCTACGGCGTATGCCTGCTCCTGTGCCTGATCTCGACCGGCGTCACGACCATCTTCGGCTTTGTTGCGCGCTTTGAAAAGCTGCCGATATTCAGCGGCATAAAGTCCGCCACCACGCGCAGCGCGATCGTGTCCGCGTTTATCATCGTTCTGTCTATGACCATCTCCATGGCCGGACTGACGAACATCATAAAGTACGGCTACGGTTACTGCGGATATCTCGGCGCAGCGGCAGTCGTTATCCCCTTCCTCACCGTTGGCGTTTATAAAAACCGCAAATACATCAAGGAGCACGGTTTTGCCGGAGACTCCTCCGACGAGGCCGCTGACGAAAATGATACATGCTGCGACACCGCCTCGTCAACTGCCGTTTGCGGCTGAGAAAAACGTTAAGACAAAGGCAGACTCGCAGAGAACTGCCTTTGTCGCAAAATTTCGTAAACCTGCCAAGCAGCTTGCCGATGCGTGACGCATCTGATATACTTATTGCAAAATATAAAGGAGGCACGATATGGATACTTTGATAATCATCGGGATACTTCTGGCGATCGCGGCAACGATCGTTCTTTACATCAAGGTCATGCCGAAAAAATATGACGGGAAGCTTGAAAACAAGTTCCTGCAATTTCTGCATGACTTCTTCCACTTCAAAACATTTTATATTGAGGCTCTGACTAAGTTTGTGTTCGTGCTCTTGACATGCGCGTGCATATTCGTGGGATTTCTGCTGCTGTTCGGCAAGATCGAATACTACGGCTACTTCGGCGCAACGTTTGAACAGAGCACCTTCCTGTACGGGCTCGGCCTTATGATCCTCGGGCCGTTGGTGCTGCGAGTCACCTACGAATTTGTCATGATGGCGATACTTCTTGTTCAGAACGTTATCGCCATAAACCGCAAGCTGAAAGTGCAGGCTACCCCCGTCTCCCCCGCTCCGGCAGCAAAGGCCGAAGAAGCCGCAGAGCCGGCAGTAGCGGAGAGCGCGGCGGAAGAATAAGCGTCTTACATATTAATAATAAACGTCAAAAGCGCCCTCAACAGAGGGCGCTTTTGCTATGTAGCTATAGACTCAGTCCGAGAAGTGAGACCAGCAGCGGTATTGTGAACATCGAAAGCACCGTACCGACAAAAATCGTTTCCGAGGCTTCAACACCATCGCGGCCGTAATCCATGCCGAGCAGCGCGCATATTATCGCCGGCGGACAGGCTGCGATTATGACGATCGAGCCGAGCATGACGATATCGCTCACAAAAAGCTTGAGCACGAGCCAGACCACAACGGGCGCGACGATAAGACGCATGAAGTTTATCCCGTAAATCCGCGGATGAACGAACGCATCCTTTATCGAAACGCTGCCCAGCGACAGACCGATGCACATCATCGAAAGCGGCGCACAGGCATCGGAGAGCATGTCGGCAACGTCAACCACTATCACCGGCATCGGTATTTCAAACAGGAATATGACCGTTGCGATGACCGTTGCGATTATCGGGACGTTTATCATGCTTTTAATGCTTATCTTTTCTTTCTTTTCTCCATTGCTCTGAAGCAGCATGATCCCGACGGTGTAAAGCAGAACGTTAAACGAGATATTGCCCAGCGAGGCGAAGAAGATCGCGCCCTCGCCATACACCGCCGAGATCACCGGAACGCCCATAAAGCTGAGGTTTGAAAAGGACGTTATAAGCTTATACATGCCCTTATCGCCGTCTTTTATACGCATTGCGGCAGGCGTTATCATGCCGACGGCAAAGCACACGATCTGCATCACAAAAAGCATGGCTATGCCGAAAAGCATATCGCCCTTGCTCATGCTCAGCTCCTTATTCATTACCGACGCCAGTATCATTCCGGCGAGGAACACGTTTATGACCATTTTGCTCAGGCCCTTATTAAACTCCGGGCCAACGAGCTTGATTTTTGCGCAAATGTATCCGATGGCAAGTATAATTACAAGCAGCGCCATCTTTTCAAACAAAACAAGCATTCTCTGTATAGTATCCTTTTGCTGAGATTGGTGCTAAAAGCTTATCATAAGCTTTGCTATTTCAAAATAAATAAGCAGCGAGACCGCATCGGTGATGGTCGATATCAGGGGGTTTGCCATGACTGCCGGGTCAACGCCGAGCTTTTCTGCCGCTATGGGCAGCACACTTCCGACGACCTTTGCAAACATAACGATGAGCACGATCGAAAGGCTGACAACTGCGGCAACGGTGAGCGTTACACCGTCGTTGTTCAAAAGTATTCTGTCCACTAACAGCATTTTTGCAAAGTTGACCGCTGCAAGTGTGACTCCGCACAGGATGGCAACGCGGAACTCTTTCCATATTACGCGGCCTACGTCTTCAGGCTCGGTGTCGCCGAGGGAGATGCTTCGTATAACGGCCGTTGAAGCCTGCGCGCCGGAGTTGCCGCCGGTGCCCATAAGCATGGGGATAAACCCGATGAGCACGGCCTGCACGGCGAGCGCATCCTCAAAGGAATTGATTATCATGCTCGTGAACGTTGCCGAAAGCATGAGGAACATGAGCCACGGTACTCTTCGCTTCCACATATCCCACGCGCTTGTTCTCGAATAGGGCTTGTCCGAAGGCGTCATTGCGGCCATGAGCTCGAAGTCCTCGGTGGCCTCGGCTTCCATAACGTCGATGACGTCGTCAACGGTGACGATGCCGACGAGGCGGCCTTCCTTATCGACAACGGGCAGCGCCATAAGGTCGTAGTCGGATATCTTTTCCGCCGCTTCCTCCTGGTCATCGTGCGTCATACAGAACACGATATTCGTGTCCATTATATCTTCTATGACCGTCTCATCGTCTGACAGGAGCAGATCCTTTACGGACAAAACGCCCTCAAGCTTTCGGTCGGCGGAGGTGACAAAGCAGGTGTAGATAGTCTCCTTATCCTCGCCTATCCTGCGTATGCGCGCAATAGATTCGCGCACGTTCATGTATTTTTTGAGATCCACGAACTCGGCCGTCATTATGCTGCCTGCCGAATTTTCGGGATAATTGAGGTACTGATTTATAAGCCGTCTGGTTTCCGGCGTTGCAGTGCGCATGACACGCTTCACGACGTTTGCCGGCAGCTCCTCCATCATGTCAACGGCGTCGTCAACGTAAAGCTCTTCGATGATCGCCGACAGCTCCGAGTCTGTGATGGAGTTTATTATCTGCTCCTGCTCGGGAGAATCGAAGTTTGCAAAAACGTCCGCCGCCATCTGCTTGGACAAAAGCCTGAACACCATCGGCATGCGGTTATCGCCGATCTCGGACAGGAACTCGGCAACGTCGAATTCATTCATGTCCTCAAGGCGGAGCTGAAGCTCCTTCATTCTGCGCTCGTCAAGAAGCTGCATGAGCTCGTCGGCCTGCTTATCGCGCATGGCCTCAAAGTCCATATTCTCCATGTTATCCATTTAGGAGCCTCCTTTCGCGTTGCTTAGCTTAAAGGTCACTTTCCGAGATACTCGGCCTGCTCGCGGCTGAGGCTGTCGATGCCGACTCCCATAGCGTCGAGCTTGCATCTTGCGACCTCATAGTCTATCTCGCGCGGAACGGGGACAACGTCGGCCTCGAGCCTGCCGCGGTTATCGGCAAGATACTTTGCCGACAGCGCCTGGATCGCAAAGCTCATGTCCATGATCTCCGCCGGGTGACCGTCGGCTGCGGCAAGGTTAACAAGCCTGCCCTCGGCTATGGTGAAAAGAGTTCTTCCGTCGGGCATGACATAGCCCTGGATATTGTGGCGCGCTTCGTATTTTTTGACCGCCATTTTCTCAAGCGCCGCCATATCGACCTCAACGTTAAAGTGGCCTGCGTTGCTGAGGATAGCGCCGTCCTTCATCAGGGGGAAGTGCTCTGCGGTGATTATATCTCTGCCGCCGGTTACGGTGCAGAAGATATCGCCGATCTTGGCCGCCTCTTTCATTGGCATGACCTCGTATCCGTCCATGACGGCTTCGAGCGCGCGGATGGGGTCGGTTTCGGTAACGATGACCTTTGCGCCCAGTCCCTTTGCTCTGAGCGAGACACCCTTGCCGCACCAGCCGTAGCCGGATATGACGACATATTTGCCGGCGATGATAAGATTTGTCGTGCGGCAGATACCGTCCCAAACGCTCTGGCCGGTGCCGTAGCGGTTATCGAACATGTGCTTGCAGTCGGCATCGTTTACCATGACCATAGGGAAGCGCAGCGCACCGGCAGCGGACATGATGCGCAGGCGGTTAATGCCGGTCGTTGTCTCCTCGCAGCCGCCGATAACGCCGGGGATGAGGTCTGCAAACTCCTCGTGCATGAGGTGGACGAGGTCGCCGCCGTCGTCAATGATAATATTGGGGCCTATCTTAAGCACCTCGCGCAGGCAGTCTTCATACTGCTGCTCGGTGCAGCCGTATTCCGCGAAAACGTTCATGCCGCCGGCAGCCAGCGCCGCGGCAACGTCATCCTGAGTGGAAAGAGGGTTTGAGCCTGTGACATACATTTCCGCGCCGCCCATTTCCATCACGCGGCACAGATACGCGGTTTTGGCCTCAAGGTGGACGGAAAGCGCGACCTTGAGTCCCTTAAAAGGCTTTTCCTCGGAAAAGCGGCGGCCGATACCGCGCAGCACGGGCATGTTGCGCTCGACCCAGTTTATCTTCATCTCGCCGGAAGGCGCAAGGTTTATGTCTTTAATAATGCTCATGAAGTTTACCCCCTTTATTATCAAACGCTTTATTTTAACACTATAATTTAATATCCGCAAGTGCCGAAAACTGTTGAAAGGCATATCTGCGCATGATATAATTTGTACAGTTACATGCAAATGTAGTATACATTGTTCATCAACGCATTTTTCGAAAGGGGTTTTATTGATATGGGACTTATAAGGGCCGGCGCAGGCGCTCTCGGCGGAACGATGGCAGACCAGTGGAAGGAGTTTTTCTACTGCGATGCGATTGATAAGGACACGCTCGTTGTAAAGGGCGCAAAGCGCACAAGCTCGCGCTCGTCGAACACCAAGGGCAATGACAACATCATTTCCAGCGGCTCGGGCATTGCCGTTGCCGACGGACAGTGCATGATAATCGTCGAGCAGGGCAAGGTCGTCGAGGTCTGCGCAGAGCCGGGACAGTTTACATACGATGCATCGACTGAGCCGAGCATTTTCTCCGGCAGTCTCGGTCAGGCGATACTTGACACCTTCAAGACCATCGGCAAGCGCTTTACCTTCGGCGGCGACACCGGCAAGGATCAACGCGTTTACTACTTCAACACCAAGGAGATAGTCGATAACAGATTCGGCACCGCAACGCCCATCCCCTTCCGCATTGTTGATAACCGTATAGGACTTGATACGGACACCGAAGTCAGATGCAACGGCGTTTATTCCTATAAGATCACAAATCCGCTGCTGTTTTACACAAACGTCTGCGGCAATGTTGAGCAGGCCTACGAGCGCTCGGAGATAGACTCGCAGCTTAAATCCGAGTTTGTCAGCGCACTTCAGCCGGCCTTTGCACGTCTTTCGACATTTGAAATGCGCCCGAACCAGATCCCGGCGCACACCATTGAGCTTTGCGACCTTATGAACGAAACGCTCACGCGCAAATGGTCGGAGCTGCGCGGAATAAGCGTTGTTTCCATAGCGATGAACTCCGTCAGCATCCCCGAAGAGGACGCGGAAAAGCTCAAGGAGCTTCAGCGCGCCGCCGCGCTTGCAAATCCCGCTCTTGCAGCAGGCGCCGTCATCGGCGCTCAGACCGACGCCATGCGCACGGCAGCAGGCAACAGCTCAGGCGCTATGGCAGGCTTCATGGGCATGGGTATGGCAGCTAACGCCGGCGGCGCAAACGCTCAGGCACTCTACGGCATGGCGGCAGCCCAGCAGCAGGCGGCAGCTCCTGCGCAGGCAGCACCGGCACAGCCTTCTTCTTCCGCGTGGACCTGCTCCTGCGGCACGACTTCAACGGATAATTTCTGCCCCGAGTGCGGCAAGCCTCGTCCTACGGGTGCGCCGAGATACAGGTGCGATAAGTGCGGCTGGGTCCCTGCCGATCAGTCGCATCCGCCGAAGTTCTGCCCGAAATGCGGCGACCCGTTCAACGACAACGATAAGGTCTGACGCTTATGGAAACGAAGAATACCGTTCAATATAAATGTCCCTGCTGCGGCGGCTTCATAGCCTACGACAGCGCAGCCGGAAAAATGAAGTGTCCGTATTGCGACACCGAGTTTGAGCTTGAAACGCTCAAAAGCTATGATAAAAGCCTGAAAAATGATAAGTCCGACGACATGAACTGGATATCGGACGACGAAAAGGAGCGCTTTGACGGCGACGGCGACGGCGACGGTATGTGCGTCTATGTCTGCCAAAGCTGCGGCGGCGAGATAATCGCGGAGGAGACAACGGCAGCGACAAGCTGCCCGTTCTGCGGCAATCCCACCATATTTAAATCGCAGCTTTCCGGCGAGCTGAAGCCTGACTATATCATTCCCTTCAAGCTCGATAAGAAGGCCGCAAAGGAAGCCCTGAAAAAGCACCTTACCGGCAAGAAGCTCCTGCCGAAGCTGTTCAAAAGCGAAAACCACATCGATGAGATAAAGGGCGTGTATGTTCCCTTCTGGCTGTTTGACACCGACGCCGACGCCGAGGCGCGATACCACGCAACGCGCACACGTTTCTGGTCGGATAAGGATTACGATTACACCGAGACCAGCCACTACAGCGTTCTGCGCAGCGGCAGCATGAGCTTTGACCACATCCCGGTTGACGGCTCGAAAAAAATGCCGGACGATCTTATGGAATCGCTCGAGCCGTTCGATTTTTCCGAAGCTGTGGATTTCAGCATGGCCTATCTGTCCGGCTATCTTGCCGACAAATACGACGTAAGCTCGGATGAGTGCAACGAGAGAGCAAACGAGCGCGTTAAGCGCAGCTCGGATCTTGTTCTTCAAAGCACCGTGCAGGGCTACGACTCCGTTGTTCCCGAGAATGTGTCCGTGCAGTTTTCCGGCGGACGGAAGCATTATGCGCTCTACCCCGTGTGGATACTCAACACCACATGGAACGGGAATAAATACACCTTTGCAATGAACGGCCAGACAGGCAAATTTGTCGGAAATCTGCCTGTTGACAAGGGGCTGTTCTGGACGTATTTCGGCTCGATATTCGCCGGAGCCTCGGTCGCCGCCTACGCCGTGTTCTGGCTGCTGTTTCATTGAGGAGGTGCGGCATGAAAAAGAAGCTTTTATCTTTTATTCTCGCATTTCTTCTCTGCGTTTCTCTCGTTCCGGCTGCGCTTGCCGACAGTGACAAGAGCATCGTATACGACCAGGAGGGACTTTTTGACGAGTTTGACACCGAGATTATAAGCGGCAAGCTCGCCGAGCTCAACCGAATCTATGGTGTTGATGTCGCAGTTGTCACGACTTTCTCGCTCGACGGCAAGACAGCCGAGGAATACGCCGACGATTTTTATGACGAAAACGAAATCGGCCAAGGTGAAAACAAGGACGGCATACTTCTTCTTATAAGTGAAAATGAGCGCGTTTGGGCAATAAGCACCTCAGGAAGCTGCATCGACGTTTTCACGGACGATGACCTTGATTATATCGCCGGCAACCTGCTTCCCTACCTTTCCGACGAGGACTGGTCCGGCGCGGCGATCAGCTTTGCAGATGATTGCGGCCCGTGCCTGTCTGCCTATGAACCGGATGAAGGCAATTACAGCGATGACACAGACGACGATTACGATTACGACTACACGCCGAGCGTCATGTATTTCAACAGCGTCTGGCTTATAGGCTCGCTGCTTGTCGGACTTATAGTTGCGCTTATCGTCACGCTTTCGCTGAAGCGAGGCATGAAGTCTGTCCGCATGAAGTCATCTGCTGCCGATTACCTGCGTGCCGGCAGCTTCACGCCCGGCAGGCGCGAGGATCTGTTTCTGTATCACACCGTTTCCGTGACGGCAAAGCCGAAGGATGACGATAACGATCGCGGCGGCTTCAGCAGCACGCATGTTTCAAGCGGCGGCAGCACTCACGGCGGCCGCAGCGGTTCGTTCTGAGCGCGATATCTTATTTATAAACACAAAAAACGGAGTCATTTGCTAGTGGCTCCGTTTTTTGCGGAAAAATGCAATTATTTTAACATTTATTATGACCTGTAGAATTTGCTACACGTTTTTATAGACCGAGCGTCTATAATATAACCAAAGGAAATAAGGTAAAGGAGATACCAACATGGAACTGTACAATGCTCTTATAAAGCACACCAACGAGCTGCTTGCAAAAGGCTCTCCCAAGGCATGGCCATACAAAGCAGGCAAGGCATGGCCGGATCTCGGCTCGGCAGAGCTTGTGCTCCAGTCGGACGCCGCGTATGAGCTTGGCGCTCTCGGTCTGGGCTCGGCAAACTACATCTGCACTACAACAAGCTCCGAGCTTGTCAACCGCGACGAGGTAGTGCTCTACGGCCCTGATCTCAAGTCAATAAAGAAGGATGTTCCATTTGCGCGCATCGTTCTTCTGCGTGTCGGCGTTCTCGACGGCGAGGACGAGGAGGTCTACCGCGCACTTAAAGACATCGAGTTCTGCAAGTACCACGTCTATCCTGAAGGCTACATGGTGCGCATGTCCCCGGAAAGCCACCGCGAGCAGGTGCGCGTTTCCAAAAAGGCGATCAAGCGCGGCATAAACTTCGAGCAGGTCGGCTACCGCTACATCGAGGCATATAAGAAAGACGCAAACGTTCTCAACGTTAAGGTCATTTTCGTCACCGATCCCTCGCTCGACTTCAAGGCAATGCTTGAAAACGCCAAGAAAGCCGATGCAATCACCAACACGCTGACCCACATCATGGAAGGTCTGCCCACTGACTGCACCGTATGCCAGCTCAAGGATATCTGCGACGAGGTCGAAGGCATGAAGGAGCTTCACTTCGGTGTCGGCGACAAAGGCACAAACGCAAAGGATCACCACTGATAAAGCTTATTATTTCAATAAAAAAAGACCGCGAAAGCGGTCTTTTTTTCATCTTCCTGCGCCGATGAAGAACAGCGACAGCATGCCGGGGCCGACATGAATGCCGGTGAACGGCTCGTGCATGGAGATTATAAGCTCCTCCGGTTCGGCAATGGCACGAACCATTTCGGCGAGCTTTTCAGCGTCTTCAAGGCAATCGCCGTGGCTTATGGCAACGCGCTGATGCTGCGGATCGACGGCTTTGGCCTCGTACTCATGCGCAATGGCCTCTATTGCTTTCTTCCTGCCGCGGAGCTTTGAGAAAACGACGATCTTCCCTTCCTCGTCGCCGCGCAGGAGCGGCTTCACGTTAAGAACCGTTCCAACCATTGCGGCTATGCCGGACAGTCTTCCGCCGCGCCGAAGATGCATGAGGTCATCGACCGTGAAATACTCGCAAAGGCCGCTGCGGTCGGAGGCAAGGCGCTCGATGAGCGCATTCATGTTGAGCCCCTCGTCCCTGTAGTCGGCAGCTTTCATGGCAAGTAAGCCGATACCGAGTCCTGCACCCATAGAGTCAAACACTTCAATGCGCCGCTCGGGATATTTATCGCGCAGCTCCTCGGCCGCAAGACGTCCGGCATTATATGTTCCGCTTATGCCGGATGAAATACTTATATAGACAATATCGTTGCCCTTAGAAAGCTCGGTTTCAAAGGCCTCTGCAATGTCATGGGAATTTGTCATGCTCGTGCGGAGCTCGGCTTTAGCTCGGAGCATATCATAAAACTCGTGACCGTCAAAGCTCTCGGGAACTAAAGGGCACTTTATGATCTTACCGTCCAGCTCATAGCTGCACGCGATCACATGTATATTCATCTCTTCGATCTTTGCAGCCGGAAGATTGGCCGCCGAATCAGTGAATACTTCAATTGACATCATACACCTCCATGGGTATTTAATATATTATATCATATTACCGCATTTTTCTCTCTAAGTAAATACTTTATTAAGAAATAATAATGAATATTATATTTTCTTGTCACAAATTCAAATCGGTGCTATAATGTATTATATAACACCTTAGGGAGGAACGACCTATATATAACAGCAAATTCGTCGCGGCAAAGCTGCGCAGATGGGATAAGTACATAACCCGGTTTTCTCTCCCGACTTGGGACGAGCTTCCCGACTTTGATCTTTATATGGATCAGGTCATATCGCTCGTCGGCCGCTTTCTTGACCTTTTTCCGCACATGCCGGGCAGCGATCCGATAGTTACGCCGAGCACGATAAACAACTATGTCCGCATGAAGATTATGCCCGCTCCGGTGAAGAAAAAATACACGAGGATACACCTTGCGTACCTTATCATGATATGCACGCTCAAGCAGAGCCTGAGCATATCGGTCGTGAGCAAGATAATCCCGATGAACATCCCCGAGGCAGAGGTCAGGGAAATCTACGACGACTTTGTCATGCGTCATCGCAGTCTGTGCCGCCTGTGCACAGAGCAGGTAAAGCAGCTTGCAGCCGACGTATTCGACCTCAATCGCAAGGACGACGCCGCCGTTAAGCACCTCGTTGTCGAGTCTGCGATATACTCGCATCTTTATAAGCTGCTGACGGAGAAGATCGTCGCACTGAGCATTGAACCCAAGCCCGAACAGGAGCCTGTTCCGGAGACTACGGTCGAATCCGTTTCCAAAAAAAGCGAAAATGAATAACACTATCCCGAGTACAATGCACTCGGGATAGATTTTATTCAGTTACTATTTGATACTGGTGCTCACCGGTGAAGCTTGAAGAAAGGCCGTCATCAATATAAACAGTCTTGAGCGCAGTGAGCATATCGAGAACTGACCAGTCGGAAACCCCGCGTGTTCCTGTAAGGCGAAGCATCGTTAGGCCAGTGAAGTCCTCAAGGCCGTTCGTTGTATCAACAGTGCAGCTTACAAGCTCCAGCTCGGTTATTGCCCGTTCGCGGTCAAACGACTTAAAGAATCCGCCGCTGAGATTGCAGTCATACAGCTTCACGCTGCGCAGCGAGCTCATATCCAGCACCTGCTTGATATCGCTCAGCGAGCAGTTTGAAAACGCAACGCTCTGTATATTCACAAGCGGCTTGAATACCGAGAAGTCGGTGCAGCTTGCGCCGATGAAGCTCGCGTGCGTCAGCTCCTGGCACTTATTCAGATCACCGAGTGAGCCGAGCGGATTGTAATTTGCGCTGATTTTCCGAAGCTCGGGCAGATTGCCGACGCCGTCGAGCGCTGCGACCCTGCTGCCGTCGATATTAAGGCTCGTTATCGAGCAGGCCGGCATCGTTTCGAGGCTGCTCAGGCTCTGGTACTGAAGCCACAGCGTTTTGAGTCCTGTGAAATACCGCAGATCCGACAAATCGTTTACGCTGCCGCGGCTGACGGTCTTTTCATTGCCCTGCCAATCGGTGTACGCTGCGGATTTGTCGCTCTGGCTTACGCTGCCGACTCCGGCTGTAGGCTCATGCATGCTGTATTCATTGCCGCAGATATAAAGCTCGGTTATGCCCTTTAGCTCCCCTACCGTTATATCGCCGCTCTCCTTGCCGGTGTACTCGCGCGCGGCGTTTTCAAAAACGGCGTTTTTGAAATCGCACACCGTGTCGGCGGCAAGCGTTTCTATCTGCGTTGTCGGCGTGAGCAGCTTTTCGAGATAGCCCGTGAAGTAGCCGACAATGAGCGCAGCCAGCAGCACGCCGAACACGGCGACGGCTATCGACCAGCGCGCGATCTTTCTCACCTTGCCTGGCTTTTTCTTTTCCTTTTTCTCTTTCTTGGGCGGCACGGGCGCAGCTTTTGCCGTTTCGGTTGTCGGGCGCGGCGAGGCATCTGCAAAGTTTTCGCTGTTTAAAAGCGGCGCGCTGTACAGCTTATCATAGAAATACTCATCGCTCGGATACGTGTATTTCGTCAGGGCAAAAATATTGCCTATCTGAAGCTCCATGCCGGGTGTGAGCGCCGTTTCCTCGATAAAAATGTTTATGGTCTTTATCTTTTTCGACTGCGCATAGTGCATCTCGCGCCGGCAGTTATCCGAGCGCATGTACGCATTGGATATGAACGCAACGACAAGGTGCGCGTCTGCAAGGTGCGAGGCAATACACTCCTGCCACTCGCTGCCGACCTCAATGCCCTCGTCATACCAGATGTTATATCCGCGGCGATGCATGTCGCTGACAATGGGCAGGACCGCGTCGTCATCCGCGTGCGCATAGCTTATAAATATATAAGGCTTGTCACCTTCGTAGGGCTTGAAATACTCAAAATCGCTCATAACTCTCTCCTTTTGACAGAAGAATTATAGTCTCACAGGTGAAAAAATGCAATTACAATTCTGTAAATAACAGCATCTGTATTCTGCGCATAAAATGTATAGCAGGCATCAGAGTCTGCAAAGGAGGATATAGATGGCTCAATTCACAAACCAGGCCAGCATAAGCTACAACGGCTTGACCGCCAATTCAAATATCGTAACAGGCGAAATCACACGAGTGCTCAGCGTGAGCAAGACCTCGGTTTCCGGCAGCTATCGCCGCGGCGATACGCTGACCTATGCCGTGAGCATCAGCAACACAGGCTCAGCTCCCTACACCGGTCTTACAGTCACCGACGATCTCGGCGCATACACCACCGGCACAACATCGGTCACACCCTTGACGTTTGCAGGCGATTCGGTTCTGTATTATGTAAACGGCGTTCTCCAGGCCGCGCCTACCGTTGCGGCCGGCCCACCGCTCACCATAAGCGGCATAAGCGTGCCAGCCGGGGGCAACGCGCTTATAGTCTACAGAGCTGCGGCAAACGACTACGCCGCACCCGGTACCGGCGGCAGCATAGTAAACACCGCATCCGTAAGCGGCGGCGGACTGACAGAGCCGATAAGCGCAAGCGAGACCGTCACGGCCGATACCTCTGCGCTTTTGAGCATAACCAAGGCGCTGAACCCGACGGTAGTTGCCGAGAACGGGCAGATAGCGTACACCTTCACTATCCGCAACACCGGCGCGGAGGCCGTCGATGCCGCAGCCGCCCTCGTTGTAAGCGATACCTTTGACCCGGCTCTCAAGAGTCCTATAAGCGTAACGCTAAACGGCGACGTGTGGCCCGAGACCGGAAACTACAGCTATAACGCCGCAACCGGCGTCTTTGCCACGACAGCAGGCCGCATCACCGTTCCTGCCGCGATCTACACGCAGGATGCAGCTACCGGACTTTGGACGATCACCCCCGGCACCGCCGTTTTGACCGTGACCGGCACGATCTGACGGCAGCAGCACGAAAAAAATGCAGCGTCCCCGTGGGGCGCTGTCAGCGTGTCAAAAAAGTCTTTGACTTTTTTGCACGCTTCAAAAACGCCACATTTTTTGTGAAAACAGGTTTTCACGAAAAATCTCGCTACGCTCGTCAAAAAGCCTGATAAATCAGGCGTTTTTGATGGCTATTAATCCAATTTCGAGTGGGGCCTTTGCCCCCTCGAGCTCCCCTGCTGCTCTATTATCTTTCTTTTGCAGCATAGTTTTTCGACAGCCTGGCAGCGCCCCCGTGGGACGCTGTCCTTTTTTGGTGCCGGTGGTGGAACTCGACCTGCGCTGCGGCGCAGGCCACCTCTGGTTGAAACGTGCCGCCGGCACGTTTCTAAGCGCCCTCGGGTTCGAGTCCTTTCATGCAAAAATACAGCGCCCCCATGGGACGCTGTATTTTTGGTGCCGGTGGTGGGACTCGAACCCACACGGAGTCGCCCCCGGCGGATTTTGAATCCGCTACGTCTACCATTCCATCACACCGGCTAACAGAAACAGTAGTATTATAACCTATAAAAGCGCATTATTCAAGAGCGGTATTCAGATAATCTGTGTAATTTTTTGTTCTCGGATTACAATTTTTTTGTCTTTGCCACTACCATAATTGAAAATTATATGTTACAATATTTCAATGTAAAATTATAAGAAAGAGGCCAAGCCATGAAAAAGATACTCGTACTTGAGGATGAACCGAATATCCGCAGTTTTGTGGTCATTAACCTCCGCCGTAGCGGATATGAGCCCCTCGAAGCCGAAAACGGCACGACCGCTCTGGCTCTGCTCGAGAAAAATCCTGACGTCTGCCTTGCTCTTCTGGACGTCATGCTTCCCGATATCGACGGCTTTGAAGTCTGCCGCCGCATACGCGCATCCGGCTCGAAGATCGGCATAATCATGCTGACCGCCAAAAGCCAGGAGATCGACAAGGTCACAGGACTTATGACCGGCGCCGACGACTATGTTACAAAGCCCTTCTCTCCTGCTGAGCTTACCGCGCGCGTTGACGCACTCGTGCGCCGCCTCGGCAATGATGCCGGCGATAAGCCCAGCTATGAAATATCAAGCGGTCCGTTCCTGCTCAACACGCGCAACCGCACCCTCGAAAAGGACTGCAAGCGCCTGAAGCTTACGCAGATAGAATATCTGCTGATGAAGCTGTTTATGGAAAACCCCGGCAAGGCAATGTCGCGCGAGGATATACTTAAAGCGGTTTGGGGCGACGATTTCTCTGGCGAGCTAAAGACCGTTGACGTCAATATTCGCCGTCTTCGCCTGAAGATCGAGGCCGATCCCACCGAGCCCGAATTTCTCACGACCGTTTGGGGCTTCGGCTATAAGTGGGGCTACTGATACAGATTATTTCCCGGGAAGTGTCCAATGTTTTTTAAAAATCTTAAATGGCAGCTGCTTGCATCGAGCATTGCGGCGGTCATTCTTATCGCATGCCTGATCGCCTTTGCCGCAAACAAGCTTATTGTTCCGGCGATCATAATCGCAATCATAATCGCGGCTTACATTATTCTCGTCAATATATGGTTCGATCACTACATATCAAAGCCCATTGAGGACCTGAGCGAATCTGCAAGGCACATTGCCGACGGCAGCTACGGCGCGCAGGTCCAGTCGGTCGGAGATAACGAGATCGGCAGGCTCACGGAAGATATAAACATCATGTCCGAAAAAATTGCGCGTTCGGACAAAGCCACGGCCGAGTTCATTTCGCAGATATCGCATGAGCTGCGCACGCCGCTGACGGCAATACTCGGCTGGAGCGAGACCTTGCAGTATGATCCGGCAATAAAAGACGAATCTCTGCGCGGGGTGAAGATAATCTCCAAGGAGGCCGAGAGGCTGACCGGCATGGTCGCCGATCTTCTGGAGTTTACGCGCATTCAGGACGGCAGATTTAATCTGCGCATGGAGCTTGTCGATATCGCCGCCGAGCTTGAGGATTCGCTGTTTACCTACGGTAAGCTAATGAGCGAGGCCGGGATCGAGGTCAATTATGAGCCGCCAGAGTATGACATCCCGCTAATATCCGGCGATCCCGAGCGTCTAAAACAGGTGTTTCTCAATCTGTTGGATAACGCCGCAAAGCACGGCGGCGACGGTGGAAAGGTTGACATAACGCTTACGCTTAACAAGGAGCGCGTGGTTATACGTATACGCGACTATGGTCGAGGCATTCCTGCCGGCGAGCTGCCGTATGTCAAGAACAGATTTTACAAGGGCAGCAGCAAAAACCGCGGCAGTGGCATAGGACTTGCGGTGTGCGACGAGATAATCAGCCGTCACGGCGGAAAGCTCGACATTGCAAATGCCGAGGGCGGCGGCTGCATTGCCGAAATAAGCTTACCCTTGTCAGAAAATTGAGGTAGATAAATGTCAGATAAAAAAGATTCGTCTTCGGTAAAATTCAAGACCTCCATCGGCGGTCAGGCTCTTATCGAGGGCATTATGATGCTCGGCCCGGAAAAGCGCGCGATCGTGTGCCGCGGCTCGGGCGAAATGGTCGAAAAAGTCGAGAAAGTAACGCCGCTCAAGGCAAAAAGTCCGGTGCTCGGGCTTCCGCTCATCCGCGGAGTTGCCGCGTTTATATCGTCTATGGTCAACGGCGTCAAGGCACTGTCGTTCTCTGCCGATCAGCTTCCCGAGGATATGCAGGAGGAGCCGGATAAGATTGACCTTTGGATAGAAAAGCACTTTTCAAACGAAACCGCGCAGAAACTTATAATAGGCGTTGCCGTTGTTCTCGGCATTGCGCTTTCGCTGTTTCTGTTTTTGTTCCTTCCGACGTTTATTGTCGGCCTGTTCCCGGCCGTTAAAGCTGATTTTTATTGGCGGACTCTGCTTGAAGGCATACTCAAGCTTGTCATTTTCTTTATATATCTGATACTATGCTCAAAGATGAAGGATATGAAGCGCCTTTTTGCCTATCACGGTGCCGAGCACAAGACGATCTTCTGTTATGAAAAGGGGCTTCCGCTGACGGTTGAAAATGTGCGCCCTCAGCCGAGGCTGCATCCGAGATGCGGAACGAGCTTCATATTCGTCGTTATTATAATAAGTATAATAGCAGGCTCGTTTATCCATGTTTCCGACACGCTGCTGCGCATGGGGCTTAAGTTCCTCATGCTTCCGCTCATCGTCGGACTGAGCTACGAACTTAACCGCTGGGTCGGCAGACACGATAACATCTGTTCTGCAATACTCTCATGGCCGGGCAAGCAATTTCAGCGCATAACGACAAATGAGCCCGACGATGAGATGATCGAATGCGCCATCCGTGCGCTTGAGCTCGTTATCCCCGAAGAAAAAGGCAGCGATGCCTGGTAAATAAGGATCTTGGAAAATGCCGAAAACATATAATGATATCTACTTCTCAGTCAGAAACAAGCTGAGAGAAAGCGGCGTTGAGGCCTTCAGCCTCGAGGCCCGTATACTTCTTGCCGCGGCTGCCGGAAAAACAACGGAGCAGCTCATGCGTGATATGTATCTCTACACATCGCCCGAAATCGAAGAACGGACGCACAGCATGATAGAGCGCCGGCTTCAGGGTGAGCCGCTTGCATACATCTCCGGCTCATGGGAGTTTTACGGTTTGCCGATGACGGTAACACCCGATGTTCTCATTCCGCGCATGGATACCGAGATACTCGTCGATGCGGCGATAGACGCGATAAAGGGCTTTGGCATGAAGGGCAGAGTGCTCGATCTGTGCTGCGGGAGCGGCTGCATCGCCTGCGCCATTGCAAACGAACTTCCTGCCGCACGCGTCGTGGCCGCCGACATAAGCCCTTCGGCGCTTGAGGTTTGCAGAAAGAATATCAAGGATAACAAGCTCACCTCACGGATAATCCCCATGAACGCCGACGCGACGACCTGGCCGCCGATGAGCATCGGAAGCTTTGACGTCATCGTTTCAAATCCGCCGTACATTCCCTCGTTTGAGCTTATTGAGCTTGACTGCTCTGTGCGCGATTACGAACCTATGACGGCGCTCGACGGCGGCGAGGACGGCCTTGATTTCTACAGAGCCATCATCAAATACTGGACAATAACCATGCGGCCTAACGGACTTATGATGTTTGAGGTCGGCGAAGGTCAGGCTGACGAAGTCAAGATGATGCTGCTCAAAGCCGGCTTTGTTTCGGTAGAGGGCCGCAACGATACGCTCGGCTTTGAGCGCGTCGTTATAGGTAAATGGAAAAACGAATTCTGATATAAGTTGAGGTAAAAGAAATGGCTGAAAAGAAAAAAGCACCCATCTCCACTCACTCGCAGGCAAGCGATAAGAAAAAAGCGCTTGAGACCTGCATAGCGCAGATAGAGAAAAACTACGGCAAGGGCGCTATCATGCGCCTTGGCGACGATATTCCCGTTAACGTTGAGGCCCTGTCAACAGGCTCGCTTTCGCTCGACCTTGCTCTCGGCATAGGCGGCGTTCCCAAGGGCAGGATCATCGAGATCTACGGCCCCGAGGCTTCGGGTAAAACAACGCTTGCGCTGCACGTCGTCGCGGCGGCTCAAAAGGCCGGCGGCGAGGCGGCATACATCGACGTCGAGCACGCGCTCGAGCCTGCATACGCCCGTGCGCTGGGCGTCGATATCGACAGTCTGCTCATCTCTCAGCCGGACACCGGCGAGCAGGCGCTCGACATAACCGAAAGCCTCGTTCGTTCAAGCGCGGTTGACGTCGTTGTCGTTGACTCGGTTGCAGCCCTTATCCCCCGCATCGAGCTTGAAGGCGAAATGGGCGATTCGGTCGTCGGTGCGCTTGCAAGACTCATGTCGCAGGCGATGCGCCGTCTTGCAGGCTGCATCTCGAAAAACGGCTGCACCGTTATATTCATAAACCAGCTGCGTCAGAAGATCGGCGTTATGTACGGAAATCCGGAAACCACTCCCGGCGGTCTTGCGCTTAAATACTACGCCTCCGTTCGTATCGACGTGCGCAGGATCGAGACGCTCAAGGTGGGCGGAGAGATGATCGGCAACCGCACGCGCGCAAAGGTCATAAAGAACAAGTGCGCTCCCCCGTTCAAAGAGGCAGAGTTTGACATCATGTACGGCGAGGGTATTTCCAAGGTCGGCGAAATCGTTGACCTCGGCGTTAAGCTTGAGATAATCGACAAGGCCGGCGCATGGTTCACCGTCGGCGAGCAGCGCATTCAGGGCAGAGACGCCGTTAAGGAATACCTGCTTGCAAATCCCGAGATCTGCAATAACATTGAACAGCAAATACGCGATAATGCGTACAAGCTCATGAGTCCGCAGGCACGCAAGGCAGCCCAGGCAGCAGGACGCGCGGTGGATGTTTCCGCCGACGATTTTGAAGGCTGATACAAGTGACGCTGCGTGAAATCAAGCAGACCTCGCCCGAGCGCTTCACGCTCGTTTTCGACGACGGAACGGAGCTTAAAACCACACTCGGCATAATAACCGAGCGCTTTATCCACTCCGGAATGGACTTTGACGAGGATGCATACAACGAGCTTGTTTCGGCATGCACGCTCGCACTTGCTAAGGCAAGGGCGCTGAGGATCATAAACGCCCGTCCGATGTCGCGCGAGGAGCTGCGCAAGCGGCTCGTTGAAAAGGGCGAAACACCCGAAAACGCCGAGGAGTGCGCCGAGTGGCTGTGCCAAATGGGGCTCATTAACGACACCGAATACGCCGGCAGCGTTGTTAGGCACTACGCCGCCAAGGGCTACGGCGCATCCCGCATAAAGCAGGAGCTGCGTCGGCACGGAGTTTCGCGCGAGCTTTGGGATGAGGCGATGGAGCAGATGCCCGAGCAGGACGAATATCTTGCGCGATTTCTCCGCTCAAGGCTCAGCGATCCCGGCGACCGGGCGCAGGTCAAGAAGGTCTCGGACGCGCTTTTTCGGCGCGGCTACTCGTGGGATCAGATAAAACACGCACTTAACGAATTTGATACTCAAGGTGATTACTGAATGGACAGGACAATTGCCCTAATTTCTCTGGGCTGTGCAAAAAACCTCGTCAACAGCGAGCAGATGCTGTATCTGCTGAGCGAAGCAGGCTATGCGCTCGCTCCGTCTCCCGACGGCGCGGACGCCGTGATTATAAACACCTGCGGCTTTATAGACGCCGCAAAAAGCGAAGCGATCGATACCATTCTTGAAATGGCAAAGCTCAAAGCCGAGGGCAGACTCGGCAAGATCATAGTGACCGGCTGCCTTACCGAGCGCTACCGCTCCGCAGTTACCGATGAGCTTCCGGAGGTTGACGCCATCCTCGGCGTCGGCAGCTTCGGCGATATCGTTCCTGCTGTGAACGCAGTTTTTGAAGAAAAGCCGGTTAGCCTTTTTGCTGACAACAGCGCCCCCGTGGACGAGATACCGCGCGTTGTAAGCACCGGCCCGTCGTGGGCATATCTGCGCATCGCCGAGGGCTGCGATAACTTCTGCGCCTTCTGCGCGATACCGTACATACGCGGCAGATACCGCTCGAGAGAGATGGAAAACGTTGTTGAGGAAGCGCGCGACCTCGCAGCTCACGACGTGAAGGAGATCATCGTCATCGCGCAGGACATAACGCGCTACGGCACGGATCTTTACGGAAAACGCTGCCTTGCAGAGCTTTGCCGCCGGATAAGCGAGATCGACGGCGTTGAATGGATAAGGCTGCACTACACCTATCCCGATCAGTTCGACGATGAGCTTATCGACGAGATAGCATCCAATCCCAAGATAGTAAAATATCTGGACATACCCATCCAGCATATAAATAACAAGATCCTGAAAACCATGAACAGGCACGGCACGGGCGACGATATACGCGCACTGTTTAAAACTCTGCGCCGCCGCATCCCCGGACTTGTTCTGCGCACGAGCCTTATTGCCGGTCTGCCCGGCGAGGGCGAGGATGAGTTTGAGGAGCTGTGCAGCTTCCTGCTCGAAGCCAAGATCGAGCGCGCCGGCGTTTTCCCCTTCTCCCCCGAGGAGGGCACCCCGGCAGAGAAAATGGAGCATGTTCCGTTTGAGGAGGCTCAGCGCCGCGCGGACCTCATCATGGATATTCAGGCTCGCATAATGGATGATTTCGCAGCCTCGCTCGTCGGGAAGGTTCTGCCGGTCATCTGCACCGATCACGATGCCGACGGCAACTGGATCGGCCGCAGCTGCTATGACTCGCCCGACATTGACGGTCTTGTTGTTTTCGAAGGCCGCGGCGGCGAGGGGCAGATAGTTCCCGTGCGCATAACCGCCGTTTCCGACGACGGCAACCTTATCGGACTGGAGGAATAATCATGAACACACCTAATAAGATCACCGTTGGCAGAATAATTCTTGTCCCCGTTTTTCTGGTGCTGCTGTACCTCGACCTTCCGTATTGGGCGCTCGCGGTTTACATAATTGCGTGCGTGAGCGATCTTGTTGACGGCAGGATCGCAAGAAAGTACAATCTCGTCACCGATTTCGGCAAGTTTATGGATCCTCTTGCGGATAAGATGCTCGTGCTGTCGGCAATGTGCTACTTTGTCGAGGTCGGACTTATGCCCGGCTGGGTAGTCGCGGTCGTTCTGCTGCGTGAGTTCGGCGTTTCGGGTCTGAGACTGCTTGCAGTCGAGCAGGGCATAGTCATTGCCGCCGCGTGGTCGGGAAAGATCAAAACCGGCGTCACGATGGTCGCGCTCGGCATTCTCATCATCGCGACACAGCCCTGGTTCCCCGCTCCGCAGGTCGTTGCAGTCATATGCTGGGTGCTGATCCTTGTCACGACGCTGTACTCCGGTATCGAATATTTCGTAAAAAACATCAACGTGTTCAAGCACTGTGCTTGACACGAATTGTCCGCAATGGTAATATTCTATTGGCGCTGAACGGAAGAAGTACTTCTCCCCTCGCCCGTACAGAGAGGCTTTGCATCAGCTGAGAGCATGGCCGCGGTGATGAGAAGGAAATGCGTCCGGGAGCCTCGGAGGAGGAAATGCCTCCGCGTATGCCGCGTTAAGGCCTTTAAGCTACAAAAGAGAGTGGAACCGCGTAAATCACGCCTCTCATGGTCACGGCCATGAGAGGCTTTATTTTTCATAAGGAGTTTAATTATGAAGCTTTATAATTCTGCAACAAGAAAGAAAGAGGACTTTGTTCCCAATCATCCGGATATAGTTAAGATGTACACCTGCGGCCCGACGGTGTATCACTTTGCGCACATCGGAAACCTCCGCTCGTACATCATGGAGGACGTTCTTGAAAAGTATCTGCGCTATGCCGGCTATAACGTCAAGCGCGTCATGAACATCACCGACGTCGGCCACCTCACGAGCGACGCCGACGAGGGCGAGGACAAGATGCTCAAGGGCGCAAAGCGCGAGCACAAGTCCGTAATGGAGATAGCAAAGTTCTACACTGACGCATTCTTCTCCGACTGCGCAAAGCTCAACATCAAGACCCCCGACGTCGTAGAGCCTGCAACGAACTGCATCGATGAGTATATCAAGATCATCTCCAAGCTCATGGACACGGGCTATGCATATTTTGCCGGCGGCAACGTTTATTTTGACACCTCGAAGCTTGAGCGCTACTATATTTTCAACGACTTTAACGCAGATGATCTCGACGTCGGCGTGCGCGAGGGCGTTGAGGAGGACGTAAACAAGCGCAACAAGAACGACTTCGTTCTGTGGTTTACGAAGTCCAAGTTCGAGGATCAGGCGCTCAAATGGGACTCCCCCTGGGGCGTCGGCTATCCCGGCTGGCACATTGAGTGCTCCGGCATATCCATGAAGCACCTCGGCGAGGATCTGGATATCCACTGCGGCGGCATCGACAACGCTTTTCCGCATCACACCAACGAGATCGCTCAGTCCGAGTCCTACCTCGGCCACAAGTGGTGCAACTACTGGATGCATGTTCTGCACCTGAACACCAACTCCGGCAAAATGAGCAAGTCCAAGGGCGAATTTCTGACTGTTTCGCTGCTTGAGGAAAAGGGCTATGACCCCCTCGCCTACCGTCTGTTCTGCCTGCAGAGCCACTATCGCAAGTCGCTCGTGTTCAGCTGGGAAAACCTCGACAACGCGCAGGGCACCTATAATAAGCTCGTAAACCGCATAGCCGCGCTCAAGGCAAGCGGCGAAGCAATCGACGAGGACGCAATGGCAGCGCTCAAGTCCAAGTTCACCGCGGCGCTGGACAACGACCTGAACACCTCGCTTGCCGTCACAGCGCTTTATGACGTTCTTAAATACAAGACCAACGACGACACAAAGCTTGCCGCGATCGCAGACTTTGACAAGGTGCTCAGCCTCAGTCTTATCGAAAAGGCCGACGCACGGCGCGAAGAGCTTAAAAAGCAGGCCGTCTCCGGCGGTGCGGAGTTCACCGTTATCTCCGAGTCCGGCGAGCAGAATGCAGAGATCGAGGCGCTGCTCAAGGCGCGCGCCGAGGCAAAGAAGGCCAAAAACTTCGCCGAGGCCGACCGCATCCGCGATGAGCTGAAGGCTCAGGGCATCGAAGTCACCGATATCCCCAACGGCGCAAAGTGGAAAAAGATCTGAGAAATTTATAGTAACGTTAATTAAATCAACAGCCAACAGCCGCGGAAACTTCTGTTACCGCGGCTGTTGCTGTTATATGTTATCTAATAATCGTTCTGTTAATTTACGTTGCTTGCTGCAACGGCTCTTTTGACTGTATAATCAGCCTATCAACTCAAGGAGGCATAGTTATGTTAGACGAAAATATAAAACAGCTCAGAAAAGCAAAAGGGCTTTCGCAGGAAGAGCTTGCGATAAAATTAAACGTTGTGAGGCAGACCGTATCTAAATGGGAAAACGGGGGTTCACTTAGATAAAGATACCACACCATTCCCACGCTGACTTTTGCTCAACCGATACAGCCGGAGGGCTGGATAACAAGAAAAGGCGGTATG
>ERZ827440.40-NODE-40-length-184617-cov-5.339680_pt1 | contig 184617 bp, 168 predicted proteins | sample MGYA00519774_ERZ827440 | MGnify/ENA primary metagenome ERZ827440 (study PRJEB31778, sample SAMEA3449302) | human gut metagenome | biome: human gut; feature: human-associated habitat; material: faeces | place: United Kingdom | collected 2010/2012 ... | reverse complement strand
TGAAGGTTCAAGTCCTTTTACCCGCACCATATCGAGTATTCATAAGGGATTTGACTTTATGAATACTCGATTTTTTTATCTTAATACGGATTATTTACGGAGCAGGTTTTTGCCTGCTCCTTTTTTTTTAGGCTGATGATGTTTTTTTGTGTTCGGCGCGAGTCTGTTTGCGGAAAGAATGTTAATTCTCGTTAAAGGCTATTGACAAGAGTTGTTGTAACAATTATAATTATAGTAGAAACTGTAATAGTTTTAATTACAATTAAAAAGGGAGGATATCGAATGAAAAGGTTGTTTTTATTTTTTTACTGTTCTGTCTGTTTTTCTTCTGTCTTCGTGCGTGATACCGTCCCGTCAGGAGAAAATGGAGAGTGCGAAAAACACCGAGGCGTCCGTCGGGACGACCGAAAAGGAAAAGGGTATGTATAAAAAGATATCTGCAAAGGAAGCTTATGATATGATGTCCGTCGGCGGCGTTACCGTTGTGGACGTGCGCACGAAGGCGGAATACGACGAGGGGCATATCAAAGGCGCTGTTCTTGTCCCAAATGAAACAATAGTCAATAATGCTCCGTCGGAGCTGCAGGACAAACAAGCCGTCTTGCTTGTTTACTGTCGAAGCGGGCGGAGAAGCCACGACGCAGCAAATAAACTTTTAGCGTTGGGTTATGAAAATGTTTATGATTTCGGAGGAATAATCGACTGGCCGTATGAAAAGGTTAAGGATTGAGGAGAAGAAATACTTATGAACAGTTCATTCAGTATTGCGGTTCACGCGCTGGTTTATCTCAATCACATGGAAAGAGTTCTCAGCAGCGAAGAGCTTGCGCAGAACGTATGCACCAATCCCGTGCTTGTGAGAAAGGTTATGTCCAAGCTGAAAAAGGCGGGCATTGTGACCACAAAGGGCGGGAAATACGGGGGCTATGCCTTTGCCTCGGACGCCGAAACACTTACTTTGGAAACGATAGCCGAGGCGATCGACGCGCATTTTGTCGGTTCTCCGTGGCGCAGCGGGGATATGGATAAAGAGTGTCTTATCTCGTCGGGAATGGGCTCGGTGATGGAAAACATCTGCGCCCGGCTTGACGAGCATTGCAGAAAAAGTCTGCGCGGTATCACCGTGGCAGATATTGACAGTAAAATACTGAAACACGGAAATGAGCCGTCGATAGATGAAAAAGCGTAACGGGGAAATTATATTTTTTCTCCTTTATATTGCGTTCGCCGTTCTCGGAGCTGTCGGAGGATTTTTGCTTTACCGCTTTGTCGGATGCGGCTGGCCGGCATTTTCCAAACCCATTGAAGCGCCTGCCGTTGTGGAGAGGCAGGATAACAGCTACGGAATGAACCGCACGGAGGTTCGCAGTCGGGCAGGAGATTCACATCTTGGGCACGTGTTCACAGGAGATCCCGATTCTCCGAACGGCGTGCGCTACTGTATAAACAGCGCCGCTCTGCGTTTTATTCCGTATGAAAAAATGGAGAGCGAAGGTTACGGATATCTGCTGTCCGTTTTTGATTAAAAAACTCAGGAGCCGCTTATGGAATTTGTTATTACTTTTTTGGAGGGCTTTATCTCGTTTATATCGCCCTGTATGCTGCCTATGCTGCCTCTGTATATCTCATATTTCGCCGGAGGGGCGGACAAAAAACACAAGGTGTTTTTGAGAGCATTCAGCTTTATACTCGGTTTTACCGTTGTGTTCAGTCTTCTCGGACTTTTTGCTGGCACGCTCGGCGCTTTTCTGAAAGAATACAAAACGGTTGTCAACATCGTGGGCGTACTGCTGATTGTTGTTTTCGGGCTGTCTTATCTTGAAGTTATCAAGCTGCCGTTTTTCAAAGGAATGCAAAGCGGACGGACGGCGAATACCGTTGTGTCGGCGTTTCTGTTCGGCATTATTTACTCAGTCAGCCTGACGCCCTGCATAGGCGCGTTTCTCGGTTCGGCACTGGCGCTTGCCGGAACATCCGGGACGGCAGTTAAAGGTGTTCTTTTGCTTGTGACTTATTCTCTCGGTCTCGGAGCGCCGTTTTTACTGTCCGCGCTGTTGATTGAGAAATTGAACACGGCGTTTACCTTTATTAAAAAGCACTACCGCGTTATTAACATCGTTTGCGGCTGTTTTCTGATTCTTGTCGGCATTCTTATGGCGTGCGGACTTATGGACGCAATAACGGCTGTTTTTTCATAACGGGAAAGGATTGTTTTTATGAGAATTTCATTAAGAATTAAAAAAGAATACTCAAAGTTTAAGAAGCATTTTGCAAAACCGATCGTCGGGAGCGGTCTCGGAAGAGTATTACGCCATAACTTTTACGAAGGAGGCGACGAGGTATGAAGTCCGGATTAAAGTATATACTTTTCGCGGTCTCGGCCGTGGCGCTGGTTGCGGTCGCCGTTGCGGCATACAGACATTTGTCGTCCGTGACGCCCGCGCCTTCCGACCCTCCGACAAGCGCGACCTCGCCGTCATCCGCAGATGAAACCGTAAAACCCGGTGCGTCGGGTAAAGAGAAGACCGCGCCAGATTTCACCGTAACCGACGCAAAAGGCAGGAATGTTACGCTGTCGGAAAGTTTCGGCAGACCCGTTATTCTAAACTTTTGGGCGACTTGGTGTCCTCCTTGCCGAAGCGAGCTGCCCGCCTTTGAAAAACTGTACAGAAAGTATCAGGCGGAGGTCACGTTTATGATGATAGATCTCAGCGACGGTTACAGAGAAACGCCTGACTCGGTAAAAAAATTCCTTTCCGAAAACGGTTACACTTTTCCCGTATATTACGACTCTGAAGGCAGCGCGGCAAAAGCATACAACGCTTTGTCGATACCTTTTACGGTCGCAATCGATAAAAACGGAAACGTCAAAAAAACGCACCTCGGCGCAATGAGCGAGGCGGCGCTTGAAAGTATTATAAAGTCGCTGATTGAGGCAAAATAAAAGTCAACCTCTGTTAAACGGCTAATTGAAAAAATTTTCTCCGGTTGCCGCCGTTTTCAGAGAAAATTCATCGGATTTATCTGAAAAGCTTTGGCGGTTTTCGGACTCTTACGGTTTTGTGACAACTTTCAATCGTTTTTTCGGTGAATACAGCGTTCTTTTGTGCTATGATTATATTGCGGAAAGGAAATCCGCAAATAAATTCAAAGGAGCACTTGCCATGAAAACCAAAAGAACTATTCTCTCAACCATTCTCGCGCTTGTCCTTGCGATGAGTTTCATTATCGCTTCGGCGGCGGTGATTTCCGCAAATGACAACAAATCGTCCGGGCCGCAGAAAAAAATCTGTGTTGCCGCAGGCGAAACTTCCGACAGCTGCGGAACGCAGTCTTTTGAAAACTTTGTAAAAGGTCTGTCCTCTTTAACCGAGCAGGAAAAAGCGACGCTTATCGCCGACCTTGAACAAATCGAGACGCTTGAGAAGAAGATCGACGAGATCTATGCCCGCATGACTGACGAAAACGCGGACAGTCTTTATGATGAGATCAATGCCGTTGACAGCAAACTCGCTGCGGTACTCGAAAGAAACGCAAAACTTTGGGAGCGCGTCAACGATGAGTACGACGAAAAAATTGCCGCGAAAGAACCGGATATGACCCTTGACCCCGCCGAAGAGGACTTTAACGGTCATTGCACGGAGAAAGAGGAAACCTATGAGGAATCCATTAAAGGGATGACTTCTCTGACCGAGCAGGAAAAAGCGGCTCTCCTTGCCGACCTCGCGGAAATCGAAGCTCTTGAAAAAAGAGTTGACACTCTTTATGAAAGCATAAACGACGAAAACGCAGACCGTCTTTATGATGAAATCGACGCTCTTGAGGACAAAATTGCGGAAATTCTCGAAAGAAACGCAGAGCTTTGGGATCGTGTCGATGCCGAATACGACGAAAAAATTGCGGCAAATGAAAAGGATATACCCTTTGATCTGAACAAAGAGGAATATTCTGTCTGCTAAAAAAGAAGATAAGAGATACGCGCAGAGTCGTGTCGCTCGGCACGACTCTGGCTTATTGACGGAGGCTATATGAAACAGCTCATCTATATCGCGGAAGACGAAAAGAACATAAGAGAAACACTTCGGAGTTTTCTCGAAAACGACGGATACGAGGTTTGCGCGTTTGAAACAGGCGACGCGCTTTTAAGCGCGTTTTCCAAAAGACGCGCCGACCTCGTAATTTTGGATATAATGATGCCCGGCACAGACGGGCTGACCTGCTGCCGTATTATTAGGGAAAAGGACAAGGTTCCCATAGTTCTGCTGACGGCAAAGGATACCGAATATGACTATGTCAACGGCATCCTTCAGGGTGGGGACGACTATCTGACAAAGCCTTTTCGTCCGACCGTGCTTCTGATGAGGGTAAAAGCGCTCCTGCGCCGCGTTGAAATGGAGCGCGGAGGCAATCCGATGGACAGAGATGTTACCGTTGGAGATCTTCGCTTTTCCGGAGCGGAGAAACAGCTTTTCTGTAAAGGAAAGATCGTTTCTCTTTCTCCGAATGAAATGAAAATGCTCCTGTTTTTGATGCACAACGAGGGAAAAGCTTTGTCGCGCGACGAATTGCTCAATCAAATCTGGGGCTATAATGATGAAGTGGAAACGAGAGTGACCGATGAAACCCTGCGCCGCATACGAAGCAAGCTTTCCGCGGCAGACAGTGACATATTGATAGAAACTGTTTGGGGCTACGGTTATCGCTTGCGATCGAAAGGGGACGGAGTATGAGGCATATCAGAAGAAAAATAACGCTTGCCGTTCTCGGCACGATGCTTATCGTCTTTTTAACGCTGCTGACCACGGTCAACGTTTTAATTCCCGAATACCTGACGGCGGAAGCGCGAAAAGCCATACTTTTGGAAGATGAACGCAAGTCTCCGGTTCCTTTTGACAAAGCGAAAGACGAAGAAGATGATGAGGAGGAGGACGAGGAGCATTTTCTTACTCCGAGTGTCCGATACCTTGAAATCGAAGGGGAACTTTTTGAGCCCGAGCATCTCTCGAAAGCCGAATATCAACTGAGGGATTACTGTCGCACAGAGAAGCCTGCCGCCGATGAATTTCATACGCTGAAAGCCGGCGGCAGCCGCTTTGTGTTCCGCATAACAAGAGGTGAGAATGACGGACACAACGACGCGTTTTCATACATACTTTACGTCGATATCGGCGCGGTAATGCAATATGCGGATTACCTGAATGCCGCGTTTTTTGCGATACTTGTCGTTTTGACAGTTCTTGTATGTCTCTTTGGGTGGAACCTCGGAGGGTATGTGGAAAAAGCGCACGAATCGCAGAAATGGTTTTTTCAGAACGTATCGCACGAACTTAAAACGCCGATGATGGCGGTTCAGGGCTGCGCGGAGGGAATCCATACCGGCGTTTTGGAGCCAAAGGAAGCGTCAAGAATCATTCTTGAAGAAAACGAACAGATGTCCCACCTGATTGAGGAGCTTCTTGCGCTCTCCCGTTTGGAGTCGGGGCAGTTTAGGTCGGACTTTCATTCGGCGGATGCGCGAGAGCTTCTCTATGACTGTCTGCGCGGCGCGGAGCATATTGCGGAACAAAAAAAACTGCGTATTACGCCGTGCTTTGCGGATAAACCCGTTTTGGTAAACTGCGATGAAATACAGCTTCGCCGCGCTTTCACAAACATTATCTCAAACGCTCTGCGCTACGCAAAAAGCGATATCCGGTTAGAATGCGCGGAAGAAAAAGGCAAAGCCGTTATCCGCATACGCGACGACGGCGAAGGCATTGAGCCCGAACTTCTTCCCCATATTTTCGACCGTTTTTTCAGCGCCCGCAAGGGCGGAACGGGGATAGGTCTTGCCCTTGTAAAGGAAATTGTGACAATGCACAAGGGCACGGTACGCGCGACGAACGACAACGGAGCCATGTTTGAGATCATTCTGCCCGTTAAATAAACGGGAAAACTTTACTGTCGGAGTTTACCGACGACTTTTCACGGAAATAATATTACTATGGTTAATAAAAATTCACAGCGAAAGGAACACCTTTTATGAAAAAGATTCTTACACTTACCATTGCTGCCGTTTTGGTATTTTCTCTCGTCTCCTGTGCGAAAAAAGACAAAGAAGACGTCACAACGGGAACTTCCGCGGCGGATGTTCAGAAAAACGGTCCCAAAAGCGCATTGGAAATACTTGAAACCGTATGGAAAAAGTATTCGGCGGACGACAAATTTGCGGCTATGGGAGGCTCCGAGAAGAATATGAAGGAAGACGCTCCCGGTAAATTCGATCTCGGAGACGCGGAAGCCCTCGATTTCGAGCTCGGTTTCCCGAAAGCGGAAGTCGGCAAACTGGACGACGCCGCCTCTCTTCTGCATATGCTGAATCAAAACACTTTTACCTGCGGCGTATATCACGTCAAAAATTCCGCTGACATAGAAGCTCTTGCCGCCAAAATCAAAGACAATATTCTTGCGCGCAATTGGATGTGCGGTTTTCCCGAAAAACTTGTTATAATGGCCGTCGGCGATTATATCGTTTCTGTTTTCGGTGCCGCTGAGCTTATAAGCACCTTTACCGCAAAGCTCACTGATTCATACGGTTCCGTAAGACAGCTTTTCGATGTTCCCATCGCGTAAAAAAGAACTATGTTGTTTTCAAGTATAACGTTTTTGTACTGCTTTTTACCGTGCGTTCTGCTTGTATATTTCGTTGTTCCCGACCGTCTGAAAAACTTTACTCTTCTTGCGGCGAGTCTGATTTTCTACGGTTGGGGAGAACCGAAATATCTTGTTTTTATGCTCTTATCGGTGACGCAGTCATATATCGCCGCTCTTTTGGTAGAGCGTTTTCGCGGAAAAAAACTCGCGAAACTTGCGCTTGCTCTTTCGGCTGTCGCAAGTCTCGGTCTGCTGGCGTACTGCAAGTATGCAGACTTTTTTATCGAAAATTTCAATGCGGTAACGGGTCTTTCCGTGCCGCTCCTGAATATTGCGCTGCCCGTCGGCATCAGTTTTTATACATTTCAGATTTTAAGTTATGTTGTGGACGTTTATCGCGGAGATGTTCCCGCGCAGCGTAATTTTATCGATCTCGCAATGTATATTGCGATGTTTCCGCAGCTGATCGCAGGTCCGATCGTTCGCTATTCCGACATCGCGGGAAGCCTGAAAAACCGAAAGACTACGCTTGCCGACGCATCAGAGGGAATCAGGCGTTTTTCAATCGGACTCGCAAAAAAAATTCTTCTTGCAAATTCTGCGGCGCTGCTCGTATCCGAATTTAAGGCGTACAATGAAAAAACCGTACTGTTCTATTGGCTATACGCTTTGGCGTATATGCTGCACATTTATTTTGATTTTTCGGGATATTCTGATATGGCGATAGGCTTGGGGCGAATCTTCGGCTTCCGATTTTCCGAAAACTTCAATTATCCGTATATTTCCGCAAGTATCACGGAGTTTTGGCGCCGCTGGCACATTTCTCTCGGCGGTTGGTTCCGCGACTATCTTTATATTCCGCTCGGCGGAAACCGCGTAAAGCCTTTCAGACACGTCATTAACATTCTTATCGTTTGGGCGGCTACGGGCTTCTGGCACGGAGCATCGTGGAATTTTGTGTTGTGGGGGATTCTCTACGCGGCGCTTTTACTGTTTGAAAAGTATGTTTTACATCCGAAGATACGGTTTGCGGTGCCGATGCATATTTATACGCTGCTGTTTGTCATGCTCGGATTTGTCCTGTTTGACTCGGCAAGCGTCACGGACGCGCTCGCAAGTTTCAAGGCGCTGTTCGGCTTCGGCGGAATCCCCGCCGCTGATACCGCCTCGCTGTATTATCTGAAAAGCAACATCGTGCTGCTTGTTGTCGCCGTAATCGGCGCGACGCCTTTACCGAAACTTCTTTACGAAAAAATCGGTTTACGAAAATACGGCGGTAAAATTCTTGCGGTCGTAACGCCGTTGGCGGCGCTCGCCTCCGTTGCGTTATGCACGGCGTATCTTATCGACGGATCGTTTAACCCGTTTGTTTATTTCAGATTTTAACTTACTTTTCCGCACATATTTATAAAGGGTACACTATGAAAAAAATCCAACAAATACTGACTTTGACGTTACCTCTCGGTTTTATCGCCGTTTTTGCCGTTTGGTTTCTGCTTTCGCCGGAGGTTGACGAATCGCGAACCGAAAGGCGGCTTCTTGCAAAACGTCCGACGCTGTCTTTTTCATCCGTTGCCGACGGAAGTTTTATGAACGGCTTTGAGAAATACATGCTTGACCAGTTTCCCATGCGAGACGGTTTTCGAACGTTGAAAGCCGTCGCCGCCACAAAAGTGTTTGCGCAGAAAGATAATAACGGGCTATATTCCGTCGGCGACCATCTCGCAAAGCTTGATTTTCCGACAAAACCGTCGTCCGTCGATCATGCAGCGCAACGTTTTCGGTATGTCTATGAAAACTACCTTAACAAACACGAAATAAAAACATATCTGAGCGTAATTCCCGACAAAAACACCTTTCTCGCCTCAAAAAACGGCTATCCTGATAAAGACTTCAACGAGATTGTATCCCGTTTGCGCAAGAACTTTCCCGAAGCCGATTATATTGATATTTTCGGGCTTCTTTCAGCCGATGATTTCTATTTTACGGACTTGCATTGGCGACAGGAAAAAATACTGGATGTTGCCGCCGAAATCGCGAGAAAAATGGGGGCAAAACCTATCGGAGAATATGAAACGCACGATGCGGGAATCAATTTTTACGGGGTTTCCTACGGGCAGGCAGCGTTACCGCACGCGGCGGAACGGCTAAAATATATCGACAACGCCGTTATACGCGGATTGAAAGTATATAATGCCGAAACCGCGTCGGAGATTCCTGTTTACGACCTTAATGCGGCTGCGGGACGCGACCCGTACGAGATGTTTCTCGGCGGCGCCCGTTCGATAATCACCATCAAAAACCCTTCTGCCGAAAGAGAGCGTAAGATAGTTGTTTTCCGCGATTCGTTCGGAAGCAGTATTGCGCCGCTTCTTGCGCAGGGGTATTCCGAAATAATACTTGTCGATATTCGCTATATCTCCCCGTCGGCGCTCGCAAAACTCATTGATTTTTCGCAGATCGACGACGCGCTTTTCCTTTACTCCGCATCGGTCATCAACAACAGCGAAACGATTAAATAAGAACCGCATATTCCCCAAAAGAGGAAAGACAGTCCCAAAGACTCAGTTTAATTACCCCGAAAAGGGAAGGAGGCTGTAAAAACCGCAAGGTTTTTACAGCCTCTGATTTATTTCAAAACCGAAATATTTGTCGACAGAAAAGTTCAATTACAAAGCTCATCGTTATATCCGTCGGGTAAAATCTCCGAAATATACGCCTTTGTTCCGAAGAATTTATTGAAAAAGCGAAGCCCGATATAATAGGGGATAAGCAGGGCGATCGCAAAAATAACAAGCCAACGGTGAAGAAGAAACAGAGCATATCCTGCCGCAAGTATTAAGAGCGGCGTAAGAAACATATACGCCAGAACGCCGAGCGCCGAACCGTCATTTTCGATATAAACGCGAACGGTATCACCGATTTTTGCGTCAACGGTGTTCGGAACATTCATTCTTATTTCTTTTTTATTGCAGACGGATGCCGTCGGACAATGCTCGCACGACGCGGGGCGTTTGGTTCTGACAACAACCGTGTTGCCTTTGATTTTTTCAACAGTTCCAACAACGGTCATATGTTTCTCTCCAATATAGCTTCCGCAACTTTTATTCCGTCTACGGCTGAACTTGTTATACCGCCGGAATAGCCCGCACCCTCACCGCAGGGGTAAAGTCCCGCACAACCGACGGATTCAAGCGTTTGCGGATTGCGGAGAATACGCAGAGGAGCAGAGGTTCTTGTTTCAACACCTGTCAGAACAGCCTGTCCGTCACTGTAAATCCGTTTTCCGAACTCTATAAGACCTGTTTTGAGCATATCCGAAACAGACTTCGGAAACAGAGTGTTAAAGTCACAAAACTCCGTTCCGGGTAAAAATGTGGGTTTGATATGTCCGAAACTTTTCGATGTATCGTCGTTCAAGAAATCTTTAAGCAGGGAAGCGGGGGCTTTCCCGTTTCCGAGACGAAAAGCGGTTTGTTCCAACTTACATTGAAAATCAAGACCTTTTTGCGGACTGTCAAACGAGACGGAAGCAAGCATTGCCGCGTTTGCGTTTCTGCCGTCTCTTGTGTGATAACTCATTCCGTTTGTTACTGTTCCGTCGGGCTCCGATGAAGCATTGATGACGTAGCCGCCGGGACACATGCAGAATGTGTACGCAGCACAGCCTTTCGCCTTATCAAAAACTTTTGAGAATGAATAATCCGCGGCAGGCAGCATATCCGCAAAATCACCGTACATGGCATGATTGATATCTTCCTGCAAATGTTCCATACGAAAACCGACAGAAAACGGTTTAGGCGCGATTTGAAGAGGCTGTTCAAGCAGCATACGGTATGTGTCACGCGCGCCGTTTCCCACGGCGAGAACACAGATACCGCAGTTGTACCGTTCGCCGTTAAGAAATACGCTGTTTATCCTATTTTCCGAAAGATCAAGTCCGGTCAGTTTTGTCTGAAAACGGACTTCGCCGCCGAGACGTATTATTTCTTTTCGCATATTGCGAACAACTTTTCGGAGAATGTCGGTTCCGACGTGAGGTTTTGCATTTTTGAGAATATCGGGGTCTGCGCCGAACCTCACAAACGTTTCCAGCACAAAGCGGCATCTCGGATCTGTTATCCTTGTTACAAGTTTGCCGTCGGAAAAAGAGCCTGCTCCGCCTTCGCCGAACTGAACGTTTGAATCAGGGCAGATTGCGCCGCCGTTCCAGAACTTTTGAACATCCTCCGCTCGGCGGTCAACGTCTTTTCCGCGCTCAACAATTATGGGCTTTGCGCCGTTAAGCGCCAGTATATATGCGCAAAAAAGCCCCGCGGGTCCCATGCCGACAACAAGCGGGCGCGCACTCTTATATGCTTTTTCGGGAGAAAATGAATAATCGCAAGTATTAACGGCATTCGGAATGTCATCCGCCGTTTCTATCACAAAGGAATATACGTATTTTATGTCCGACCGTTTTCTTGCGTCGATTGACTTTCTGTATACGGAAACGGGTACGGAAACATCAAGTCCGAGTTTTTTCCGTACCCGTTCGATAACAGAAGCCTCAGCCTCGCGAACGGAGGCGGATATGCCCTGTATTATTTTCATTGCAGTTCCACGCTTACATAGTATTTATCAAGAATTCCCACGGGAACCCCGGATTTATTCGTTATAACGACTCTGTATTGCCCGCGCTCGTTCTTTTCGTTGAAGTTTATCGAATAGTGCAGGGAATTTATCGTTATATCATTGATTTTGTTTGAACGAACTTTTACGTTCAGTTTTTGCGATGTAACATGTGCCGTCGCGCCGTTCGGCGTTTGCGTATATGTGAACAAATCGTTCATTTCACTTTGTGTTAAAACCAAAGTTTTGGTATGCGCGCCGTTCAGTTGAACGGTGACGGAAACCGAGTTGTCGGGAGCTACAAACGTTACGCCATCAATCGTCGGGTAAATCATTTCAATTGTTCTGGAACCTGTCCCGAGTTCGGAAACGTCAAACTGACCGAGACTTATTCTGTCACCGAGTGCATCAAGCGTTTCTTCGTCGCCCTGAACCGTTACCGTTGCCGGATCGCAGATTATGTTTGCATACGAACTTTCGTCACCGCCGTATATGTTCACAATGTCAACCGTCAGCGGAAGAGTTCGCCTGTAAACAACTTTCAACTTTGTCTGAATCTCGTTTACATCAAGCGTCAGATATTTCATCTCAACGGGATTTCCGTCTTTATCAAACAGGGAAACGGGCGTCTGTGTGTTGAGGTCTGCGTTGCTGAGCGCCAAATCAACGGTTGTGGAAGCGCTTGCAATCGTTCTGACAATTTCGGCAGGTCCGGTGACAGTAACCTTTTTCGGAGTTATGTTTTCCTCAACCGCCTCATATCCGTCCGCAAGGGAGTTTTCATATTTGACTCCGACATCAAGCGTCTTGGTGGCTGTTTTCACAAATTCGATTTTTATGGACGAGGGACTGACGGAAGTACATGTAACGTCGGAGTTCAGAACCGAAACGTTTACAGGCACTTCATATATACCGGCGGAAGCGATAGAATCAAAATTCAGCGTCGCTGAAATATCGTCTGCATTCAAAACAAGAAGTGCGGTTCTTCCGCCCTGAACTTTTACTTCGCAGGTAAAATTGGTGTCCGTCAGAAGCATCATCAATCCGTTGTTCCCGGGAACAGAGCCTTCGTAATGAATTTTTATCGGAACATTTCTGAACTCCGCGGAATTGGTCGGGTTTGCGTAATAAATTATTGCAAACCATGCAAAAACAGCAAGAATAACAGAAATTATCTTCAAAAACCCGTTGCGTCTGATAAGGGAAGAGAACTTGGAGGACAGTGAAGTCAGGAACTTTTTCATTTGCTCTTCCTCCTCAATTTCTTTTCCGCTTTCTCGGCAGTTGCCGCCTCTTCATGAGAGGTAAGCAGATCTTTTTTCAGTTTTGTACGCAGGGTATCCGCAGTAAAATCACGGCGCAAATCCCCCTCGCAGGCAACGGAAATTATTCCCGTTTCCTCCGAAACAACAACGACAATGGCGTCGGAAACTTCACTTATGCCTATCGCGGCTCTGTGCCTTGTTCCGAGATCGTTGCCTATGCTACGCGTTGTAAGAGGCAAAAAGCAACCTGCCGCATGAATTCTGAAATCTCTGATAATAACGGCACCGTCGTGAAGCGGGGCTTTGTTGAAGAATATGTTGCAAAGAAGTTCAGCCACAATGGAACAGTCAAGAGAAATACCGGTCTTTATGATCTCGCCGAGTTTTGTCTCTCTTTCGATAACTATAAGCGCACCGGTTTTGGTCTTTGAAAGTCTGTCAACGGCATCACACAACTGATCCACAGCATAGTCGCTTTCATCAAAGTTCATCATGCGGTCTTTTTTAATCTTCGCTATGTTCAAGCCCTTTCTTCCGATGTTTTCAAGTACGCTTCGCAGTTCGGGCTGAAATACGATAAGCATTGCAAGCATGCCGTATTCAATGGTTTTATTCAGAATAAAGTGCGTGCCTGTCAATTTCAAAAGTTGCGATATATACAATAATGCAATCAGAATGATGATACCTTTCAATAACTGTGCGGCGCGCGTGTCCTTGATGAATTTCAGGACGTAATATATCATCAGAGACAGAATCGCTATATCAAGAATATCAAGCAACAGCAACCACGGCGACGAAATCAGATTACTGAAAAACGACCCGATATTGCTCAAAAATTCAGCCATACTCTTCACCCTTAAATACCGTTTATGCGGCTGTTCACCGCTCTTATTATATTTTAACAGTATTTATAGATAAAATCAAGTCCCCAACGGCAATTTTTTATAAATTTTTAAGCACTTTATCATATAATCCACCTCTTCAACCGTGTTGAAAGGCGAAAAACTCGCACGGACCACGCCCGATTCGGTCGTTCCGAGTTTTTTGTGAGCAAGCGCCGAGCAATGAAATCCGCCGCGAACACATATTCCTTTTGAACTAAGGTATGAAGTCACTTCTTCCGAATGCGACCCCTGTACATTAAACGCAACAGTCCCCACCGAATCGGCAGAAGAATAAAGTGTGATATTTTTGAGTTTTTTCAGTTCATTTATTGCGTGCCGAACAAGTGATTTTTCATAAAATGAATTATTGGGATTTCGTCGCAAAAATCTGATACCCTCGCAAAGTGATATTATAGCGGGCGTTGCAACCGTGCCGCTTTCAAGAGCCTCGGGAACAATCTCAGGTTGCAAAAGATTGAGAGATTCCGTTCCCGTTCCACCGTAAAGCAACGGCGAAGGGGGAGTTTTTCTGAACAGTAAAAGTCCAGACCCCTGTATGCCGAACAAGCCTTTATGTCCGGAAGTGCATAAATAATCAATTTCAGCATTTTTCATATCAATCGGAATATGTCCCGCAGCCTGCGAAGCGTCTGTTCCGAATAAGATACCGTTTTTATGAGCAATTTGTGCAAGAGGACGCAAGGGAAGTACTTTGCCCGTGACATTTGAAACAGCCGTAGGGAAGATGAGCCTTGTTTCTGGACGGATAAGCGCCTTGACAGACGCTTCAATATCGTTTGAATCGGCAATATCAAACGTTACACCTCGTGATGAAAGAGCTGTCAGCGGTCTCGTTACGGAATTATGCTCCATGTCGGACACTATAACGTGATCGCCTTTGGAAAGAAGTCCGAAAAGCAAGAGATTTATCGATTCCGTCGCATTTTTGGTGAATATAACATTTTCAGGTTCACATCCAAAATATTCGGAGATGACCTCGCGTGCTTCAAAAATTCTTTCTGCCGCTTCAAAAGAAAGACTGTGTCCGCTTCGCCCCGGGTTTGAAGTGTTCGAGCGCAGGTTTCTGTTAACGGCACGCAGAACGTTTTCCGGTTTCGGAAAAGTCGAAGCGGCATTGTCAAAATAAACAGGGAAGTCAATCATAGTTTTTTATTCCGTGAACGGGAATCCCTCTTTGCTGAAACAGTTTTGTTGTTCTCGGCAATTCCGAACCGTCGACGACAATGCACCAAGAACAGCCGAAAGCCGACGGTTGACGTGATTTTTCCGCATAACATTTTATATTATTTGCAAAAAGCAATTTTTTCGCACGCTGTAAGTGTGTCGCAGAATTTATCAAAATACACTTTTTCATCTCGATTTTCCTTTCTTTTCTTGCTTCATTATATGATATGTCGTCTCCCCGAAAAATGAAAATGAAGCGCAGTCAAAACCGGCGCTTCATTTTACTAAATATGTTTTATTTGTGTTTTTGTTTAATCTTTCTTTTTGTGTATGTCAAGCGTGTCAAGTGGGTTGTTTTCAATCGCTTTATCGACTTGTTCGTCTCCGATATGCGTATATATCTGTGTCGTTCCGAGGTTTGCGTGTCCGAGAACCGCTTGCAGTACACGAACGTCAACGCCGTTCTGATACATAAGCGTCGCCGCGGTATGACGGAGTTTATGTGTTGAATATTTTTCCGGGTCAAGTCCGCTTTTTTCTATGAAAGTTTTTATCATCGTCTGAATCATCCTGTTTGAAAGTCTGTTGCCGTTTCTGCTCAAAAACAGGGCTTTTTCCGCGCCTCCTTTGATATGTGTCTCCGAGTATCTGTCTTTCATATATTCCTGAATTGCGTCAATGCACATAGCATTCAGATGAAGCCTGCGTTCTTTGTTTCCTTTACCCCTGACAATAACGGATTCTCGGTCAAAATCAATGTCTCCGATATCCATACCCGCAAGTTCGGAAAGACGCATACCACAATTCAAAAACAGAGTAATTATGCAATAATTCCGCGAAAAATTCTTGCCGTCAATAGATTCCAAAAGTTTTTTTGCTTCAAAAAGATTCAAATGGACGGGGAGTTCTTTCGGCATTTTCGGAACTTCGAGATTTAGCGCGGGATTCTCGTCAATGATATTATTTTTTTGCAGGTATTTGAAAAAACCACGCAATGAAGATATTTTTCTTGCTCTTGCGCGGGCATGATTGTCAAGTTCGCTCGTGGTATAATTCAGGTAATTGAGTAAATCACCGAATGTTAATTTTTTCACAATCTCAATGTGGACAAATCTTCCGTCGGACGGAATCTCAACAGACGGCGACTTAATGCCGTTTTCATCGGCAAGCCATTGGAAAAACAGTTTCATATCAAGATAGTATTGATCTACCGTTTTTTGCGATAAATTCTGAACATTACGTTTATAAAAAAGAAACTCTCGGCAAAAGCCCGGAACAGATTCATAAACCATTAAATAAACCTCCGTAAATGTAAAACAAAAAGCAGAAAATGCAGATTTCGCTCTATACAGTAAAAAAACATATCGAACAGCGCAAACTCAAACGAAGAAGTGATCGATTAAAATCACGCTGTCGGCTGTATCCGAACGGACTGTTTTTGAATGCAGAAAAAAACAGATAAGCCAGTCTAAAAATTCAAAACAAAAAACAGAAAGAAATAAATATAAATGGAGACATAAAAAATACATCATAAAATGAATCAATCTGTGGCTGTTGATGTAATTGAATTTCTTACGGCGGAAATAACAACAATCAAATAACTTTAAAAACCAAATTACAAATAAACTCGCAATCAATTATGACATTAAAGTAATGCCATAAAAGCGACAATATCGAACTATTTGACCCTATCCTCAATACTTTACTGCCCCGAATTGCGCAAAATATTCATTTTGCGCAATTCAATATATCTGAATTATAGCATAAAAAACGGAGATTGTCAATCCCCTTTAAGGATTTTCAATCTCCGAAATGCGTAATCTGGTTGTAATAGGAATACGCACGGTTGTTATGATAAAAGTGCAAAATACAACAGCTTTATCAACAGAAAGAAATCAATCACGCTTTTCTGCGTCTTTTCTGTTCTTGATGATTTTCATTCGTGAGAACTCTTCGCGTTCTTTTTCTTCAAGTGTGTTTACAATGAACTTAACCGTTGCTTCCTGTCTCGGAATTACGATATTTTTCAGCGAGTTTGCGCGACGCTGAGTTTTCTTTATCGCAATGGCAAGTCTGTAAACGGAGTTTTCGATTTCGGAAAGCGTTACGCAGAGTTCTTTGACACGTTCGAATTTCGAATAGGCATTGTCAAGAGCGGCATCTGTTTCCATAAGGCCGTAAGGCACGGTCTCTTCCCTTTTCTCTTCAAGCGTAACAAGAGGAACCTCCACTCCCATAACGCTTTTTGTCCTTATTCTGACACCGTTTTCAACGGGAACGGCTTCCGCAATGCTCTGTATAACGCCCGATGAAAGATTTGCTTCTATCAAAGAAGCGTATGCCTCAGAAAAGACTTTATCTATTTCAGACTGTATTGAAGTCGCTTTATCGACGAGCAGCATCATTTCACGAATTAGTATATTGCGTTTTTTATCCATAAGTTCATAGCCCGTCTTTGCCAAAGCAAGCGAGCGCTGAGTGCTTATCAGATTTCCTTTCGTAGCAAATACCGTTGCCGCCATAAGTTTGATTCCTCTATCTGTTGTAATACTTTTCTATATATTTCGGGTCTACCCTGTCAAGTTCGCTTGCCGGCAGGATTCGAAGCAGTTCCCAGCCGAGGTTAAGGGTTTCGTCTATTGTTCTCGATTCCGTGAAATCCTGCGTCAAAAATTTTTTTTCGAACTCTTCGCCGAACTTCATATACAATTTGTCAACATCCGAAAGTTCCTCTTCGCCGACAACGGAAGCAAGACTTCTTGCCTGCTGAACTTTTGAATACGACGCAAACAACTGGTTTGAAACGACCGAATGGTCTCCCCTTGTATACCCATCGCCTATTCCGTCTTTCATCAAACGCGAAAGCGAAGACAAAATGGAAACGGACGGATATACGCCTTTCTGTTCAAGGCTTCTGTCAAGAACTATCTGTCCCTCGGTAATATAACCCGTCAAGTCGGGAATCGGGTGCGTTATATCGTCGTTAGGCATTGTCAGAATGGGGATCTGCGTTATCGAACCTGTCTTCCCTTCCACCATACCCGCACGTTCATAAATGGAAGCAAGGTCGGAATACAGATAGCCGGGATAGCCTTTTCTGCCAGGAATTTCATTCTTTGAAGACGAAAGTTCACGAAGAGCTTCGGCATACGAAGTCATATCGGTCAGAATAACAAGAATGTGCATTCCGCATTCGAATGCAAGGTATTCTGCTGCTGTAAGAGCGAGACGCGGAATCATAATTCTTTCGGCAATGGGGTCATTTGAAAGGTTCTGGAACATAACGACCTTGGAAAGTACGCCCTCTTCTCTGAATTGTTGCAGGAAATACTGCGAAACGTCATGTTTGATACCCATTGAACCGAATACGATACCAAACTCACCCTCGGAGCCGAGTCTTGCCTGACGCACAATCTGTGCGGCAAGTTTGTTGTGGGACATACCCGAGCCTGAAAATACGGGGAGTTTTTGTCCTCTTATAAGCGTCATCAGCGCATCTATGCTTGATATTCCGGTATGAATGTAGTTTCTCGGATAGCGTCTGCAAACGGGATTTATGGGCAAGCCGTTAACATCAACATATTTTTCGGCAAATACGGGACCGAGACCGTCGATAGGTTCTCCCGAACCGTTGAAAACACGTCCGATAATTTCCTTTGAAACACCGAGTTCCATCGGTTTTCCCGCAAATTTTGTGCGGGTGTTGTTCATAGAAAGACCTATCGTTCCCTCAAAAACCTGAACAATAGCCTTGTCTCCCGTTATTTCGATGACTCTGCCGAGTTTTTTTGTTCCGTCGTCAAGTTTGATTTCGCAAACTTCTTCGTACCCGACACCGCGAACGCCGTCAACAACGACAAGCGGACCGTTTATACCCGAAAGTCCTTTATATTCAAACTGCAATTATTTCACCTCATTTGAACCGAAATTTTCTTCCGTAACAGCGGCAAATGCCTTGTCGATTTCCTGTTTTTTATCGTTGAAAATCGAGTCGTCGTTTTCCTTAATCTCGAATTTCAAGCGGATAACGGAATCGAAAACTCCCGTCTTTACAAGCTGCGATATGGGAACCGCACGGGAAATTATTTTCTGCGCTTCATCATAAAGATAGAGAATAAGTTCCATCATTTTGAACTGTCTGTCGATAGACATATATGTGTCTATCGGGTGCATTGCGTTCTGCTGCAAAAAACCTACGCGGATAACTTTTGCGATCTCTATAACAAGCCTTTGAGCGTCGGGCAGAACGTCGGCACCGATAAGTTTAACGATTTCCATCAACTGGTCTTCCTCGTTGAGTAAACGAAGAATACGTCCGCGATATTTTGTGAAGTTCGCGTTCACGTTTTCGTTATACCACGGAGCAAGCGCGTCCATATATTCGGAATAACTCGTCATCCAGTTAATTGCGGGATAGTGCCGGGCATACGCAAGGCTCTTATCAAGAGCCCAGAAGCAGGAAACAAAACGCTTTGTATTCTGCGTTACGGGTTCAGAGAAGTCGCTTCCCTGCGGGCTGACCGCACCGATAAGAGTAATCGACGCTTCCTCACCGCCGAGAGTTCTTACATATCCTCCGCGTTCATAAAATTCGGCAAGACGTGACGGAAGATATGCGGGATATCCCTCTTCTGCGGGCATTTCTTCAAGTCTGCCGCTTATCTCACGCAAAGCCTCTGCCCAACGCGAGGTCGAGTCTGCCATTATAGCGACATCATATCCCATGTCACGGTAATATTCGGCAATTGTAATACCGGTATAAATCGAGGCCTCACGCGCTGCAACGGGCATATTGGACGTGTTTGCGATAAGCACGGTTCTGTCCGTCAGCGGAGTACCCGTTTTCGGGTCGATAAGTCCCGAAAATTCTTCAAGAACCTGTGTCATCTCGTTTCCGCGTTCGCCGCAACCGATATAGATGATAATATCCGCATCGGACCACTTTGCAAGTTGGTGCTGATGCATCGTTTTGCCTGTTCCGAAACCTCCCGGAATAGCCGCAGCCCCGCCCTTTGCAATGGGAAACATCGTGTCAACATTTCTTTGACCCGTGATAAGCGGTTTAGAAAGAGGAAGTCTTTCCGCCACTGGACGAGGCACACGAATGGGCCATTCCTGCGTCAGGCTGAGTTCTTCAACCGTCCCCTGCTCCGTCTGTACTTTTATAAGCGTATCGGAAATTGTATATTCGCCGTTTTTTGCCGCAAAAATAACCGTTCCCGAGCAAGTGCTCGGAGCACGATATTCAATTCTCGACGTTTCGCGGCAAGTCGCATAGATCTGTCCGCGGCTGATTTGTTCACCCTCGGACACGGTCACCGTAACCGCATATTTTTTCTTTGTATCCGCTTTTTCAACATCACAGCCCGTCTCAATATACGGTGTTGAGATTGCTTCAAGCGCTTTAAGAGGACGCTCAATACCGTCAAAAATATTGCCGATGATACCCGGGGCGAGCGTAACGCTCATCGGCTTTCCGGTCCGTTCGATAGGTTCACCGATTTTCAAACCCGTCGTGGATTCATATACCTGGACGGTAACTTCCCCGTCCACATTGGAAATAACCTCACCTATCAGTTTTTTATTTCCGACATATACGGTCTCCTGCATTTTCAGGTCGTCCGCATTTTTGACCTTGACAACAGGACCGTTGATCGAATAGATAGTTATGTTTTCGTTCATATTGTCACTTTCCGTCATTCAAGGCGCAATTTGCCGCCGTTAATGAAATCCGTTCTTTCCTTTTCAACACGGTTGTCAAAAGAAAGGTTAAGCAAAAGATTTCCCTTTCCGAATATAACGCCGCCGAGCCTTACAGATGAATCTTCCTCAAACGAAAGTTCGGGAAGAATGTTTTTGCAGAGTTCTTTTTCACCTTTTGCGCAATAAGCGACATCGGGTATTCCGAACTCTTTTACGGCTGCCTCGTATGCTTTTTTCAGATACTCTCCGTAACCGTCGGACTTGCGGAATGCCGCAAGCCTGTTCTCCAATTCGGAGAAGAGTTCCCGCATATATGCCTCTCTCTTAACGAGAATATTTTTTCTTAATTTTGCGTCTTTGGTGACAAGTTCTTTTTCGTCTCGGCTTCTGAGTTCATCGTAACTCATAGACTTGATTTCCGCAATTTCGTCGGAAAGACGCTTTTTTTCCGCTGAAACGGTGTCTTCAATTATCTTTTTCGTTTCGGCTTCCGTCTCTTCCGCGGAACGCTGTGCCGCGGCAAGCACGGTTTGTCTCAAAAGTTCGAGTTTTTCTCTGTTATCCATACAGTATCCTTTGAATTACAGTTTGACGCCTATCGCTTCGCTGATATACGAACTTATGGCGTCCTTCGTTCTGCCCGCGCCGTGTCTGTCGGGAATTTCGACGATAAGCGGCAGCGAACGTCCGAGTTTAAGCCCGTTTATATAATCGGGTGCTAGTTTGACGAGCTTTTCGGTCACAAGCAAAATTCCTATTTCGGAATCACTCAGGCACTTTTCGACCTCCGCCCGAAAAGACGGCTCATCATTTACGACAACGCCCTCAATCCCGCAGAGGCGAAGCCCCATTTTGGTATCGGTGTTGTCACTTATAACGAACAGTTTCATTTTTTTACAGTTTTCCTACGATCTGGAACGAGATAAGCATACCGTAAATTGCGATACCTTCTGCAAGTGCAACGAAGATTATCGACTTTGCGAACATGGACGGATTTTCGGAAGATGCTCCGATTGCGGCACTTGCGGCGGAAGCAACGGCAACGCCTGCGCCGAGACACGCAAGACCTGTCGAAAGAGCGGCAGCGATATATGCCATACCGGTGCCGACTGAAAGGTTACCCGCAGCGGCGGCAACCGCTTCCGTGGTTTCACCTGCGGCGGAAGCCGACAACGGCAGCGCAATAATGATGCCTATTCCGAGTGCGAAAAACATACAAATATTGGTTATGAGAGCCGCTTTGCCGGATTTACCTTTTTTGGAACGCTTGGTAGCGATAACAAGAGGAACCATTGTCATAAGAAGCAGCGCAAATACTATGAGTTTTTCCATTTTAATATACCATCCTTTATCTATTCAAATTACTGCGAAGTTTAAGCGGCGAATACGAAACGCCGTTTCCTCCGTAAAATCTGCTGAACAATTCATAAAATTCGAGACGCAGAACCTGAATCCCGACAATAAGACCTTCAAGAGCCATAACAAACAGGTTGCCGATAACAATAACAACAAGGTTGCCGCTTCCGAACGCCGCCGCGGGAACAGTTCCCGCAAGGGAGAAAACAACGCCCATCATACTTGCGTGTGACAGAGCGAACGCCCCGACACGGACAAACGAAAGTGAGTTTGTGCAATAGCTGAGGAATGTTTCGAACAGTTCGAATATGTTGCTCATAAGGTATTCGCCGAATTTTTTCGGGAACCAGTCTTTTTTACCTTTGCAAAGATCTGCAAGCGGTCCGCGGAAGAAGATTATCACAGCGGGAACGACAAGCAATCCGACAATATAAGGTGTTGAAAGCAGGTTGAAAGAAATATCGGAGAACATTCCCAAAATCGGACCGACAAGCCCGCCTATCAAAGCACAGTAGAAGATAAGTCCCGCAAGTCCGTTAGGTCCGAACAGCGCATTTTCAAGGTCTTTGCGCTTGAATGAGTTAATTATATTCATAATCATCGCAACCGCAATGAACACAACGCCTATTGCGATGGTAATTCCGAGCGCGGGCATCATGTGGTTTGACGGAGTGAATACAAGTTCGCGTTCTTCACCGAATATCAGGCGACTCAACACGCCCTCGTAACCGAACACCGAATCGTAAACAACGCCGAATCCAGCTGAAAAAATGCCTATCGGAATCATGATCTTTCCGAGTTCGAGTTTTTTCAGTTTCCATGCCAAAAGGCCGATAAGGCTGACACATAAGCCCTGCCCGAGGTCTCCGAACATTATTCCGAAGAACAGCGAATAAGTCAACGCTACGATGGTCGTTGGGTCAAACTCCCCGTAACCGGGAACGCCGTACATACGCACGAACATTTCAAACGGTCTGAATATCAGCGGATTTTTCAACTTTGTGGGAGCGGACGAACCTTGACTTGCAGCCTTTTCCTTTGTTATCTTCAATCCGTCTATATCTATATTCCCGAGCGTCTTTTCAAAATCTTTGATATTCTCGCTCGGAACCCAGCCCGCCATATAAAAGTTTTTGCCCGTCTTTCCGCAGAATTTTTTCAACTCTTCGGTTTCGTTCAAAAGGTCAACCGTTCGCAAAACCGCGCCGAAATAACTTTTCGCTTCCGCGAGAAGTTCTTTTTTATGAGTCTCCGCTTCTTTGAGCGCTTTTTCGGATTCTTCTATTTCTTCCGTCAGAAGTCTGCGCGCCTCGCTCGGGTTTCCGTGTATTTTCGAACTCAAAAACTTGCGTTCAAATTGCAATGAAGCAAAGATACTGTCAACGTATTCGATATTCTCGGCGGCGGCAAAGTACATACCCCACACACAGTCCGTGTTTATCGAAGTCGGAATGAATATAAACAGTTTTTCGTCTTCAACAAAAGAAAGCCTGTTGTAAACGGTCTTTGCAAGTTTACCGAAACGGAATTTTATAAATTCGAGTTTGAACAAATCTGAAATATCGCAATCGGTCTCCGAAAGTACATCAAGTTGCGATGCGACCTGTTCTTCTTCAAATATCGCATTTTTTATATTCTGAATTTTCTCGTCGATTTCCGCGGTATTCTGATGAAGTTTGTCTATGCGTTCCGACATTTCCGCAACATCGGTTCCCGTATCAACGTCCGTTTCCGCATCATCTTTTCCAGCAAGCGCGGCAAGTTCCTTTGCCTTTTTAAGAAGCGGGCGATAAGGGTTTTCGTCTTCATAAGGAAGAAGATGAGAAAAACCGCGAAGCACGTTTCTTATGTTTTCCGGGTGAAAACACTCGGTTTTTATAACCGCCTGCGCAGTTTCCGAATATGCGTCCAACGGACCGACAATATTCACCAACTGCATTTTTGATACAGCCAAAAATTCACACCGTCCTTTTATTCATTCGGTCTTTCAGACCGGTTGTTCCGAAGTCCGCACAGACTTGCCGTTATTCGCTCCTGCGAAAGCCCGTACCGCACGCCCTCGGCTATATGGATAAGATTTCGTATCTCAATATCTTTCAAAGTCAGATATGCTATCGGCACGGCAACCGACGGCTGACCCGACATAAGGATAACCCTGTTCAGCGAATACGATATTTCGTATTCGTTCGGAATCTTCGTCTCGTCCGTTCCGACATATCTTGTATAATACGGACATATCCCGGAAAGTGTTTTTCCGAAATCCTGCGAAGAGTAAAGCCGCTTCAATTTGTCCGCATTCAGCCGTTTTCCGTAAGGAAGCATATATTGCTCGATTTTGTCGGTCGGAAACGATTTACGAAGTCTGACCGTACGGCTGATATTTTTAATGTCTATCTGCGTGCCCAACTGATTTTTTATTACCCGAAGATCTGTCGAGGACAGTTCTTTTGCCATAACGGCAAACATCGAGGAATAAAACTTACCCGTCAGAAGCGTTTCGATCGTGGCATAATCGAGTTTTTCGATATCTTCCGCATTTATTGCCCCTGCATAAGACGTTTTTTCAAGCAGCGCAAGAAATTCGTCCGTTGTATTTGCCGAAAGCAAATCGACAATTTCTTTTTTTAGCCTGTCGCCGCCGTCCGCAAGAACGGAGCCGATAAACTCGGTTCGTCCTTCCGCAGTTCCGTTTCGGAGACCTCTCAAAACAGTAAGAATGAAGTTGACTTCTCGCTGCATTTTGTATGTGTCAAGAGACTTCTTCTTATCGCCCGAAATAAAATTGGAAAGTCTTTTATAATCTTCGTCAAGTTGCATTCGAAGCAATTTTTCAAGTCTTTCGCGGTGCAGTTCCTTTTCGTCCTCGTTTTCGAGAAGCGAACCGTAAACGGTTTTGTATTTGATGTACGAATTGACCTCGGCAAGCGTTTTTGCGGCGGAAAGCGCTCTGTAATCTTCCTCTTTCAGCCTGTTGCCGAACATCGCGCGCGCTTTTGCCGTCACCGCGCCGTATTTGATAAGCGTTCCTATCGACATATCAGTTTCCGTCTTCCGCAAGCCCGACAACCCGGTCAAACATCTCGTTCAGCCATCTGTCCTTATTCTCACGATACGTTTTATCAAGAGTTTCGGTTTTTTTTTCGAACCTTCCGTCAATGTCGGAGGATTCGACCTTGAAAGCCTTTTTTGTGATATCGGTAGATGTCGCAATCTCCCCGTATGCTTTCGCAAGTTCCGTTTTTCTCATTTCGCGTATCTTGCTTTGCATTTCGTCAAGGTCATGCTCCTGTTGTTGCTTGGCTGAAACAACAATCTCTTTCGCAAGATTTTCGCATTCTACAATTTTATTCAGAATATCAGGCATTTTTTATCCCCTCTAATCCGTATAATTCACAAGTATTTTCAAAGGTTATTTTTTCCGCCTCAGACTCGGATATGCCCTTGATTTCCGCAATCTTCTCAGCGATCTTAGCCACAAACCGAGGTTCGTTTCGTCTTCCTCGGAACGGCACGGGCGCAAGATACGGGCAATCGGTCTCAATCAAAATTCTGTCAAGCGGGACGACCTGCGCCGCTTCAACCGCTTTGCGCGCATTTTTGAAAGTCAACACGCCCGAAAACGAAACGTAAAAACCGAGTTTGACAAGCTCTTTTGCCATTTCAGACGAACCGCTGAAACAATGAAAAACGCCTGTTACGCCGTATTTTTTAACAAGTTTTATGCAATCCTCATGTGCGTCGCGGTCATGAATAACTATTTTACTGTTCGTGTCTTTTGCAAGTTGCAGTTGCTTTTCAAAAAGAATCAACTGTTTTTCGCGGGACGGCGTTTCGTAATAATAATCCAGACCTATCTCTCCGAGCCCGACACATTTTTTGTCGTTCAACATCAAACGTATCTTGTCAATATCCGCCTCGCAAAAATCGTCCGCAGCATCGGGATGAAGCCCGCAAACGGCATATACATTTTTGTTTTCGTTTGCGATTTTTAATGCAAACTCGGAACTTTCGATATCGTAACCCGCACAGATAACAGCAGCGACGCCGTTTTTTTCAAGCGCATTCAGAACATTTCTGCGGTCAATATTGAATCTTGCATCATTCAGATGTGCATGAGAATCAAAAAGCATTTTTAACCTCTTATGGCATTTCAGATTGCGGCAAACCGCAATCTGAAACAATTTTTTTTATTCAACGGTCACAAAAATACCCTCGCCGCAATCAAGCGCCGTGAAGTATTTTCCGTCAACAGGCTTCAACTCAACGGGAAGTCCCTTGATATATGCGGTAACCTTATTCGCCCCGTCAAGTTCAAACTCAACGTCTGCAATTTTGCCGTCGCCGAGTTCCGCCATATTGACAAGCGTGAATGCGTGACCTTCGCCCTCTTTCTTGTCAAAGCAACCGATAAGCACAGTCTGATTGGATTTTATGTCAACAATGGTAGAGAAATCTTCATACTCATTATCAAAATCCGCATAGTCGGGCGAACGGCGGGTCTTGTATGTAAACGCGCCGATGTTTTTATACTGCATATAAACGTCCGAAACCGCCGCTATTTCCATATTTACGGTTCTGCCCGCAGACCAGTTCGGAAGTTTTTGTCTCTTCTTATCGGGTTCCTGCGTATATGCGCCGCCGGTTATGTCATAGCAGAAATGCAGTATCGTATTGCATCCGAACGAAAGAGCGACCCAACTCTGGAAACGGAAATCAGCCGCGTCGGGGCATCTGTTCGGTCCGAATTCCATCGATTGAATGTAAATTCTGAAATCCTTGTTGTACTTGCGGCAAAGCTGCGCCTGAATGTCAAGGCTTCTCAAATATTCGTCGTATGTAAACTTCTTACCGTTATCCTGCAAAAGCGGATAAACGTCCGTGCAGATGTAATCGGCAGAGGTAACCGTCTTTGCGAAATCTTCGAGATATTTCTCAAAATCAAGTTCGCCGAAAACGAATGCCGCCGCATACATCGGAAGCAGGTTTACATAAGTATCTTTGCCCGGATAAACTTTCAAATACGTTTCAAGAACGTGTTGTATTCTCGGATAGTCATTCGGGGACGGCTCATCGTCAAACCCGTTGCCTACCCACACGGGGCTCTCTTTATAATAAGAGGTGTATTTTTTCACGTCCTCTTCCGTCAGTTTTTCGCCCTTGTCATTCATCACATTGTCGTGAATAATAACTCTGATATTGTACTTTTCGCACATTGCCAATGCGTTTTTGAATATTTTTTCCCAAGTGGGATTGCCCCAAACAACGGTCAAAAACATCAAATTCTGTCCGTGAGCAATATAGTTTTTATAATCGACCTCGGGAATCTCGTTGATAAGCCCTTTTGCCAAATACTCCTCACGGATTCCGTACATCGAGCCGATATCTATCTGCTTTTTCATTTTTTCTTCCTCCTCGGAAAGCGTTTTGCGCGCTCTTCATTCGGAACTATTCATTCCGCACGCTGTTTAGCATATTATATCAGAGAAATCGTAAAAAAACAAGTCTTTTGCCCAAAAATAACAGATTTATTTCAAATCTGACATCAGCCGATAAAACAGACAGTTAATACACAAATAATTACTGTTCGCAAATGCTTTAATTTGCTCTTTCCGTCTTTTCTTCCTTGACAAACATCATCAAAAAACTTATAAGAAGTAAAACACAGCATATCCACACGGAACGTACGCCTATCTTTCTTGTCAAAAACGTTCCTATTCCTGCACCCACGGCAAAAATCAGGATAACTCCGAAGTAAGTGAACGCCTTTTCAAGAATTTTTTTGTCCTTTGAACGAAAATATACACACAGCGCTTCCGTTCCGCTCCTCAGATTGCCTATGCACATAGTGCTTGCGTAAGCGTGTCCGCGCACCTTATGAAATGTCTGAACCTGCAACGCGCAGACAAACGAAACAAGAGCATTTGCAACCGCGTCAAGCCTGTGGTCGAGAAACCCAACTATGAAAAGCAAGATTATCTCGCAAAGCAGAATTATCTGCCGCCAATGAATTTTTTCGCAGTTTTTAAGTCGTCCGTGAATAAGCTCCGCAACCGCCGTTCCGATAAGGAAAGAAACAACGGGAACAAGGTATTTCCAAACCTCGCCCCACTCTCCGAGAAACAGCGACGAACTCAACAACACCACATTGCCCGTCTGCGCGTTCGCAAAAACTTCATCTCGGCAACAGTATGTGTATGCGTCCTGAAAACCGCCGGAAAGAACTATAAAAACCGCCGCCCGAAACGAGTCGGACATCTGCCCTGTTACGGCTTTTAATCTCATGCGTTTCGCCTCGGAAAAGAAAATACAAACGCCGTATAGGAAAGCATAAAACCAAGAAATGACAAAATCAGCAGCGCAACATTTATTCCCGCCAAAAATTCGCCGACACAGGCGCAAACAAAACCGAGCGCCATGGCAGCGGATGCAAATCGCGTCCAACCGTTTCTTGCGATTGCGTCCGTTGCAAGTTTCAGAACAAGAACAGCCGTTGCAATGTCCACCATGACCGCCATTATAATATTGAATACCGTTGCCATTAAAAAGACCTTGCTTTCAAATATAAGTTTTCGAAAAAGTCGCTTGACTTTTTTCACCTGATATATTATAATACAAAAGTAGATATATGTAAAATCTTTAATTTGTATACCTGAAATTCATTTTTGATATATCCAAAAGAGGTATTTCGTATGTACATAAACTATGATTATTACCGCGTTTTTTACTTTGTTGCGAAGTACGGAAGCCTTTCGCAGGCTTCAAAACAACTGATGAACAATCAGCCGAATCTGACGCGAACCATCAAAAACCTCGAAAGCGCACTCGGATGTCCCCTTTTCTCCCGCACAAACAGAGGTATGAAGTTGACGCCCGAGGGCGAAAAACTTTTTGAACATATACGAATAGCGTTTGACCACATCGAAGCGGGCGAAGCCGAAGTTACGGAAAGCAAAAACCTGCAAAACGGAACTGTATTTGTCGCAGCAAGCGAAGTGGCGCTCCGTTGTCTGCTGCTTCCTGTTCTTAAAAAGTTCCTTCTTAAATATCCAGGCGTCAGAATCCGTATCAGCAATCACTCAACGCCGCAGGCAATAACCGCGCTCAAAGACGGCATTGCGGACATCGCAGTTGTTACAACCCCGACAATCGAAGCGCCGTCCCTGACAGAAATAGGAGTTCGCACAATTCGCGAAGTCGCTATTTGTTCCCCATACTTCAAATCACTTATAAACAAAAAAGTTTCGCTCTCTTCCCTGCCGAATTATCCTATAATCTCGCTCGGAAAAGACACTAAATCATTTGAATTTTACTCCGAGTTTTTTGCCGACAACGGCGTCCCCTATCTGCCTGACATAGAAGCCTACACCGCAGACCAAATATTGCCCATGGTCGAAGCAGACCTCGGCATCGGCTTTGTCCCCGAAGAATTTATTCACCCTACGGACAACGTCTGCGTAATCGACCTGAAAGAACAAATTCCGACCCGCTCGATTTGCCTGATCCAGCGAAAAGAACAGCCCCTCAGCGTCGCCGCCAAGGAACTGAAAAAAATGATTTTGGAAAACATATAACGCGAATCGCGCCCGAGTTACCTCGGGCGCGGTTAACTAAAAAAATAATAATTCTAACTTTTACTTCATATCTGTACAATTTCAATTAAAATACGCATCAAAATATAATTGTTTTATGACAGTATGAGCAAGAAATAGTAGTCAAATCATTTGTTATGGGAAGAATATTTTGACAATGAGGACATCTGATATAATAATTTCCTTTGTTCATATTGATACAGTCTTCATTCAATACTATCATTTTTTTTGAGAATGTCCTATTTGCAGAAGGCTTAAAAAAGAGACCTCTTGAAGGATTCTTTTTGCTTGCTTTTTCCTGAAATTCCCAACAATTTTTGACCTTCGATTTGTAGAAATATGCTAAAACGACTATGATTAAGGTAAGCATGATTAAAACCAGCAAAAACCATACAAATGAAGGACCTATGCCCGCAAAAAGACTTACCGAAAAAAGTAAAAAGGTAACTGTAAAATACGAAAGCCAAGCTATCAATTGTCTCGTCGCTGCACTCTGTAATTCTGCACGCATATCATTTTTTCTTGCTTCAAGATTTCGAGCCATTAATCGCATTTGTACAGATTTATCGCAAGTAACCCTATTTGATACACTGCTGTTTGTCGCGTTTTGATTTGTGGATGTGCTTTCATGTAATTTTTCTTGCACTCTATCTTGACTATACTCCATATCGCAATTTTGACACCTTGCAACACCTCCCAGCCCAACAACAATCCTTCCTCCGCAGAGGTCGCATTTCATTTCTGCCATTTTAAAAACCTCCTAAAATAAAAAGTGCGCAGCCGAGGCTACGCACTAAAAATGCATGCCCCGATTGCTGCGACACAATTACTCCACCATATACAAGTATGTTGAAAAGAGCATGTATTTTTTCTATAAGAAAAAAATACACACTTGTACATGGTTATAACTATATGTAATTGTGTCGCAAGCATATTATAGCAAGTATTTCTATTTTTGTCAATAAGTATGGTTAAAATTCTTGCATTGAACAGTGTCTTGGGCAGAATAAAGCCGTCGGCAGAACCGACGGCTAAAATAAACTATATTTAATTAGTAAACTCCCAACATAAAACGGTCACAAAGAGGTTGTACGATTGCAATGCGGGCATACGACCGCGTGGGACTCACTTGTGATAGGAAGTTTAGTATCGCAATGTAAGCAACGGATATAGTATTTTTCTTTTTCAAAATTTGAATAATCCTCAGCCAATAACATTTGTTTATTGTAGAATTCGAGATTTTTTGATGGTCTGAAATACTTTCCCGAATCACGACGTGCAGAGTAATTGGGGCGTTCCTCCATAGTCCTAACCATGTTACTATATTCTTTCAAAGCGCCTCCATAAGCCCAACCGATGCCCAAGATACCAAAAATCAAAAATAAAAAATGGAAGCCAAGCAACATAATCAGTACGACAATCAACCCGACAACGTACAAGGAGTTTACGACTGTTCCCATCAAAACAAAACGTTTTCTTCTGTTGCTTTCCAGAGCATTTTTCCGTTTTTCCAAATTGTTTATCATGATGCGCCGTTGTGTCTCTTTATCAACCGGCGAATGATTGATAAATTCGTCTTTCGATGTTTCTTTGAGTTTCTTGTCAACTTCTTCGGCGCTGTAATCGCAGTTACACTTTTTGCAGAACGCGGGGTTCCCCTGTTCCGCCGCAATTTCCGCTCCGCAAAAGTCGCATTTGATTTTTTTCATTTTATCCTCTTTTTCCAAAACATAAATACTATGTTACATAAGTATAATATAGCAAAAAATTCTGATTTTGTCAAGATATTCGATTATTCATTACAGAAGCCGCAGGCTGAAAATACAAAGGCTTCGCAAAATGCCCCGACAAAAGCAAAACGCTTTGTCGGGGCATTGTTTACTTGTAAAAATCCGTCAGCCTATGCGGCTTTTCGGATATACAACACTTTGTCAGAATCAGACACCGAGTTTGGATCTTCTGAGCATCTCGTTATCCGTGAAATTGTGGGTCGCGGTATAGCCGGGAAGCGGAAGAATACGCTCATGGATAGCGTCGATGATCCAATCAGCCTGCGGGAAGAAGTGCGTTTCAAGCTCGTGAGCGGGCGTGATCCAGTTTCTGGAGCCGACAACCGTAACGGGAGCGTCAAGGTAATCGAATGCGAGCGACTGAATGTTGCAAGCCATATCTTTGAGAACGGAGTTTCTTTCAACAGCGTCGGAAGCAAGCAGGATTCTGCCGGTCTTCTTAACGGACTCGATAACGAGGTCATAGTTGAACGGAACGATGGAACGTGCGTCGATAACTTCTGCGGAGATGTTGTATTTCTCCTGAAGGGTGTTAGCAGCTTCAAGCGCTTTGTAGAGCGTTGCGCCGACGGTAAGGATGGTGATATCCGTACCCTTTCTCTTGATATCGGGCTCGCCGAGAGGAATTTCGTAGTATTCGGTCGGAACTCCGCCTTCGTGGAATCTTTCGCCGAAGTCGTAAACTCTCTGGCTCTCGAAGAATACAACGGGGTCGGTTCCCGCAAGAGCGGAAGCCATAAGACCTCTTGCATCGTAAGGAGTTACGGGGAATACAGCCTTCAAGCCGGGAATGTGCGCGATAAGCGCCGTCCAGTCCTGAGAGTGCTGTGCGCCGTACTTGGAGCCGACGGAAACACGGAGAACAACAGGCATTCTGAGAAGACCTGCGGACATGGACTGCCATTTAGCCAACTGGTTGAATATTTCGTCGCCTGCGCAGCCTACGAAGTCGCAGTACATAAGTTCGATAACCGCACGGCCGCCTGCCATTGCATAACCAACGGCGGTACCAACGATAGCAGACTCGGAAATCGGGGAGTTGAACAGTCTGTTATACGGAAGAGCCTCGGTAAGGCCTCTGTATACGGCGTAAGCGCCGCCCCAGTCACGAACGTCTTCACCGTAAGTGATGAGCGTCGGGTCTTTGTAGAATCTGTCTATGATTGCTTCAAACAGAGCGTCACGAACCTGGAATACCTTGTTCTTGGAAACGGGTTTGCCGTCTTTGTCAAATGCAAAACGCTCTTTTCTTGCGATAGCCTGAACACGCGGGTTATCGGCAAGAGCCATGCGAACTTCGGGTTCTCTGTCATCGAACTTTTCAACGTGCTCGTTGGAAAGCATGATCTTTTCGATCTGATCGGGAACAGTGAAGATATCCATTCTCGGAGAGATCTTTTCATCAACCGCCATCTTTGTGATCTTGGTGATAAGGTCTTTAACTTCGCCGTCGATAGCGGAGAACGCGTCTTTCTTTGCGACTTTCGCTTTAACAAGTTTGTCGCTGTAGCATTTAAGAACATCCTGCTCTTCCCAAGCCTTGACTTCTTCCGGAGTTCTGTAAGAACCGGAGTCGGAGGGAGAGTGACCGGTGTATCTGTAAGTAACGGTGTCGAGAAGTACGGGACCCTTGTTCTCTTTGATAAGAGCGATCTTTCTTCTCATTGCGTCGATAACGGCAAGAGGATTGTAACCGTCGATACGCTCTGCGTGCATCTGGTCGGGGTTGATACCCGCGCCGGCTCTTACGAGCAGACCGCCCCAAGGCATCGTTTCGCCGCTGGTCTGACCGCCCATGCCGTAGAAGTTGTTGAAGAAGTTGAAGATAACGGGAAGTCCTCCCTGGTAGGCTTCATCCCAAAGTTTGGTGAACTGGTCCATGGAGGAGAACATCATTGCTTCCCAAACAGGACCGCGTCCCATGGAGCCGTCGCCGATGTTGGAGATGCAGATACCGTTCTTCTTATTGACTTTCTTGAAGAGCGCCGCGCCTGCCGCGATGGTTGCGGAGCCGCCTACGATGGCGTTGTTCGGGTAAATGCCGAACGGGAGGAAGAAAGTGTGCATCGAACCGCCGAGACCCTTGTGGAAACCGGTCTCTCTTGCAAAGATTTCAGCAAGAGCGCCGTAAACGAGGAAGTCGATGGCAAGTTCTTTTGTGGATTTCTGATCTTTTTCAACGATCTTCAAAATTCTGCCGCCCATGAAGTTCTTCATGTAGTCGTAAAGATCGCTGTCGGAAAGTTTGTTGATGGCGGACATACCTTTTGCAAGGATCTCGCCGTGGCTTCTGTGAGAACCGAAGATGTAGTCGTCAACGCCGAGCAGGTAAGCCTGACCTACCGCAGACGCTTCCTGACCCATGGAAAGGTGTGCCGGACCTGGGTTGGAATACTCGATACCGTTGTATTCTGACTTTGTCTTTATCGAGTAAAGCATGGTCTCGAACTCGCGGATAACCGCCATATCGTGATAGATACGCATGAAATCTTCGGTCGAGAAATTCTTCTTTTCTTCGGCTATCGTTTTGTTGTACTGGTTAAGGTCGATGTCCTTAAAAGAGAGTTTGCCGGGTTTTCTCGCTTCGTTGGGATCGACGAATTGACACTTAGGCATAATTTATAGTCCCCTTTCTTACATTACACTTTGAATTGGAAAAGACCTTCGCGAAGTATCTCGCAAACGGTGGGATGCGGGAATATCATCTGACGGAGTTCTTCAACTCTCATCTCGCTCTCAATCATAAACACCGCGCCGAAAATAATCTCGGACGCATAGTTGCCTATCATGTGAACGCCGATGATATTGTGATACTTCTTGTCCATGATCATCTTGCAGATGCCGTCGTTGATACCGCCTTCGGTCTCGGCAACATATCTGCCCGAATATTTCATCGTCAGGTTAACGACTTCATAGTCGATACCCTTCTGCTTGCAGCTGTCTTCGGTCTCGCCCACACAGCCGACTTCGGGAGTTGTGTAGATGACGGACGGAACAGCCTCGTATCTCATAACGTCCTTTTTGCAGAGCATGTTGTTTATCGCAACTTCGGACTCTCTGTAAGCAACGTGAGCAAGCATCATTTTACCGTTTACGTCGCCTGCGGCGTATACGTTCGGAACGTTGGTTCTGCAATATCTGTCAACCTTTATCGCGCCTCTTTCAACTTCGACGCCGATGGTTTCAAGTCCGATGTCCGCGCTGACTGCTCTTCTGCCGATGGAAAGAAGAACTTTGTCTGCGGGAACGGATTCGGTCTTGCCGTCTTTTTCATATTTAACGGCATCTGCTGTTACTTCCGTAACTCTGCAGCCGAGGCAGAACTCAATGCCTTTCTTCTTATAGTTTTTAAGAAGAACATTGGAAATATCTTTGTCGGTCGGTCCCGCTATCTTGTCAAGCATTTCAACAACGGTAACTTTGCTTCCCACACTGTTATAATAAGAAGCCATTTCAAGACCGATTACACCGCCGCCGATGATAACGAGTTTTTCGGGAACGGCGTCAAGGCTGAGGATCTCTCTGTTCGTCAGAACAAATCCGCTTGCAACACCCTCTTTGACACCCGGAATCGGGGGAACGACGGGTGCAGAACCTGTCGCGATAAGAAGTCTTTTCGTCGTCAGTTTTTCGCCGTTTACTTCAACCGCATATCCCTCGGGAGTTCTTCCCGCGATTTTGCCGACGCCTTCGATAACGGTGACTTTGTTGGCTTTCATGGCCGCACCGATACCCGCAACAAGCTGTTTGACCACCTTGTCTTTTCTTTCGACAACGAACTTATGGTCGTAGGAAACGTCGGCAGCTTTTACGCCGTACGCTTCGCCGTGTTTTGCATATTCAAGAGCCTTTGCGCAGTAAAGCAGAGATTTGGACGGAATGCAGCCTTCGTTAAGGCAAACACCGCCGAGCGCTCTTTTTTCGATAACGGCGGTAACAAGTCCTGCATGACCTGCGCGTTCCGCCGCAAGATAACCTGCGGGGCCGCCGCCGAGTACGATAAGATCATAAACCATTTGTCAATCCTCCTATTTCGCAAGAAGAAGAGAGAAGTTCTCAAGGTTCTTGCAAAGCGCTTGCAGGAATTTCGCGGCGGGCGCGCCGTCAAGTGCTCTGTGGTCGAACGTAAGAGAAAGTCCCATCGCCTTGTAAGGAACGAGTTGACCGTTTACGACTTTGACTTTTGTCGTGATGGTGTCAACACCGAGAATACCGGTCTGCGGCGGGTTGATAACGGGAGTGAAAGATTCGATTCCCATTGCGCCGAGATTGGTAACGGTGAACGAACCGCCGGTCAAAAGATCGGGGTTGATAGAACCGTTCTGTGCGTCGGTGATAACCGCTTTTGCCGCCTTGGAGAGGTCGTTCAGAGACAGAGTTTCCGCCTTGAATACGGTCGGAACCATAAGTCCTCTCGGAGTGTCAACGGCAATACCGAGGTTGACATGATTGAAGAATACCATTTTGTCGTCGTAGAAGTGCGCATTCAGTTCGCGGAAAGCGGGAAGCGTCTTTGCAACGGCAAAGAGGATAATATCGTTAAGCGTAATGTTCGCAAAGCCGAGCGCGTCTTTGTTTTCCTTGACTTTGGCTCTGAATGCGGAAATCTCGGTTGCGTCGAACGACGTGTTGAGAGTAAGCTGAGCCATCTCGGAAAGAGACTTGTGCATGGATTTTGCGATAACTTTTCTGATGTTCGGGAGTTTTTCTTCAACAAACTCGGGAACATCGGAGGCCGCGGTCTGTGCAGCCTGTGCGGGAGCAACGGGAGCGGTGAGATCGGAAACGCGAACTCTGCCGCCGATTCCTGTTCCGTCAACTTTTGCGTCAAGACCGAGATAACCGTTCATCGCGGCGGGCGTTGCGCCTATACCGCTTTCGGCAAGCGCTCTGACGTCTCTTTCGATAATTCTTCCGTCCGGACCTGTCGGAACGGCATATCTGTAATCGAGAGACTGTTTCTGTGCAAGAGCCTTTGCTCTCGGAGAAATCTTTACGAAGCCTTCGGCAGCCGTGTCTTTTGCAGCGGGTTCGGCAGCAGCAACGGGAGCAGCCTCTTCTTTTTTCTCTTCCGCAGCGGGTGCGGCGGCTTCTTCCGTTGCAGCGCCCTGGGGTCTGAACTGAGAAACATCTTCGCCCTCGTTACCGATAACGCAGACATTCAGAAGGCACTCAACATCGTCTCCCTCTTCGAAGAACGTTTCAAGCAGCGTGCCGGCGACCGTAGCCTCCTCGTCGAAAGCGGCTTTATCCGTCTCATAAGAGAAAAGGATATCGCCGACCGCTACGGCATCGCCCTTATGTTTATGCCATTTCGTAATGATACAGCTTTCAACAGACTGTCCCTGTCTCGGCATAATTACAGGTGTTGCCATAAAATCACTTCCTTAATGAATTATTTTTTTATGAAACAGGTACAGAGGACCGTTTCCGCTCCCCTGTACCGTTAAAATCATATTTCTTTTGCGTTTGCAAGCAGGTATTTCTCCGCTTCCGCGCACCACAAACCGTTATGTGCCTTCGTTATTTTCGCAAGCTCCGCAAAGAACGGATCGTGCTTTCCGACATCTTCAAAATCGGCAATAGCGGTCAACGGGATATTTTTATGTGTGTAAATAAGCTTCTTGCCGCCGGGGATCTTGTCAAGATTGATCGTCGTTTCGACAACAGCGTTAAGACCGCCGACGTGGGTTATCATAGCCGCGGGGTTGATGGTTCCGGTCTCCATAAGTTTAAGAGACTCTTTCATATCGTCCGTGTTGCCGCCACTGGTGCCGACAACGTGTGTGGAACTGTAATGCACATTGTAGAAGTTGAACATTGCAGAGAAGTCCGTTTTGGTCGGGCCGGCAAAGAAGTTCAGACATCCGTCTTTTGCAAGAATAGCGTCAGCCTGTTCAACAACAGCCTTAACGGGAGCGAAAGCAAATACATCATTGAAGCCTTTTCCGTCGGGAGTAAGGCTCTTCAAGTATGCAACGGGGTCAGCCTGCTCTGCGGTATTGACATACATAAGTTTTACGCCGTGTGCGGCAGCATCTTCAACGGTGAAGATTGAAGCGGCTCTTTCAAGTCTTGCGGTATCAATATCCGTAACAACAAGAAGAGACGGTCTTCTGTCGCTGTGCATAGCATAGTCGATCGCGCCCATGCCCATGGGACCAGCACTTGCAAGGAGAGCAAGAGAACCACCCTCAACGATACCCATGGAGTGAACGTAAGAGCCCTGCGTTGTGTGGTAGTTTGCGTGATAACCGCCGACGATGCAACTCATCGGCTCGGCAAGAGAACCGTAGAAGAATGCTTCACCCGCATAATCAAGCAGGCAGTTGCTTTCCATAACGCAAGCGGGAATTACGATATACTGGGAATCGCCGCCGATATATCTGAAAGAATAACCGGGAGCGGCATAGGGGTCACTCGGAAGGTTCATAGCCGGCTGAATGGAGAATTTCTCGCCCGCCTTGAACTTGTCCTGCCATTTTGCGCCGACTTTCATAATTTCGCCGCAGAATTCGTGACCGATGATAATGGGTTCCTCGGCGATATTGTTGGGAACACGTTTGTGATCCGCGCCCTGCATCGCCGCTTTATGAGAAGACATACAAATACTGTCGGATACGACTTTTGCAAGAATCTCGTCGTCTTTGATTTCGGGAAGTTCGAATTCGTCGAGTCTGAGGTCGTTCTTGCCGTAAAGTCTTACAGCCTTGTTCAACATTGGAAAATACCTCCGTATAATTATATATATAAATTATATCAAATTTATAGTTAAAAGTCAATGGTAAACATACAAAAATGTGGATTTTACGACTGACTTTTCGTAATTTTTTTCTTTTTCTTCCGCAGTTCGCGAAGTTTCAGAAAATATTCATGAAGCAGTTCGTAACACTTCTCCTCTTCATAGCCGAATTCGACGTTTACCTTATGGTTCAGCCCCATTTTGGACAGGTCGCAAACGCTTCCGAACGCGCCCGACTTTTGGTCGTGCAATCCGACGTAAACGTTTTTTATTCTCGAATTCATAATCGCGCCGCCGCACATGGTGCAAGGTTCGAGCGTAACATACATATCGCAGTCGATAAGACGCCACCCGCCGAGTTTTTTGCAAGCACGGTTTATTGCCGTAATTTCAGCGTGTTTCAGGGCATTTTTGTCGTTTTCGCGCCTATTGTAGCCCGAAGCGATGACTTTACCGTCATGAACAATGACGCACCCTACGGGAACATCGTCTATCGCACACGCCTTTTCGGCGCATTTGAGCGCACGGAGCATAAATTTGCGTTCGTACATCACATATGCTCCGGAGCGGTGACCTTGATTATTCCGAGGACGTTTTCAAGCGTCTGCTTTACTGCCTTTATAAGCGCGATTCTCGCATACATCTTGTCTGGATCGTCACACTTTACGCGGCAACCGTTATAGAAACTGTGGAAAGAAGATGAAAGGTCAACGGCATATTTCGTCATGAGCGATATATCGTAACTTTGCGCCGCTCTGACAACCTCGCCTGTGAAAAGCGCAAGCTGCTTAATAAGAGCTTTTTCCTGCGGTTCGCCGAGCGCCACCGTGCATTCGCGGTCACACGGAACGTTTTCATCTTTCAGACCCGCCAAAATGCTGCAAATACGCGCGTGCGCATACTGAACATAGTAAACGGGATTCTGATTTGTCTGCGAAACGGCAAGATCGAGGTCAAAGTCAAAGTGAGAGTTCGGCTCACGCATATTGAAAAAGAAGCGTGCCGCATCTATGGGAACTTCTTCAAGCAATGTCACAAGTGTTATCGCCTTGCCCGAACGCTTGCTCTGCTTTGTGACCTCTCCGTCCTTGATAAGGCGCACCATCTGGATAATAACGGCATCGAGTTTTGAAGCGTCAACTCCGAGTGCGGTAAGCGCGCCTTTAAGTCTCGGAACATAACCGTGGTGGTCTGCGCCGAGAACGTCTATTGCCTTGTCATATCCGCGTGTAACGAGTTTGTTGTAATGGTATGCAATGTCGGGAACAACGTAAGTGTAAAGTCCGTTTGAACGAACGAGAACGAAGTCTTTTTCACAACCGAATTCGGTCGCCTTGAACCAAACCGCGCCCTCCTGTTCGTAGGTATAACCCGATTCGGTGAGCATTTCAACTACTTTTTGAGCCTGTCCGTCTTTGTAAAGTTCGCTTTCTCTGAACCAACGGTCGTATACGATACGGTATTTTTTCAGATCGCGTTCAAGTGCTTCCACGTTTTTCGGAAGCGCAAATGCAACAAGTGCCTTTTTACGTTCGGAATCTTCCGCCTCGACATATTTATCGCCGTAAATTTCAGCAAATGCCTTTGCGTGTTCAACGATATCTTCGCCGTGATAAGAATCCTCGGGCATTTCGATGCCGTCTTTGAAAAGTTGCAGATAGCGGAGCGAAAGGCTCAAACCGAATTTTTCAATCTGATTACCCGCATCGTTGACATAAAACTCTCTGTCTGCTTTATAACCCGCAAAATTAAGAATGGAAGCAAGGCAGTCGCCGTTTGCGCCGCCGCGCGCATTTCCTATGTGCATGGGACCCGTCGGATTTGCGGAAACGAACTCAACAAGTACGCGCTTGCCCTCTCCGAAATCGCTCTTTCCGTAATTCTCACCCTCGGAAAGAATGCCGTCAACAACCGACTTCGAAAATTCGGGACTGAGTTTGAAGTTTATGAAAGCACCCGCAACGGAGACTTCGGAAAACCACGAATCGGTCGGAAGCCTGTCCACGATTTCTTTTGCTATCTGCTGCGGTGCTTTTCTGAAAACTCTCGCGCCGAGCATAGCGGCATTGGTCGCAAAATCGCCGAAAGACGCATCTTTCGGAATCTCAACGGTAAATTCATATTTTTCAGACTGCGGCAAAGCGCCGTCAGACTGTGCTTTTTCAATCGCGGCATTTACATTTGCCGTTATTTTTTCTTTTACCTGCTTAAAAAAATCCATTTCCAACCTCTCACACGTTCGGTTTTACGTTTATTTGCATGATGTTTTTGCTCGCGGACGAGCAGTTGCGATCCATATAATATGAAACTTCGACGCTTCCCCCGTCGTCGGTCAGTGTTGACTGTACGCTGTATGTGTCAATACCTATCTCAAAATTTTCAAACGCCGCTTTTCCCGGGAAATAACAATAGTGTTTCTTTCCCTTTTCAAGAACGAAATCAGCAAGTTTTGACGTTCCGTCGGCACAAATACTCAAACCTAAATCACTCACGGACAAGCGCAGTCGCTTTGCCGAAAAAGTTTTCTCGTCGGGGCTGTCGAAAACAAAATCATAGCCGCCGTTCCGTTTGCGCATGGAAGCAACCGTATAAAGATTTGAAGTTTCTATTCCGTCTTTCAACGAACGGATATTAAGTTTTACTTTTTTCATTTCTTTGCGGAAAACTCAACAGCAAGGTCGAGCAATTTGTTTATTAAATCGGAATACGCGATGCCGCTTGCGTCAAAGAGTTTGGGATACATGCTTATCGACGTAAATCCGGGGATCGTATTTATTTCGTTCAAATATATATCGCCGCTTTCGGAAACAAGGAAATCGACTCTTGAAAGCCCCTTGCAGTCGCAAGCTTTATACGCCTTTACGGCTTCGCTTCTGATAAAATCTTCATTTCCCGTTCCCGACGGAATCAACAGTTTCGATTCGCTGTTGGAATATTTTGCTTCGTAGTCGTAAAACTCGTTTGCGGGAATTATAAGACCTGAACAAGACGCAACGGGGCAGTCGTTCCCGAGAACCGCGACCTCAATTTCTTTCGGATTTTCCACGCCCTGTTCGACAACAACTCTGCGGTCAACCGCAAAAGCATCGTCAAACGCTTTTGAAAGAGTTTCTCTCGATTTACATTTTGTTATACCGACGGACGAACCTGCATTGGACGGTTTTACGAATACTGGATATTTAAGTTTTTCTTCAACCGTATTCTTTATTTTTTCGGGATCTTCGGCATACTCAAACGCTTCAACAGTGACCCAAGGTACCTGTTTTATTCCTGCGTGTTCGAAAACGATTTTAGTATATGCCTTATCCATACATACAGACGAGCCGAGAACGCGGCATCCCACATACGGTATATCCATCAGTTCAAAAAGCCCCTGTATTGTTCCGTCCTCACCGTTTTTGCCGTGAAGAACGGGAAAAACAACATCAGGGGTTATGCTGCCGCCATCCCAGACAAAAGAACGGGAATTGAAATCGGCGAACACTTTCCTGTTGGATTTGTCGTTTTCCCAACTGCCGTTAGAAACAGCCGCATTGTCAGCCTCGGTATGATACCACTTACCGTCTTTTGTTATACCGAATTTTGTCACATCGTGACCTTTTATATTATTAAGCACAGATGCAGCCGAGACACACGAAACTTCGTGCTCGGTCGATCTTCCGCCGAAAATAATCAATACTTTCATAAATCAATCTCCAAGAGGTTTTTGAGCGCTGACGACACGCTCGATATTATTCAAATCATTAAAAATTTTAACATTTTCAAACCCTGCGGAATCACATATTTCCGCCACGGTCCGCGCCTGCCCTTTTCCGACCTCAAAAATCAGTCTGCCGCCGCTTTTCAGATTGTCAAAATACTTTTTCGGAACAACTCTGTAAAACGGATAACCGTCGCCCGCTTCAAGTGCAAGTTTCGGTTCATGCAAAACTTCCCTGTCAAGCGTTTTCATTTCGCTTTCAGATATATACGGAGGATTGCAGGTTATAACATCAAATACACCTGAAAGAGTATCGGAAAGAGCATCGTGATGAATGAATTTTACGTTTTTAACGTCCAATATTTCGGCATTTTTTCTTGCCACATCAAGTGCGTCGTCCGAAATATCCGCAAAAGTTGCGGAACAACCTTTTTCCATGCAGAGAGTCAGCCCTATACAGCCGCTTCCGCTGCACAAATCAAGAATTTCGGATTTTTTGTCAATATAAGGCAAAGCCAATTCAATAAGAGTTTCGGTATCAAAACGAGGTATCAGAACACGCTCGTCAACATAAAACTCCCGTCCGAAAAAGAACGCGCGATTTGTCAGATACTGCACGGGAACGCCCGAGCAACGCAATTCGACTGCTTGCGCGATTTTATCACAGACATCGAATGTCAAAACGTTGTTCCAAACATCGGGGGTAAGTTTTGATTCCAATTTCAGTTTTCGAATTTCTTCGAAAGGTTTTTGTGCAAAAAATGATATGAGTTCAAGCAGTTCCCCCTCCGCATTTTCGGAAACGGAACGCTTCATTTTTGAAAGAAGTTCGGAATACATCTCCGTTATGAAACCCTATAAGCGGCAGATGCGTCAAAATTGCCGTCATCATCCGTCAACGACGCTTTCAGGGCTGCTATTGCGACTTCTATCTGATCGTCATCGGGTTCTTTTGTCGTTATTTTCTGGAATGCAAGCCCCGGAGCGCTGACAATTTTCGTAAAGAGATTGTCATGTCTGCCCGTATACTGCTGCAACTCATAACTGAACCCCGCAATAATCGGGATAAACAGAATGCTGATAGCGGTATAAAGCATACGGCTTGCGATATTGCCCGTTATCATGTTAGAAAAAACGGGAATAAGCGAAATCAGAATAGAAAAAATCATACTTGTAAAGAAAACTATCAGCAGAAAACTTGTTCCGCAGCGCGGATGAAGTCTTCCGAATCCCCTGACGTTTTCAACCGTGAGTTCTTTTCTGTTTTCAAGACAGAAAATCGTTTTATGCTCCGCACCGTGATACTGAAAAAGACGGCGAATGTCTTTCATCAGCGACACAAGCAATATGTAAACAAGCATGATGATTATACGCAAAACGCCCTTGAAAACGGAGTAAAGCCAAATCGGATAGACCCATTCGGCGTTGCCGCTCAAAGAGCGAACTATCCATTGAACGCCCTCGGCTATCCAAGCGGGCAGAAATATGAAAATAGCAACGGCAAGCGCAACCCCGATAAGTGCGGAAAAGAAGAGCATTGCGGTCGTTCCCGCACTTTTCTCCTGCTCTTTTTTATCCGTTGCTGTATTTGCATCAACATCGCTTTCAGCTTCCGAAGCAACGTCTGTTTCCGTTTTCTTTTCATCCTCTTCGGACGCAAAGAACTCTGCGGAACGCATCAAAGATTTATAACCGACGATAAGGCTGTCAACAAAGCCGACAATACCTCTGATAACGGGAAGTTTGAAAAACTTACACTTCCCTTTTATCGTCTTGTATACCATCGGTTCCACAACGATGTTTCCGTTTTGGTCGCGAACGGCAAGCACGTCTTTTTTCGGAGAGCGCATCATAATGCCCTCTATAACTGCCTGACCGCCGACCTTTGCATACAGTTTTTTAGACATTTTTCTCCTTTATTCGGCAGAGATAATATAATAGTAGACCGGCTGTCCGCCGTTGATAACAACGACTTCCGCATCGGCAGAAAGTTTGCCGCGAATAATATCTGCGGTATTGTTTGCCTGTTCTTCGGTTATGCCGTCGCCGTAGAATATCGTGACATAATCCGAGTTTTTGATATCTTCGCTGAGCATTTCTATGCACTTTTCGTCGGAATCTTCGATATAGGTTACTTTGCCGTTGACAAGACCGAGTTTTTGTCCTTCTTTTATCTCATGACCGTCAAATACGGAATCACGAGCCGCAAAGGTAACGCTTTCCGAAATAACGTTTCTCTTTGCGTCTACCATCGCCGCTTCGTTTTCTTCAACATCAAGGTCGGGGTCGAAAGCAAGCATTGCGCTGATACCCTGCGGAATTGAAACGGTATGAAGAACGACAACCTTTTTATCGGTAACTATCTCTTCCGCCTGTTTTGCGGACATATAAATGTTTTTGTTGTTGGGAAGAACGAACACAACTTCGCTCGGAGTTGCACAAACGGCTTCAACAATATCTTCCGTGCTCGGGTTCATCGTCTGCCCGCCGCTTACGATAACATCTGTTCCGAGGTCTTCAAAAACGGCTCTGATACCGTCGCCCGCGGCAACGCTGACAAACCCGTATTTTTTCTCGGGTGCGGCGGAAACAGCCTCTTTCTTTTCGTCTTTCTGCTCGGGTTCGCCCGTCGAAAGTTGCGTATGCTGTTCTTTCATATTTTCAACTTTGACCTTTGCAAGAACACCGTATTTAAGGCATTCGGAAAGGACTTTGCCCGGGTCGTTGGTATGAATATGGAATTTGATGAAATCGTCATCGTCAATGAAAACGCCGCTGTCGCCGCAATTCATAATAAATTCGCGGAATGCGTCTATCTCTTTTTCTGTTTTATGAATGCCGGGAACTTTATTGACGATACACTCGGTGCAATATGCAAACTTGATGTCCTCTGTATTAAAGGACGCAAAGTCCGCCTGTCCCGCTTCGGAAGAAGAACCCGCATGTGCGGCAATCTCGCCTTTTCCGTCAAGAACGGAAAGCATACCTTCAAGCAGAACACAGAAGCCCATACCGCCCGCGTCAACAACTTTTGCCTGTTTCAGTGTGGGAAGCATATCGGGAGTCTTTGCCAATGTGTCTTTTGCGTTTGCAAGCAACTCGGCAAAGAACTCGGCATCTGTAATACCCGAATCGGCGATTTCCGCCGCTCTGTCGGCACAAAGGCGCATAACGGTAAGAACCGTGCCCTCTGTCGGTTTGCGGACTGCCTTATACGCAGACTCAACACCGCCCTTGAAAGCTCTTGCAAAATCTGCGGGAGACGCTTCGGAAAGTCCTTTCAGTTCTTTTGTAACCCCTCTGAAAAACAGAGAAAGGATAACGCCGGAGTTACCTCTGCCGCCGCGAAGAAGTGCGGAAGCGACCTTATCCGCACATTCGGTCAAACCGCCGTTGAAATTATCAACGGCATTCTTGCCCGCCTGCATGGTAAGGCTCATGTTCGTGCCTGTATCTCCGTCGGGAACGGGAAATACATTGAGTTTATTTATTTCATCCTGAAGATTTGCGATGTTATTTGCCGCAGAAACTATCATACTGCGGTAAACGTTTCCGTTTATCATATCTCTTACCTCAAATGATTATTTGTTAATGACGGCGTCAACAAAGACTTTAATGTCGCCGACGGAAACGTCAAGCGCCTGCTCGACGGTGTAAACGACCTTGTGAATAATACTCTCGCTGATAGCGGGGATATTTATGCCGTAAGTCACAACAATGTGCATTTCAATGTTTACCTTGTTGTCGGGGCATGTGATTTTTACTCCGCGATCCTTGTTGTCACGCTTAAAGAAACCGAGAAATTCTTCACCGATATTCTTTGCCGCCATACCCGCAACACCGAAACATTCGTTTGCGGCATTCGCAACGATTTGAGCGATAACGGAATCGTCAACAACGATCTTGCCTCTTTCGTTTTCAAACAAAAGCATACGTTCTACCTCCGTAACACTTTAATATAGCAATATTTGTATACATAAATTATCATTTTACATTCTACACCATTTTTGTAAAATATGCAAGACTTTTACTGTATTTTTTATATTTATATTACATTTAAAACTCAAATATACGGGCTTAATAATAATCTTTTACTTGTCGGACAGAAAAAAGTCCGCAAAATTTGCGGACTTTTAAGTCGAATATACACAATTCCAAATCAATTAAACAGCAATGCGGCAAGAATTATCAGCATTATGTAGTTGTCTTCCCCGCCCTCGTTCAGCAGTAAAATCATCAAGCCGAGAATCAACAAGTCGTCGCCTTGAAGATTTTGAAAAAGAGAAGAAATTCCTTTCTTTTCGGGAACTTCGCATTTCGGTGGCGGTGAAAATGCGTTTCCTCCATATTTTTTCGGTATTTCGGGTCCGCGAACAGAATAAACGCGAGGTCTCATGCTCTCCATAAACAGTCACCTCCGCAGATCACTTCAATGATGAAATCATGCCTATGACCCGTATCGCTTTGATGGCGGATTCTATCTTTGCGGCACGCTCAACGCGCATATACGGAGCCAAAGCGTTCAACAATGCAACATTTTTATCCTGCGGACCGCCGCCGCGGGGCATCAGAGCATTGACAGGATTAAAAGAATTATCGGGAGAAGTATTCCGAGCGGGCTGTTCCGAAAGGTCGGCGAACAAGGGCGACGGTTGAGCGACCGGCTTCGGAGCGGTCGTTCCCGCAGAAGATGCGATTTGTTTTATTGCGTCCAACGCTCCCGGATTGGAAAGCAGCGATGTGACGGTTGACATAAAATCATTATTCACTGAATTTTCCCCTCCGCAAGTTTTTTCAAAAACTCCGCCGCTTGCGGTGAAGAGACAAGCGCCTGCAAAGCGTCGGGATTTTGAAGCACATATTCAAGCATACTCTTTTGTTTTTGATTCATTCTTGACGTCACTTGCTCCAAACTTTTTTCATCCGCAAGAAAGCCTTTCAGTTTTTCCGTATTTTCGGCACCGATAGACTGTCGCAGTTTTTGTTCGACCTGTCCGAATGCGTTATCGTATTTATCCATAAAACCTCCGAAAAAATTATTCTATTACAGAATATGCGAAGAGGCGAAAAACTTGACAATAAAGAAAAGTTGATGTATAATTACAACCTGAAAATCATGTCGAAAGAAGAGAATGCCCTTTGAAATACCTTATTTTTTCCGATTCGCACCGCAACACCGCGCCTATGGACGAAGTTATACAAAAAGAAGAATGCGACGCCGTTCTGCATCTCGGAGACGTTGCGGACGATGTTGAACATTTAAGACGAAAATTCTTTTATAAAACAATATGCGCCGTCAGCGGAAACAACGACGTTTTTTTCAGAGAAGGCCCGACCGAAGTCTTTCTCGAAGACTGCAGTCATAGAATAATGCTTTGCCACGGGCACCGTCAGTCGGTCAAAACGGGAACGGACAGGCTCGTGCACACAGCAAAAGCGAACGGCTGCGACATTGCACTTTTCGGGCACACACATTCAACCTGCAACAAAACGGTTGACGGCGTACTGCTCGTCAATCCCGGTTCAATCGGGAGAAACGGAACATACGCCGTCTTGAAAATATCAGAAAAAGATGTTTCGGTTGAAATAAAAACAGTAGGCTGAATGCTCAAAGCCACAGCAATTCAACCAAAAATCGACTTAAAAACATCCACTATCCAAAAACCGAATCTGAAAGAGCCGCTTGACGGCTCTTTTGCCGTTTTAAGCCTGTCGGGAACATTTTCGAGGTTGGTTTTCACTCCGTCAGTAGAACCGCTCAGACAAACACAGGGATAAAGCACGCACCACCAATTGTGTCCCTGCCCCGAACCGAGTTCAACAATCAGGGAGTCGTATTCACCGGCAGGCAGAAAAAATCCGTCGTATTCCCTGCGCTCAAAATATTCTCTTCTCACACTTGCACGAACACCGTACCCATACCCCTCCGCAAGAATTCTCTTTTTTGCTATCTGTTCGATTTTTTCGGTGTTTGCGGATACAAGGCGCATCGCTTCCGTTTTATCGGAGCACGATGACAGCAAATTCGTCGTATATTCAAGTATGTCGTCTCTGACTTTCAGTTTCAGTGCCTGATCCTCTTCGCTGTCCGAATTTGCCCTGATATGCAATCTGAAAAAGTTATGAGAGAGTTCTTCAATTTCTCTTGCCGAAACGGTTTCCGAATATACGGCAAACGGAATAAACGATAACGAGATTATAAGTAAAAATACAAATATGCGCTTAAAGACTTTCATCAAATCACCTCACGGCGATTATTGACACATCTAACCCGCGATATACAAAAAAAGCAGGCTGTTTTCACAGCCCGTTTCTTAAATTTTTCCGTCAAGTTTTTTCAATATGTATTTTTTGCACTTCAACCACGGAGCATAGAGTTTCTTTGCTCCGTGAATATCGCTTCCTATACGAACAGCACAGCCGTTATCTATCCATTCAAGGCTTTTTGCTCTCTTTCGGAACGAAAGGAATGAATCGACATTCAGTTGAAGAGGAATGCCTGCACGGATAAATTCTCTGACATCATTCACGGGATAACGGTCCGCATGAGCCATTACAAGGCGGATATCGCGTCTTGTATTAAGTTCAAGCACCGTATTTCGCAATGACGAAGACCAACGGTACATCGGCATTTCAAACAAAAGTTCATTGGTTCCCGAAAGACAAAGTTTTTCGATATTTTCAAAGTGTTCAAAGCCCTCACATAAAAGAACTTCCGCGCCGAGACGAATCTCGGGAAAGTTCCCGCGAACGGCTTTCAACTTTTCAAAGCATTCTGTCCTGCGAGCCAAAAACCTATCAAGATTTTCTTTGTCGGGATAGAAATGCGACGTAGCGCAAACAGTCTCGATACCTGCCGCCTTTGCCGCTTCGAGTTGTCGTTTCGACGTCTCTGTCCCGTCGCTCCCGTGATCGCACCCGGGAAGAATATGAGCGTGATAATCAACGAGAAAGAGTCCGTCAAGTCTTGACTGAGACATCTTATCACTCACTGTCTTTATTTACTGTTTTTTCCGTATGAATACTTGTAACTGTATTTGTATCCGTATTTCGAATACTTGTAACGATAAGAAGATTTAAGCGATTTCAGGTTGACGCAGTTCAATACCGTACCGCACATATTTCCTCCCGCCTGATCTATCGCATTTATCGCATATTTTAATTCATCGGAAGATGTCTTTCCCGATTTTGTTACGACAACCATACCGTCAACAAGTGTCGAAACTATCTGTGCGTCGGCAACGGTGTTAATGGGTGGTGTATCGATAATAATATATTCATATTGCTCGGAAAGATATTCGATAAAATGTTTCATATTCTCGGACGAAAGAAGTTCCGAAGGGTTCGGAGGCAACGTTCCCGTGTAGATAACGGAAAGAGGAAGGCTCTTTTCCGTGAAGACTTCGCAGTCGCCGATATTCGCAAGGAAGTCGCAGATACCATGCTTTGATTCAATGCCCCACATTTTACGTTGCATGGGTTTGCGCATATCGCAGTCGATAAGAAGAGTTTTCTTGCCGAGCATCGCAAAACTTATCGCAATATTTGCGGAAGTAACACTTTTTCCGTCACCGGGATTAGCGCTCGTAACCGCAAACGTTTTGCATTGTCTTTTTCCGTCTTTTGTCATGCAGAACAGAAGACCAGTTCTGAGTTTTACATACGCTTCTTTTATCGCAAATGGAGAATCGTTTGTCAGAAGTGCGTGTCCCGCAGCCTGAGAAATCGTCCCCCTATCAGTTCTGCGCGTTTGCATTTCTTGTCTGCTCATTAACGATTACACCTCCTCCGTTCATCTTCCATTTTCTTCCCGTCGGATCCCCGCTTCCGATATCGGGAATAAGACCCAAAACCGGTGCCGAAGAAATCTTTTCTATATCCTCTCCGAGATAGATTGTCGTATCAGTTAACATTTTGATAACGAAGAACAGTATCGCTCCTGCCGCACCGACAACTGCGCCAACCAAAGCAAACATTGATTTTCTCGGCGAAGACGGAGTTTTTGCAACTTCCGCATGGTCAACAAGTTCAACGCTACCGGCTTTTGTTATTCTGATAATTTCCTGCGGCGCCGCATTTCCGAATGCTGTGGCTATCAGGCACGCATAATCGGCATTTGTCGAAGTTACGGTAACTTTTACAAGTTGCGTTTCGTTAACGGCTTCAACACTTATCATTCCTCTCAATTCGTCTCTTGTCAGTTTTTGCGAATTTGCCGTGGCGTTTATGTCATTGACCACCGCATCAAGCACGGTATTGCTTTTCAATATTACGGTATAGGTCTGAGCAAGACTTTTTGATGCCTGCAAATCGCCTGTGTTGATAGATTGCGACGGCTGTTGATTGTTGTTTGTATTCACAACATACAGCGAAACAGCCGATTGATATTTCGGTGCTATACCGAAATTCGCAACGCAGTAAAGTGCAACAGCAAGCACAAGAGCGCAGGAGAGAATCCAATACCATTTTGACAGTATCACCCTAAAAACGCTTGCAATGTCGATTTCTTTCTCTTCTTCGTTTCCGAGAGGAGTTTTCCTTTCATTCAAACTATCCACCATTCTTTCCCGATATCAATTTTGATATTCTTTATTGCCTATAATAACATATCGTTCCCTGTTTTTCAACAAACACAGACCTGATGTTGCAAAAAAATCACACATTTGTCAGTCTGCGTTACGAATATTGGCAACAACGCAGTTCCAACCACGTTTTTCGTATATCGCGGCAACGCAAAGTCCGTTTTCATTCATCGCACGAACAACATCGTCAAGACGTTCGGAAATTATACCCGAAGCGACAAAACAGCCGTAAGGAAGAACAAGGTCTTTTACAAAGCCGCATATCCCGACAATTATATCAGCAACGATATTCGCAACGACGACATTGTATTTTTTTCCGTTTTTCCTTATCTCGCTGTCGGCAGACAGTACATTATCTTTTTCGGCTTTTAATCTGTCCCGAACACCGTTAAGTTCGGCATTTTCATATGCAACATTGACAGCGTTCAGGTCAATATCCGTGGCATCGGCGTGCTTAGCACCGCAAAGAAGAGCCGTAACGGAAAGAATGCCGCTTCCGCAACCGATATCGAGTATCTCGTCTCCCTCTGCCACAATACCCTGCAATGCCTCTATGCACATCGAGGTGGTCTCGTGCGTTCCCGTTCCGAAAGCCATCCCCGGGTTCATCTTCATTATAACTTCGCCGTCGGCAAGCTTGTATTCTTCCCATTCCGGAACAACAACTATTTTTCTGCCTATCTTTGTCGGCTTATAATACTGCTTCCACGAATTGGCATAATCTTCTTCGTCGATATGCTTTATCTCGGTTTCAAAATTTATGTTTTCAGATGTAAACCGTTCGGAAACAAAAGCGACACAATCTTCTACCGAAGTGTTTTCATCCGCGTAAATGTGCAATAACGCCTTTGATTTGTCCTTATTCAATAGTTCTTCGTCAACTATTCCGACCTGTTTAACGGTCGGGTCGTCTTCCAAATCGGTATAGTCTTCGATATATACGCCGCCGCAGTCAAGCATGGAAACGATAGCCGACGCTTTATCCACAACGGAAGAATCAACCGTAAAAACAATTTCGCTGTAAGTCATTTTTTCGATCCTTTTCATTTTTTCTAATTATAACACGCAAAAACAAAAAAAGCAATAGCAACAGGTTGAACTATCGGAAAAATCTGCGAAGCCTTATCATTTTCGCGGTTGACGGCGGACACTTAACACAATTTGCAAAAATACACTTTTTTTTCACAAAAGCCTCTTGCATTTAGCTGAGAAATGGTGTATAATAGTTAGGCATTGAGCAAACAGCCACGGAGAGATGGCCGAGTTGGTCGAAGGCGCATGATTGGAAATCATGTATAGGAGTAATCCTATCAGGGGTTCGAATCCCCTTCTCTCCGCCACAATGCTACCGTAATTTTGATAGATTACGAAAGCAACCTTTCTGTGCAGTGGAATGTCTGCGGTTTAGTGCTTAACAATTCAATTTTCAGCAGTCAAGTGAATATAAAGGCACAGCCCTTGATGATTTAACGCAAGCCATGATGCGTTATGGAAAATCAGCTGTCGCTTATAGAACTTAAAAGAAGGGAGAAAAAAATGAAAGAAAAATATTCTGCTCCGTCTTTTGAAGTAACGGAGTTGACCGATATTATTACGACCAGCAGTGAGCAAACTACTTCCATAGACAAAAGAGGACCAATCGAGCTTCCTGATCTTTAATATGTAAGATACAAAGTTGTTGTATGTGGGTTAAATCCTTTTCATACAACAACTTTTATTTTATTATAAAATTTTTCAATTTACATTCAAGAATCATAACCGGCAGCCAACGAGCGGTTTGCAAATTCCTATAAAAAACCTAACAAGTATCGCATTACAATTTCAAGCAGCCCATTATGCGGAGTTGTCTTTTGCTTAAAAATAAATATCCACCCGCATAGCGGGTGGATATTTATTTTTCTTGCAAAAAGGGCTTAATCCGAGCGGCTTTTTCAACCGCTCGGAAAAATCCCTATTATATAAGAGCAGCGTCAACCTCTTCAGCACAACTTCTGCCCTCGGAAATTGCCCAAACAACAAGTGACTGTCCTCTGTGCGCGTCTCCCGCGACATAAACTTTCGGAACATTTGTTCCGTGTTTGCCGACAGATGAAACAACATTTCCCCTGCCGTTGCGTTCAACGCCGAAAGCGTCCGCAATATAACTTTCACAGCCGACAAAGCCTGCGGCAATAAGAAGCAAATCACACGGAATCTCGTTTTCCGTGCCCGCGACTTCAACCATGATGTTGCGTCCCGCATTCTCATCGAATTGAGACTTCAAACCAACGGTTTTGAGTGCGCATATCTCACCTTTGTCGTTTTTCACTATCTGTTTTACCGTGGTCTGATAAATTCTCGGATCGTGTCCGAAAACCGCGATCGCCTCTTCCTGACCGTAGTCTGTCTTGCAAACTCTCGGCCATTGCGGCCACGGGTTGGACTCGGTTCTCGCATCGGGCAGTTTCGGCATCATTTCAAGTTGAACGACCGACTTACAGCCTTGTCTGATTGCTGTTCCGACACAGTCGTTACCTGTATCTCCTCCGCCGACAATAACAACGTTTTTATCTTTTGCGCTGACCGCAAAATCTTTCACATCGCCAATAACCGTGGCGGTTGCCGCCGCAAGATAATCAACCGCAAACAAAACGCCCTTGGCATCTCTGCCGTCAACTTTGAGGTCACGCGGCGTTTTTGAGCCGCAGCAGAGAACCGCCGCGTCAAACTCCGAAAGAAGTTCTTCCGCTTTAATATCTTTTCCGACATCAACGCCGCAAACAAATACTATACCCTCATTTTCCATGAGTTCAATTCTGCGGCGAACGACCGATTTGTCGAGTTTCATATTCGGTATGCCGTACATCAACAGACCTCCCGGACGGCTGTCTCTCTCATATACGGTGACTGAATGACCGCGTTTGTTCAGTTGGTCGGCAACGGCAAGTCCCGACGGTCCCGAGCCGATAACGGCTACCCGTTTTCCGCTTCTTTGCGCGGGTACACGCGGCTTCATAAGTCCCGTTTCGTAAGCGTTCTCGATTATCGAAAGTTCGTTGTCGTGAACGGTTACGGAATCCCCGTTCATACCGCAAGTACAAGCCGCCTCGCAAAGTGCGGGGCAAACTCTGCCCGTAAATTCGGGGAAATTATTCGTCTTCAAAAGCCTTGAAAGAGCCTCGTCCCAATGGTCTTTGTATATTTCGTCATTCCATTCGGGAATTAGGTTATGCAGCGGACATCCGCTGAACATTCCTCCAAAATTTTCACCCGACTGGCAGAACGGAACGCCGCAGTTCATACAGCGCGCCGCCTGCTTTTGTCTTTCACTCTTTACAAGAGGCGGATGAAATTCCGAGAAATTTTTTATTCTTTCGGCAGGTTCGACCGAGCCGTTACGAACTCTGTCAAACTCCAAAAAGCCTGTCGGTTTTCCCATTTTTCCACCTCCGTTAAGATCTTTGCAAGGCATAAAACGCCTGCATTACCGCTTCATCGTGCGAAACGCCTTTTTCTTCAAGTTCTTCAACGGCATTCAGCATACGCTCGTAATCTTTCGGAATGATCTTCTTGAATTTAGGAAGATATTCCTCAAAATCAGAAAGTATTTGTCTGCCGAACGGAGAACCGGTTCTTTCAACGTGCGCAGAGATAAGCGCTTTCAGTTCCGCAACGTCACGTTTGGATGTCACTTCGCTCATGTGAACCATTTCTTTGTTTATCTTCATATAAAGGTCGTGCGCATCGTCAAATACATAAGCGATACCGCCACTCATACCTGCGGCAAAATTTTTGCCCGTCTTGCCGAGAATCACCGCTCTGCCGCCGGTCATATATTCACAGCCATGGTCTCCGCACCCCTCGCAAACGGCAACCGCGCCCGAATTGCGGACACAGAAACGTTCGCCCGCAATACCGTTGATGTATGCTTCACCCGAAGTTGCTCCGTAAAGAGCAACGTTTCCGATAATAATATTGTCTTTTGCATCAAACGCGGATTTTTCCTCGGGCTTGACAACAAGTTTGCCGCCCGAAAGTCCTTTGCCGAAATAATCGTTTGCATCACCTGTCAGATTGACCGTCAAACCTTTCGGAATAAACGCACCGAAAGACTGTCCCCCGCCGCCGTGGCAATTTACAGTGTATGTATCGTCGTCAAGCGCCGAGCCGAGTTTTTTTGTTATAACAGAGCCGAGTATAGTTCCGAAAGTTCTGTTCGTGCTTGAAACTTCAACGTTCTCCGTATGCGACTTTTTCTTTGCAAAATACGGCTCGAATGCTGGCAAAAGCACTTTTTCGTCAAGCGTTTTTTCAAGCTCGAAATCAAATTTGTCGGCGTCTTTATAATGAATCGGAGACGGTTCGCCGAGAACGGAAGAAAGGTCAATTGTGTCCGCGCGGTGAGTAACTCGCTTTTGTCTCATTCGGAGCATTTCGGTGTGACCGACGAGTTCGTCAATGGTGCGAACGCCGAGTTTTGCCATTATTTCGCGAAGTTCTTCTGCGATAAACAGCATAAAATTCATAACGTATTCGGGTTTGCCGCAGAATCTTTTTCTGAGTTCGGGGTTCTGCGTTGCAATACCGACGGGACATGTATCAAGGTTGCATACGCGCATCATAACACAGCCCATGGTAACCAGCGGAGCAGTTGCAAAGCCAAACTCCTCCGCGCCGAGCAGGCAGGCAATGGCAACATCTCTGCCGCTCATAAGTTTGCCGTCCGTTTCAAGTCGCACGCGGGAACGAAGCCCGTTTTTGACAAGCGTCTGATGCGCTTCCGCAAGTCCGAGTTCCCACGGAAGTCCAGCATTGTGTATCGAACTCTTGGGAGCCGCGCCCGTGCCGCCGTCGTAACCTGAAATAAGAACGACACCCGCGCCCGCTTTGGCGACGCCCGAGGCTATTGTTCCGACGCCCTCTTCCGAAACGAGTTTAACGGAAATACGAGCGTCTCTGTTGGCGTTTTTCAGGTCAAATATCAACTGCGCCAAGTCTTCTATCGAGTAAATATCATGGTGCGGCGGAGGTGAAATAAGAGACACCCCCGGAGTCGAAAAACGTGTTTTCGCTATCCATGGATATACTTTTTTGCCTGGCAGATGTCCGCCCTCACCGGGTTTTGCGCCCTGCGCCATTTTGATCTGAATTTCTTTTGCGCTGCACAGATATTCGCTGGTAACGCCGAAACGTCCCGACGCGACCTGTTTTATCGCGCTGTTCTTATTCGTTCCGAATCTTGCGGGGTCTTCGCCGCCCTCACCGGAGTTCGATTTACCTCCGAGGGTATTCATCGCAACCGCCATACAGGTATGCGCTTCCTCGGAGATTGAGCCGTAAGACATCGCGCCCGTTTTGAAGCGCTTCACAATCTCGCTTGCGGGTTCAACTTCTTCAAGCGGAATGCCGCCGTTTTTATCCCAGACAAATTCAAGAAGACCGCGAAGCGTGTGCGGCTTTCTTTCATCATCGACAAGCGCGGAATATTCTTTGAATTTCTCATAAGAGCCGCTTCTTGTCGCTTCGCGAAGCGCAATTATCGTTTTGGGCGAATACATATGGTCTTCCGCATTTTTTCCTGAACGAAGTTTATGCAGACCTATACTTTCAAGCGTTTCGTCCACACCTCTGCCGAGCGGGTCAAACGCAAGGTCATGTCTGAACTCCACACCCTCCGCAATTTCTTTCAACCCGATACCTTCAACGGGACTGACGGTGTTTGTAAAGTATTTGTCTATAACTTCCTTGCAGATTCCGACAGCCTCAAAAAGTTGCGCGGACTGATACGATTGAAGCGTAGAAACGCCCATTTTCGAAGCGATTTTTACTATGCCGTGCAAAATCGCGTCGTTGTAGTCGTCAACTGCGGTATGATAATCCTTGTCAAGTCTGCCCGCATCAATAAGAGCGCCTATGCTCTCCTGCGCAAGGTACGGGTTGACCGCTCGTGCACCGTAACCGAGCAGCGTTGCAAAATGATGAACGGAGCGCGGCTCGGCGCTTTCGAGAATAACCGAAACGGCGGTTCTCTTTTTTGTGCGAACCATATACTGCTCAACGGCGGAAACCGCAAGCAGGGACGGAATCGCGACATGGTTCTCATCTATTCCTCTGTCGGAAAGAATGATTATGTTCGCGCCCTTTTTATATGCGCGGTCGCACTCAACAAAAAGTCTGTCAATAGCCTTTTCAAGAGATGTGTTTACATAATAAAGAAGAGATACTGTCGCAACGCTGAACCCGGGTTTGTTCATGCTGCGAATCTTCATCAGGTCAACGGAAGTAAGTATCGGGTTATTGATTTTAAGAACGCAGCAGTTATCGGGTTTTTCATCAAGCAAGTTACCGTCCGAGCCGACATATACGGTAGTATCTGTCACTATCTCCTCACGGAGCGCATCTATCGGCGGATTTGTTACCTGTGCGAAAAGTTGCTTGAAATAATTGAAAAGCAACTGATGTTTTTCGGAAAGAACCGCAAGCGGAACATCACAGCCCATGGATGCTGTCGCTTCAATGCCGTTTTTAGCCATCGGCAAAATTTCTTCGTTCAAATCCTCATAGGTATATCCGAAAACCTTATAAAGTCTTGCTCTCTCATCGTCGGAATACTCCTGAACCTTTTTGTTCGGAATGGAAAGTTCCGAAAGGTTGACAAGGTGCATATCGAGCCATTCGCCGTAAGGCTGTTTTGAAGCGTAATATTCTTTGCATTCTTTATCCGAGACGATTTTTTTGCCGACAGTATCGACAAGCAGCATCTTGCCCGGCTGCAGTCTGGACTTGCAGACAATATTTTCAGCGGGAATATCAAGGACGCCGACTTCGGAAGAAAGTATAAGTTTTCTGTCAGAGGTGATGTAGTATCTTGCGGGACGAAGACCGTTTCTGTCAAGCACCGCGCCTACAAGGTCGCCGTCGGAGAACAAAATTGCGGCGGGACCGTCCCAAGGTTCCATCATCGTGGCATAATAGCGATAAAGGTCGCGCTTTCTGCGGCTCATGTTCGGGTCGTTTTTCCACGGCTCGGGAATGGTTATCATAACCGCAAGCGGAAGCGGAATGCCGTTCATCATCAAAAATTCGAGCGTATTGTCGAGCATTGCGGAGTCCGAACCCGCTGAATTTATGACGGGAAGAACTTTGTCCATATCTTCGTGAAGCACAGGCGACTGCATCGTCTCTTCACGCGCAAGCATTCTGTCCGCATTGCCTCGGATGGTATTTATTTCGCCGTTGTGCAGGATAAGTCTGTTCGGGTGCGCTCTTTCCCAGCTCGGCGTTGTATTTGTCGAAAATCGGGAGTGAACCATTGCTATGGCGCTTTCATAAGCGGGGTCAAGCAAGTCCGCATAAAAACGGCGCAGCTGTCCCACAAGGAACATTCCCTTGTAAACAACTGTTCTCGAAGAAAGCGAACATACATAAGTATCGTCGTTGCTCTGTTCAAAAACGCGGCGAATTACAAAAAGTTTGCGGTCAAAGTCTATTCCTTTTTCAATATTCTGCGGTCTTCTTACAAAGCCCTGCATTATATACGGCATTGAACTTTTTGCACGCTGACCGAGAATTCCGCTGTCGGTCGGAACATCTCTCCACGAGATGAACTCCACACCCTCTTTTGCGCAGATAACTTCAAACATTTTCTGCGCCTGACGGCGTTTGAGCGATTCCTGAGGGAAGAAAAACATTCCCACACCGTAATCACGCGCCGCACCGAGCCCCGGAACAAGACGGCTGAAAAAGCCGTGCGAGATCTGCACGAGGATTCCTACACCGTCGCCGGTTTCCCCCGTCGCGTCCTTGCCCGCTCTGTGTTCGAGTTTTTCGACTATTGACAAAGCGTCGTCCACTATCGAATGCGATGCAACGCCGTCAATGCTGACGACCGCGCCGATACCGCAGGCATCATGTTCAAACGCTTCGTTATAAAGTGTTTTCCGAATATCTTTATTCATATATCGGTTTTCCTTTCATCATTGACCGCTGGCACCGTAGTTCGAAAGTACACGGGCGGAGGGGTCGTTTACGTTGCACCCCGCCCAACTCTTGTTCGGCATCCAAAAGTCTTTTATCATTTCCGCCTGTCCGGGATAAAACTTTTCAAAAAGTTCTCTGTAAAGGAGAGATTCCTTTGTGAACGGAGCGGCGTAGGTATATTTCTTGATTTTTGTCTCAAACTCTTCGTCCGAATATTTTTTCTCGGCATACGCTTTCAAGTCATCGACCATTGAGTGCCCTACGGCATCGCTGAACGCGGCTTTTTCGCGCATCAAGATGTCTTCGGGCAACCAGTCGCCCTCAAAAGCGTGACGGAGCAGATACTTGCCTTTTCCGTAACGGTTAATTTTGATTTCGGGGTCGAGACTCATAACGTATGAAGCGAAATCGAGGTCTCCGAACGGCACGCGTGCTTCGAGAGAATTGACGGAAATGCACCTGTCGGCACGGAGAACGTCGTACATATAAAGTTCTCTTACTCTCTTCTGCGCCTCTTTCTGAAACTCTTCCGCGGACGGGGCAAAATCGGTATACTTATATCCGAAAAGTTCGTCCGATATCTCTCCTGTAAGCAAAACTCTTATGTCCGTGTTTTCGTGAATATATTTGCAGACAAGATACATACCCATTGAAGCGCGAATCGTCGTTATGTCATACGTTCCGAGCAGAGCGACAACATCGGGCAGAGCCTTTATAACATCGTCTTCCGTCATAATGACTTCCGTATGTTCGGAGCCGATATAATCCGCAACTTCGCGGGCATATTTCAAATCTATCGCGTCGGTACTCATACCTATCGCGAACGTTTTTATCGGCTTTTTCGAGAGTTTTGCCGCCACGGAACATACAAGAGAAGAATCAAGCCCGCCCGAAAGGAGAAAGCCTACGGGAGCATCGGCGTCAAGTCTTTTTTCAATACCCGCAATGAGTTTTTCATGTATTTTTTTACAGGCAGTCTCAACATCGTCGTAACATACTTTGTCAACTATTCCTATGTCGCGATAGCAAACAAACTTGCCGTCCTTATAAAAATGCCCCGGAGGGAACGGCATAACCTTTTCGCAAAGACCGACAAGGTTTTTGGCTTCGCTCGCAAACATAATGTTTCCGTCATCGGCATAGCCGTAAAACAGCGGACGTATACCGAACGGGTCGCGTGCGGCGATATATTTATCGGCTTTTGCATCGTAAATAATCAGCGCATATTCGGCGTCAAGCATTCCGAACATATCCGTGCCGTATTCCTTATACAGCGGCAGCAGCAGTTCGCAGTCGGAATCGCTGACAAATTTATACCCTTTTTCTTCGAGTTCCTTTTTCAGTTTTCTGAATCCGTATATCTCGCCGTTGCAGACAACATAGTTACCCCCAAACGCAAACGGCTGCATACCGCTTTCGTCAAGTCCCATGATAGCAAGTCTGTGAAAGCCCAAAAGCCCCTTGCCCGTATCAATGATACGGGACATATCGGGGCCTCTGGAGACGGTCTTGTCAAAGCCCGTCTTAAAATCTTTGATTGTCATAACGGTACCGCAGTACCCCATAATCGAACACATAATCGTCCTCCGTTTTCGCACGTTTGAGTTTTTTAGGACGAGCGTGTGCAGCCCGCGGTACCACCTAATTTACCTTCTTATGAAGATCACTCTGTTCGGTTCTGTCAAACCTATTCACTTAACGCGTGATCACGGCGCACCTACTGACCCGCCGAACGGGGTTCGGATTGCGGCTCGGGAGGGTTTTTCACGCGGGATCGGAGCATGGCTCACACCGTCCCATACTCGCTGTTTCCGATTTTTCCGCGTTACTCGTCTCCGTCAATGCCTTTGAAATGATCGTCGGAAGTCTCACTCTTTTTCCGTCGAACACTTTCAACACAAAACACAACTCCAATGCGTTCTGTGTTCCTGTTTTACCGCCTTAAAACTTTTCCGTGGAAATATTTTTATTCCCACTCCACCGTCGCGGGCGGTTTTGATGTTATGTCGTAAACTATTCTGTTGATACCTTTGACCTCATTGACTATCCTTGTCGAGATGCGGTCAAGCAACTCGTAAGGAATTCTCGCCCACTCCGCGGTCATAAAGTCATTGGTCGTGACTGCTCTCAAAGCCAGCACGTTATCGTATGTTCTTCCGTCGCCCATGACGCCGACCGAATGCAGGTCCGTCAGAACGGCGAAATACTGATTGATGTTTTTATCTTCTCCGCTTTTCGCTATTTCATCTCTCATGATGAAGTCCGCTTCGCGAAGCGTATCGGCTTTTGCCTTTGTTATATCGCCGATTATGCGTATCGCAAGTCCAGGTCCGGGGAACGGCTGACGCATAACCACGCTTTCGGCAAGTCCGAGTTCACGTCCGAGAGCACGAACCTCGTCTTTAAAAAGAAGACTCAACGGTTCAAGAACTCCCTTGAATCTTGCAACGACTTCGGGTGGCAACAGCCTGTTGTGATGGCTCTTTATAACTTCTGCATCGCCCTCTCCCGACTCGATAACATCGGGGTATATAGTTCCCTGCGCAAGGAAGTCTCTGTTCGTTATGCCGAATCTGTCCGCCTCGTCGCGGAAAACATAACCGAACTCCGCTCCGATTATATGACGTTTTGTCTGCGGGTCCGTAACTCCCGCAAGTTTGTCAAGAAAGCGTTTTTCGGCATCGACGCGGACAAAATTGATGTCCCATTTTTTGAATGCCGCTTCTATCTCGTCGCCCTCGTTCTTTCTCATAAGACCGTGGTCAACAAAAACGCAAGTCAATCTTTTGCCTATCGCCTGACCGAGAAGCGCCGCAAGAACCGAAGAGTCAACACCGCCCGAAAGAGCCAGCAGCACTCGTCCGTCCTCGCCTATCTCCTCCCGCAAATGCGCGATGGTCGTCTTGCAGAAGTCACCCATCGTCCAACTGCCCGTTGCGCGGCAAACTTCGTAAAGGAAGTTTCGTATCATCTGAAAACCGTATTGCGTGTGATTTACTTCCGGATGGAACTGAACACCGTAAAATCCATTTTCTTCATCCGCAATTGCAACATTGGGGCAAGCGTCGCTGTGTGCAACAAGTTTGAACGCAGACGGTAAGTCGGACATATAGTCTCCGTGGCTCATCCACGTCACGCTTTCTTTCGGAAGCCCTTTGAAAAGTCTGCAATCCGTGTCAAAGAACGTCTCCGTTTTTCCGTATTCTCTGGCAGAATCGCTTGCCGCTGCGGAAACCTTGCCGCCGAGCGTATGCGCAATGAGTTGACACCCGTAGCAAATTCCGAGAACGGGAACGCCGAGTTCGAATACTTTCGGATCGACTTTCGGGGACGACTCTTCGTAAACGCTGTTCGGACCACCTGTGAAAATGATGCCTATCGGGTTGAACGCCCGTATTTCGTCAAGCGTCATTTTGTAGGATTTTACTTCGCAATAAACGTTGCACTCGCGGACTCTTCGGGCAATAAGTTGATTATACTGTCCTCCGAAATCCAAAACGAGCACTTTTTCTCGGTTCGTCATCTGATCTTTTCTCCTGTATATATGCTGATTTTATTTTATCTAACGCCGAAAAGAAGTTCTCCGTAAGAGGGATACGGCCACTTGTCGGCGGATGCTATCATCTCCATCTCGTCAACGGAAACGCGAAGCATACGCATATCGTCGAGGATAGTGGACTTGTAAAATTCGGCGAGGGCTTCGAGACCGTCGACGGATTTTGAGTCGAGAAGATCTTTTTCAAGTTTCTTTGTTGCTCTGTAAGCCGCTCCGAGAAGCGCGCTGAGCATCTTTGTGTTATCTCTTTCGTAAGAGCAATCAACGTCAACGGAAAGAGAAAGTTTTTTAAGCGCGGCGTCCGCAAGTTCGGAAGAGTAGGCACTCATCGCAGGCAAAATGTCTTTGTGAACCATGTCAAGCATGGTCAGTGCTTCGATGTTGATCACCTTGCAGTAATTTTCAAGACGAACCTCGTGACGTGCTTTCAACTCTGTTTCAGTAAGAACCTTGTGGGATACGAACAGGTCGATATTCTTTTGGTCAAGCATGTGGGCAAGTGCGTCGGGCGTTGTCTTCAAGTTGTAAAGCCCACGCTTTTCAGCCTCTTTTACCCAGGACTCGTCATATCCGTCGCCGTTGAAGATTATGCGCTTATGTTCTTTTATGGTCTTCATTATAAGGTCGTGAAGAGCCTCTTCAAAATTCTCCGTGCCTTCGAGAGCGTCCGCAAACTGTTTCAACTCTTCCGCAACGGAAGTGTTAAGAACGGTGTTTGCGCAGGATATGGAAGCCGCAGAACCGAGCATACGGAACTCAAACTTGTTGCCTGTAAACGCGAACGGGCTTGTTCTGTTTCTGTCCGTCGTGTCTCTGGGGAACTTGGGAAGCGTATGAACGCCTATTCTCATAAGTTCTTTTTGCTTTGCGTCGTATTTTGAATCTTTTTCTATCGCTTCAAGAATTTCGGAAAGGTCGGAGCCGAGGAACATCGAAACTATCGCCGGAGGCGCTTCGTTCGCACCGAGACGGTGGTCGTTACCCGCAGAAGCGACGGAGATTCTCAAAAGATCCTGATATTCGTCAACAGCCTTGATAACGGCGCAGAGGAAAAGCAGGAACTGTGCGTTTTCATAGGGTGTTTCGCCGGGTTCGAGCAGGTTTACGCCCGTATCGGTGGAAATTGACCAGTTGTTATGTTTGCCGCTGCCGTTTACGCCGGCAAAAGGCTTTTCCGCAAGAAGACAAACCATATCGTGATTCTTTGCAACTTTCTGCATAAGTTCCATCGTCAACTGGTTATGGTCTGCGGCGATGTTTGTCGTTGTAAATATAGGCGCCATTTCATGCTGTGAAGGAGCGACTTCGTTATGCTCTGTTTTTGCAAGAACGCCGAGTTTCCAAAGTTCCTCGTTCAGGTCTTTCATAAACGCCGCAACACGGGGCTTGATGGTGCCGAAATAGTGGTCGTCAAGTTCCTGTCCTTTCGGTGCTCTTGCGCCGAAAAGAGTTCTGCCCGTATATATAAGATCTTTTCTTTTATCGAAAAGAGATTTGTCGATAAGGAAATATTCCTGTTCGGGACCGACGGTGGTTTTTACGGTCTGAACATTCGTGTTGCCGAAAAGTTTCAGCACACGCATAGCCTGTCTGTTTATCGCTTCCATTGAACGCAGAAGCGCGGTTTTCTGGTCAAGTGCTTCGCCGCCGTAAGAACAGAAAACGGTGGGAATACAAAGGACACCGTCCTTTATAAACGCGTAAGACGTTGCGTCCCAAGCGGTATAACCTCTTGCTTCAAACGTTGCACGAAGACCGCCCGAGGGGAAAGAAGATGCGTCGGGTTCGCCCTGAATGAGTTCTTTGCCCGAGAACTCCATGATAACCTTACCCGATTTGGGAGAAATAAAACTGTCGTGCTTTTCAGCCGTGATTCCCGTCATCGGTTGGAACCAGTGAGTGTAATGCGTTGCGCCCTTTTCGATAGCCCAATCTTTCATGGCGTTTGCCACGATGTTTGCAAGGCTCAAATCAAGATGTTTGCCTATCTTGATGGTTCTCTGCAACGCTTTGTAAGTGTCTTTCGGAAGGCGTGCTTCCATGGTGTCGTCGTCGAATACCATAGATCCGAAGATTTCCGTCACTTTGCTCATAATAAAACTCCTTTTACATAAATACGAAAACGGCAAGGGTATTTTCGGAGAAGTCCGGCACGACGCCCTTGTCGTTGAAAAGTCTTCATATTAAAACGAAAAACCGCAGACAAGTCCTCTCTTGTCTGCGGCTTCCTTGTCGCTTTATGCTTTGTATTGTACCACCCCGCAAACGATTTGTCAATACCCTTTTTAAAACTTTTTCTGTTTTTTTATCGAAAACTGTTGACATCTATCTTCATTATGAGTATAATACCTCTGTAAACAAGGATGTTTGCCGACAAGGGAGCAGTACCCGCTTCGGCAGACGTCCTGTTTTTGTTTGATTTTTTCGACAACACTATTAAATATGTAGGGAGTCTTTTCTATGATTTGCACGGCAAATGAAGTTTTCGACTTCGTCAACCAGGAAGACGTAAAGTTTATACGACTTGCATTCTGCGATGTTTCGGGCAAGCAAAAGAATATTTCCATTCTGCCGAACGAACTCGAAAGAGCTTTTTCGGACGGAATTTCTTTTGACGCATCCGCAATCAAGGGATTCGGAGACGAGGGCAAGTCCGATCTTCTGCTCTTCCCTGTGCCGTCAACGATGAACGTGCTCCCATGGCGCACGTCTCACGGAAAAGTTATCAGAATGTTCTGCGACATCAGACACCCCGACGGAACGCCGTTTGAGACAGATTCGCGCAGAATACTCAAAAAGGCGGTCGAGACTGCCGCAAAAAGAGGCTTAACGGTCCGTTTCGGCGCAGAATTTGAGTTTTATCTCTTCAACACCGACGACAAAGGATTCCCGACCACCGAACCTTTTGACAGAGCGGGATATATGGATGTTGCGCCCGAGGACAAAGGAGAAAACGTCAGACGTGAGATATGTCTGACACTTCTCGATATGGGAATCACGCCCGAAAGTTCGCACCATGAAGAAGGACCGGGACAAAACGAAATAGATTTCCGTTACAGCGACGCCATGACTGCGGCGGACGATGCGATGAACTTTTTAACGGTAGTAAAAGCCGCGGCACAGAGAAACGGTCTTTATGCGGACTTTTCTCCGAAACCGCTCGACGGCGAAAGCGGAAACGGACTTCATATAAATATGTCCGTCAAATGCAATGACGGCGAAGACAGAACAAACGCTTTTATGGCGGGAATACTCGCGCATATCAAGGAGATGACCGCCGTCTTGAATCCGACAGAACAGTCTTACAAACGCCTCGGAGAGAAAAAAGCGCCCAAATATATAACATGGTCGCCCGAGAACCGTTCGCAGCTCATACGCGTTCCTGCGGCAAAAGGCGAATACAAACGTATAGAACTCCGTTCCCCCGACCCGACGGTAAATCCCTACATCGCTTATGCGCTTCTGATTTATGCGGGGCTTGACGGCATAGAAAAGGGACTTCAAAGTCCCGAAGCGGTCAATGTCAATCTATACAAAGCGGAAAAGAGCCTGACAGACACGTTGCAAAAACTCCCCGATACTCTCGAAGAGGCAAAGACGTTGGCGGCGGCAAGTCCGTTCATGAAAGAGATTCTCGGTGAAAGTCTTAACGACATTCTCGGTCTTTGACGGAGGTAACCGCCTATGATGACCGGAAGACCGCTGCACCGCGTGCTTATCGTCTCTTCGACCGACGCGGCATATCAGCACCTTGTCGAACTTTTGCCGTCCGACGATTTCTTCCCTGTTTTCAGAGCAACTTCCGCAGGCGAAGCAAAACGAATGCTCGTTGCCGATCCCGTTGACATTATTATTATCAACTCTCCCCTGTCCGATGAGTTCGGCACGGAACTTGCGCTTGACCTTTCACAGGGAACGGCGGGTATATTGCTGCTTGTAAAAAACGACTATTTTGACCAGGTATGTTATAAAGTCGAAAACGACGGCATATTGACCGTGGCAAAACCGGGGTCGAAACAGATGATATACGGGGCAATTAAACTTTTGACGGCAATGAGTTCCAAACTCGGAAAAATGGAAAAGCGGAACAGAACGCTGCAAGAAAAGATGGAAGACATACGCGCAGTCAACCGAGCAAAATGGCTTCTTATCGAAAATCTGAAAATGACGGAAAAGGATGCGCATTACTACATTGAGAAGCAAGCAATGGACACCAGACTTTCAAGAAAAGAAGTTGCGGAAAACATTATCCGCACTTACGATAACTGAATACACGAACAAAGGCGTTCGACAGGACGAGGAGGCTTAATCTCCCCGTCTCGGTCGAACGCTCTTCATTTGGAGATGACGAAAGAAAATTTATCGCGCCGCGTCGGAACTCACGCCGAACGGAAGCGCAAAGGAGTATATATATGAAACAGACAAAGTACATTTTTGTCACGGGCGGAGTTGTTTCCGGTCTCGGCAAAGGCATAACGGCGGCATCGCTCGGACGACTTTTGAAAGCGCGCGGACTTAAAGTCGCGGCACAAAAACTCGACCCGTACATAAACGTTGACCCGGGAACGATGAGCCCCTATCAGCACGGCGAAGTATATGTTACGGAGGACGGCGCGGAGACAGACCTTGACCTCGGACATTACGAACGCTTTATAGACGAAGACCTTAACAAATTTTCCAATCTTACGACAGGTAAGGTTTATTGGAACGTTCTGAATAAGGAGCGCAAGGGCGAATACCTCGGTTCTACGGTTCAGGTAATTCCCCATATAACAAATGAGATAAAATCATTCGTATACTCGGTTGCCAAAAAGACCGATGCGGATATTGTAATAACCGAAATAGGCGGCACAATCGGCGATATCGAAAGCCAGCCGTTTATTGAAGCGGTCAGACAGATTTCGCTTGAAGTCGGCAAAGAAAACAGTCTGTTCATACACGTTACTCTGGTGCCGTTCCTGCGCGGGTCGGACGAGCATAAATCAAAGCCGACACAGCACTCCGTAAAAGAACTGCAAGGCATGGGCGTTAAACCCGACATTATAATTTTGCGCTGCGATGAACCGCTTGAAGATTCAATCTTCAAAAAGATCTCGATGTTCTGCAACGTCAAGCCTGACTGCGTTATAGAAAACAGAACTCTTCCCGTTCTTTATGAAGCTCCGATTATGCTTGAAAAGCAGCATTTTTCGTCTCTTGTTTGCCGCGAACTCGGCATTTATGCGCCGGACATCGACCTTGAAGATTGGAACAAGATGCTCGAAAGCATAAGAAACAGACCTAAGACGATAACGATAGGCATCGTCGGCAAATATGTCCAACTTCACGACGCTTACCTTTCGGTCGCCGAGGCACTTCGCCATGCAGGCTATGTTCACGGAACGCACATCAAGATAAAATGGATAGACTCGGAGACCGTAACGGTCGAAACCGTTTCGGACATTCTTTCCGACGTTGACGGCGTAGTTGTTCCTGGCGGATTCGGAAACAGAGGTATCGAGGGCAAGATAATAACCGCAAATTATTGCAGAATACATAATCTTCCCTACCTCGGCATTTGTCTCGGAATGCAAGTCGCGGTAATTGCGTTCGCTCGTTATGTGGCAAACATCGCGGACGCGGATTCGGGAGAATTTGCACCCGAATCAAAACATAAAGTGATAGACTTCCTGCCCGACCAAAGCGAAGAAGTCGCAAAGGGCGGAACGCTTCGTCTCGGCGCATATCCGTGCAAAATAAAGCCCGACACGCAGATGTATCGCTGTTACGGCAAGGAAGAGATTTCCGAACGGCACCGCCACAGATATGAGTTCAACAACGATTTCAGACAGCAACTTGCCGATGCGGGGCTTTGCATAAGCGGAACTTCGCCCGACAACTATATTGTGGAAACCGTTGAAATTCCCGAAAACGATTTTTATATCGGTGTTCAATATCACCCCGAATTCAAAAGCCGTCCGAACAGGGCTCATCCCCTTTTCCTCGGTCTTGTAGGTTCGGCGCTGAAACAACACGAGGAGAAATAAATAATGAAAAACAGGTACGAAAGTCCGCTTTGCAGTCGCTATGCTTCGGATAAAATGCAGTTTGTATTCTCACCCGATTTCAAATTTTCGACTTGGAGAAAACTCTGGGTCGCCCTTGCGGAAAGTGAAAAAGAACTCGGGCTGGCGATAACCGACGAGCAGATATCGGAAATGAAAGCGCACACGGAAGACATCGACTATGACAGAGAAGCGGAATACGAGAAAAAACTCCGTCACGACGTCATGGCACATCTTCACACGTTTGCGGAACTTTGCCCGAAAGCAAAACCGATAATACATCTCGGCGCAACAAGCTGCTATGTGGGAGACAACACCGACATCATTCAGATGAAAGAGGGACTGCTCCAAATCAAGAGACTTCTTGTCAACGCAATTTCTGTTCTGACTGATTTTGCCGAGAAAAACAAAGACGTTCCGACACTTGCGTATACGCATTTTCAGGCGGCACAACCGACCACCGTGGGCAAACGCGCAACGCTGTGGCTTCAAGATTTCATCATGGATATTGAAAGACTTGATTTTGAACTTTCGCACCTGAGATTGCTCGGCTGCAAAGGAACGACAGGAACGGGCGCAAGTTTTCTCGAACTGTTCGGCGGCGACGAAAACAAAGTTGTCGAACTCGAAAAACTTATAGCCGAAAAAATGGGCTTTGAATCCTGTATGCCGGTTTCGGGGCAGACATATTCAAGAAAGATAGATTCTTATGTCCTTAATGTGCTTGCGGGCATTGCGCAAAGCGCCTGCAAAACGGCGACGGACATCAGACTGCTTGCACATCTGAAAGAATTTGACGAGCCGTTTGAAACAAATCAGATAGGTTCTTCCGCAATGGCATATAAGCGCAACCCGATGAGATGCGAGCGCATCGTTTCCCTTTCGAGATATATTTTGAACGATGCAAAAAACCCTGCGGACATAGCATCTACGCAATGGCTTGAAAGAACGCTTGACGATTCCGCAAACCGCAGACTTTCCATACCCGAAGCGTTCCTTGCAACGGACGCCGTTCTGACGCTTATAATAAACGTCGTTTCGGGCGGAGTTATATATCCGAAAGTTATGGAAAAGCATTTGAATGAAGAACTTCCGTTTATAGCAACAGAGAATATTCTGATGGACGCCGTAAGCCGCGGCGGGGACAGACAGGATCTGCACGAAGCGATAAGACAGTATTCGCAAAAGGCAGCGGCACACGTCAAGCTTGAAGGCAAGGACAATGACTTGCTTGATATGTTGCTTGAAGACGAACGTTTCGGACTGACAAAAGAAAGTCTGAAAGATATTCTTGACGTTCGCCGTTTCGTCGGCTGTGCGCCGCACCAGACGGAAGAATTTATAAATAAGTTTGCAAAACCCATTATAGAGAAAAACAAAGATCTTCTCGGTCTTCGCGCCGAGATAAACGTATAAGGAGTGTTTTTATATGTTAACCGCAATCGTAGGAACAAACTGGGGAGATGAGGGAAAAGGCCGTATGGTCGATCTGCTCAGCGCAAGATATGACATCGTTGCCCGTTATCAGGGAGGAAACAACGCAGGTCATACCGTTGTCAACGAAAAAGGAAAATTCATTCTCAACCTGCTTCCGTCAGGCATTCTCAGAGATGAGACCGTCAACGTTATGGGTCCCGGAATGGTTATTGACATCGAACATCTCACAAAAGAGATTCAGACTCTTCGCGACAAGGGCATAGACATTACACCCAAGCACCTTGTTATCAGCGACAGAGCAACAATATGTATGCCCTACCACAAGATGATGGACATACTTGAAGAAGAAAGACTTGCGGACAAGAAATTCGGTTCGACAAGACGCGGTATTGCACCCGTTTATGCGGATAAATACATGAAAAAGACCGTCAGAATGGGCGATCTTCTTCACCCCGAAACGCTTCGTGAACACTTAAACGACCTTGTTGAATGGAAAAACCTCACGGTTGAAAAGGGTTACGGACATGAACCCGTATCCGCTGACGAAATGTACGCATGGCTTGAAAAATACGGTTTCCCGTTTGCGGATTACATCAAAGACACTACAACATATCTGACCGAGGCGATAAAAGAGGGCAAATCGGTTATGTTTGAAGCGCAGCTCGGCGCACTCCGAGACATCGACTTCGGTATATACCCCTACACCTCTTCGTCGTCCACGATAGCGGCTTACGCACCTATAGGTGCAGGGATTCCCGCACAGAAACTCGATGAAGTCGTAGGCATTATGAAAGCATATTCAAGTTGCGTCGGAGAAGGTCCTTTCACCTGCGAACTTTTCGGAGAAGAGGGCGACGCGTTGCGCGAAGCAGGCGGCGAATACGGCGCGGCAACGGGCAGGCCCAGACGTGTCGGAGGTTTTGACGTCGTTGCATCACGCTACGGAGCAATGATGCAGGGTGCCACGGCAATCGCGTTGACAAAACTCGATGTTCTTTCCTATCTGAAAAAGATACCCGTATGCGTCAAATACGATGTTGACGGCAAACAGGTAGACAACTTCCCCGTAGGCGATGCGCTTGCAAAGGCAAAGCCCGTTTACGAATATGTTGACGGTTGGAACGAAGACATTTCGGGCTGCCGCAAGTTCGAGGATCTTCCCGTCAATGCGCAGAAGTACGTTGAAATGATTGAAAAAGCCGTCGGCTGTCCGATAAAATATGTTTCCGTAGGTGCGGGCAGAGACGAATACATCGAAAGATAAAATTAAAATTTTGCTTTGGAGAGGCGAAATAAAGTGAGATATTATAAAGAAGAGTTTGAAAAAAGAATTGCATTTATTCAAAAGGCATTACGCGAAAGCGGCGCAAAAGGCATTGTCTACGGCAACAGCGGCGGCAAAGATTCCGCGCTTGTCGGGGCACTTTGCAAAGCGGCGTGCGACAACACCGTTGGCATAATCATGCCGTGCGCATCAAAGCGCAACTTTGACCAAGACGCAAAAGACGGTGCGGAAGTTGCGGAGAAGTTTGGTATAGAAACGAGAACCGCAGATCTGACGGAACTGAAAAAACTTGCGCTTGAAATATATTCGGGCGTAACGGAAGTTTCCGCAACTGCGAGCGCAAACATCGGACCGAGACTGCGAATGATGACGCTTTATGCAGTTGCCGCAAGCGAAGGACGGCTTGTTGCGGGAACGGGAAACAGAAGCGAGGGCTACATGGGCTACTTCACCAAATGGGGCGACGGAGCATATGACATAAACCCGATCGCAGACCTCACCGTGACGGAAATATACGAATTTCTCGAGTACCTGAATGCGCCCAGGTGCGTTATCGAAAAAGCCCCCTCTGCGGCGCTGTTCGAGGGGCAGACGGACGAGGACGAGATGGGCGTGACTTATGCCGCCATCGACAAATTTCTTTTCACGGGTGAAGCGAGTGAAACGGACAAAAAAATCATTGACCGCTACCACAAAGCAAGCGAGCATAAAAGAAGAATGCCGCTCACCTATCCCGAAGATAAAGAATAAATCAAAACAAACGCTTCGGAAAGTGGTTGGAGACGCTTTCCGAAGCGAAAGAGTATATTGCAGGAGTGAATGAAAATGAGCCAAGAAGAGAAAACAACTCTGCGGTTCGTAAAAATGCAGGGTTGCGGAAACGATTATATTTATTTTGACTGTTTTGAGCAAACGATTGAAGAGCCCGAAGCACTTGCCGTAAAACTTTCCGACAGACATTTCGGAATAGGCGGCGACGGAATAGTTTTAATCTGCCCATCCGATGTTGCCGATGTAAAAATGAGAATGTTCAATATTGACGGCAGCGAGGGCAAAATGTGCGGCAATGCGATACGCTGTGTCGGCAAATATATGTATGACAGACGAAACATCGGAAAAACAACGATAACGGTCGAGACTTTGAGCGGAATTAAAACGCTCAAACTGACGGTTGAAAACGGTGAGATGAAAACGGCGGAAGTCAATATGGGCAAAGCCGTGCTTGTGCCTAAACAGATTCCCGTTGCACTTGACGGTGATTTCGTTATAAACAGAAAAGTTTCCGTTGCGGGTGGTGAACACGATATAACGTGCGTATCAATGGGCAACCCGCATTGCATAGTATTCGGAGACGATCCCGAAGACCTTGACTTGCCGACTGTCGGACCGAAATTTGAGTTTGACAAACTTTTCCCCGAGCGTGTCAACACGGAGTTTATTCAGGTAATTGATAAGAATACCCTGAAAATGCGTGTTTGGGAACGCGGAAGCGGTGAAACGCTTGCCTGCGGAACAGGTTCTTGCGCGGCTGTTGTTGCTGCTGTTCTGAACGGTTTTTGCGAATATGACTCTCCTGTGACCGTAAAACTTGTCGGAGGAGAACTTTCAATAAGATATTGCAAAGACGGAACGGTCTATATGACGGGGCCCGCCGTAATAGCGTTCGACGGAACCGTAAATGTGTGAGGTGAGAACAATGTTGAAGATAAACGAAAATTACGCAAAACTGAAAGAAAGTTATCTTTTCTCGGAAATCGCGCACAGAGTAAATGCATATTCTGCGGCAAATCCCGATAAAAAACTGATAAAAATGGGCATCGGAGACGTAACTCTTCCCCTTTGCGACGCGGTTGTACAGGCTATGAAAACGGCGGCTGACGAAATGGGAAAAGCCGAGACTTTCCGCGGCTACGGTCCCGAACAGGGCTACGATTTTCTGAAAGAAAAAATACGCGCCTACTATGCAAAAATCGGCGTTGAACTTGCGCCCGATTCGATATTTATTTCCGACGGCGCAAAAAGCGATCTCGGCAACATTCTCGATATCTTTTCAAAAGACAATAAGGTTCTTATACCCGATCCCGTCTACCCTGTTTATGTCGATACAAACGTCATGGACGGCAGAAACATTGTTTTTGCGGATGCAAACGAACAGAACGGCTTTCTTCCGCAGCCTGACGAAAATACCGATGCAGACATCGTTTACATTTGTTCTCCTAATAACCCGACAGGCGCGGTATACGACAAAGACGGGCTGAAAAAATGGATCGCTTACGCAAAAGAACACAAAGCGGTAATACTTTTTGACGCAGCATACGAATCATTTGTCTCAGACCCGACTCTGCCGAGAAGTATTTATGAAATAGACGGTGCAAAAGAATGCGCCATAGAATTCTGTTCTCTTTCAAAAACTGCGGGATTTACGGGAACACGCTGCGGTTACACCGTAGTTCCCGACGAACTTGTTTTTGACGGACACAGTCTGAACAAGTTTTGGCTCCGCCGTCAGACGACCAAATTCAACGGAGTTTCGTACATCGTTCAACGTGCCGCCGAGGCGGTTTTCACCAACGAGGGACAAAAGCAAATAAGAGCGAATATTGATTACTACCGCGAAAACGCGAAGATAATTACAACTGCATTCGACGAACTCGGAATAACATATTTCGGAGGTAAAAACTCCCCGTACATATGGATGAAATGCCCGAACGGAATGGATTCGTGGACATTCTTTGATTACCTGTTGAAGAATGCGGGTGTTGTCGGAACTCCCGGAGCAGGCTTCGGAGAAAACGGTGAGGGCTTCTTCCGTTTAACGTCGTTTTCAAACCACGAGAACACACAAGAAGCAATGAAGAGGTTCAAAAAGTTGTTCGCCTAAAAATCTTCTACAAAAAGATGCATCCCAAGACTTAATGAATTGGGATGCATATTAATTTCTACTATCTTATTTTCGAGCCATGAACATTTCGCACAAGCAGCAAAAATCAATATTTGTTGATATAATACTTTTTCCCTAACAACACAGAAAGTTTGTCTCTGAGTTCCTCGGGAGTCCCTCCGGAGAAAGTGGATTTTTCCACTACAAACGCCTGATTTTTAGTATGAAAGATAAAAAAGTATTTTGTGGACTCTATAATCTGTTCAACCATAGTATATGCAATTTCGGATTCACCGAAATTACCGAGAGTTTTTCCGACGACCTTAAAATTATCATCGAAAAATGTGTATGCGTTTACCGCATCTTTGAGTTTGCTCAATGAACGGTATTGAATGTACGGAAAAATAAAATATCTATAAGTCATAAACAGAAGTATCAGCCCCAAACACAAAGAACTCCAACGATATATGGGATCTTCTGTTGTTATGGTTTTAAAAACCGACCAAGCAAGAACAACCGCACATAGTGAAAGAAAAACAGGAAAATCGATTTTTGGATTACTCTTCCGATACATAGATGTCGGCATAGCGTTTTTACAGCCTCAACGTTCAATGTTCCCATCGCGTTAATATTCATATAAATCCCTCTTTTCTTTTTGTATATCAAGTATAACACAAGAAATTCAGGATGTCAACATTTGTTGTATCGACCGTTGTCACGGTTCCCGAAATTTTTGTTCGCTCGAGAATACGCTCGTTTTTGCCTTGCAAAAACTTCGCTTCGGCGAACCCGTAGTGCTATGCACTACGGGTTCGATTATCACCATACAGACCAAACAAATACCCCGTACGCATCGCGTACGGGGTATTTGTTTGGTCTGCCCGATGGGATTCGAACCCACCACCTTCAGAGTCGGAGTCTGACACTCTATCCAAATGAGCTACGGGCAGATATGAAAGGGAAACAAAGTTTCCCCTTTTATTTCATCACATTCGGTTAAACATCCGAATAATCAGTCAGCGTCGGATGTTCGCTGAACAAAAACAGACGGGAGACTTTTAATATTATACTCCGAAATTACGGATTTGTCAAGGCTGTATTTTTGGGAAGCACGCCAAGTCGAAAGCGCCTGTGTTTGCAGTTCCGACAGAAGAGAATCGCGTAAAGTATCTTTGTAATCAGAAAATTTATCGTCTGTACCGATTCTTTCAAAAACCCAAAATCCGCTTTCGGAATCTTCAAAATAACCGAATTCTCCCACTTTTAGGTCAAACAACGCGGACGTCATATCGGTCGGAAACGTAAAGGCGTCGGATTTTCCGTCTTTACCGACAAGCGTTCCGACAAAGTATTCGGAAGAATCCCTGTCGCCGTCGGTCTGCACATACTTATATGCGTCGCTGTATTCGCGAATAGCATCGTCCATGCTGATTTCGCCTGTCGTAAGTTTTTTGAAGCACTCCTTCGCGCGTTCTTTCACCTTTTCAAGAGAAGCAGAATCAAGCGACGAACTGTCAGACGGGTCAAAATTGAAAAGCGTAACAAAACGCACTCCTGCATACGACGCGTCAAACAAGGCTTTGACATCATTTACAGTAACGGGAGTTTTTCCCGCCTCTCCGTAAATATCGGCAAAAACCTTTGATTGCATATAGGAAACGGAATAAAGATAGCGAAGTTCTTTTTCCGTGCAGCCGAGCCTTGCACAAAACTGTGAAACGGTATCTTTTCCGAGTGAATCTATCGCATTTTTGATTGCGGAAAACTCTTTAAGAGAAAGAGAAAGCCCGTTTTCGTTAAAATATTTTATGATATAATAAGAAGAAATATAATTTTCTTCCGTAAGCGAATATCCGTACTCTTCAAGCGTTTTGCCGCCCGAGAGAACTATTTTCCACATATCGTCCGATGAAAAATCTTCATCACCGAGAATTTCTGCGGCAATGTATTCGCAGGCATCACGGCTCTGTTGCAAATAATAAAGATATGCGACAAGAGAATATCGGTCTTCCCCTATCGTCGCGGCATAAACGTTTCCGAAATCGGAAGAAACAGCAATATCCGTCGGAATGATTTTTTCAATACCGGGAAACTCCGAAACAAGAACTTCCGCAAATTTATCATACCCCAGTGCCCCCGCCATAGAGTTTTCAATGATATAACCACCGTCAGGGACGCCTATTTCATAGTTTGCGGGTTCTGATTTGACCGCAGAAATCGAAAGTTTTCCTCCGAATGAACCGTTTTCATCGTGCAAATCCGCATTAACGGTAATTTTGTCGGAAGATGTATCAAATGAAATATTGAAGAAAACCGCTTCGGACAAAGACAGAGTATGAACAGTCAGTTCAATGTTCATTTTTTCCGACGGGGTCTGATATGCAAATGAAACAGTATATGCGTTGTTGAAAGAAAACGTATATGTTCCGTCCGAAAGTTCAGCGGAAAACAGCGGCATACCGCTTGTCGGATTTTCATACACAAGTGATGCCTTATCTTCCGAAGGACACGAATATGTCAGTCTTCTGCAAACGGAAGAATCAGAAGATGAAGACGTAATAACTATCCGCGCTATATTTCCCTTATACAGATATTTTTCTATCGTAACGGCAAAATCGTCGGCAGCGACAACCGCATTTTTCAGGTTTTCACCGTATCTTGCGTAGTTGCCGGAATCAATATTATACAGATTTAAAAAATATCTGCCAAAAATCGAACCGAGCGAGTTTTTGTCGGAATAAACAGTATCAATAACTTTTTCGGCTACGTTGACGGACGATTCTTTTCCGAGAGTATACGTCGTTTTAGTCATTTTGCGGCCGTCATTTTCGGAATCGAGAGAGATTTCCTCGTCAGTCGCTTCTGCGCTGTTCATACCGTCGGCAACAACGGAAACAAAATCCGAATACCCGTTTTTCAGATCGGAATATACGGCAGACAATTCCGAAACACCATACAGGTTGAAAAAGTCTACGGTTAAATCTTCATCAAGAAGCCCGTAAGCACAGCCTTTTGCCGCTCCTGCTTTTAACAATGACGAAAACTCAAAATCTTTTGACCCGAGATTTGCGTTTCCGTGAACCACGAACCCAGAATCATCTTTTTTTGCGTCAAAACTGATCTGCAACACATTTTGATACGAATGTTTTTCACCCGTTTCGGCATCGGAAAAAAACATATCGGTCACAGATATTTCGCCGTTAAAAGAATCTTTATCTGTCGAAAAAAGCGTATCGAAAATTTTGTTCGGAAACAGGGAATGAACCGCATTTCCGAAGAAATTTTCGGGGCTGAAAATATAATCTCCGTTATTTTTGTTCGCGTCGGAAGAACAGGCGGAGCAAAAAACTCCGACTGAAACGGCTATCAAAACAATAACGGAAATCAGTCTTTTCATATCACACCGTACCGCCGTGTTTGCGGATAAAATCATAAAATCTCGGAGGTAATTCCGAATCGAAAAACAGTTTTTCATTTGTTATCGGGTGAACAAACCCAATCTGTTTTGCGTGCAGATACTGCCCCGTCAGCAACTTTTTGTCCGTGTTGCGAGGGCTGTAAAGCGGATCACCCTCAATAGAATGCCCGAGACTTGCCATATGGACGCGAATCTGGTGAGTTCTGCCGGTTTCAAGTCTGAATTCGACCAGGGAATAGCCGTCAAATTCCGAAAGCACACGGTAATGCGTTACCGCAGGTTTGGAATTTTTCAGCGTCACCGCCATTTTTTTTCTGTCTTTCGGGTCTCTGCCTATCGGAAGAGACACCGTACCCTCGGGTTCTTTGAAATGTCCCCTGCAAATGCCGTTATACACGCGGAGAAATGAATGTTCCTTTATCTGCTCGGCAAGTCCGAGATGCGCCTCATTTGTTTTTGCAACTATCAGAAGACCAGAAGTGTCTTTATCTATACGGTGAACAATTCCGGGTCGGATAACGCCGTTTATACCGGAAAGACTCGAGCCGCAATGTTTAAGAAGCGCATTCACAAGTGTTCCGTCGTCGTTTCCCGCCGCGGGATGAACGACCATTCCCTGCGGTTTATTGACAACGAGAAGATATTCGTCTTCGTAAACTATATCGAGCGGAATATCCTGAGCAACAACTTCAAGAGGCCTCGGTTCGGGCTTTTCATAACGAACAACGTCTCCGTCTTTGATACGGTAGTTCTTCCCCTCGGATTTTCCGCCTACGGTGACGGCTTTCTCTGAAATAAGAATAACCGCCGCGGAACGCGTTAAACACGCGTCCGCGTCGGAAAGAAACTTATCTAATCTTTTTCCTTCATCTTCTTTTCTTGCGATGAGTTCCATTGTAAAACTTCTCCCTTGCTGACAAAGAAAACAATGATGAAGAGTAATGCTCCGCAGGTCACGAATATATCCGCCACGTTGAAAATTGCAAAGTTTATCAACCTAAAATCGAACATATCGGTAACGGAGCCTCGGAAAATGCGGTCTATCAGGTTGCCGGTGCCACCCGACGCGATAAGCGCAACAAGCACGCAGGCAAACTTACCTCTGATTTTGTCCGATAACAAAAGAAACAGAAGAAGTCCCACAACCGCAACGGTCACAACGGAAAGCAATGTCGTTTTATCTGAAAGCATGCTGAACGCCGCGCCGGTATTTTCCGTATATGTGATATGAAATACGCCCCTGATAAGCGGAATCGTATCACCTATTTTCATGTTCGTTCTGATGATATGTTTGACGATGTAATCAAGGATTATTCCGACAATAAATATCGCCAGATACGGAATTTTGGAAACAAATCTTTTCATTACAGACCTTTAACGACTGCTGCACATCTCGCACAAAGCGTGGGATGTTCGCTGTCCTTGCCCACGGTTTCGCTGTATGTCCAGCAACGCTCGCATTTTTCGCCGCCCGCTTTATCAACTGTCACAAAGAGTTCGTCACCCTCGTGAACATCGACACCCGAAACGATGAATATGGTTTTGAGCAGATTCTCATACTTATTCAAAAGTGCGGCGTCCTCGGCAGGTGCGGTTATGCAGACCTTTGCTTCAAGCGGTTTGCCGATAAGTTTTTCGTTTCTTGCCGCTTCAAGCGCAAGGTTAACACTGTCTCTTATCTCGGAAAGTCTGTTGAAATCTGCAATCTTTTCTTCCGAAAGCGCATACTCTTCAAACGGAGAGTTGAGGTCGTTGAAGATAACGTTTTCTGTATTATCAGAACTTCTGTGCGGCATTGCTTTCCAGATTTCATCAGCAGTGAACGCAAGTATCGGTGAAAGCATTCTTACAAGAGAATCAAGGACAAGGAACATCGCTGTTTGTGCGCTTCTTCTTGCCTTGCCGTTTGCGCTGTCACAATACAAAACGTCTTTTACAATATCAAGATAGAAGTTCGACATATCGACTACGCAGAAATTGCGGATAGCATGGTATACGATATGATATGCGTAGTTCTCGTAACCGTCGCGGACCTTCTTCATCAAGTCATTAAGACGCGATACCGCCCACTTGTCAAGTTCGTTCATTTCCGAAGCGGGAACAAGATTGTCGGGATCGAAACCGTTCAGGTTTCCGAGAATGTATCTTGCCGTATTTCTGATTTTAAGATATGCCTGAGAAAGTTGCTTGAATATATCGTCTGATACACGGACATCCGCATGATAATCGGAAGAGGCAACCCAAAGACGGAGCAAGTCTGCACCGTACTTCTTGATAACTTCTTCGGGAGCGACGCTGTTGCCGAGCGATTTGTGCATCGCCCTGCCCTGTCCGTCAACTACCCAACCGTGAGTAAGAACGGTTTTATAAGGAGCGGAATCTCCGAGAACACCTACCGCCGTCAGCAGCGAAGACTGAAACCAACCTCTGTACTGGTCGGCGCCTTCAAGATAGCAATCTGCGGGCCATTTCATTTCGGGCCACTTGTTATCGGGATTTTCGCGGAGAACGACGAAGTGGGAAGAGCCGCTGTCAAACCAGCCGTCAAGAGTATCGTTTTCACGGGTGAAATGCGTTCCGCCGCAATGCGGACACTTAAAGTCTCCGAGTATCTCTGCGGGAGTCATTTCATACCATGCGTTCGAACCTTTTTCCTTGAACAGCGCGGAAACTTTTTCAATCGTTTCGTCGTTGCAAATGGGTTTTCCGCACTCCTCACAATAGAATACGGGTATGGGAAGTCCCCAATGGCGCTGTCTGGAAATACACCAATCGGCACGGTCAACAACCATTTGGGTTATTCTGTCTCCGCCCCAAGAGGGAATCCATTCAACGTCCTTTATTGCTTCAACGGTCTTATCCTTGAATGCGTCAACAGAGCAGAACCACTGCGGAGTTGCACGGAAGATTATAGGATTTTTACATCTCCAACAATGCGGATATTGGTGCTTGATGTCTTCGGAAGCAAAGAGCGCGCCGCTTTCTTTCAAATCCGCAAGAATGACTTTGTTGGATTCATCATAGCGCAGCCCCGCATATTTGCCGGCGTCTGCGGTCTGATATCCTCTGTCATCAACGGGAACGGTCATATCAAGGTTGTAACGTCTGCCCGTTTGATAGTCGTCAACACCAAAACTCGGTGCAGTGTGAACGCAACCTGTACCGCTGTCCATGGTGACATAATCCGCGGTTACAAGCAGGCTGTCTATGTCGAGGAACGGGTGCTGTGCCGTCATATATTCAAAATCAGAACCTTTGAAATGTTCTACAACGCTGTAATCGGTAATACCGCCCGCCGCCATGGTCTTGTCCATAAGCGCTTCAGCGACAATGTACATTTCTTCGCCCGCTTTAACAAGGACATAACTCTCATACGGATTGAGCGCTATCGCACGGTTTCCGGGAAGTGTCCATGTGGTGGTCGTCCAAATAACGAAGTACATTTTGGAGAGGTCGCCGTAAGAGGAAAGTTTGCCCTTATCGTCTTTTACCGCGAATTTAACATATATCGACGTGCAGTCGTCGTCCGCATATTCGATTTCTGCCTCTGCAAGTGCGGTCTCATCGACGGGACACCAATAAACGGGCTTAAGTCCCTTGTAGATGTAGCCTTTTTTATACATCTCGCCGAACACTTTGACTTCAACGGACTCAAAAGCGGGATCCATCGTCGTATAAGGATGTTCCCAATCGCCGAGAACGCCGAGACGCTTGAACTGTTCCATCTGAATGTGAACGAAATCGTCCGCAAACTTATGACAAGCGTTTCTGAACTCGGGAATAGACATCTCTTTTCTGTTCAGTTTATTTTTTTTGATTATTGCGCTTTCGATAGGCATACCGTGGTTATCCCAACCGGGGATATACGGAGCCTGAAAGCCGCTGATAGACTTATAACGGATTATAAAGTCTTTCAGAACCTTGTTCATCGCCGTTCCCATGTGAATGTTTCCGTTCGAGAACGGAGGACCGTCATGAAGAACGTATTGCGGTCTGCCCGCGTTTTTCTCTTGAAGTTTTTTGTAAGTCTGCTGAGTCTGCCATTCTTCGAGAAAAGCCGGCTCGCGTTGCGGAAGTCCCGCTCTCATCGGGAAATCGGTCTTCGGCAAGTTCAATGTCTGATTATAATCCATCGCTGAAAGTCTCCTGATCAGTCTTCGTCGTCGTAATAGTCGTCATCATCTTCGTCGTAATCGTCGTCGTCATAATCATCGTAATCATCATAATCGTCGTCACGACTCTTTTTCTTTTTGCCGAAGCCGAAGAAAGAACGCTTTTTCTTTTTCGGTTTTTCTTCATACTCGTCGTCAAAATCGTCTTTATCATCATCTTCGTCTTCGTCCGAATAATCATCGTCCGAACCGAACAGATTTCTTATTTTTGCGGCTCTGCCGTCATCTTTCTTGCCGCCGTGTTTTCTCGTATAAAAACTGTTTTCGTAGTCTTCATCGTCGTCATCGCCGACCATATCTTCATCTTCCTCATCGGCAATTTCAAGCGCGCGGTTTATTTTTTCCCTTGTAACGTCTCTGGGAACATCCGCAATTTTCGTTTCTTTCACAACGGGAATAACTTTTGTTTCGCCCGCCATGATGGTGTCGTCAGCTTCAACAGCCGCAGTTTCCTCGGGAACAGCCTTTGTTTCCTCGACCGCGGGTGCGGGTTGAGTCGCAGGAACGGTTACTGTAACTGCCGCAAGTTCCTTTTTTGCAAGTTCGGGAAGATTTTCAACGTCGGAAGTAAATTTGTCGCAAAGAACGTGAACCGCCTTTTTAACGGTTTCGATCTCGGAAACAAGCGCATTGTATTCCGCCTTTTTCTCCTCGCCGTCTTTTTCTATCTCCGCAGCTTTTGCAGATGCTTCGGAAGTCAGACCGTCAGCCTGCTCTTTTGCGGCCTTCAGAAGTTCGTCAGCCTTTTTCTTTGCATCGTTTATAAGAGATTCCGCATTCATTTTTGCGGTACGCATAACCTCATCATAACTCTTCTGAGTGCTGAGGAGCGACTGCATGCGCGCTTCCTGTTCGTCTCTTATGGTTTCGAGTTTTTCGCTCAAAACGATAACTTTCTTGCCAAGACTTTCTTTTTCTTCGAGAAGAGCGGTATAGTCAACGATTATCTCGTCGAGAAACGCTTCGACCTCTTCTTCTTTGTAGCCGGTCTTGCTTCTCGAAAACGTTTTTGTTTCAATATCTCTGACGCTTAACATATAATACCTCCGTCATTTGGAACGTTCATATTTTTGCATATTTATTTTTAGTCTGTCTTTCTGCGTTTTGTGACAATCTTCGGGATCGGAATCAACTATATATTTTCCCGCGCCGCGAACAGATAGCCTGTCGCCGAAAGAAAGACGTTTTGCAACATCGTATATCTGCGTGCCGTTCAGACGAACATCGCCCGCTTTTATTGCGGATACGGCTTTTTCACGCGAAGTTTTGCTTATCGCGGCAACATAACAGTCAAGTCTGTTTGAAGTCACGATAAGTCCGACGGTCTCAAATTTTCGTTCGTTTCTGATTGTGTCCAAACCGTCAGCGATTTTTGCAGAGCAAACATATTTGCCTACCCGACAAAGTTGCGAACATATGTGTTTTGCAATGTTTTCTTCTGCCGCAACATATATTTTTCCGTCAGAAAAGACTATATCGCCTATGACGCTTCTTTTCAGACCGAGCCCGAGAATGCTTCCGAGACAGTCGGGGTGGCGTATTTGTGCAGTTTTATCGTGCGGAGTTATCTCGACCACAGATATGGGAAAAGACAGCCATTCCGCCGAAAAAGAGTCGGAATATATCGCGCACATTCTGCGCTCCGCATTTTCAATGCCGCCGTCAAACGAATAGCCGACACCGAGTTTTTTCAGTATCTGCGAACAGTCATCCTGCTCGTCCTCGGAAAGAAATCCCGTATATTCAACGGAATTGCGCATTGCCGATTCCGCATGGTCGGCAATCCTCCGAGAGAAAAGTTCAGCGTCCGTCAAAAGACGGTCTCCTCCAAGTCGTTATCCATTTCGCCGGTTATATCAACACCGCCGGGAGCAATAAGATATGTATGCTCCGCAACTTTTTTAACGGTTCCGTCAAGGGCATAAACAACACCGTAAAGGAAGTCCACTATGCGTTTTGTATCTTTCTGTATATTTTCAAGATTGAGTATAACGGATTTGCCCGATATTACATCATCCGCAACAGCCTGCATTGCGCTTTTATCGTCGGGTTTGCAAAGAATAAAATTCGGTCTTTTTCCGGAAGGCGCGGGCGCGGAATTGCGAGAAGCCCTTGATGCGCGCTTCGGAGCCGCTTTTTCTTCTGTTGCCTCTTCTTCATATTCAACATCATCTTCGTAATCGTCGGTATCCGAGCCGAAACCGAGGATCTGCTTGATATTTGCCATAACAAAATCTTCCTTTCCGAAAGTTAATTTATTTAAAGAGCGCCGTACCTATGCGTACCATGTTTGAGCCGCATTCGACAGCCTCTTCAAAATCGTTTGACATACCCATTGAAAGAATATCCATATCTACGCCCGAAATATTGCAGGCTTTTACTTTCTCAAAAAGTTCTTTGAACTCTTTGTAATAACGTATATCTTTTTCTATGGGCATTGTTGCCATAAGCCCTTTGACTTTTATATGTTCAAAATCCGAAACATCACGGACAAGAGCCACGGTATCGGCAGGCTCAACACCGAATTTTTGTTCTTCGTCACCGATATTGACCTGCAAAAGAATTTCGGTCGTTCTTCCAAGTTTTTCCGAATATTTGTCTATTTCCGTCGCAAGTTTGACGGAATCAACGGACTGAATAAGCGCAATATCTTTCATCGAAAGAAGCGCTTTGACTTTGTTTGTCTGCAAATGCCCGATAAAGTGTCTTTTGCACGGGAGCAGCAGCGCGTCTTTTTCTTTTAAGTGCTGAACATAATTTTCGCCTATATTCGAAAGCCCGACTTCGATTGCGGCGTTGGTATCTTCTATCGTCTGATATTTCGTAACCGCAACGATTATGACATCGTGACTGAATCCGCCGCGTGTTTTCGCTTCTGCAATCCTGTTTTCGATTTCGGCTTTATTGCTCAAAATTCTATTTCGCATTTACTATCTTCCCGTCAAACATATCTTTGCCGCCGCAGATGACTTCGTCGTTTACGGTCAGTCGGCGTGCATTATAATCGCTTTTTGCTTTTACTATCGAAAATTCATCGGTCGAAAACAGTATTTCAACCGGTTTGAAAACAACTTTTTGTCCTATCAGAACATATACGCCGTCTGCGCCGTCTACGACGCGCAGCGCCTTGTTGCTGACTTTCAATCCCGAATATGTGGAATTTATCAGTTTGCAATTCGCTTTTCTTAACGAAAGTTCTTTTTCGGTCATAACGCCGCAGCGGAAGCATACGCAGACATATCCGTTTTCTTCTGATGAGACGAACAGCACGCTTGTTTGAAGAGTTTTTCTTGAGCCGTCGGAAAATCTGAACTCTATTTTTTCTGAAGACCCCTGTTTAAGAGAAGCGGCGTCCGAAGACTTCATCTTTGCAGCAAATATCCAGTACGGCGTGGTCTGAACTTTTCCCACATAATCGCTCGGACACGAAGTTCCGTCAGCGACGAGAATCTTTTCCAGACTCGAAACCGTCATATTGTCCGCATCGGCGGCTGAAAGGTATTCAAAGCCGTCATATCCGCTGTAAAAATACCCCGCAACAGTTGACTGAACGTTTTGTTCGACAGAGGTATATTTTCCGATTATGGAGTTACGTTCGTTCAGATACTCATCGAGTTTTTTCGAATAACTTTCGTCTCCGTTCAGGTTCACGTTCTTTTTGTTGAAAGCGGTTTGCAAGGTTGCTTCGTAAGCAAGTATTTCTCCCATATCGGAAGAAGCACACGAATCGAGATAATCGTAAAGCGCTTCCCTGCTGTCGGCGTCAAGAGATGTTGCGTCCGAAGTCACAACGCTGCTGACCGTTTTTGTAAGGATTTTGATATTCCGATTCAAAAACAGCAATCGCTGTTCGTCTTCATCGGAAAAGGCCTTGTTGCTGACGGTTGCAACGGAAGTACCCACGGCAACTCTTTCGCCGTCCGAAACGTTGTGAACCATCGTCGCACAGTCAGAGCCTGCCACAAGAACGGTTTCGGTCCGCAGAGCGACGCCCTCAACAGAAACGGTGTCGTTATAAACACAGTCTTCAACGGCTTCAACCGTATAATCCGTATCGAACAAAGCGGACGGAACAACGCCGAAGAGAAAATAGCCGCACAAAAGCACGACGACAAGCACGAGTATCACTCTGAATACTTTTTTCTCCATAACCGCTCCGTTTACACATTTATTGTGCTATAAAATAAATATATATGCCGATTATATCATACATACAGGAAATCTTCTATACATTCCGATAAATTGTTAAAAAAATGTTCAATATCAAGTCCGTCGGCTTCAACCCAACGTATATTTTCGTCACGTCGAAGCCATGTCAACTGACGTTTTGCGTAATGACGGCTTTCTCTCTTGATATTCTCCGAAACTTCGGAAATTCCGATCTCTCCGTCAAAATACGGTGCGAACTGCTTGTAACCTATTGCCTGAAAAGCATTGCATTCGCGTGTCAGTTTTCCGCTTTGAAGAAGCGTAGAGACCTCGTTTTCCAGACCCGCCGAGAACATTTCGTCGACTCTTCTGTCTATTCTTGAATAAAGCACGCTTCTGTCCGAAAACCGCAATCCGATTTCAAGGAACTTATACGGCGACGGGATTTTTTTCGATATCTCATTTTGCTCCGTCACGGTTTTTCCCGAAGTATGGTAAAGTTCAAGCGCACGGATTATGCGTTTAATATTGTTCGGGTGCAGTTTTTCCGCCGTCTGAGGGTCTATCTCCGCAAGTTCCGAAAGAAGCGCTTCACTGCCCTCTTTTTCGGCGCGTATTGCAAGATGTTCCCTGTATTCGGGGTCTGTTTCGGCTTCGGAAAGACATATATTTTCAATAAACGAAGTCACATAAAGTCCCGTTCCGCCTGCAATAACAGGTATTTTGCCGCGAGAAAGAATATCATCGACGCAAACCTTCGCACGTTCAAGATAATCCTGCAAAGTGAACGTTTCCGTCGGTTCGACAATGCTTATCAAATGATGCGGTATGCCCTGCATTTCTTCATCTGTGGGTTTTGCCGTACCGATATCCATATATTTATATATCTGCATGGAATCGGCGGAGACGATCTCTCCGTTGTACCGCTTGGCTATCTCGACCGCAAGTTTGGTTTTTCCGCTTGCGGTAGGACCGACAACGGCAATAACACGATTGTTCATCAGACTATCCTCTTAAATTGTTTTTCGATGGTCGTTTTTGACAGCGCAAACGTTATCGGACGACCGTGCGGACAGTATTTCAAGTCGTTTTCGTGTTCAAAATAATTTCTTATCAACTTTTCTGTCTCAAATGCCGACGTGTGCATACCCGCCTTTATGGAAGCCTTGCAAGCACAGTCATGCAGAAATTCATCGAGAAGATCATTTTTGCCGAGTTTGAGATTTTCATAGTTATCCGCAAACTTCGCAAGCACATATTCAACGTCGGAATTTTCGAGAATTTGCGGTATCATACGCACAATTACGCTTCCGCCGAAGTCCTCAACTTCAAAGCCCGCTTTTTTCAGTTCTTCCGCATTTTCGGTTATTATCAGATTTTCAGCCGCGCCGAGTTCGACAACTATCGGGCTGAGCAGATATTGAGAACCGACAGTTCCTCTTTTCAGTTTCTCAAAATTCATACGCTCATGCAATGCGTGTTTGTCAATAAACAGAACATCGCCGTCCTTTTCAACAATTATAAACGAATCGAAAACTTCTCCGACAATACGAAATTCAACCGTTTTTTCAACAAGAGTCGGTTCATCGGCATTGTCTTTTGCAGTAGGAACCGGAGCATTGACGGTCTCCTTTTTCGGAGGCTCGGAAACGTCGGGAACAGGTGCTGTCACGGACGGTGCATACTTCTCAGGTTCAGGCTCTCTTTTTGCAGAAAAGCCCAAATCTGGGGCAAGAAGCGACGAATCGTCCCTAAGCGTTTCCGCAGGCTTTTCGGCGGCAACCGCCCTTTCGAGAAGCATTTTTTTCAGTTTTTCAAATTCGGAAGTTTCTTCCGTCGAGGAAGACTTCTTCACTTCGGTCTCGTTTTTCGGTAAAACTTCGGGCTTTTGCTCGGGTATGGAATTTTCCGATACGGGAACTTTTGTTATGACCTGCCACTCCCCGTAATTCTTCACCTTTTCCACGGTCTTTTTCGGAGGTTCGGGAGTTTTCTGCGGAGCGGAGTTTTCAAAAGGAAGCCTGAAAACATCATTCGTTGCAGGCGTTACGTCAATATGTTTGACCGCATTGTCAAAAGAAAGCGCGGTTCGCAAAGCGTCGTTCATAAATACGGAAACGCTTTTTTCGTCGCCGAATTTGATTTCGAGTTTTGACGGGTGTACGTTTATATCTATGCTCGAATTGTCAACCTGCAAAAAGAGAACACAAACCGGGTATCTGCCGATAAGCATCGAATTTCTGTATGCATTTTCGAGACAGGTTTGAAGCAGCCGTGAGCGGACGATACGTCCGTTTACATAGAACAGTTGCATATTTCTGTTCGGTTTTGAAAAAAGCGGCGTGCCGATAAAGCCCGACAGACGGAAATCGTCATTTTTCATTCTGACGGGAACAAGATTCTGTGTCACGCTCTTTCCGTATACGGAAAAAATGGTATCTTCGAGTTTTCCGTTGCCCGAAGTGAACAGCGTTTCTTTGCCGCCGACGGTCAGTCGGAACGATATTTCGGGGTGCGACAGCGCAAGTTTATGTACAACCGAACTTATCGCTCCCGCTTCCGCCTGTTCGCTTTTAAGAAATTTCTTTCTTGCGGGAACGTTATAAAAGAGGTCTCTGATACAAAAAACCGAACCGTCCGCGCACCCGACTTCCTCGGAAGACACTATATCTCCGCACAGCTCACCCGCTTCGAGAGACAGACGGACGCCACCGACGGAATCTTTTGTCTTGGTTGTCAGTTCAACGCGGGATACCGCGCTTATTGCGGCAAGCGCTTCGCCGCGGAAACCGAGAGTGCCTATGTTATAAAGGTCTTCCTTTGTGGTTATCTTCGACGTTGCGTGTTTGCGGAACGCCACACGGGCATCTTCTTCCGTCATTCCGCAACCGTTATCTGTCACTTTTATAAGGTCAATGCCGCCTTTCAAAATCTCAACGGAGATTTTATCGGCGCCCGCATCGACGGAGTTTTCGACAAGTTCCTTTACAACGGATGCGGGTCTTTCCACCACTTCGCCCGCGGCAATAAGGTTGGCAACAGAACTGTCAAGAACGTGTATTTTCATCAGTATTCTCCGAAATTATTGGTTTTTGGCTTTCTGAACAAGCGCATAAAGTTCGTTCATCGCTTCTATCGGTGTCAGAACCGTCGGGTCTATGTTTTTAAGTCTTTCTGTTATTTCATCAGAAGCAACGGCATTGAAAAGATCGGGTTCTTCGTTCTTTTCTTCACGTTTGATAACAACTTTCGGCTGTTCGGACTCTATTTCTTTCAATACTTCCTGTGCGCGGTCTATAACGACCTCGGGAACGCCCGCAAGACGCGCAACATCAATGCCGTAACTGTCGTCCGTTCCGCCGGGAACGATCTTTCGGAGAAACGTTATCGTGTTTCCGCGTTTCTTTGCCGCGACATTGAAGTTTTTAACGCCCTCAACGGTGCTTTCAAGCGCAACAAGTTCGTGATAATGCGTTGCGAAAAGCGATTTCGCTTTTATCTTTTTCGCAACATATTCAAGCACGGCGCGGGCAATGCTCATGCCGTCGTATGTGGAAGTTCCGCGTCCTATTTCATCAAAAATAAGCAAACTCTTCTTTGTCGCATTTTTGAGTATGTACGCCACTTCGTTCATTTCAACCATAAAGGTCGATTGTCCCGACGCAAGGTCGTCTGCGGCGCCTACACGGGTAAATATCTTGTCCGCAACGCCGACTGTTGCGCTTGAAGCGGGCACAAATGAACCTATCTGCGCAAGCAGAGTTATCAGAGCAACAGAGCGCATATATGTGGATTTACCCGCCATATTGGGACCCGTTATTATCGCCATACGGCAATCGGAAGTGTCAAGGTGTGTGTCATTCGGCACAAACACTTCGTTTTTCAGCATTTTTTCAACAACGGGGTGTCTGCCGTTTTTGATATCGATAACACTGTCTGAATTGACCGTCGGGCAAGTATACCCGTTCTTTACGGCAACTTCCGCAAGCGTTGTAAGAACATCAATGTACGCAACCGCGCGGGAAGACGCTTTTATGCGATCGATGCACTCTTTTATTCCGAGAACAAGTTCCGAAAACAATTTGTATTCAAGCGCAACGAGGTCGTCGCGCGCCGTCAGCAGTTTTTCCTCTATCTCTTTGAGTTCGGGAGTTATAAAGCGTTCGCCGCCGACAAGAGTCTGTTTTCTTATGTATGTGTCGGGTACAATGTCCTTGCTGCCGTTCGGAACTTCGATGTAGTAGCCGAAGACCTTGTTATAACCGACTTTAAGAGTTTTGATACCTGTTTTTTCTTTTTCTGACGTTTCAAGCCCGACCATTATACGTTTTGCGTCGGTCAAAAGAACTCGCAGTTCGTCAACTTCCGAGTTGTATCCCTCGCGGATTATGCCGCCGTCTTTCATCGCAACGGGAGGGTCATCGTTTATCGCCGCTTCGATGTGTTCTGTTATATCGGACAGTTCATCCGCCCCGCGAAGCAGATTTTTCAGATACGCAGAGCCGAACTTGCCGCCGCGTAGGATTTCAAAAATGCGCGGAAGCGAAGAAAACGACGTTGCAAGGTTTTTCACGTCCTTGGGATTGACTGAGCCATAAACGACTTTTGTCAAAAGACGGTCTATATCTCTTATTCCCGAAAGCAGGTCACGAAGTTCGGAACGTTCAATGTTGTTCTCATAAAAATCGCGAACGGCGCCCTGTCTGCCGTTTATCTCATCAACATTCGTCAACGGCTTTTCAAGGAAATTGCGCAGCAGTCGCGCGCCCATGGCGGTCTGTGTTTTATCAAGAACGCCGAGCAACGAGCCTTTCTTTTCCTTGAAACGCATTGTCTCAACTATTTCAAGATTGCGCCACGTCGAAAGATCTATCTGCATATAGGCATATTCGCCTGTAAGCGTAAGTTTTTTGATATGGTCAAGAGAGCAAAGCTGCGTGTCGAACAGATACTTCAAAAGCGAGCCGGCGGTTTCTGCGGCAAGCGCATTATCGGCAAGTCCGAGTTTGCCGACAGTCTGCCCCATCTGCTTTTCAAGAAGTTCTTTTGCATTCGGGCACGTTTCTCCGCGCGTGAGCATACAACCCGCAGAAGATGCGATATAGTTCTTTATGGGCTCGGTTTCGCAGGCTTCCGGCGAAGCATATATCTCGCGCGGAGAATATTTGCCGAGCTCGTTTATTATCGTCGGGTCAGAAAGTTTATAAGAGCCCGACAAAAACATATCGCCTGTTGAAATATCGACAAAGCAAAGGCACAGTCTGCCTTTTTCGCAGAACGCGCCGACGATATAGTTATTCTTGCTTTCATCCAGCATTTCGGGGTCGGTGACCGTTCCCGGAGTTATCATTCGAACAACTTCGCGGTGCGTTACGTCGTTTGTAACGGGGTCTTTTATCTGTTCGCAGACAGAGACTTTGTACCCGTGCTGTACAAGTCTGGATATATAACCGTCTACGCTGTGATACGGTATTCCGCACATTGGGGCGCGCTCGTCAAGACCGCAATCCTTGCCCGTCAGAACTATATCGAGTTCTTTGCTTGCAATGACGGCGTCGTCAAAAAACATTTCATAGAAATCTCCGAGACGGTACATCAGGATATAATCCTTGTACTGTTTCTTCATCTCAACATACTGCTGCATCATCGGAGACAACTGCGGTGTTTTCGCCATCTCTTTTTCTCTCCTTAAATCGGCGGCTTAATGGCAGCCGCCGCAGGTTTCGCAGGAACCGGAACAACCGCCGGGCTCTTCTCCCGTTATCGCAAAATTGAGTATGCCGTAAATCTCGTTAACAAATGCGTCCGCTTCCTCTTTTGCGGTCATATACTTGTCCATAACGGGATCGGACATAATCTTTGTATAGGTCTCTCTCATTTTGTCTTGGTGTTCTTTGAGTTTTTCTTCGTTCTTCTCTTCACCTTTCTGCATTTCCTGCATAACATTCATTTTTTGAAGATTGAACTCTTGAATAAGTTGTTGAAGTTCGGCATCGTTGTCGTATTCAGCCTGCGCCGATTGAAGCGCAACGAATTTTTCGTCGGTAACGACCGCTTCTCCGAGTTGTCTTGCAAGTTCTCTTACGTCTGCCATAATAAACACTCTCCGTTTTATTTGAATAATTTTTTATAAACTAATCCGTCAGTTCGGCGTATACCGCCCAGTTGGCACAACGAATGCCTTTCAGACGCACCTTGTCGCCCTCTTTAAAAGTTTTTCCGTCCGTCTCAAACTTTACAATGGTATTGTTTGACGTTCTTGCGAGCATGGCAGTTTCCGAATTCTCGGCAAATCCGTCTACAACAGCCTCAAAGACTTTTCCGACGAATGCGGAATTTTTCTTTGTGCTGATTTCGTTCTGCACGGCAAGCAGACGGTTAAAACGCTCTTTTTTAACGTCCTGCGGTATCTGGTCTTTCATTTCCGCCGCAGGCGTTCCCTTTCGAGGTGAATAGATGAACGTATAAAGTCCGTTATACTCCACTTTGCTTATCAAATCAAGCGTAGCGAGAAAATCATCCTCCGTTTCACCGGGAAATCCGACAATAATATCGCTTGTCAACGCGACATCGGGAATTTTCTTTTTTGCATAATCTATCAGCGAAAAATATTTTTCCGAAGTGTAATGTCTGTTCATCTTTTTCAAAACGGCGTCGCTGCCGCTCTGAACAGGCAGATGCAGATGTTTGCATATCTTGTCGCATTCCGCTATCGTGTCAATAAGTTTTTCCGTTGCGTCTTTCGGATGCGAGGTCATAAACTTAACGGTAAAATCTCCGTCAATCTTATTTATGTCCCGAAGCAGGTCGGAAAAATCATAACCGATATCAAGGTCTTTGCAATACGAATTGACGTTTTGCCCGAGCAGCGTTATCTCTTTATATCCCTCGGCAACAAGTCCGCGAACTTCTTCAAGAACGTTTTCGGGTCGGCGGCTTCTTTCGCGTCCGCGAACATAAGGCACTATGCAATATGAGCAAAAATTGTTGCAGCCGGACATTATCGAGACCCAAGCCTTTACTTTGTCTCTGCGGCGAATCGGAAGTCCTTCCGCCACGCGCCCGTCTTCCGAAGTTACGTCAAACACACGTTTTCCGCCCGTAAGAATACGGTAAAGATTTTCGGGGAAGCGATAAAGCGCGTGCGTTCCGAAAACAAGATCGACGTGCCTGTACTTTGTTTTTATCTGCTCTGCAATATGAGGTTGCGTCATCATACATCCGCAAAGGCAAATTTTAAGATCGGGATTTTCTCTTTTGTTTTTGACAAGTGCACCGACATTTCCGAAAACTTTTGTTTCGGCGTGTTCACGAACAGCGCATGTGTTAAAAAGAATCAGGTCGGCAAGGTCTTTGTCTTCCGTATATTCGTACCCCATTTGAAGCAGCATTCCGTCGAGACGTTCGGTATCGTTCTCATTTTGCTGACAACCGTATGTGGCGGAAAAAAATCTCGGTTTTCTTCCGTGCGTCTGTTCAAATTCCGCAGAAATACGACCTACCCTTTCGGTATATTCTTTCTGCTCTTCCATCTCTTCCTCGGACAGTATCCTGTTTTTTGCCGACACCGCTTATCCTCCGTGCTCTGCTTGTGTTTTGATTATTCTTTATTATAATACAAAAGTCTTTATTTGTAAATATATATCCGTAATGTTTCCTAAAAATTTTAACATACGATCTTCTGTTCGAAAATTATTTCGATATTTTGTTCGGATTGCAGGTTGAAAAACGGAGCGGAATGTGATAAACTATAAAATAATATATTGTTTGTCGCGCGTGCGCGACCTTCGGAACGGAGAATCGACATGAAAGTCTTCGGAAAAGGTATCGAACAAAACTGCGAATATTGCAAAAGAGGCACACTTCTCTGCGATGAAGACGGTGTTGTCTGTGATAAATACGGATACATAAAAAGAAAATACAACTGCAAAAAATTCGTATACGACCCGTTAAAAAGAACTCCGAAAAGCGCCGAGTTGTCAATGGATTTCGACGCTTCGGATTTTTCGATAGAATAACTTAATCTCAAAAGGAGTTTTTATTATGTCAATCAAACTCAACACTTCTTACCTCAAAGGTTTTGTCGGCGAAAACGAATTTGCCGCAATAGCGCCGCAGGTAAGAGCAGCTCATGAAATGCTCACCAACAAATCCGGTCTCGGTTCGGATTTCACGGGTTGGGTCGATCTGCCCGTAGATTACGACAAAGAGGAATTTGCCCGCATTAAAAAGAGCGCGCAGAAGATCATTTCCGATTCCGATGTGCTTCTCGTTGTCGGAATAGGCGGTTCGTATCTCGGAGCGAGAGCCGTTATCGAAGCAATAAAAAGCCCTCTTTACAACAATCTCAAAAAAGATACGCCCGAGATATACTTCCTCGGCAACAGCATTTCTTCCACCTACTTCCGCGAAGTTCTTTCGCTTTGCGAAGGCAAGGATTTCAGCGTTAACGTGATATCCAAATCGGGCACGACGACGGAACCCGCCATAGCGTTCCGCGTTCTTAAAGAAATGCTTGAAAAGAAATACGGCAAAGAGGGCGCAAAGGGCAGAATTTACGCTACCACGGACAAAGCAAAGGGCACTCTTAAAGAACTTGCGGACGCAGAGGGTTACGAAACGTTCGTTGTTCCCGACGATGTCGGAGGCAGATATTCTGTACTTACCGCTGTCGGACTTCTTCCCATTGCTTGCGCAGGCATTGACATAGACAAACTCATGCAGGGCGCACAGGACGCGCACAAGACGTATGCCGACCCCGATATTGAAAAGAATGACTGCTACAAATTTGCGGCTGTCAGAAACATTCTTCTCAGAAAGAGCAGAACCACGGAAATAACCGTTGCATACGAGCCGTATATGTGGTGCTTCGGCGAATGGATAAAGCAACTTTTCGGAGAAAGCGAAGGCAAAGACGGCAAAGGTCTCTTCCCCGCGTCGATGATATTCTCCACCGACCTTCACTCGCTCGGGCAGTACGTTCAGCAGGGACTTCGCAACATGTATGAATCCGTTATCTGGGTCAAGAATGCAAAACTCGACCAGGAAATTCCGTTTGAAGAGTCCAATGCAGACGGACTGAACTTCGTTGCAGGCAAAAATATGCAGTTTGTCAATGAAAAGGCGTTCCAGGGCACTGTTCTTGCGCACGCACAGGGCGGCGTTCCGAGCGTGGTTCTCGAACTTGACGAAATGAATGAGTTCACCATGGGACAACTTATATACTTCTATGAAAAGGCTTGCGGAATTTCCGCATACGTTCTCGGCGTAAATCCGTTTGACCAGCCAGGCGTTCAGATGTACAAGAGCAATATGTTCGCACTGCTCGGCAAGCCCGGCTACGAAGACAAAAAAGCAGAGTTGGAAAATTTGCTATAATTATGGCAAAAGTGTTATACAGTTTCAACAAACTTCAAGAAATTGTCACCGACGTATTGAAATGAAAGCGTCGCTATGCTATAATTAAAGCAAGAGAAAAAACAACAGTATCCCGTATGATTTCCGTAAGGAATACGGGGTTGCGCAACATCAATATTATCCGAAAAGGAGTGCATCCACATGATCAAACTTGTAATGGGTCTCAAAGGAACAGGCAAGACAAAGGAACTTATTTCCACCGTAAATTCCGTTGCAAAGACTGCGGAAGGAAGCGTTATCTGTCTTGAAAGAGATGACAAACTCAGATACGAGATCGACCCGAAAGTAAGACTTATAAGCACTGACGAATACGGTATCAACGACTACGATATGTTCTTCGGCTTCATCGGAGGACTCAGAGCATCAAACTATGATATAACCGAAATTTTTGTTGACTCCATAACAAAGATTTGTCGTTCCGACAACGTTGAAGAACTTGAAACGTTCCTTGACGAACTCGAAGCGATCGCGGACGGAATCGACTTCTTCATCACGGTCAGCATGGATATTTCCCTTGCAACGCCGAAAATTCAGAAATACCTGTAATCAACAGCAAAAACAAATATCGGGACGACCGTTCTTCGGTCGTCCCTTGTTTTCTTTCAGGCAAAAAGCGGAAGACATTCCGAAATATCGCCGTCTTGTTTGACATTCGGCATAAAAAGTGATATAATGACGACATCGAAAAAAATCTGCCCGCAAACACAGCATATACAAGCATATGCAACGTGGGCAATTCTCACAGGAGAAAAACAAGAAATGAAAGTTCTTATCATAGGTCACGGCAAAGTAGGCTCCGCCATTGCGGAAAACCTTGCGCAGGACAACAATGACGTAACGGTAATAGAAAACAGAAGCGAAGTCATGGCTTCTCTTCCGCAAGACCTGCCGTACAAGGTCATAAAAGGCAACGGCGCCTGCATTGAAATACTGCGTGAAGCCGGCATAGAAAATGCAGATGTGCTCATTGCGGCTTCCCCGCACGACGAGCTCAACGTCATAGCCTGCGTCATAGGCAAAAAACTCGGCGCAAAATATACCGTAGCACGCCTGCGCAACCCCGAATATTCTTCGCAGATTGTATTTATGCACAATGAATTCGGGCTTACATTTTCGATCAACCCCGACAATTCCGCGGCGGAAGAGATATCGGGAATTGTCAGATTTCCCTCTGCTGCAAAAATAGAAAGTTTCTCAAACGGGCTTCTTAACCTTGTCGAATATACCATTCCGCAGGAAAGTTCGCTTATTGACATTCCGCTTGCGGATATCTACGGCAAATATAAAGTCAAAGTTCTGATATGTTTCGTCGAAAGAGAAAACGAGGTATTCATTCCCACAGGTGCGACCTGCTTGCAGGCGGGAGACAGAATCGCGCTTGCGGCTGACACACAGAGCATAATTTCGTTTTTCGGGCTTTTGAGCGCAAAGAAAAAGCCGATAAAAGCCGTAACGATAGCGGGCGGCGGCAGAATACCGCATTATCTGATAAAGTCGCTTCAAGCCCTGGACATCAATATAACAGTAATAGAAAAAAGTCCCCGTCTGGTTGAAAAACTCCGTGCGGCATACGATAAGATAAACATCGTAAATGCAGACCCGACGGATAAAGAAGTTCTTAAAACCGCAGATGTCGGAAGCGCCGATGCATTTGTATCGCTGACAGAAACAGACGAAGAAAACGTTATTATGGCAATGCACGCAAAAGCGCTCGGCTGTGCCAAAATAATTGCCGTGACCGATCAGCCGAGTTATTCGGGAATACTGAAAGATTCGGGAATAGACAGCATTATAATGCCGAAATTGCTCACAGCGGACAGAATACTGCAATTTGTAAGATCAAAAGAAAACGCGCGCGGAAGCGGAGTTGAAACGCTTTACAAACTCGCGGAGGGAAAGGTCGAAGCTATTGCTTTCAAGGTCAAAAAAGCAGCCGATTTCATCGGCAAACCGCTGAAAGACCTTTCGCTTAAAAAAGACCTGCTTATAGGCGCTGTCATCAGAAACAATTCAACGATAATTCCAAACGGTAACGATACCATGGAACTCGGGGACGAAGTTGTAGTTATAACCACGCAACACGGACTTAAAGACGTGTCGGAAATAATCAGATAGTTTAATTCAACCGAAATATAAACAAAAAACGCAACGGGAACCGCAGAAAAAGCGGTTCCCAATATTTTTTATCTGAAATTATATTTCAAAGTCAACGGCGTGGCGGGCTTCTCGGATTTCTTTACAGAGAGACGAAGCAGCAACATGACGTGGGTCATTCTTATATGTTTCAAGATCTTCGAAAGAATCGAAAGTCATAATCAGAACCGCATCACAGTTATCTTTCCCGTAGGAATTGACACCTATTTCCATCGAACGAATAACGTCAATTTGTCCGCGCAATGATTCCAATGCATCGAGAAAACGTTTCATTTCAACTTCTTTTCCCGGCTTGAACTTCCACATAACAACGTGCTTTATCATTTTGAAACTCCCCTAAAATTATTTTTTACGAAGCGCTTTTTTAATATAATACGATGTTTTTTCAACTATAACTTTTTCGGCTTCCTGTTTCAGCGTATAACCCGAAACGTGCGGAGCGTCTTTTTTGACAATGAATATCGCCTCTTCAAAAAGTCTGCTGCCTGTATTTTTAATAATGTAAACGCTCTTTTTTCTGCCTTTTATCATCGTTGCCGTTCTCCCGAAAGTTTTATGAGAACAGTATATCCGTGATAAACGTTTTTTATTCCGCTGAGGTAAATACTTCCGAAAAAGTCTGTGCGTACATACGGATAAGCATATCGTTCGGGTGATTTATGTTATTTGCCGTCATATCCCAATACTTTTTGCGTTCAAGCGTTTCGGCATGAAGTGCGGTCATCGGAACAACAGTAAATTTTGAACCGTATCTGTCGGCAAGTTCATAAAGTTTTTTGAGACGTTCGTGGTGGCATTTCACATCCTGCGCATAATGGTTGCCCTGACAAACGGAAACGGTCACGATTTCACATTCGGGGTATTTTGCCCAAACCTTTTTGCTTATCTCTTCAACTATGTTTTCAAACTCTTCGGGAGTGGTTTCAGGACCGTTGTTTCCGCCGAAAGCTATAACGAAAAGATCAACATTTTCCACATCTTTCCATGCGTTGTCAAACTCCGAAAGCCCCCATTCGACACGGGTTCCGCCGACTGCCTTATTCACGGAAGTTACGTCGCAACCATAGTCTTCGCGAAGAGTATCGCAGACCATTTCAGCCCACGACGGCATAAAAGGCTCGATTCCAAGCATTTTTGAGCAGTTGCAGCCAACGGTTATGCTGTCTCCCCAAAAAGCGACTGTAAGAGGTTTTTGCTCTTTCAGATTCTGTGCAAGACGCGGCAATTTATGAGGAAGAATGACGGGTTTGTACACGTTTTCGTTTACGGCATGCTCGTATGTAACGGCTATCTGTCGGTCAACAAGAAGAGTTCCCTCTGTATAAAGAATATAACCGCCCTCGGAAAAATGCGCATTAAGACCGTCGTTCGGCGCTTCCTGCGGGTTGTATACAGACCACGGAACACGCGGCATAGAAGAATTTTTCGGGATTATCAGTTTTCCGTCGAGGACAAACCAATCCGTTCCCTCTTCATATATTTTCTTACCGCCGAAATCAGTCACCGAGATAACCTTTTCGATGTCATACAAAAGCGTTATTGTTATATTTCCGTCGGAATCCGTAATCCCGGGATATTCGACTACAAGAGCGGTCTCATTGAGAACCGTATTTCCCTTTCTGAAAGGTCTTATATATTCTGTTCTGTCATACATGGCAAAATCCTCCGTTTCACCACTATATAATACAACAAAACAGAGCCATTGTCAAGAAAAATACCGTGACAAAAGTTGCTTTACATCATCATCTTCACTCACGCAATAATAACAATATAAACCGTCCGTCCGAACTACGGTTTTTTCCAATTTTGCAAACTCCGACGGGACGTAATCGCGAAAAGCGGAGCGCTGTTCACGCAAATGCGCATTAACTGCAGACACGATATTTACCAGCCCCGATTCGTCATAAGCCTTAAAAACGGCTATTTCATCGGCTCGCTCGCCCGACAGGCTGACAAAAACGGCACACGCATCGAAATCAGCCTCCGACAGATTGAAATATGACGGAATCTCGCTTTTCGGAACTTGCACAAAACCGACAGAAAGCGTAACAACGTCGTCACTCATTGCGGTCAAACTCACGTTTTTGCCTGAATTTGAACAAGAACAAAGCATTAACGAACAAAACAGAATAATCAGAACTTTTTTCATTGTTTCACCCCATGATATAAAAGATAATCGACCCAGCGTTCATACGCTTCGGGCATCAAATGACAATAATCGTCGCTTGAAAGTGAAGTTGCAAGATAGCCGTTGCTGTCTTTGAGCACATCTGCAATATCAAGAAAGGCACAGTTTGCTTCCTTTGCGAAAGCGGCAAGATTTTCGTTGTATTCGTCGATTTTTGCATTATACAATACTTGTTTTTCTCCGTAAAGCGTTATCGGAGTTATCGACTGAATCGCAATTTTGACATCGGGAATCGCTTTTCTTAAATTCTCGACAAGTATCTTGTAATTTGCGATATATTCATCGACGGAAAATTGTCCGACATCATTCAGTCCGAGGCAAATATATACCTTTTTTGCGCCGTATGACGAGCATATATCCTGCGGCGGTGTTCTTACTCCGTTGAAATAACGATGTATGCTTTCTTCTCCCGCAGGAGCAACCGCTGTTGCCGCACCGTAACTGCCGACGCTTATAAACTTTGCATTGCCGAAGTAATCTGTTTCCGCCTGTCGCTTTTCGGTCACGAATTTTTGCAGACCGAGAGTAACGGAATCTCCTATGAAAACCGTGTCGTTAAAGTCTTTCCACGATTGTTTTTCGGTAACGGGAGCGACAAGCGCTTTGAAAGACTCGGAACGCTCCGTTTCAGGCAGAGGAAGAGAATACTTGTCCCTCGGACAGGTCTTATCTGGATCTGCGTCCTGTGCTTCCAAACGCGAAAAAACATATTTATATTGTTCATCGTTTTCGGAAAAATCGCTGTTCCCCTGTGAAGTTTGTTTAGCCGAATTATTCGTGGGATTATCGGGAGTCAACGGCTTGTCCGCGTCCGTACTGCCGGAGCACAGAAAACCGCTCAACACATAAAGCCCGACAACAACGAGTGCCAGCACGATTTGAGTTATCAGATTTTTTCTTCCCATATTTTTTCATCTCCGTAAACAAAAAATGAGCGGCAGAATATTACATAAATATTCTACCACTCATAATGAAAAAATATTGTCTGATTTTAAGCGCGAAAAATGACTATTTGGCGCGAGAAATGAGACTTAAAGCATTTTTATAGAGAATTTTCTCCGTCAAATCCTGCGAAAGTCCGAGTTTTTCGATATTCGTCAGTTCATATTCGGGAGTCCACATCGGGAAATCCGACGCGAACAGAATCCTGTTTTCGTCATGCTTTGCTATCATTTTTTTCGGAAGAGAAAAGTCCGACATCATACCGAGAGTGCTTGATGTGTCAAAATAATAATTTGTTCCGCACAAATACTCGTAAGCGGATTCCCATTCGCTGTAACCGCCGAAATGCGCGGCAACCGCTATCAGGTCGGGAAAACGGTCTATAACCTTGCGCAGTTGCAACGGGTTTGAATAATGATACCTCTTGTCCCCCGCATGAAAAACAATGGGCATTCTGTAAGTCTGCGCATATTCGTATACAACGTCCATTCGAGGGTCATCTACCGCGAATTTCTGAAAATCAGGGTGGAATTTTAAGCCGAATATGCCGTTTTTTCTGATATATTCAAGTTCGTCTTCGATATTTTCCATATCGAGATGAACGGTTCCGAACGGAACAAATATATCGGGATTGTTTTTAACCGTCGCTATCAAGAAATCGTTTATCCCGCGAACCTGCTTCGGAACGGTCGCAACACTCAAAATGAATGATTTGCAGACACCCGCCTTTTGCATATGTTCTTTCAGCGTTTCCGCCGTTCCGATGCTCTCCATGGGATAATCATAAAAAGCACCTACTGCGGCGGTTGCCTTTGCAGCAATTTTTTCGGGATAAATATGCGTATGAGTATCAATTATTTTGCCTTGACAATTAAACATTTTGATTCCTTATGCAAAAAGTCCCACGCCGTTTCCGACATGGGACTTCATTGTCCTTATATTCTGTTTACAGAAAAATTACTTGGAAGCCATCTTCGCAACTTCTGCCGCGAAGTCGTCTTCTCTCTTCTGCATTCCCTCGCCTCTTTCATAGCGAACGAAATCAACGATTTTCGCATCGCCTTTGGAAGCAACATACTGACCTACTTTGAGACTGTCATCAATGAAGAACTCCTGGTCAACAAGGCAAGCTTCGCCGAAGAACTTCTCAAGTTTTCCGGGAACCATCTTGTCTCTGATAATATTTTCGGGTTTCTTCGCATTTTTGGGATCGTTCTTGATCTGCGCGATAACTATCTCGGTCTCATGCTCGAGTTCGGCAGCGGGAACCTGGGTTCTGTCAACGAATCTCGGGCTCATGGAAGCAACCTGCATTGCAACCTTTTTGCCGCAGTCAGCGTCAAATTCTTTATCAAATTTGACAACAACGCCGATCTTGCCGTGGTCATGGATATAAGAAGCACAGTTGCCTTCGATTCTTACAAATCTTCTGACGTTCATGTTTTCACCGATAACAAGAATCATTTCTTTTCTCTTGTCTTCAATGGAACCGTCAAAACCGGGGTAAGCACAAGCCATAAGAGCGTCAAGGTCAGCCGGATTTTCTTTTGCAACAACTTCCGCAATGGTGTTTGCAAAAGTGGTGAACTTTTCGTTCTTTGCAACGAAGTCGGTCTCGGAGTTAACTTCAACCATAGCGGTAACGTCAGCGCCGTTGTATATTGCGATCGCGCCTTCGGCAGCGATTCTGTTTGCCTTTTTGTCAGCAGCCGCAAGACCCTGCTCGCGGAGAAGAGTTACGGCCTCTTCCATATCGCCCTCGGTCTTTACGAGAGCCTCTTTGCACTTCATCAGACCAACGCCGGTTCTCTGTCTGAGTTCGTTGACCTGTTTGGCGGAAATAGTAACTGCCATAATATTTAATCCTCCCTGAAATTATTCAGCCGCAGTTTCGGCGTCTTCCTTTGCGGGAGCGTCGAACTGCTCGCCCTGTTTACCCTCGAGAATTGCGTTCGCCATAATGCCCGCGATAAGTTTTACCGCACGGATAGCGTCGTCATTGCCGGGGATAACATAGTCGATTTCATCGGGGTCACAGTTGGTATCAACGATAGCAACTATGGGAATATGAAGTTTTCTTGCTTCCGCAACGGCATTTCTTTCTTTTCTCGGGTCAACGATGAAAAGAGCGCCGGGAAGTTTCTTCATTTCCTTAATACCGCCGAGGTATTTTTCAAGTTTCTCGATTTCAAGGTTAAGTTTAACAACTTCTTTCTTGGGAAGAAGATTGAACGTGCCGTCCTCTTCCATTTTGCGAAGCTGCGCAAGACGCTCAATACGGGTCTTGATAGTCGCAAAGTTGGTAAGCATACCGCCGAGCCAACGGGAATTTACATAGTACATTCCGACTCTTTCGGCTTCTTCCTTAATGGATTCCTGAGCCTGCTTTTTCGTTCCTACGAAAAGAACGCTGTCGCCGGCTTCAGCAACGTCACGAACAAACATATACGCTTCTTCAACCTTTTTAACGGTCTTCTGAAGGTCGATGATGTAAATGCCGTTTCTTTCGGTGAAGATGTATTCCGCCATTTTGGGGTTCCATCTTCTGGTCTGGTGTCCGAAGTGAACACCTGCTTCGAGCAACTGTTTCATTGAAACTACTGCCATGATACTTTTCCTCCTGAGGTTTTTTCCTCCACCCTGCCTGACGGGGACGACAAAAATCAGCCGCACCTACCCGAAAGCGCACAGGATGTGTGTTATTATTTTGCCCGCACAATCACGGACTTGGTTATTATAACATAATATTATACATTTTTCAAGCGCATACCGAGAAAAACTCAATATTTTACATTTTTTTCGGTTTTTACCCCCTCCAAAAAGCGAAAGAGCCGTCCGCAGACAGCCCTTTCCATAATAACTGAATTTTACTTATTGATTTTTGACAGAAAACTTTTGCCCACGGGTTTGAAATCCACTCCGAGGTATTCGGCAATCGTTGCGGCAATGGAAGAATACGTTGAACCGACACCGAGATTGACGGGAGCAACGTGTTTGCCGTAAACGAGCAGTGGAATATATTCGCGGGTGTGGTCGGTTGTCGGATAACCGGGATCGCAACCGTGATCTGCTGTGATAAACAGCATATCTTCGTCACCGAGTTTTTGTAGGAATGACGGCAGCCAAGTATCGAACGCCGTCAGAGCTTTCGCATAGCCCTCAATATCGTTTCTATGCCCGTAAAGCATATCGAAATCGACAAGATTGACAAAGCAAAGTCCGTCAAAATCGCGGTCGCCGAGGTCAAGAGTTACTTGCATGCCCTCAGCATTTCCGTGTGTGAATATACTTTCCGTAACACCCTTTTTATTAAATATGTCGGTGATTTTTCCGACTGCTATCACATCTTTGCCGACACCCGAAATCGCATCAAGCAGCGTGGGCGCAGGCGGGTCTATCGAAAAATCATGACGGTTTGCGGTTCTTGTAAACGAACCGGGTTTGCCTATAAACGGGCGGGCGATAACTCGTCCGACGCCGTGTTTTCCTGTCAGAATCTTTCTTGCGATACGACAGTATTCATAAAGTTTTTCGGGCGGCACAAGATCTTCGTGCGCGGCTATCTGAAAAACGCTGTCCGCAGACGTGTATACGATAAGAGCCCCCGTTTTAAGATGCTCTTCACCGTAATCCTTTATGACTTCCGTTCCCGAATACGGTTTGTTGCACAGAACTCCCCTACCTGTCTGCCTTGAAAACTCGTCAAGAATCTCTTTCGGAAAACCGTTGGGATATGTCGGCAGCGGCGTTTTCGATATAACGCCTGCAATTTCCCAATGTCCTATGGTCGTGTCCTTGCCTGCGGACGCTTCCGCTATCTTTCCGTATGCGCCGCGAGGATTTTCGACGGGAACAAGAAAATCAAGCCCGTCAATATTGCCGAGACCGAGAGAACGCATATTGTCCGCTTTGAAAAACGGCGAAGCGGAGACCGTTTTAAGAGTATTTGCGCCCTCGTCTCCGAATGAAGCCGCATCGGGCAGAAACCCCGCTCCGACGCTGTCAAGAACGATCAAAAATACTCTTTTCATTTTTTCTTCGCCTCTGCCTCCTGCTGTTTGACAATGGCAACAACTCTTGAAGTGCCGAGACGGGACGCTCCGAGTTTGATATACATTTCGGCGTCTTCAAGCGTCTTTATGCCGCCTGCCGCCTTGACTTTTGTATAAGGTCCAACATTTTCAACCATGAGTTTTACCGCTTCGGGGGTCGCACCGCCTGTCGAGAAGCCTGTTGAAGTTTTGATGTATGCGGCTTTAGTGTCGGACACGATGTGACACATCTTGATTATTTCGTCATCGGTAAGAAGACATGTCTCGATGATAACTTTGAGAAGTTTGCCCCTGCACGCGGCCTCGACTTCGTCAATTTCGTTCTTGACTTCATCGTATTTCTTTGCTTTCAGCAATCCGACATTGATAACCATGTCAAGTTCGTCTGCGCCGTCTTTTACCGCCTGATCGGTCTCTTTAACCTTTTCTTCAAGAGGGTCGTCGCCTTTCGGGAACGAGATAACCGTGCAGACTTTCATTTTGTCGCCGACGTACTCTTTTGCCTGTTTGACAAATCGCGGCGAAATACAAACCGACGCGGTGTGATACTTGATAGCATCATCACAAACCTGTTTGACCTGCTCCCAAGTTGCGTCGGGCGCGAGGATAGTGTGGTCTACCTTTGAAAGAATTTCTTTGATGTCCATGAAACTTTCCTCCTGATTTTGATTTACATTATTAACGGAAGAATCGTCTTCCGAAGATTTTCAATTATTATAAAAGTTAGTTATCGCAACTTCCGCAGCCGCGACACCGCAATCCCACTTTCTCGGAGGGTGGATATTGTCTGCCTGACCGAAAATCCAGTATCTCCACAGATTTACGGTATACGCATCTTCGATATTTTTTGTATAATTGCCCGCAAGTTGTCTGTCATGGAACAGTTTCCATGCATCGCGCAAATCAATATTGCCCGAGACGTTACAATAAACTATGGCAGATTGAATAAACGGCATTTTGCCGTCAACGCATGAAGTAAACCCGCCGCGATATGTGGAAACAAGTTTTTCGAGATATTCGCCGTATCTGTCCACATCCTCATCAAGAGCAAACGAACTGAATTCGGAATAACCCGCTTTGAGAGCGTCGGATTCCCCCTGCCACCAAAGAATACCTCTGAAAGCAAACGGCATCATCGGCGCAATTTTTGAATTGTAATAATTGCCCTTAAAATTATTGCCGTCCATGTAGTATTTGATTCCCGATGTCGAAGAGTCGTCAACAGGCAGCCATTCTTTTATTGTGGTTCCACCCTGCGAACTGCAAACAACGCCTACCGGCACGCCTATTTCTTTTTGAATATTAAGAGCAAAACTTGCGGCGTAAGCACTTTGAAGGTCGAGCAGGTCGGGATCGCTGTTATCGCATGCGACCCATTCCAAACGTGACAGAATGTCATCATACGGGGTTTGGGAAGTATGATTCGATTTGATATTTTCATGTCCCGGCCATTGCCAGCATGAACGAACGAGGGGATTGTTCGCATTCTCATGAAAAGAATCATAAAGGTTCATAACAATATACTGTTGCTCTATTATTCCGAAATCGCCGTAGGGGTCTTTGTCGTATGCATACGGAAAAAGATCTCCGACACGCAAAAACATATTTGACTGTCCCGAAGCAAGCCAGACATCACCGACAAGAATATCATCATATACCACAGTATTTCCGTCTGCGGAGGATTTCACGACCAATGATTGCGGTTCTGCGTTTGCAATCATCGGGTCAAGCGCAATCTGCCACTTGCCGTTTTCGACAGTTCCCTGTTTTGTTTGTTCTCCGAACGATACAGTTACAATATCTCCGTCGGAACCGAGCCCAAAAATCGGGGTATTCGCATTGCGTTGAAGCACCATATGCGAATTAAAAATTCCGTTTATGCTGAATTCCTTTGTCTTATCAATAACAGATACGGTAAATTGAGTCTCCATGCCCAGATAATTGACCGTAACCGTTTTTTCGCCTACCGTCGAAAAATCCGCGCCTGAAATCATCGAAGATTCAACATCTATGATGTCTCCCGAAACGATATCCTCAATCTTTGCGCCTGAAACATCCAGTTCGCCGTCTTTGTAATAAACGGTTCTGTTCGGTGCGGAAACAAGAGATATTCCGTTCTCAAACCAATCGGAGACTTTTTTTGAAACCGATTCTCCGAAAACAAAGTTTCCGTCAGTATCGGAAACAAAAGAACGAACCGAAATCTCGGTATAAAATTCCGACTGCGGAATGTCCGTCAAAGCGTATGTGATAAAATACTTTGAACCGACACAAATCTCGGACGCCTTAAAACTGCCGTTTCCGAAAACGACTTCCGGATATGCGTATTTCACATAAACGGTTCGTGACAGCCCATTCACCGTAAGTTCAAAACCTGCGCTGTCGTAATTCAGGCTGTCGATAGGCGCAATAAAACGAATTTCCGACGTTTCCGAAAGTCTGTCCGTTTTTACGCGAAGTTGTGCAAGAGAATCGAGAAGTCCCGTTTTCCCGAGCGAAAAATTTGTCGTATCATTTGTTTCATAGTTTTGATTTTCAATATCTGTTTCACGGTACGTTGCCGCAGACCGTGCATTTGCGGAAAATACAAAACAACTCAATGCGACCGCAACAAGCAAAAAAGCGGCCGCGATTTTTTTCCAACTCTTTTTCATTATGCCTCCGGGGTAAAACCATGCAAAGGGTTATATAGCTACTGTAAACATTTTACTATATACATATAACTTTGTCAATCGTTTTTTTGCGAAATAACGGTTACTTTTTGAGAGACGGCGTAAAACGCATTTTACCCTCTCAGGGTTCGAGTCCCCTTGATTTCATACCAAAAACAAATATCCCCGCACTTTCGTGCAGGGATATTTGTTTTTGGCGCGCTTGAAGGGACTCGAACCCCCGACCTACTGGTTCGTAGCCAGTCACTCTATCCAGCTGAGCTACAAGCGCATATTCGGTTTTGCCGTTTCAATTCAGCCTATATATAATATCACAGTTTTCATTGAAATGCAAGGGGTAAATTGCAAATTTTTTGTAACCGTAAGAAGATTTCATACCGTGCCGTCCGCTTTTTGCGGACGGCGTAACATTTTCAGATTCAGATGATAAACTCTTCTTTTTGACTGCGTGAGAAAAGTTTTGAAATGGAGTCTTTGACATCGGCACCGTTATAAATAACGTCGTAAACGGCTTCGCATATGGGCATATCCACATTATATTTTTCCGCAAGTTTCTTAACCGCGGCAACGGTATAATACCCCTCCGCCAGACCGAACGTTTCACAACCGGTAACAAGGGATTCTCCGTACTGCCTGTTGTGCGAATATTCCGAAAAGACGGTTGCCTCAAAATCGCCGAGGTGACAAAGTCCGAACGAAGAAAACGGATTTGCGCCCATTGCTTTCATAAGCCTTGCGACCTCGAAAGTGCTGCGGGACATAAGCGCACCTTTAAGAGAAGAACGGTTAAGCCCGTCAAGAATACCCGCCGCAATGCCGATAACATTTTTGACTGCGGAGCCTATCTCCGTGCCTATCATATCCGTTCCGTAATAAAAGCGTATCAGATCGCTTGAAAACTCTGGAATGAGTTTTGCGGTCACATCTTTATCAAAACTGTCTATAACCATACAGTTCGGATGTCCCGCAACAAATTCCTGGACGTGTCCGGGACCGACCCACACGGCAAGAGAAGAAGTTTTCGGCAGATATTCTTCCACGACCTCATGAAGAAGTTTTCCCGTCTCGACCTCGATGCCTTTCATACAAAGAACGAACGTCTTGTTTCCGATATCGTGTGCTTTTGCGGTCTGCATAAAAGTACGCAGATTCTGTGAAGGAATAGAGATAACGACGGTTTCCGCACCGTTCAGCGCGTCGTCAAGGTCTGCCGTAAGGTGTATGCTTTCGGGAAAAGTCACAACGCCGTTTGTTCTGTTTTCTTTAAACCCTACATAAGTCGGTGCGTCCTCTTCTCCGAAAACGGTAACATCATGACCGTTTCTGTCAAGATACCATGCGATGCACGAGCCCCATCTGCCGCAACCGACAACTGTTATTTTCATATATTCAATGCCCCCTGCGAATTGTACTGTATTATATAATATTTATTCTGTATTTTACCATATATGCACAAAATTGTCAACCGTGCATTTTTTTATTCATTGTCACTAAACAAAATTTTTTATATAATGATAATATGAACGATGACGGAGGTAAACGCAATGTACATAGAGCAGATAAACGAATCGAAAATCAAGGTCACGGTCGATGCCGACGACCAGTTGAAATACGGTATAACATACGAGACTATGAACTGCGACGATGCAAACACCCGCCGTTTTTGCGAAAGAATAATTCTCGAAGCCAAAAGAGAAATAGGTTTTGATTCCCGAAATTCACGGATCCTTATAGAAGCGCGGAACTGTATTACAGGAAGCATAACCATCTTCATTTCAAAGATACCGAAAAACGACGCAAAAGAGTATATGTATCAGATAATGAAGTTTGAAACTGTTGACGCACTGCTTGACAGCAGGAAAGTTTTTTCCAAGTTTTCCGAAGTCATTGTCAAAAACGAGATATACGAAACGGACGGTTATTTTTATGCTTATATAGAAGTCGAGGGGCTTCCGAGCGAAGCAAAAAAACTTATAATCGAACTGAACGAATATGCGGAACCGTGCCACATCAAAGCGGAATATCTGCACGAACACGGAAAACTGCTCGCAAAAAACAATCCGATCTTCGGGTAATCACTCGCCGTCCGTTTCTCCGTCAAATTTTCGAAGTCCCGCAACCTCCGATATGGGAAGAGAAAAACAAAATGCGCCCGCGTCGGTCTCCGTTCCCGCCGCCTTTTCTATCGCGTTCATTATTTTTGCTTTCCTTGAAGCGGGTGAGACGATGTAAATCATATCTTTTTCCTCAGCAAGAGAGACTCCGAAGAATTTTACCGCCTTTTTGTGCCCTGTCCCTTTTGCGTGAAGAACAGTTCCCCCTCCTGCGCCTGCGGCACGCGCCGCGTCCATAACGGTATCGGAATATCCCTCGTTGAGAATAACAACGATAAGTTCGTTTTCAAATTTCATTTCGGGAATGCCTCCTTCCGGTTGTTTTCCGTTTGTCAGAAATGAAAGCGTTTTTGTTCCGCCTACGCTCTTTACGGGAATCGCCATCATTATTCCGTTGCCGGGAATATCCATAAAAAGTCGGATTTTTGCGAGACGCAACATTTTTCTCATGTCCTCGCCGTCCGCAAAGGCGCTGACCACGGTTTTTTCGCTGCTTTCCAAATCATTCAGATTCAAATGTTCGCTTGTCGCGGTTCCTCGCCCGAGATTTGTCAGCGTAAACGAAAGGTCGAGATCGTGACAAATTCGGAGAATATCGGCGGCGGCGATTCTGTCAGTTATGCTTATAACACAATAAAGTTCCATATCAGGCGACCTCCCACAGTTCGATAACGCCCTCGTCTGCGTAAACGGGTTCGAAAGACTCGACCTTTCCCCTGCGGCTCTTGAAAACGGATATCGCGCCCATCACCTGAACGGTTATAAGCGGCATCATTGCAACAAGGGCGACAAGTCCGAAAGCGTCTGTCATGACATTGCCGCCGAGCGCCGAACACGCACCCATTGCAAACGGGAGCATAAATGTTGCCGTCATCGGTCCTGACGCTACGCCGCCCGAGTCAAAGGCTATCGCCGTAAAAGTCTGCGGCACGAAAAACGAAAGAATAAGCGCCGTCGCATATCCCGGAATAAGAAACCACATCACGGAAATTCCCGTCAATACACGAACCATGGAAAGCCCCATTGCCGCAGAGACAGCAACGGACAAACTAAGTCCCATCGCTTTTGCGGATATTGCACCCGCGCTCAATTCCTCGACCTGTTTGTTCAAAACATGAACCGCAGGCTCTGCGTTGATGATGAACCAGCCCATAAGTATCGCAAGCGGGACAAGCAGATACTTAAACCCGGAATTTACAATCTCCGCGCCGAGTACATACCCAAGCGATTGAAAGCCGACATTGACGCCGGTCATAAACAGGACAAGTCCGACATAAGTAAAGACAATGCCTATCAGAATATTGATAAACGGTTTTTTCTTTATATGCAGGGAAACGACCTGAAAAATCAGAAAGAAAGCTACTATCGGAAGAAGAGCCAGAGCGACTTCGCCCATATATGCGGGAAGTTCTCGCAGATACTCCCAACCAAGAGCTACCGTATGCGAAAAAGAATTGACCGCGAGTGTGGATTCTTCCGCTCCGCCGCTGTAAATAAAACTGAGAATCAGGACGGACAGAATTGGACCTATCGAGCAAAGCGCGACCAGACCGAAACTGTCGTCTTTTGCCTTTTTATCGCTTCTTGTGGCAGCGACGCCGACACCGAGAGCCATTATGAAAGGAACCGTCATGGGTCCTGTCGTGACCCCGCCTGAATCAAACGCAACCGAAAGAAATTCTTTGTCGGCAAATGCCGCAAGAGCAAATAGTGCAATATAGAATACTATAAAAAGCCATTTAAGAGAAAAGCCGAAAAGTATTCGGAGCATACTGACAACGAGAAAAAATCCCACTCCCGCCGCAACGGTGATTATCAGAATGTTTTTGTCTATGCTCGGAACATTCTTCGCAAGCACCTGCAAATCGGGTTCTGCAACGGTTATTATAACGCCGATAACAAAACTCACGGCAAGTATCAGCCACAGCCGACGTGAACGGGTCATTGCGCCGCCGATATGTGAACCTATCTGCGTCATGGAGACGTCCGAACCGATGGTAAAAAGAGCCATTCCGCCTATTATCATAACGGCGCCGACGAGAAACGAGAGCATAAGTCCGCTTTCTATCGGAATCAATATAAAACACAGCGCCGCAACTATCAGAGTTATCGGAAGTACGGATGAAACGGACTCGCGGAGTTTTTCTTTCAAAACATTTCGTTTGTGCAAAGACATTCGCTCCTTTCAACATATTATATATATTATTATACATTATTTTCGAAAACCGTTGCAACGAATAATATCCGAACTTTTTTTGTATACCGTCAAAAACGGAAAAACGGTTAAATTCTTGTGTATCATAAGAAAACTCTATTGACACACACAAAAATCAACTGTATAATTATTGTAATATTATGTAAAAAGAGGTATATTTATGTTCGGATCACCGATGGGACCTCCGCCCATTCATTCAGAGACGGAAGCTCCGAAAATGCCAAAAGGTTTCAAAAATAAAGTTTCGTTTATCGGCAAATCATTCAAAGAAACGTTCCGCAGACTGTTCTACATTTTCACGCTCGTTTATAAATCCCAGCCCATCATAATAATCCTTATGGCGTTTATGGCGCTGTTCAACGGTGTTCAGTCCATAATCGGCGCATATATCACAAAATGGCTTATGGACGGGCTTCAAAAAGCCGTCGAAGGAACGCTCGGGGACTTCTGGCAACTCGGCGGACTGCTTTTGTTGCAGATAGTGTTCCAACTTTTTGTACTCGTTATCAGTTCTGTCAACAGAATGATAACACGCCTTTCAAACGAACTGTTCGTTTACAGCATTAAAATCAAAATAATGAAAAAGGCGAAAACCATCGACCTCGCAAAGTTCGATCTTCCCGAATTCTATTCGCAGCTCGAAAACGCGACACAGGAAGCAGGCAGCAGACCGTTGCAGGTCATCGAGGCGGCTTTCAGCATAATCAGCACACTGATAACGCTTATCAGTTTCATAACGGTTCTTGCCGGAACGATGTTCTGGGCACCGATCGCTGTTATACTTATGACTGTTCCGTCCGCGATAATCACATATAAATACAGAAAAAAGATGTTCGGTTATATGCGTTTTCACTCAAAGGAACGCAGACAACTTGAATACTATTCACAGTTGCTTACGGACAAAGACCTTGTAAAAGAAGTTAAACTTTTTGATCTCGGCGACACGTTTATAGACAAATATTCGGGAACATTCAAAACATATTTCAAAGGCATGAAACGTCTCATCGTTCAAGAGGGCGGCTGGGGCATAGGAATAGCGACGGCGCAATCCGTGCTGAACGGCGGAATTTTTCTTCGAATAGCATACCTTGTATATTCGGGACTGCTGACCATAGGTGACTACTCACTCTACACCAATGCGCTTTTCTCCATTTCAAACAGTGTATCTTCGCTGATAACGACGACAGGCAGTATTTACGAGGGGACGCTTTACATCGACAACCTCATCACATTTATGAATGTTGAACCCACGGTCGTTTCCATTCTGCCAACGCCGAGAAAAGTCAATCACCATGCGCCGCACACCATAGAGTTCAAAAACGTATCATTCTCATACCCCGCGACAAACAGAAAAGTTCTTCAAAACATCAATATGACGTTTTCGACGGGAGAAACGATAGTTCTCGTCGGATTGAACGGTGCGGGAAAGACAACGCTTTTCAAACTGCTGACACGTCTTTACGACCCGACAGAGGGAGTTATCCTGCTTGACGGCTATGATATCCGTGAATATGATGTAAAAGACCTGTATTCGATGTACGGAATGATATTCCAGGATTTCGGCAAATACGCATTTTCCGTAAAAGAAAACATCGGGTTCGGAGACCTTAACAGAAAAGATGATACAACGCTCATACACGACGCGGCGGAAAAGAGCAACGCCGATGAATTCATCAGAAAACTGCCCGAGGGATACGATACTCCGCTTATGAGAGTCTTTGAGCAGACGGGACTTGAACTTTCCGTAGGTCAATGGCAAAAAATCGCCGTCGCGAGAGCATTTTTGAGAGATTCGGACTTTGTTATTCTCGACGAGCCGACAGCGTCACTCGACCCGATGGCGGAACAGGAGATATTCTCACAGTTTGACAGGCTTAGATACGGAAAAGGAACGATTTTCGTATCGCACAGACTTTCAAGTGCAACGATTGCGTCCAAAATAATCGTTCTCGAAGGCGGAAAGATTGTCGAAACGGGAAATCACGAAACGCTGATGAAACTCGGCGGCAAATATGCGGAACTGTTCACGACACAGGCAAAGCACTATATAGAAAACACGCCGCAGGAGCAGAACGAAAGACCGCCTATGCCGTTTCCGAAAGAAATACCAGACAAAATCTGATTAAAGTTTTATTGCATAAAACTGCCGCCCGACGAAATTTCGTCGGGCGGCAAACTGCTGTATTCAATTATTTCTATTTCAACAGTGCGTCGAGTTCGTCGATAAGTGAGCCGAAGAGTTTGAGCGCTTCGTTTATGGGTTCGGGAGAACTCATATCAACGCCTGCTATCTTCAACAGAGAGATGGGGTCGGTGCTGCTGCCGCTTGAAAGGAAACGCTTGTAATCCGCAACTGCAGGCGCACCCTTTTCAAGAATCCTGTTGGCAATGGCAACGGCTGCGGAGAAGCCGGTTGCATACTGGAACACATAGTAATTATAGAAGAAATGCGGAATGCGCGACCATTCAAGCGCTATTTCTTCATCGGAAACCATATCGGGACCGAAATAGAGTTTGTTCAACTCATAATATTTCTTGCAAAGTGCATCAGCGGTCAGCGTTTCGCCGTTCTCGGACATTTTGCCCATTTCAAGTTCAAATTCGGCAAACATGGTCTGTCTGTAAATCGTGCCCTTGAATTGGTCGAGGAAGTGATTTATAAGATACGCTTTCGCATTTTTGTCCGTCGTGTTTTTAAGCAGATATTTCATCAAAAGCACTTCGTTGCAGGTCGAAGCGACTTCGGCAACGAAAATAACGTAATCTGCGGTATTCACGGGCTGATTCTTCATGGTCAGGTAACTGTGAAGCGCGTGTCCCATTTCATGGGCAAGAGTGAATTGGCTGTCCAGATTGTTCTTATGGTTGAGAAGAACATACGGGTGCGGTCTGCCGAAGCCGGAAGAATATGCGCCGCTGCGTTTTCCGACATTTTCATAAACGTCTATCCAACGGTTTGCGAAGCCCTCTTTAAGCATATCCGTATAATCTTCGCCGAGAACGGAAAGAGCTTCAAGGACGGTCTTTTTTGCCTGTTCAAAGTCTATTTCAACAGCAGCATCAGGAACGATGGGAGTGTAAACATCGTACATATGCAGTTCGTCCACGCCGAGAAGTTTTTTGCGGAGTGCAACGTACTTATACATCTTGTCGAGATTTGCATGAACCGCTTCGATAAGATTTGTATAAACGCTTACAGGAACTTCCGTCACGTCAAGCGAAGCTTCAAGCGTCGAGGAATACTTGCGTGCACCGGCAAAGAAACGAAGTTGCTTGAACTGTGCGTCAAGAGTGGACGCAACGGTGTTCTTAAACTCGCCCATACGTTTATAAAACGTTTTGAAGGTGTTCTCACGCAGTTTTACGTCCGTGCTTTCAAGAAGAGGAACAAGCGTGCCGTCCGTCAGATGATGAACATTTCCCTGTCCGTCAACAACATCGTCGAACGTCAGATCGGCGTCGCTGAATGTGCTTCTTATTCTGTCGGGAGCGTCCGCCATTTCACCTGCAGCAGCAAGAAGCTTTTCACCCTCGTCGGAAAGAATGTGCGCCGCTCTTCTTCTTATCTGATAAAGGCTTCTTCTGTATGTTTCAAGTTCGGGTTCATCTTTATAAAAGCTGTCGAGAACTTTTTCGTCTATTGCCATTATTTCAGGCGTTGCAAATGAAAGCGCACCCGAAATATTTACCCAAGTTCCCGTTGCTTTGCCGCGCATATCCTGATAGAAGTTATTGCTTGTATCTTCGTCGCCTTTGCAGGAAGCATAGCCGAGAAGCGAACTGAGCCGAAGTGTTACTTCATCTTCAAATTTCAGAAAAGCCAAAAGGTCTTTTGCGCTCTTGCCGAGAGTGCCGCGATATTCCGCGATTCTTTCGGGAAGTGCTTTCAGAGCCTCATATTCCGCAAACCATGCGTCATCGTTTGCAAAAACGGGTGTCAAGTCCCAAGTAAACTCCTGGGGAACATCCGCACGTTTCAAAATTTCCATAACATATTCCTCCGTATGATTATATATTTATAATTTTTATCATTATTTATTATCTTCTTCGGGCTTTTCCTCTCCGTCAAGTTCACCTTTTAACGTTCTTCCGAAAGATATCGAACCTTTGCCGTAACGATTTCGAAGTTCGTCCATGGTTCTTGCTATCCGACGCTTTTTCTTCTCTGCCGGTTCTTCTTCGCTTTCAAAAAGACTGCTCTGCTCGGGCTCGTCTGCGGGGACAAGGTTTGTGGCGGTCACGGTTATCATTCTTATCGGGTTTGTAAGCACCCAGTTCCTTTTTATCAGTTCCATCGCAACAGGAATCACGTCGGACGCCAAATCTGAAGCCTTTGGCATCGGTTGCTGACGTACAAAAGAACGAAAATCCGGTGCTCGCAAAGTCACCTGAACGGTACGGCACTTCAATCCGTGTTTGCGCATTCTGGAACAAACCGAATCCGTCAGTTTTGTAACACCGAAAAGAATATCGTCAATTCCGACAAGGTCTCGGCTGAAAGTCATTCCGTTGCCGACAGACTTGACCTCTTCTCTTTCCTCTCCGTTTTTGACGGGAGCGTTATCAAGTCCGTTCGCATAATCATAAAGTTGCCCGCCGCCCTTGCCGAGACGACGAACAAGATATTCTCTGTCCGCAGACGCAAGGTCTCCTATCGTTGATATTCCCATATCATGAAGAACCTGAACGGACGAACGCCCGACATACAAAAGGTCGGACACGGGAAGCGGAAAAACTATCTTTTTATAGTTTTCCCGGGAAATAACAGTCGTTGCGTCGGGCTTTTTATAGTCGCTTCCGAGTTTTGCGAAAACTTTATTGAAAGAAACCCCGACGGAAACGGTTATGCCTATCTCTTCGCGGACAACGCGCCTGATCTCATCCGCAACGGCTTCACCGCCGCCCCATAGGTGCGCGGAATGCGTCATATCGAGCCACGATTCGTCTATGCCGAAAGGCTCAACCGTGTCCGTATATCTGTAATAGATTTCATTTACGCGCTTCGAAAATTCGGAATATACGCCGTGTCTGGGCGGAACAATGCGCAGATCGGGACATTTTTTTCGTGCCTGCCAAAGCGTTTCAGCCGTTTTGACGCCGTATTTTTTCGCTATCTCGTTTTTTGCAAGAATTATGCCGTGCCGTTTGCTTTCGTCCCCTCCGACAGCCATCGGAACATCTTTCAGGCTCGGATCAAACGTCATTTCGACGGACGCAAAAAAGCAGTTGCAGTCGCAATGAAGAATTATCCTATCGTTTTCGGTCTTCATTTCTTTTCAACCTTCTTACGAAGAAATCCCACGAGAGAAAATACAAGAAATACCGCAAGGTCGGCAATAACTATGCTTGCGCCCGTCGGCAGATCGAAACAGGCAAGTATAAAGCCCGCAAGGAAACAAAGAACGGAGATTATCGCCGAACTTATCACAACGCCGCGATAACTCTTGAACACGCGCATTGATGATATTGCGGGAAAAACTATCAGCCCCGAAATCAGGAGCGTGCCCATAAGGCGCATTCCGACAACTATCGTAATCGCTGAAAGCAAAGCGATAAGGATATTATACGCCCCCGCGCGCACACCGTTTGCTCGGGCGGAACTCTCGTCAAACGTAACCGCAAATATTCTGTTGTAAAAAATCAGATAAAGAGCAAGAACTACGGCGCTCAGCGCGATGCTGACATACATATCGTTTTTGCCGACCGCGACTATTGAGCCGAACAAATAACTGTCAACCGCTCTGTTTGTGCCTGAAATATGTGCGGCAATGAGACCTACTGCAACGGCGCTTGAAGAAATAAGGGCAATCACGCTGTCGCCTTTCAGTTTGCTGTTCTCACTCAAACGCAGAAGCAGAAACGCGGTCAGTATCATAACGGGAACGGCAACCCAGAGCGGGGCGAGGTTCAGAACCGCGGCAACGCTCATTGCGCCGAAACCGACATGAGAAAGCCCGTCGCCTATCATGGAGTAGCGTTTAAGAACAAGGCTGACACCCAAAAGCGCGGAACAAAGAGACACAAGACACCCGACAACTATTGCGGGAACAAATACGGGGCTGGCAAAGACCGAAAAAATATAATCAAGCATCGGTTTTCCCTCCCGTGAACAGTTTTCCGACCGGGCTTTTCAGATAGTCCGAAACGCTGCCGTAGAATTCAACGCCGTGTTTTAAGTGCAGTATTTTCGACGCCTGTTTAACGGCATCGTCTATTTCGTGTGAGACCATAACAACGGTCACACCCTCATCGTTTATCGTGCGAAGTATGGAATACATATCCGCGGTCACAAGCGGGTCAAGTCCCGTTACGGGTTCATCAAGGACAAGAATCTTGCGTGCGCAACAAAGCGCTTTTGCAAGAAGCACACGCTGGCGTTGCCCGCCCGAAAGTTCACGAAAAGACTTTCTCCGCAAATCGGAAATACCGAGCAGGCTCATATTTTTATCTGCAATCATCTTTTCTTCCGATGAAAGAAACGGGCGTTTGCCCAAAAGTCCGAGACAGCCGCTGCGGACTATCTCTTCGACCGATGCGGGAAAATCGTTCCGAACTACGGTCTGTTGCGGCAGATAACCTATGTCGCCGTTTTTGATGTCGCAGTCATAAAGAATATGACCGTGCTTCGGCTGATGTATTCCCACAAGCGCTTTCAGCAGCGTGCTTTTTCCCGTACCGTTTTCGCCGACGATGCAAACGTAATCGCCGAATTCGATATCAAACGAAACGTGTTCCGCAACGGTCAGATTATCATAAGACAAAGTAACGTCGCAAACGGAGATAGCGCTCATCAGTCAAGCCCCTCTTTCAAAACTTTTGCGTTTTCTTTCATCAGATCGATATAAGTAACGCCGCGGTCAAATTCATCTTTGCTTACGTTGTGGCAGGAATGAAACTGCCGTATCTTGCAGCCTGTCTCTTCCGCAATTTTTTGCGCTATGCGGGGTTCGGAAAGTTCCTCGTAATAAACGACGGGAATATGTTCTGTCTTTACTTTTTCAATTATCGCATTCATAACGCTGACGGACGGTTCGTCTTCCGATTCGCATGAAGCGATGGCGGCGGTATACGAAAGCCCGTATTCGTCGGCAAAATATTTAAGTGCAAAGCGGCTGCCGAAAACCACTTCTTTTCTTATTCCGTTTGCAACAACTTCACGAAATTCCGCGTCAAGCGCATCGAGTTGCTTTATATATTTTTCAGCATTTGCCTTATAAAAAGCCGCATTCTCACCGTCAACGGCGCATATGGCATCAAGAATATTTTCAACCATTTTTATTGCGTTGACGGGGCTTGTCCAGACGTGCGGGTCAAGTTCGTGTTCATGCCCGTGTTCATGATCGTCATCCGATGCTTTGAACTCAATGCCCTGCGTGCAGTCAAGAACGTAAACTTTTTGCCTGTCAACATTTGTCAGGAGCGTTGCAGCCCACATTTCCATATTGTCGCCCGTATATACAAAAAGATCGCATTGCGATATTTCAAGGGCAGCGGACGGCGTAGGGTCATAATCATGACTGTCCGTGCCGGGAGACAGCAGCATTTTCACGTTTGCCTTATCCCCGGCTATTGCGCGGGCAAAATCGTATTGCGGAAAAAGCGTTGCAATTATATTCGGTTTTCCGTTGTCTTCCCGTCTCGTTTTCCCACAGGAAACAAGCGAGAATATCAAAACAAATACTGCAATCAGCGATAAAACTTTTTTCATATTCATCCTCAAAGTCATAATTATATATATTATAACACATTAAGTGAAAAATGTAAAGATACATTTATGCAAAGAATTATTTTTTACCGAAACTCTTCCATTTTCCGATATGATGTGATATAATACAGTCACATGTGCGAAAGAGGTTAAAATATGGAACTTTCAAAAATCAAAGCAATAGATTTTCATTCGCATTTCAATCACGGACACCAGTCGGACAGCGCCGAGAGCGATGTTTACAGGTGCGACCTCGACAATATCATAAAAATGAACGATGCCGCAAACGTCGAATATACGATATGTTCAACTTTTGCCTCGGTTCTTGACCCCAAAGCGGTCATAGAAGAGAATGAATACTTATACGACCTTTGTCCCAAAGTTCCGTCGCTGTATCAATGGGTGGTTATCGACCCGCGAACGGAAGACACTTTTTTGCAGGCAAAAGGAATGCTGAATACAAGAAAATGTCTCGGCATAAAACTTCACCCGCCCCTGCATGGGTATTCGACGGAAGAATACGGCGAAAAACTTTTTTCATTCGCGGACGATATGAACGCCGTGGTGCAGATACACCCCGAATTTGCACCGTATCTTTACCTGAAATACGCAGATAAGTACAAAAATATGATACTCGACGTTGCACACATGGCGGATAACGACTTTTTCAGAGCGGCAAAACAAGCAAAGCACGGAAACGTTTATCTTGACACTTCGGGCAGCGCAAGTTTTCAGAACTTCGTTATAGAAGCGGCGGTTGCACAGGGATTGTCCGAACGAATACTGTACGGTTCGGACACATACGCCGTGGGCGCACAGCGCGGCAGGATAGAATACGCCCAAATACCGGAAAAAGACAAAAAACTGATACTTCGTCAAAACGCGATTCGCATTTTTCCCGAATTGAACGCAGACAAATAGAATTGTGTGAAGCACGGTTTTTCCATACTGAACAAAGCAAGAGAGACTTTCTCGAATAACGGAGAAAGTCTCTCTTGCTCGTATTTTTTTCCTATTTCTTTCCGAAACTGAATTTTGATTCGGTTCCCTGAACAAGTCTTACAATATTCTGTTTATGCCGCACTATAACAAAGAGTACGCAGACCGCATACATAATGCTTACGGCAAGTCCGCCGCCGAATGCGGCAACGGCAACCGCGCCTGCAACAAGTGCGGACATTGTGGACAATGACATATACTTTGTCAGCGGCAGCATTATAACGAGAACTGCCGTGGCTATCGCGCCCGCCCGCCAGTCAATGAACCAAACTGTCGAAAGGCAGACAAGAAAGCCCTTTCCGCCTTTGAACCCGTAATATATGGGGAACGCATGACCGAGCATGGCAAACAGTCCCGCATAAGCGACGCCAAGAGCCCACGAGCCGACATACGCACGGAAAAGCAACCCCGCAACAACGGAAATCACGGCGCCTTTGAGAATGTCAAGCACAAAAACAAACCACGCATATTTGTTGCCGAAAACACGCTTAAAGTTTGTAAAACCGGGGTTTCCGCTTCCGCAGGTACGGATATCTTTTTTATATATCGCTTTCGACATAATTATCGCGGGATTGAGTCCCGAAACAAAATACGCGAAAACCGCGGATATTATGTATGCAAGAGCCTTCATTGTTTTTTCCTCTTATTCGACAATCATTATGTAATGATATATATCCTGCTCACCGTCGATAACATATATCTCGCACATTGAATGCTTTGCGGCAAGATGCTCTCTAATCTCTTCCGTTTCCGCGGCGTCGGAATCCTTGCCGCAGATGAGAATGCAAATTTCCCTGTCCGTAAAATCTATGCTGTCTATAAGCCTTTTTGCGGTGTCTACCCTGTCATTGTCCGCCGACAAAACGCGGTCGCCCACAAAACCTATATATTCGCCCTTGTAGAGGTCGAGCCCGTTGCTTTCCGTATCGCGCGAACAGGTCGAAACTGCCGCGGTGGTAACGTTTTGCATTGCGTCGTAAAGTTCGGATTCAACTTCTTCTGGAGTATCAAGTTCCGTGTTGAGCATCGTCAATGCGGCGTGTCCCTCACCGAGGGTCTTGCTTTCAATGACACGGACATCAGCCTTTTCATACATTTTCGCTGCTTGCTTTGCCGCAAGAATTACGTTACCGTTATTCGGCAGAACAAATATCGTATCGGCATTTACCCTGTCAAACGAATCGAGAAAATCTTTTGCAGACGGGTTCATGCTTTGTCCGCCGTTTACGACTTCATCCGCACCGAGGTCAAGCATCATCTGCTTTATGCCGTCCCCGCAAGCAACGGTCACAACACCGTATTTTTTATGTTCTTTCGGCTTATCCACAGTTCCGAAAGATTCGGTATTGTTGTGCTGCAACGACATATTCTCGATTTTGACCGTCAAAAACTCACCGAAATTGCGGCAAAATCCGAGAACCTTATCGGGCGTCATCGTGTGAACATGGATTTTTACTATGCTTCCCGTTTTGAAAGCAACGATGGAATTACCTATGTTTTGCAGATAATCCGTTATAACGGAAACGTCAAAATTTTCGACATCTGTTTTTGCCGTTTGCAGACGGAGCAAAAGTTCGGTGCAGTAACCGAATTCAAGCACGCTGTTTTCGTCAAATTTTCCGAGATCGAGTTTTTCGGTTCCGATTTTGGGGGCGTCGACGACAGCAGCATCAAAATCGTCGTCGAGAGAACGTCTCATACCCTCAACTATACGGATAAGACCCGCACCGCCGGAGTCCACGACCCCCGCCTGTTTCAGAACGGCAAGCAGTTCGGGAGTGCGCATTAACGACGCATTCGCCTCAGCCAAAAATCCGTCAAGATATTCTTCAACGGTTTGTGCACCGAGTTGTCCCGCCGCTTCCGCAGATTCACGCGCAACTGTCAGGATAGTCCCTTCCGTCGGCTCCATAACAGCGGCGTAAGCGTGTTTTACGCCCTCATTCATAGCAGCTGCAAGTTTTTCGACATCGGCGGTCTCAACTCCGTCAAGCCCCGCCGCTATACCGTCAAAGAACTGCGAAAGTATAACGCCCGAATTTCCTCTCGCGGAAAGGAGCATACCGTTTGCAACATTTCTCGCCGTTTCTCCGAGAGTTTGAGCCTCTGCAACTTCCGCGCCGCCGAGAACGGTCAGGAGCATATTGTCGCCCGTGTCTCCGTCAGGTATCGGAAACACATTCAGATCATTTATTTCGTCAGCGTGCGCTTTAAGATTTGCAGCACCCGCCGCCACCATTTTTTTGTAAAGAAGAGCGTCTGCCGTCTTCGTGTTCATTTCAGTCTCCCAAATTGTATGTAACTTCTTTTCCGAGTCCGAATACCGCAACCGCGTCGGGACCTATCGAAGCGCCGATTATCGGACCGATGTAACCGACATAAATTTCTTTGCAGGGAATTTCCGAAAGTATGAGACCTTTTAACTGATCTACTTCTTCCGCCGTACAATCGGCGTGCAAAACATAAACCGTCTGATTTTCGGGGTCGATTATAGACTCTTTAAGCAAGGAAACGATTTCTTTGAACGAGTTCTGTCTGCCCTTGACTTTCTTAAATGCAGACTGTGCGCCTACGGCATCGGCAATGATTATCGGTTTTACACCCATAAGATTTCCGAAAAATGCGGAGGTTGCCTTAACTCTGCCTGCGCGGCGAAGCGCGTCAAGAGAGTGAACGGTACAATACTCGTTGACTATTTTTCTCATCGCCGTAATCTTTTCGTTGATCTCTTCCGCGGACATATCTTTTTCGGCAAGGCGTGCGGCCTCGATCGCAAGCATACCCTCACCCATGGAGGCATTGAGGGAGTCTATGCAGAAAATTTTTCTTTCGGGATGTTCTTTCATCAGTTTTTCGGCAAGAACGTGCGCCGTGTTGACGGAACCCGACTGTTTTGAAGAACAAGCGATATAAACTATATCCTGTCCGGCTTCTATGTATTTCGTAAACACTCGGTTGAATTCCTCAACGGGAACCTGCGTTGTGGTTATACGTCTGCCCGAACGCATTATCTCATAAAACTCATGAACTTCACCGGGAGTCCACGCAAGAGACGCTGGAGACGTTTTGCCGTCAAGAACAGTGTTCATCTGCGCATAATCAATATCGTATTTTTCCATAAGGTCGGGAGTAAGATCCGAGCAGGAATCGGTAATGATTTTTACCTGTTTCATTTTATACCTCCGTATTTTCGACGTAATTCGACATTATTTATTATATATAATATTATTCTAATCTAAACTGAAACGAAACAAACGGGGCTGTAAAGAAATTTACGCTTCTTTACAGCCCCGAAATTTTGGCGTTCTTATTTTATTTTCGGCAACATAACGATGAAAGTCGTTATATCGTTTTCCGACTCGACGGATACGATACCTGAGTGCAGATCAACAATGCGTTTGACAACGGCAAGCCCGACTCCGTTGCCCTGCGTTGAATGAGATATATCGCATTGATAAAACTTTGCAAATACCCGTTCCCTGTCCTTTTCCGCAATCGAACTGCCGGTATTTGCGACATCTACCGAAATGCATTTTTCGTCTTGACGAATGCGGATAAAAACAGTTCCTCCGAAAGGCGTGAATTTTATCGCATTGTCAAGCAGATTGAGCCATACCTGACGCAGAAGTTCCTCGCTTCCGACTACACTTATCTCGTCAAAATCAAGTTGCAGGTCAATTTGTTTTGCCGTCCACTTGTCTTCAAGAATGAGAACACAGGTCCTTATCTGCTCCGAAAGATTAAAACTTGAAACGTCAGTCAAAATCGTTTGATTTTCAACCTTTGTCAGATTCAGAACATTTGTTGCCATTGCGGACAGGCGACGGGATTCCTCTTCTATAATATCAAGATATTCCCGACGTTGCGTCTCCGTAATATCCTCTGTTTTCAGCAGCTTTGCAAATCCCGCTATGGACACGATCGGCGTTTTGAATTCATGCGAAAAGTTGTTAACAAAGTCTGAGCGGAGCACCTCGGTATTTTCAAGTTCCTCCGCCATTTTGTTTATACTGTCCGTCATTTCTTTTACGCTCGGATTTTTTGAAAGGATTCCCTCAAACTCAATTCGGGATTTATACTCTCCCCTCGCAAGCCTGTTCATCATATTTATTATAGTGTTTATCGGCTTCATGAACAAGCGACCGAATATAAACGAAAACGCTATGCCAAAAACACTCAGAACAAGCGCCATCAGCACCATGAACCGGTTGAACGTCAGAAGTCCGCCATCACCGATACTCAAAACGCCGGTATTGACAAGTACCAAAGCGGGGATACCGACGATAAGAAGCGCCGCAAGCAGAATAGCAAAAGCAGAGCCCGCAAACATCGCTGTCAGAGAAAAACGCGACGGGTGGTCTTTTAATTTAATATTCCATGATACGCCCTTTTTCTTTTCACTCATACGTTTTTCACCGCCTTGTAGCCAAGCCCGCGAACGGAAACGATTTCAAATTCGTTCCAACCCTCAAAACGCTTGCGCAATCGTCCTATATGCACGGTCACGGTCTCCCAGCCGCTGTCCGATTCCATGCCCCAGATCTCGTCCATAAGTTGAATACGCGTAAAAATCTTACCGGGGTATGACAGTAATTTATAAAGCAACAAAAACTCTTTCTGCGGCAATTCCTGAACAGTTCCGTGTCCCGTAACGGTCAGCGCATCGTAATCAAGCACAACATTGCCGACAACTATGCGGTGTTCGCTGACTATCTTCGCCCGCCGCAAAAGAGCCTTAATACGAAGCAGCATTTCCTCTTCGTCGATAGGCTTTGTTATATAATCATCAGTTCCGACCAAAAAGCCTTTGTGCTTGTCCGTCGGGAGTTGTTTCGCGGACACCATCAGTATCGGAATATCATTTTCCGATTCACGGAGAGTTTTGGTAAATTCATATCCGTCCATTTCGGGCATCATAACATCAAGCACAACAAGGTCTATATGTTCCCCGTCAAGTTTTTCAAGCGCATCTTTTCCGTTTTCCGAAGTCGAAACGGTAAAATTCTCGCGACGAAGAACCGCTTCTATAAGTTTTCTCGTGTTTTTGTCGTCATCAACGACAAGTATATGAAACATCGAAAAATCCCCTTTTCAAATACGCAATGCATTATATGTATAATTATAGCACATCGGCAAAAATCCGTCAAGGCAGGCAATACAACTTTAAATCCGAAAAAGACAAAAGCCGATATTTGCAGATAATAACTCCTATAAAAGGTTCATTTCTTGCGCATATAACGGTGCGTCCCGTATTTTTATGTCTGTTTTTTACAATATATGGGTTTTGAAAAGTAAAAATTATATCACATTTTTTATTGCATAACCTATTGACAAATGCTTTTGAATTTGTTATAATATACAAGCCGTTGAAAAGACATGACTCATTAGCTCAGGTGGTAGAGCACATGACTTTTAATCATGGTGTCCGGAGTTCGAATCTCCGATGGGTCACCAAAAGAGTATTATCCGAACTTTTCTTTTCGAACGGTTTCTTCGGGTATACAAGAAAACACCGACAGGGATAAATCCTTGTCGGTGTTTTTGTTACCTCAAATATTCCGCCGCTGCATACCCTATAAAGTCCTTGCCGCCGTGGTTGACAATGATACAGTCCCAAGTATACCCGTCCGCCTTGCAAATCGCTTCCTGCACGACCTGTACGGTAGTTCCTCTCGGTATGTAGAAAAATCTCTTGCCGTTCTGCGTCTGCGCCTTGCTTCTCAACGCAAAAGCGTCTCCAATCGGAGACGCTTTTGTCTTTTATTTATTTCAATATAACGTGATGCATTTTCTCTCCAAAACAGGTTTTGCCGAGACAAATACAAAGCAAAAACCTACGACGGCGCAAAATACGACAAAAAATTTATTGTTCCCGTTGACAAAGCCGACAAGATAATATATAATTAAATCAGTAAATTTACCATATTGCAATATGGGGATTCGGAGGAATATAAAAATGGCTTTTTGCTCAAAATGCGGAAAACAACTCGATGAAAGCTCAAAGTTCTGTACCGGTTGCGGAACACCCGTCGGAACGGTCCAAACAAATCAAAACGGAAGCGTCCGTCCCGAATATTCGACAGCGCAGGTCAGGAAAACGGATTTTTCCGAAGATTTTGCAAGTAACGACAAACATGAAAACCGTGCCGTTGCGGCAGTTTCCTATGTAGGTCCGATGTTCTTTCTCCCGCTTGTGGCAACACCCAACTCAAAATTTGCAAGATTTCATGCAAACCAGGGCGTGGCATTGTTTATGCTTTCGTTGGCTTACAGCGTGGTTTACAAAGCGTTGCTTTGGTTCTTCTCTGAAATCCTGATAGGCGCGGCGCTAACAAAATTCTCATTCTCATACTTCGGTTACGGCGCGGCGACCACCGTGTACGGGATAATCAGCCTGCTACTCACGCTTGTATGGGTCGCAGTCATTGCTTTGTTTATAATCGGAATTGTCAATGCGCTCAAAGGAAAAGCGGCGGAACTTCCCGTTATAGGCAAGATAAGATTCTTCAAATAAGAAGTCTTCGGACGGCTGAACGAACTCAGTCTGAATCAACAAAAAATCATGCGGGAAGACGTCTTTTGATGCCTTCCCGCCTCATTAAAAAGGATAAAAAAAATATGAAAAGAAAATTTTGCACGGCGCTGTGTCTTATCTTGGCGCTTCTGTTTTTTAACGGTTGCGGATTTATAAATTTCAGTTTTGAAACGACTGAACCGCAAACGACCGAAACAGAGATAACGACAAAGATAACCGATGACTTTGATTTTGCGGTCGAGGATGTTCCAAAACTGCCTCCAGACCCTCTCGGAATACGGGAACTCAAATATGAAGAGATGCCGACATTTGATAGTCTGAACGCTCTTTCGGAATATATACTGTGGTGTCTGTTAAACGAAAATATGCTCATTGAATGCTATATTTCGAAAGACTTCGCAAAAAACCGTTCTGAGGGAACAAATATTCTTGAAACGGCATTCGGCAATGCCTTTACATATTATCTGTTTGCGGGATTCGAAGCATTTGAGTTCTATGTTGAAGATAACGATGAAGAGAAAGACCTTTATGCAAGAATAAAACTGTACTATCCGCAATGGGAAAAAGACCTTGAAGCAAAAGCGGAAGCCCTTGAATATATTGCAAAAAATCCTGTTCCCGAGAACGGTTTTCAAAGTTTTATAGAAGAACAACGGTATGCAAAGCAGATTCACGATTTTATAGCGAAAAAAGTGATGTACTCCCCTCTCGGATATGAAGAAGACGGATTACAGGGTGAAGACTCTTATGAAAACATGCAGGAAGCATGGAATGTTCTTGCGGAAGAAAATACCGAGGCTGTCTGCGCGGGATATGCAAGAGCATTTGCGCTTATCTGCCAATATGCGGGGATAGACTGCTCATACGTCACAGGTAATGAAGAAGAAAACATCGGACACGCATGGAACATTATATATCCGACAGACGGCAGCGACCCCGTGATAGTCGATGTAACTTGGGACGATAACTTTTCTGTCGATAATAAAAACCAAAACCATGTCGCGAAAGCGTTCTTTTATTGCTATTCGGACGTTGACAGATACCATTTTCCCGATAAGAATATGTTTGACTTCATAGAATATCTGCACAAATAATGATTTGATTAAGACCAAAAAGCATTCAGAGTTGTGAACTGCCCTAAATTGTGCGGACAGTACAAAAACAGCCTTAATGGCAGAAAATATTAAGCTTTAAGCAATGAACTGACATCGCATTTCGAGTGGTGTCAGTTTTGTTTTGAGTTGGATACGTTCGTTGTTATAGAACTGTATATATGCACCTATGAGGAGGCGCGCCTTCTCATAGGTGTGGATTTTCGCGCGATAAATACATTCGGTTTTGAGGATTGAGAAAAAATTTTCGGCTAAGGCGTTATCATATGGATTCCCACGTCTTGACATTGACGGAGTGATGTGGTATGATTTTATTAGGCTATAATACGCTTGTGAGGTGTACTGAAAGCTCTGGTCACTGTGGAGTTGCAGCTCTGCGGTGACCTTTTCCTTTCTCTTGGCTGCTCTGATTGTAGAGAGGACAAGATTGACGTTCTGTTCGGTACCGGTTTTGTACGCATCAATGCTATTGTCACAGAGGTCTCGAATGACCGAAAGATATAGTACACCTTGCCCTGTCTTGATGTATGAAATATCCGTCACCCATTTCTGATTGGGACGTTCTGCGTGAAAATCTCTATTGAGAAGATTGGGGTATCTATGCAGATATTCTCCATAATTGCGGTATTTCTTACGGCGAACTACGGAAAGCAAATTGTATTTCTGCATAACACGTATCACTTATTTCTCTTAATTTTTTTCCTTCTTTCCAAAGGCGTATGATTTCCTTTTCATACTCCTCTATATGTCGATATTCTCTTGGCATAACAAAAACCTCCTATGGTAATTGTAGATAATATATATCTATTCTACCATAGAAGGCTCTTTTTTTCAATTGTCCGTTTTTTACGGACTCGTGCAATGTATTTGTTATGCTGTTTACTTTTTACTCAGTCGACATACGCCGTCCGAATCGTCCCGAGCTTTCAGTGCCGCCGCAAGCTCGGAAATAATTTTTTTATTGATGTAATCGGCGCTGCCGCGGTTCATTTCGTGTTCTTCCGCATATTTCCGAATTGACATTCCGTATATATATCTTTCCTTAAAATATGCGGCATAGCTTTTGAGCACGGTTTTAAGACAGTCATTTAAAAAAATTATATCTTCTTTCAGTATATTAAAATCCGCTTTGCCCGAAACGCCGATATACTGCTTTTGTGTAACGCACAAATTATATTTGCGCACATCCGATTTATAGTTTTTGCAGATATCCTTTGCATAATCGGTATATGCTTCGGCGCTACGGTAAGCGCGGTTCTCATAAAGCAGTTCTTCCTCATCCTTTGATTGCTTTTTACGAACGGGACCGGGAAAGCCTGCTTCTTCCAAATTTAAAAATATGCGTATCCGTGATTTTCACCTGCGGCTGACGGGTGAACTTGTCTACCCACTCTCCGTTTACCTCAACTTGCTCACAAAAAGACTTTTTCGTCATTGTGTAATACTTGCAGCCGCAGGCTTCGGTTCCGTAATGAAAAATTACGACTTTTTCATCAGTGTCAGCGTCGGGAACAACCGCCACAACATAAATATACTTGCCGTCATACCGTCTGTAAAATCCGGCAAATATTCTCCTGTTCCGTTGCCTGCCAATACGCTCACCTCTTAATGGTTCTGTGAGAGTATTTTATCATATTTCAACGGATTTTACAACTTTCTTAAAAAACAGATTATTTTTCAACAACCAGCAATACCCCATCCGGACCGATTCTTTGCTGAGGCTCTGTTAGCAGATCTTCGGCAATGCACTTTTCAATCAGATCGTTCAAAAGGTTGATGCCGGCAACCAATAGGTTATGCGACTTGTATTCGTTTAAAAGGTGCTTTTGAATGTGCGAAACCATGTAGGCGTGCAACTCAGTAGCAATCTCTTTTGCAATATCCTCAGTAGAATCATAATACCCATGAAGAAGATTGCGGAAATTCTCCCAGTCCTTTTGTTCAATCGCAACTATCCGCGGCTCTAAAAACTCTCCGTTTTTTCTTAAAAAACCGCATTCAATCGCTTTTGCGGCAATTTCTCTTTGCGTTTTATCAAGCGTATTTATATCCATTCCACCGATTGCTTTCAGTGTTAACCGCAACTTTTCGTCGTTGGTGATCGTTTGGCCGCAATAAAAGTGTCTGTCCATTCTTTTGCCGTAAATATTGCGTATAAAAACATAAGAATAGCCGCAGAAATCGTGCGTGTCGTTGCCGTCGCAGCCGTAAAACCGGGCGCTGTAAGACGCACCGTATGGAATGGCGACACCGACAGTTGTAAATTTTCGTTGAGGTTGCTTTACCTTCTTAAAAAACTCCGTTTCAAGAATTTCGTCAACACGCTCTTTAAGATGCCAAACCGATTCGCTTATAAGCGTCCAAAGAATAAACCGCAAATCGGTTTGGCGGCTTAAATACGGAAAATTCAAAAATTCCTCGCGGTGCGATTGCAAGTGATTTTTCAGCTTTTCGCACAGCTCATCTAAATGCTTTGTGTAGATTTTTCCCGCTTCGTTAAACTCGCTGTTTTCTACAATAATCACATTTGAAATATATTTGTCGCCAATTTTGCGCAAAAGTCCGTAGCTGCCGTTTTCGCCTTTCAGCTGAATAGCCAGCTCGTCCTCAATATATGGCATGGGTACGCAAAGCTCATCGGAAAGTTCCTTTGCGCTTTTTGCTTTATCCTTACAAGCATAAACAAGATTTTGTGATAAAATTCGCTCCGCTTTTGTTCGCGGATCATTGCCGCAGGGATTCCCCGTTCCGATAAACGCCAACGACACCGGTTTTAAGGATAAATTTCTTTCATTCATAGTTTCAACCTCTTTTCTGACGGTATTTCGTGCAAAAAACAAACGCTGTTTTACGGTGGTTTCGCTGATACCGAGCTTTTTTGCTATATATTTTACCTTCATTTCATCAAGATAGTAAAGTACCATGACATCTCGGTAATCTTTGGACAGAAAAGAAATTTCCGCGAAAATTTTCTTTATCTGTTCCTGCTCGGCGGTTTCTTCAATAAAACTATCAATTTCATTTTCTTTTGCCGCGATTGCATAATCACCGTTTTCCATGCTGATTGTTTGCCGTACACTGTTTCTCTTTTCGCAGTGATCGGCATAAACTCTGCGCGCAACAGTCCATACAAAAGCATAAAAATTCTCAATGCGTTCTTGTTTATGTACGGCGGATATTACGGCGAGAATAATGTCCGAGCATAGATCCTCCGCCTCATAAGAAGTGTTACATCTTCGATAAGAGAATTGATAAATTTTATCAAGAAACTCTTTATCACTAATCAGCTTTAGTATTTCGTTTATTTTCATTTTGCACCTTAAATTTCATAATGATCATTACGCCTATATAGTCGGAAATTTTTGAGGTTGGTTAGGTATGAATTTGCATTTTATTTATAAATAATGTCGCCCTGACATTTGTCGCGCTTATATCAATTCTTGAGACTGAATACTGTTAAAAAAGCAAAAAATCGGCGGATTTTCCGCTGATTTTTTGCTTAATCTTTATTATTTGTTTTTATAATAATCTTTATCGTCACACAGACGCTTTCTGTATTCACGGTGCATGAATATCCATGTAACAAGCGCACCGACAACGGCGCCGCCGAGACAATACGCCACCCACATATAGTCATTTTTTGCGGTCGTCTGTCCGTTCTGCGCAGAAGAATCAATATCGCTAATTTCCATTGCTCTCAATCTTGTCCAAAGTTCATCCATTTTCTGATTGGCTTCGGTTGAAAGAGCGTTAAACGTTCTGCCGTTTTTGAGAACTTCTTCGGAAGGATATACGACGGGGCTGTTAGCCCATTCCTCATCAAGATATTCTTTTGCGCCGTCAACGGGAGTTGCATACCCTATCGCATCGGCATTTCTGCCTGCAATTTCGGGATCGCACATAAAGTTAATGAACTCTTCCGCTTCCGTTTTGTTCTTTGCGCCTTTCGGAATGCACATCGCATCGACAAAGTAGTTGAAGCCCTCATCGGGAAAACAGAACGCAAGATCGGGATTTGTTTCGCTCATCGTCATATAGTCGCCTGCATAATACGGCGCTATCCACGCTTCGCCGCTCTCCAAAAGGTCAAATATCTGATCCATTACATAACTTTGCAGAACGGGTTTCTGTTCGAGAAGAAGTTTGTAGCACTCTTCAAATTCTGCAGGCTCTTCGGTGTTCAGATCGTAACCGAGACGGAGCTCGGCAATACCGAATACATCACGCGCATTATCAAACATCAGCGTGTAACCCGCATAATCGGGATCCCACAAAGACTCCCAACTTGTGATTTCTTTTGTCACATACTTGGTGTTGTAGATTATGCCGACCGTGCCGAACGTGTACGGAACGGAATATTCGTTGTTCGGGTCATAATCAAGGTTTTTGTAAGCGTCGGGAATATTCGCATAATTCGGAACGTTGTCGAAGTTTATCTTTTCGAGCATATCGTTCGCGATAAGACGTCCTATCATATAGTCGGACGGAATTATAACGTCATAGTTCGAGCCGCCCATTTCGAGTTTTGTCCAAAGCGTCTCATTGCTGTCGTACGTTATGTAATTGACTTTTATGCCTGTCTTTGCTTCAAATTCGGCTATAACATCAATGGTGTCATCTTCACCCGTTCCGATATACTGTCCCCAGTTATAAACGGTAACGGTTCTCTGTGCAGCGGGAGTCACAACCGAAAAGATTGCGATAAACGTACACAGAACAAAAAAGAATGAAACGATTTTTTTCAATTTCTTATGTCCTCCCGTATAATGCCGCCTTCTTTTTATCGCGGCGAATATCTGCAATATTCATAACCAAAAGCAGAATAAGAATTATCAAGAACATCAGCGTAAACAACGCATATATCGTCGGCGACATCGGTTTTTTCGTGTAGTTGTATATTTCCACGGGGAGCGTCGTAAACGTCGAACCCGATACGAAATAACTGATAACAAAGTCGTCAAGCGACAGCGTAAACGCCATAACAAAACCCGAAACAACACCGGGCATTATCTCCGGAAGCGTTATCTTTCGAAAAGCCTGCGCGGGCGTACAACCGAGGTCGAGAGCCGCGTCTATCATGGTTCTGTCCATGCTGCGAAGTTTGGGCATGACGGACAGAATAACATACGGCAGATTGAACGTAACGTGTGCGATAAACAGCGTTCCGAAGCCGAGAACGTCATCTATTTTGAGCCACGTTCCGATAAATACGAAAAGCAGCGCAAGCGAAACGCCCGTTACGATTTCGGGGTTCGACATCGGGATATTTGTTACGGACATAACAAGATTGCGCGTGCGTTTTTTCATCTTGCTTATGCCGAGCGCCGCAGTCGTGCCGAGCAAAGTGGCGACGACGCTTGAAGCAACGGCAAGGATAAGGGTGTTCAGCAAAAGTCCCATCAGGTTGGAGTTTGTAAACAGTTCCTTATACCATTGAAAAGTAAATCCGTCAATCATAACGGTGCTTTTTGATGTGTTGAACGAAAGAGCGACAAGCACAAATATCGGTGCATAAAGCAGGATAAAAATAATAGCGGTAAATATTTTTCCGAAAACTTTCACAGCACTATCTCCTCCCCATCATCACCGGAGAATTTGCGCATTATTGCCATACATACGAAGATAAGAACAAGAAGTCCGAGAGCCATTGCGGCACCCATATACGGGTTGTACGCCTGTTTGAACTGCTGTTCGATAATATCTCCTATCATGACGTCGGAAATCCCTCCGAGTTTTTTTGAGATATAGAACGTGCTGACCGCGGGAACGAAAACCATCGTCACACCCGATATAACTCCGGGAACGGACAGCGGGAACACCACTCTGCGAAAACGCTGAAATCTGTTTGCGCCGAGATCTTCCGCCGCTTCGAGAATGTTTTTGTCCATTTTCGAAAGCGAATTGTAAAGGGGCATTATCATATACGGAAGATAAATGTATACCATTCCGACGATAACTGCGGGAGTGTTTCTTATAAGCGAAAGTTTTTCAAGTCCTATCATGTCGATAAAACTGTTTATCAAACCGTTGTTCGACATCAGCGAAACAAGCGCTATCGTTCGAAGCAGGAAACTCATAAACATCGGAAGCATAACGAGCATGACCAATATTTTTTGAGTTCTCTCTCCCGCTTTCGATATGAAATACGCCGTGGGATAGCCTATCAGCAAACTGATAAACGCCGCCAAAGCCCCCATCCATATCGAAGAAAGAAAAGTCGGGATATATTCTTTGAGATTTACGATATTTGAAAACGTAAACTCACCGTTCGCATTGGTAAAAGCGTAAAATACAACGATTATCAGAGGCGCAACGATAAAGAGAAACATCCATATTATATAAGGAAGAGCGACAAGTTTGTTTTTCATCACAAATCCTCCGCCGCCTGCTCACGTTCAAGTTCCTCCGCGGCTTCTTCCTCATCGACAATCTCGCTGAGTTCGTCATATTCTTCACTGTACGAACTGTAATCGCCGAACGAACCCGAATACTCGGATTTTTTCATAACATGAATAAGATCGGGAGCAAGTTCAATTCCTATATTTTCGCCGACGCCGTGAAATTCGGTCGTCTGTATAAGCCATTTGAAATTCTTTATATCTACGATTATTTCGTAATGAACGCCCTTGAAAACAACATTTGTGACCGTGCCCGAAAGGTGGCTTTGGTCGGAAGCAACGACCTTTATATCCTCGGGACGGATAACAACGTCAACGGGTTCGTTTTTGGAAAAGCCCTTGTCGGAGCAGGTATATTTGTGTCCCGCAACAAGAACGCTGTAATCCTCAAGCATAACGCCGTCAAGGATATTGCTTTCGCCGATGAAGTCCGCAACAAATGCGTTGGCGGGTTCGTTGTAAATGTCAAGCGGTGTACCTATCTGCTGAATAACGCCCTCGTCCATAACAACAACGGTGTCGGACATCGAAAGCGCTTCTTCCTGGTCGTGCGTAACATAGACGAACGTGATGTTCGACTGTTTCTGAATACGCTTCAATTCGTTCTGCATATCTTTGCGCAGTTTCAGGTCAAGTGCCGCAAGAGGTTCGTCAAGAAGAAGCACACGCGGATTGTTCACAAGCGCGCGGGCAATCGCAACTCTCTGCTGCTGACCGCCGGAAAGATTTCCGACTTTTCTGGAAGCATAGCCTTTGAGATTCACGAGTTCGAGCATATCGAAGACTTTTTTGCGAATCTCCGCATCGGGCATTTTTTTCAAACGAAGTCCGAACGCGATATTTTCAAACACGTTCAGGTGCGGAAAGAGGGCGTATCGCTGAAAAACAGTGTTCACCTGCCGCTTATACGGAGGTATATCGTTGATACGTTTTCCGTCGAAGTACAAATTTCCGCTGTCAGGTTCAATAAAGCCCGCAATAATTCTCAGGGTCGTGGTCTTTCCGCAACCGCTGGGTCCGAGCAAGGTCACAAATTCTTTGTCTTTGATCGAAAGACTCAGATTATCGAGGACCTTTTCCCCATCAAAAGCAACCGAAACATTTTCAAGTTGAATGATGTTTTCAGACATCCTTTTATCTCCCTTCAAGATAAAAAAAATTATTGTATCGCGAAGGGGTCTCCGAAATACAATAATATAATAGCACAAAAAATCTAATTGTCAAGGGATTTTTATGTAAAATTCGACTTTAATCGCAAAATTTCAATCGTGGCTTTGATTTTTCTCCGAAATACTCTGTTTTTCTCCGAATTACTCTGTATTTTGCGGTCAATTATGCAATCATACAAAATTTTCACTTCAAGAAAGACAGTTTTTGTACAATTTCCCATTCATCGAAAAAAGCCGCTGTTTTCAACGTTTTTCCGCGCAGATATGTGAGGCTTCCCGCATCGGTCGGAAAATCAAAAGTCAATTCACAGGAACTGAGTGCCTGATATTTGAAAGGAAAGCCTTTATTTGCCGCCGCAGTGCCGTATTTGGTATCCCCGAGAAGAGGATGACCGAGAAACGCCATGTGCGCCCTTATCTGATGAGTCCGTCCCGTCAACAGCCCCACGCGAAGCAAGCTGATATTACCGTCGGTCGCAACAACCTCATACGAGGTTGAAATATTCTTGAAACCATCGGCATTTTTCGGAAGAGTTCCGACAACGGTAACGGTATTTGTTTCCGAGTTCTTTTTCAAAAAAGCGTGTACGACCGCTTTTTCGGGTTCGGGCTTACCGAAAACAAGGCACTTGTAAAACTTGGATATTTCTCTTTTCTTTATCTTATCGTTCATTATGCGAAGAGATTCCGCATTTTTGGCGGCAATCACAAGCCCCTGCGTGTTTTTGTCTATGCGGTTGCAAAGCGCGGGAACAAACGAATTTTCCTTTTCGGGCGAATACTCCCTTTTTCCGATAAGATATGCGATAATATGATTCGAAAGAGTGTTAAAATTCTCTTCCGCATCGGGCTGGCATATCAAGCCTGCGGGTTTATCGACTACGAGAATGTTCTCGTCCTCGTAAACGACTTTGAACGATACTCTTATTTTTGAATAATCGACTTTTTCCCTGCCGTTTTCAAAGTATTCGTCGCTTATAAAAAACCGCAGTTCATCGCCCTCACGCAAAACGGTCTGCGCCGCGGCATGAACGCCGTTGACGCGAACGCATTTCTTGCGAAGGTATTTGTATATCATAGACTGCGGCATTGACGGAAAGGCTTTCGACATATACTTGTCAAGCCTTTGTCCGCCGTCGTTTTTGCCGAGAATAACCGTCCTCATCGCGTTATGCGTGAATAAGCGCCGCGCCGATTATACCCGCGTCATTGCCGAGTTTTGCGATTTCGATATGCTGTTCGGGGTTAAGACTTCCGCCGTATGCGTACTTATTTATAAAGTTCTTGATGGGAACAAGCAGCGTGTCGCCCTCTTTGCAGATTCCGCCGCCGATGATAAGCGTTTCGGGGCGGAAAACATTGACGATATCGACAAGTCCCTCCGCAATATATTCTATGTATCTGTCGCAAACATCTTTTGCAGCAGCATCGCCCGCGCGCATTGCATCAAACGCGGTTCTGCCGTTTACTTCATCCATAGGCGTTTCATTCATTTTTGATTCGGGGTGCGCTTTCATAGCTTCTTTCGTCTGACGGATAAGAGCCGTAACGGAAGCATACGCTTCCCAGCAACCGTTTCTGCCGCAGGAACAATGTTCGCCGTCTTTGACAATGCAGACGTGTCCCATTTCCGCACCTGCGGAATTTTGTCCCTCATAAATTTTGCCGTCGATGATAATACCGCCGCCGACACCCGTTCCGAGGGTTATCATAACCGCGTTCTTCACGCCTTTTGCCGCACCGGATATTGTTTCTCCGAGCGCCGCCACATTGGCGTCGTTGCCGAGATATACGGGCTTGTTTATATGCTGCTGCATAAGTTTGCGAAGAGGTACGTCCGTGCCGTTTTTGAAGTTGTTGGCATAGACAAGTCTGCCGTTTTCCGTATCAAGATTTCCGGGGCAGCCTATACCTATCGAAACGATGTCATTTTCCGTCATTCCCTGTTCCGCAAGCAAATCAAGTATGCACTTTGCCATATCCGCAACAATTTCGTCAAACGGGCGGTCAGCCAGCGTTTTGACGGACTTTTTCGCAAGAATTTTTCCCTCTTTGTCAACTATGCCGACGGCTATGTTCGTGCCGCCGAGATCGACGCCTATATAATACATTTCAGATACTCCCTCTTCGGATTGAATTATACGGTCATTTTATCATAATTGTATAAAAATGTCAAGGGACTTGAAATCCCGACACGACTGTGTTATAATTGTTTCAAAGGAGTTCGTTACAATGGCAAAAACAAAGACAGTTTACATTTGTTCCGAGTGCGGAGCCGAATCCGCAAAATGGTCGGGACAATGCCAGAATTGCGGCGCATGGAACACTTTGACGGAAGAAATATCAGCGCCCGTCGAGGTCTCGAAAAAAATCGAGAAGAAAGAAAAAGCGCCCGCAAAAAGCCTGAAATTATCACAAATAGGAAAAGAAAGTGAACAAAGAACCGACACGGGAATTTCGGAATTGAACAGAGTTCTCGGCGGCGGCATAGTCAAAGGTTCTGTCGTTCTCGTCAGCGGTGAACCCGGCATAGGAAAATCGACGATACTTTTGCAGATGTGTGCAAATCTCGACATGGATATCTTGTATGTTGCGGGCGAAGAATCACCCGGGCAGATAAAACTTCGTGCAAGCCGTCTGGGTGTGACAACGGACAGACTTTCCATACTTTCCGAAACGGATATCGGTACTGTTTGTTCGACGGTTCTTGCCGAAAAACCGGGGATTGTCATCGTCGATTCCATTCAAACGATGTCCCGAGACGATATGCAGTCCTCGCCAGGTTCCGTCCCGCAGGTGCGCGAATGCACAAATCTGCTTATGCACCTCGCAAAGGACAGCGATATTCCCGTTTTCATAGTCGGACACGTCAATAAAGAGGGTTCTATCGCAGGACCGAAAGTTATGGAACACATGGTTGACGCAGTTCTCTATTTCGAGGGAGAAAGAACGCTTGACTGCCGCATTCTGCGCGCGATAAAAAACAGATACGGTTCGACAAACGAAGTCGGCGTTTTTGAAATGACAAACGAGGGGCTGACGGAAGTCAGAAACCCGTCCACGATATTCTTACAGGGCAAGCCCACAAATGTTTCGGGCATAGCCACCACCTGCGTTCTCGAAGGCTCACGCCCGATATGCGCGGAGGTTCAGGCTCTTGTTGCGCCGACACCGTTCCCGTCTCCGAGACGTGTCGCGACAGGTTTTGATTACAGCCGCCTTAATCTGCTGATTGCCGTGCTTGAAAAACGCTGCGGAATGTTTTTCGGAACAAGCGACGTTTACTGCAACGTTATCGGAGGTTTGAAGCTTGACGAACCCGCCGCAGATCTTGCGGTTGCCTGCGCCGTTGCTTCCGCGCTGAAAGATTTTATTATTCCCGACGATACGGCGCTTATCGGAGAGATAGGACTTGCGGGAGAAATCAGAGCGGTCTCGGGTATAGAAAAACGCATATCCGAAGCGGAAAAACTCGGTTTCAAAAGATGTATCGTTCCCGCAAGAAACAAACTTTCGCATATAAAAACAAACGCAGAACTTATACCTGTGTACTCGATAAAAGACACTTTCAACAAAATATAGGAGATGCTGAAAAATGACACTTAATACCACAGTTTCGATTGAAGAGTTTGAAAAGCGTTTTTCCGAAAAAGTCGGCAAAAAAGCGACTGAAACAAATTCTTTCTACGGCAAGATAGGCGACGGATTTTTCACGCTCAAAAACGCCGACAGAAGCGATTCCGTGATAAAAGGAACGTACGCCGCCGACGAAAACGGAAATTGCAGACTGGAATACCGTCACACAAAACCAAACTCGGACAAAGTTTTTTGGTTCATCTATATGGCTTTGACGGGCTTTTTCACTCTTGCATTGCTCAAAGATTACCCGCTTTACAGCCTTATTGCTTTCATACTGCTCGTTTTCGGCGCGGTATGCTTCATGATTCGTCCGCGCAGATTCGAAAAACTCATGGCACAGGCGCTCACCGATATTTCAAAAGGAGAAACGCCCGTTATGCCCGCACCGAACAAGGCTGATACAAAAGATGATAAAAAAGAAGTAACAGAAGACTCCGACGGGGCAAAAACATCGGAAACCGAACATACAGAAGACTGAATATAAAAGGGGATGTAAAAAAAGCCCAGACCGCAAAAAATGCTGAAAAATACAAAAAAGCAATGGTCTAAAAGATAAACAAAACGACTCAAAACAGCAATTTTTGTGTTTTTCCCATAAAATAAGGTTTTAATACGCCTTTTTTGCTACGGGCGAATCTCACCTCTCGACGTACCTATGTACGCCTTCGGATTCGATTCACCCATTCTGAACATTTTTTCCTATTCCCAAGGGGCTGTAAAAAAACTTGCGTTTTTTTACAGCCCCTATTCTACTTAAAGTTTTTCAATCACATAATCCGCAAATTCTTTGCAGGTAGCGCCGCTGCGGTCTCCCGTAACGACAACGCGTTTTTCGGTTTCGTTGCAAACAGTAAGCGCATCGGCAAGACGCTTAGCCTTTTCGGAAAGTCCGCAATGCGAAAGCATCATTTCCGCCGCCTTGAAAATCGAGGACGGGTTCGCATAATCGCCTATACCCTCTTCAATCATTCTCGGCGCAGAGCCGTGAATGGCTTCGAACATCGAATATCTGTCGCCCATATTTGCGCTGCCCGCAGTGCCTACGCCGCCCTGTATCTGTGCCGCTTCGTCGGTGATGATATCGCCATAAAGGTTGGGAAGCACAAAGACTTTGAACTTCGAACGAATGCTTTCATTGACGAGATTTGCCGCCATGATGTCAGTGTACCAGTCCTCTGTCTCTATTTCGGGATAGTCCGCCGCAACCTCATGGCAGATTCGGGAGAAATTACCGTCGGTCTTTTTCATGATGTTTGCCTTTGTGACTATCGCAACATTGTTCTTACCCTCTCTGCGGGCAAATTCAAAAGCCGCACGCGCTATTCTGCGTGTTCCGAGGTCGGTTGTGACCTTGAAATCCATCGCAAGTTTGCCGGGAATTTCAATACCGCTGCTGCCGAGAACATATTCACCCTCTGTGTTTTCACGGTAGAAAGTCCAATCAATACCCTTTTCAGGAACTGAAACGGGACGCACGTTTGCATAAAGGTCAAGTTCGCGGCGAAGCGTTACGTTGGCACTTTCCATCGTACCGCCTTTCGGGGTCGTTGTGGGACCTTTCAGAAGAACGTCGCATTTTTTGATCTCCGCAAGCGTTTCTTCGGGAACGGACTGGCCGAGCGCAAGTCTGTTTTCTATTGTAAGACCGCCTATTTCACGGATTTCGACACGACCCGTCGCTATCTCGTCTTTAAGAAGAATATCTAGAACGCGCTTTGCCTGTTCAACGATTATCGGACCTATGCCGTCGCCGCCGATAACTCCGATAACTATCTTTTCTTTTTTGGAAAGGTCAGCCGCTTGTGCGCCCTTTTCCATATCTTCAACTCTTGCAAGTTGCTTGCGCAAAAGAACCTCGTAATGCTCAACCGCCGCTTTTATCTGATTTTCAATCATTTTCCCTGCTCCTTTGTGTATGCAAGCAGACCGCCCGCTTTGAGAATGTCTTTCTGTCTTTCGGTGAACGAACAGGACAGTTCAAAACTCTCGCCCGTCGTTTCGTCTTTCATCATGATAACACCTTTATCCATGCCCGAATGAACGTCGGAGAATGTGAGCGTGTCATTCATTTTCAGTTTGTCGTAATCTTCGGGGTTCTTGAATGTAAGCGGGAGAATTCCGACGTTTATCAGGTTTGCAACATGGATTCTCGCAAAACTCTTTGCCACAACAGCGCGAACGCCGAGATAAAGCGGAACAAGCGCTGCGTGTTCACGGCTTGAACCCTGACCGTAGTTTGAACCGCCGACGATAACGGAACGTCCCGCGGCTTTTGCTCTCTCGGGGAACGTTTCGTCGCATACCGCAAAGCAGAACTGCGAAAGGTGCGGAATATTGGAACGGTAAGGCAGAATCTTTGCGCCCGCGGGCATTATGTGGTCGGTGGTGATGTTATCTCCGACTTTGAGAATGAGCGGGGCAGTAAGAGTGTTTTCCTGCGGGAACGTATCGGGAAATTTCTTTATATTCGGACCGCGAAGCACTTCAAGTGTTTTTGCGGTTTCTTCATCTGCTGGAGGAATCACGGCGGAATCGTCTATTCTGAACGCAGCAGGCATCTTTATTTCGGGCATTTTTCCGAGAAGACGAGGGTCCGTTATCTCTCCTGTCAGAGCCGCCGCAACTGCGGTTTCGGGCGAAACGAGATAAACTTTTCCGTCTTTGGTGCCGCTTCTGCCCTCAAAGTTTCTGTTGAACGTTCTCAGGCTGACGCCCGCGCTGTTCGGAGAAAATCCCATACCTATGCACGGACCGCAAGCACATTCGAGAAGTCTTGCACCCGCAGAGATAATATCCGTCAATGCGCCGCAATCGGCAAGCATCGCAAGCACCTGTTTTGAACCGGGAGAAATGGAAAGGCTGACTGTCGGGTCGATAACCTTGCCTTTCAGAAGTGCCGCAACTTTAAGCATATCGAGAAGCGACGAGTTTGTGCATGAGCCGATACATACCTGATCGACTTTTGTTCCTTTAAGGCTCTCGACAGTTACAACGTTGTCGGGTGAATGCGGACAGGCAATAAGCGGTTTGAGCGTCGAAAGGTCTATTTTTATAACAGCGTCGTATTCAGCGTCGGGGTCGGATGCAAGCGGCTTCCAATCCTCGCCTCTTCCCTCCGCTTCAAGGAACGCTTTCGTAATTTCGTCGGACGGGAATATCGACGTTGTTGCGCCGAGTTCCGTGCCCATATTCGTTATCGTTGCTCTTTCGGGAACGGACAGCGTTTTTATTCCCTCGCCGCCCCATTCGATAATGGCGCCCACGCCGCCTTTAACTGAAAGAATACGCAAGATTTCAAGGCTCACGTCTTTTGCCGTAACAAAATCCCGCAATTTGCCCGTAAGTTCCACTTTATACATTTTGGGCATTGTTATGTAATATGCACCGCCGCCCATTGCGACCGCAACGTCAAGTCCGCCCGCACCGAAAGCAAGCATACCTATGCCGCCGCCCGTCGGAGTGTGGCTGTCTGAACCGATAAGCGTTTTGCCGGGTTTGCCGAACCGTTCAAGATGGACTTGATGGCAAATTCCGTTACCTGGTCTTGAAAAATAAAGTCCGTGTTTTTTTGCAACGGATTGAATATACCTGTGGTCGTCGGCATTTTCAAAACCCGATTGCAGAGTGTTGTGGTCGATATATGCAACAGACTTCTCGGTTCTCACTCTGGGAATACCCATGGACTCAAATTCGAGATATGCCATGGTTCCCGTTGCGTCCTGCGTCAGGGTCTGATCTATACGGAGAGCAACCTCGCTACCGACTGTCATATCTCCGGATACAAGGTGATCTTTAATTATCTTCTGCGCTATCGTCAATCCCATTTTATTTATTCTCCTCTTTGAACAAACGATCTCTTGCGTTTTCTATATGTTTTAATGCCGCCTTTTCCGCCGCTTCGGGGTCGCCCGCCGCAATCGCTTCGAAAATGGCTTTGTGTTCTTCAAACGACTGTTCCGCGTTATCCGTCCTCGCAACGGAAGCTTTTCTGTATTTTACGCCTTTTTTATGAAGAGGTTCAAGCGTGTAATACAGATTCTGACTTTTGGAACAAAGATACATTTCGGCATGAAAATCCGTATCGAAGTTTTTAATATTGTCCGCGTCGTGCTTTTGCGTATAAAACTCCTGAAGTTCAAGAATTTTACGAAGTTTCTCAACGTCTTCTTCCGTTCGGTTCTGCGCCGCCTTATATGCCGCAAAGCCTTCAAGCCGCATACGAATGTCGTACATATCGCGCATATCATCCTTATTTATACCTACAACGCTTGCGCCGCGTGTCGTTTCAATTATTATATGCTCCTGCGCAAGGCGGCGAAGCGCTTCGCGGATGGGCGTTCTGCTGACGCCGAGTTTTTCGGAAAGTTTCGCTTCCGTCAAAATCTCGCCGCGTTCATACTCCCCCGCAAGAATGTCACGTTCGAGTTGCTCGAAAATCTGATCCGCAATGGAAACCGTTTTGTGTTCGGTCATCATTTCTGTTCTTCCTCCTCGCTGAATTCTTTGAATTTCGCTTCAAGTTCCTTGTTGGAAAGAGTTGTGGATCTGCCGTCTTCATATTCTTTGTCAACCCACTCTTTCATCTTCTGAACAACGGGGTCGTGCTTATCCACTTTTTTGTCGTCGGGCAGTCTGTAATGCGAATTTATCCAATATGCGATACCCGCAAGTCCCGACGTCTTCGAAACAACAACAGCCGCAGGACGGTTCAGTATTTTTCCCGTATCGAAAATATTGTAGATCTCTTCGTCTTTAAGTATTCCGTCGGCGTGAATGCCTGCACGGGTAACGTTGAAGTTTTCTCCGACAAACGGCGTCATCGGCGGAATTTTGTAGCCGATATCCTTTTCGAAAAATTCCGCAATCTCGGTTATAACGGAAGTGTCCATTCCGTCAAGCGAACCGCGGAGGGACGCATATTCCATAACCATCGCTTCAAGCGGAATATTGCCCGTTCTTTCGCCTATGCCGAGCAACGAGCAGTTGACGGCACACGCCCCGTAAAGCCATGCGGTGGAAGCATTCGCAACAGCCTTATAAAAGTCGTTGTGACCGTGCCATTCAAGCATATCTGATTTAACGTCCGAATAGTGTTGAAGACCGTAAACTATACCGGGCACGGAACGAGGAAGCGCAACCTCGGGATACGGAACGCCGTAACCCATAGTATCGCAGGCACGGATTCGAACGGGTATGCCCGCATCACGGCTCATCTTCATCAATTCGTTAACAAACGGAACAACAAAGCCGTAAAAGTCGGCGCGGGTTATGTCTTCAAGGTGACAACGCGGCATAACGCCCGCTTCAAAAGCCTCCGCAACTGTCGCAAGGTAATAATCCATGCACTGTTTGCGCGTCATCTTCATTTTTTTGAATATATGATAATCGGAGCAACTTACAAGTATTCCCGTTTCGCGTATACCCATATCACGGACAAGTTTGAAGTCGTTTTTCGTCGCCCTTATCCAAGTTGTGATTTCGGGGAAGCGCAGACCGAGTTCCATACATTTTTCAACGGCTTCCCTATCCTTTTTGCTGTATATGAAAAACTCCGTCTGACGGATTATGCCGTAAGGACCGCCGAGTTTTGACATCAACTTGTAAAGTTGAACTATCTGGTCTACCGTATAAGGCTCGACCGACTGCTGTCCGTCACGCAGAGATGTGTCGGTTATCCATATTTCCTCAGGCATACCCATAGGCACACGGCGGTGGTTGAACGCTATCTTCGGCACAGCCTCATAAGGATAGATGTCTCTGTAAAGATTCGGGTCGGGAATATCTTGAAGAGAATATTTGTAACTCTTCTGTTCGAGCAGGTTTGTTTTTCCCGAAATTTCAAGCATTGTATTATCCTCCCTTTCGAATGCGGACATAGCGAAATCGCAGAACTCGCACATTCAAGTATTTCTGTATACAATTATACTCCCATTCTGTTCCATTGTCAAGCATATATATGTAATAAAATGCAACATAAATGAATATTTCCCATATTTTTCCTCTTTTCTTCAATATTCGCAGCAACCGTGACGGAATTATCATTTGTTAAGCCGACCTACGGACATTCCAACAAGGTGCGTCAGTATATATATTGCTACTTTTCTGTATATTTAGGGCAGCGCGGGGATAGCTCCATAAATTTCGAGTTTCATATATTACAAAAATAATCCGAAATAAATATTCTTATTGACATTTTCCCAAATTTCTGCTATATTAATAGTAGATAGGCGAGAGTAATTGGCTACGGCGAGTTGCTTTATGACCCTATCTTTTTTAATTTTAGATTTGTCTATTAAAACATATAAGAGTCTTCCCTTTTACCGATTTTTTAGTCCGAACCGCACGGCACAAAATAATCCCTGTTTACGGATTTTCCTGTATTAAATACAGTATCATATCCTTTTTGTCGAAATAAGCCTCTTGACTTTTATCTGAAAATGTGCTATTATTGGAAAAGAAAGTTTGACCGACCCGCGTCTTGGACGTATAGGTTGAGGCGTTTTGCATCAACAGGGTTTCGGCAGGCTTTCTTTTTTTACAGTCTGCTTTTCAATCACAATTAACGACGCCGAGATTCGGAGCCGTTTTACAGTCTGTAAAATTCTCCTGAAATTAATTTTCTTTGTTTATTTTATACTCATTTTATACTCAAAATCAAGTGCAGCGCACTTTATGACAGTTTCCCTTACAAATTAAAACGATACTTCTCAGCTTTCTTTATAATCGCACTTACTGTCACCCTCCGACTCGAAAGATTTTTTTTCGGACAACGGTGGAATTGACTTTTTTCTCCTTTTATGGTATAATCTTTTCAAAAGATTGAGCATTGGTAACGGGATTTTTCCCGTTGCTCACCTCGGCATGTAAAGTCCGCGGGGTGCTTAATCTTCTTTTATGCAACATTTTGCTCTCTTAAAAACCAATATTTATGCTCGTTCATTTTTCTGACCAAAGTAACAATCAAGAATAAAATCTTGTTAGTGCTGTTGAATAAAGCATTGATATTGCAATTAAAACTATTTTTATTAAAATTGACATTTCCGCATTTTCGTGATACAATATCTTTAACAGAAGTATTCTTGCCATAACCGTTGGCGTTATCTGCCCTCCGTTCACCGACTTGAATTACTTCTGTTTTTTATTTGCAACAGTTTCTTTTATATGCTTATTAACGATACCGTTTTTCCGATGAAACAAAGCGTTAAATCAGCTATTCGGCTATATGAACAATAGGATTGCATACTGTTTATTTGAAAAGCGATCTATAAAAAAAAGAACATCAAGTCCCTTCTTGCTTTTTCGAAAAATCTTTCTTAAACGTATTGATTTTTTCAATATTTTATGGTATTATTTTTCACGAAGACTTATCAAGGTTCGCTGCGGGCGTAAGTTCAGGGCTTAAAAGCATTGAACTCTTGGTGGTCTTCTTTTTATAAAAACGGTCTTATGTGTTTATATGTAATTTTCTTTTTTCAGAATAAAGTTAACGGCGCCGAATCTCGGCGCCGTTTTACTGTATGTCCAATTTTTTTTGAAATCAGTTTTCTTCGTCTTTTTCGGTCGGATTTTTCCGTGCATTCACTCTTGCGACAATTACCGTCAGGTCATCGCCGTCCGCAAGTCCCGAATTGACCGCGGTATCTATAAGCGCGGCGGCAAAGCCGAGCGGGTCGCTTTTTTCTGAAACGCATTTACGCAGGATATTCATACAAAAATCTTCACTGTCACCGAAAAAGCCGTCCGAAACCATAACGAGGATATCTCCGTCAAAAAGTGTACAGGTCGAAGAAAAAGAATCTGGTGTTTCGTCTGCGCCGAGAGGCAATGAACGCCGTCCGACACAGTAAACGTTTCCTCCGCGACAGATAAAGGTCGGGCTTGCGTCGGCTTTGAGCATTTCACATTGAGCGGAGTCCAAATCGACTATCGACATGTCAAAAGAAAGAACGGAATCTTCTTTTCCGTTATACAGCGCGGTGTTTACCATATCCATAATATCGGTTTTGGGAACACCTCTGCTTATCATTGTCCGAACGGTTGCCGAAACGCGTTTGCTCTGCTCTGCGGCAGGTTTTCCCGTGCCCATACCGTCAACGATACAAAGCGCATATTTATTTTTTCCGCAATCAAAACCGCAGTTTGTGTCACCGCATTCGGTCTGCCCGTCCTTACTGCGACAAACTCGGACGACATCGAGAAATATCCCGTTTGAAATAACTTGTCCGTCTGTGCGGAAATTTCGAAGAAACAGGTCGATATTTGGGCAAACTCTTTCGAGCGCGCTTTCCGTTAAGACTTCCGGAACATCGCAATTTGCGCGCAGCATTCCGAGAGAACGCACCGTGTCGTCATAGTTTTTTACCCAACAAAGTATTCTTTTTTTGCATTTTGAGCAGACTCGTTCAACTATCTCGTCGTCGGCGCCGTTTCGGATGCGTTTTCCGAGCGCCGTTTCGGCGGTATATTTTTTCGGCTTAAAAATAAGTTTTTGTTTTCCGTCGGAGCGTTTTGGCAGAAGCAAGAGGGCGAATCTGTCTTCGACTTTTTGAGGAATAAGCCAAGAGATAACGCCCGCAGAACCTATTGAGATAAGGGTTCGGATAAGGTCGTGTCCCCCGCCGCCGTATATGTAAACAAGAACATTTGCAAGCGCAAAGCCGAGAATAACGGCAAAATCGCTGACGGAGCGAAGAATACAGCCCGCAAGAGTGCCCACAACGATCACACCCGCAAGCCACAGGTCTTCGGGCTTTCGCAGACAAAAGACAAGAGCAACCGTCATTGCGGCGGTGGAAGCAAGAAAAATTCCGCCGCGACGAAGAATACGGCAAAGCAGAGCCACGGTCAAAATTATAACGGCATAATATGCGGCATTTCCGAGACGGAGCATTCCGACGCAGAACACCGAGAATGAAAGAACCGCGCTGAAAAAACGAAGATTTGCTCCGACCGTCGGTTTGCCCGACACGGTTTCAAAAGCATAACATACATAATACGAAACAACGCTGCCGAGAAGTCCGCCGAGAACAAAAAAGATGTTTTCTCTGACATCGTGACTGCCTGTGAAAAGCCCGAAAACGCCTGAAACTATCATCGCCCACAGCGAGCACATAACGCATTGCACGCCGCTTTTTACGGACAAAACGGGTTTCAGAAGTTTTCTTGCAACAAAAGCGACGCAAACGGCAATAATGCTTCTTGTAACGTCACAACCCGCAAAAATATGTCCGACAATGCAGCCGATAAGAGTAAAAATATCACCGCTGACGGCGGCGGCGACACCGAACGGAGCAAAAGAACCCGATACGACGGCATTCGAAAAGACAAAACCGACTATAAACCGCAAAACGGATCTTGCAAGAAACGACGGCAAGGTCTTGACCGAAAACGGGAGCCTGTCCCTTATTCCTGTTTTCATATAAAACACATCCTTCCGAAAAGCATTATACTTTTTTCGGAGCGAAAAGAATGTTGAAGCGTAAGAGACGAAAAATAAAGAAAGCGACGCAATAGGTTTTTATCTGCCCGTATTCAGCCGAATGCGCAAACAAACGTCAAAAAAACGAGCCGCGGGGAGGAGCGTCCCGCGACCCGAAAATCGAATATTGTTTACATTATTGTCTGCAACCGCAGTTGCGGGTCATATTTTTCCGTTCCGCTTCTTCGCGAATTGCGGCAACGCCTGCGGGAGTCGAACATTCGCATCCCTCGCCCGCGTCCGTTATTCTCGACGGGAAAAATTCATCAACGGGGAAATCCATTCTGTAAAACAGACTGCACGGGTCTTCTTCGCTCGGGCCCTGACATTCTTTTTCGGGGATGCAGAAATCGTAAGACGGAACGAGTATCTGAACTTCTCTCATCAGGCGGACAATGGAGAAAAGTCCGAGAGAAACGTAAACCCTGTTGCCCGAAGTGTTGTCGCAAAGACATTCTTCAAAACACCGACAAATGCAGGCGGGAACGGCGGAAAGATCCGTATCGCCGCAGCCGCAGCGTGTACAGCTGTCAACAAGTTTAGCGGCAAGCGCGATGGGTTCGACAAGTTCGACGGTCGCTTTCGGCGCATTTGTTTTTGAGCCGAGGTCGGTGTCGGGCGCGGACGGAACATACGAGGAAGAGTATGTTTTGACGTTGCCTTCGCTGCCGTAAAGAATAACCTTTTTGTCAAAGGTGGAAAGACCGTATACTCTCTGCGGTCTTCCGACGTTTGCGAAAACGTCAAGTCCTATGCGGAAGAATATTTTGATATCAACGGTATAAAACCCTCTGTTGAAAGGCAGCGCCTCAACATCGATGTACGTCCAGAGAACTTCCGCGGTCATCGCTTTTACATTGACAGCGCGGTCGATTATCTGCTGGTTTGCGTCGGAAACATAAACGCGGGCATCGGTTATGCAGTCTCTGTCCTTGCAACAGTCATATACCCTGTCAACGTTTATGCAAACACTTTCGCGCAGATCCCGTCTTGCGCAGGCGGCATTTTTTTCAGCCATAAATTCAACCTCCAAAAATTCGTTTGACATAAAAATTTATGTTCAGTATCATTGTATGTCGAAGAGAGAAAAATGTGTTAAATAAATGTAAAATCAGGGTTTTTCTATTGACAAAACGGATTTTGTATGGTATCATATCCGCTGTAAAGGTAAAAACATTTACAGAGAAAGCGGAAATACGATGTCGGATATTGATATTTCTTCTGAAAAAGAACGTTTCCGTATAATGCTTATGCTTGACCGTTACGGTTCGCTGTTGACGGAAAAACAGAGAGATACGCTGGAACTCTATTTTCAGGACGATCTCTCGCTTTCGGAAATTTCCGAATTAAAGAACATTTCACGACAGGGCGTTCGAGAAAACCTGTGGCAAGGCATTCGGACACTTGTTGAGTATGAGGAAAAACTCGGAATCGTAGAGAAAACGGAGCGGCTCAAAGAGCGGCTTGAAAAATTTATTGAAGAAGAAAACCTTTCCGATGCCGCAAAAAGCAGGCTCGGAGAAATAGCAAATCAACCGTTATAAGCGGAGGAATAAAATGGCATTTGACAGCCTTTCCGAAAAACTCGGAAATATATTCAAAAATCTGCGCTCAAAAGGAAAATTGACCGAAGACGACGTAAAAAAGGTTATGCGTGAGATAAAACTCGCATTGCTCGCCGCCGACGTCAACTACATGGTCGTCAAGGACTTCATTGCGGCGGTCAGCGAAAAAGCGACGGGAACGGAAGTTCTCGAAAGTCTTACCCCCGCGCAGCAGGTCATTAAAATAGTAAATGCGGAACTGACCGAGTTCATGGGCTCGAAAAACGACAAAGTGAAGTTTGCGTCAAAAGGTCCGACGGTCGTTATGCTCTGCGGTCTTCAAGGCGCGGGCAAAACCACGCATTGCGCAAAACTTGCGCTTTACTTCAAAAATCTCGGCAAACGTCCCCTGCTCGTTGCCTGCGACATTTACAGACCCGCGGCAATATTGCAGTTGCAGGTTCTCGGTGAAAAACTCGGGATTCCCGTTTTTACTCAACCTGAGGGTACAAATCCCGTTGATATAGCAAAAAGAGCGGTCGCTCATGCAAAAGATCACGGCAATGATATTGTTTTCCTCGACACGGCTGGTCGTCTTCACATAGACGAAGTTCTTATGGACGAGTTGAAGAACATCAAAGCCGCAGTCGAACCGAACGAGATATTGCTGACGGTTGACGCAATGACAGGTCAGGATGCCGTAACGGTGGCAAAAAGTTTTGACGAAGCGCTTGACATAACGGGCGTCATTCTTACAAAGACCGACGGCGACACCCGCGGCGGTGCGGCACTTTCCGTAAAACACGTCACGGGCAAACCCATAAAATTTATGGGAACGGGAGAAAAAGCGGGAGATCTCGAACCTTTCCACCCCGACCGAATGGCGTCGCGTATATTGGGCATGGGAGATATGCTTTCCCTTATCGAAAAAGCCGAACAGGCTTTTGACGAGAAAAAGGCGGAAGAACTCCAAGAAAAGATGCTCAAAAACAAATTTGACCTGAACGATTATCTCGAAAATATGCAGCAGGTCAAAAATATGGGTCCCATCGACAAGTTGCTCGGAATGATACCGGGCGTCGATCAATCGAAACTCAAAGACGTTGACATCGACGAAAAACAGATAGCGCACGTTGAAGCGATAATCTATTCGATGACGATGAAAGAGAGAACACGCCCCGAAATTCTTAACGCTTCAAGAAAGCGCAGAATAGCGGCGGGAAGCGGACGTTCGGTTGAAGAAATAAACAAACTTCTCAAAGGCTTTGATCAGGCAAAAGAGATGATGAAGCGTTTCGGCGGAAAAAATCCGATGATGCGCAAAAAGAAAAAGAAGAGAAAATAAAGATATCTGCCGCAAGACGGATGATATATAAATATGAAGACGAAACACTTAGAGAGGAGTGAACAATAATGGTAAAAATCAGACTTCGCAGAATGGGTGCTCACAAGAATCCGTACTACCGTATAGTTGTAGCGGACTCCCGTTATCCCAGAGACGGAAGATTTATCGAGGAGATCGGAACTTACGATCCCATGACCAAGCCTTCGACAGTTGTCATCGACGCAGACAAGGCTTCCGAGTGGCTTAAAAAAGGCGCTCAACCGACCGACACCGTAAAGGCCATTCTCAAAAAGAATAACATTCTTTAATCGGAAAGGATTTTCGGCGGAATGGAAGAACTTATTCTTTACATCGTGAAAAATATCGTGTCCAAGCCCGATGAAGTGACCGTTGAAGACGGCGGAACACGCGAGGGCGCGACCGTTTATAACCTGAAAGTTGCGGACGAGGACAAAGGCTTCGTTATCGGCAGACAGGGACGTGTCGCAAAGGCGCTCAGAGCCATCGTCAAGGCAGCAGCCGCGAAAGAGGGACAGCGCATAAACATCGATATTATCTGACAGGAACAAAAGCAACAAAGCACCGTTTCCGAAACAGATCAAAAAAACACGAAAAGCAGAGGGCGCACGGCGGGCTTTTATCTTGAAAAGATAAACCGCGGTGCGCTTTTTTCAAAGGAGACAATATGGAACTTATTCAGACGGGCAAGATAGTCAACACCCACGGCATACACGGGGAGTTGAAAGTTATCTCCTGGGCGAGAAGTCCCGAAGATATGCTCGGAATAGAGACTTTTTATATAGACGGAAAACCGTATGAGGTTGAAAAGACGCGAATCCACAAGGGTTCCGTACTGCTCAAACTCTGCGAGATAACAAATATGGACGAGGCAACAGCGCTGAAAAATAAAATTCTTTACGCCGACAAAGAGGATTTCGAACTCGAAGAGACGGAATTTTTTATAGAAGACCTTATCGGGCTTCAAGTCATCGACGCGGACACGAACCAAGATTACGGAAAAATAAAAGACGTGCTGATGACGGGAGCAAACGACGTTTACGAAGTCGTAGACGGCGAGGGAAAGACAAGACTTGTTCCCGCAATAAAGGATTGCATAGTTAGCACGGACATAAAAACAAAAACAATGAAAATTCGCCCGCTTCCGGGATTGTTTGATATATAATATGACATTTAACATAATGACTATCTTCCCTGCCGAGGTCGATGCGTTTCTGAGTTCAAGCATCATAGGCAGAGCAAGAAAAAAAAGCGTTATAGAAGTCAACTGCTTCGATATACGGGATTATACGCTTGACAAACACAACAGAGTTGACGACTACGCATACGGCGGCGGTCAGGGTATGCTTATGCAGGCAGAGCCGATATGCAGGTGTTTTGACGCTATAAAAGAAAAATATCCGACGACGCACACGGTATATATGTCGCCGAAAGGCAAAAAACTGACGCAGACGCTGGCAAAAAGACTTCTCAAATATGATTCTCTGACTATTCTGTGCGGACATTACGAGGGCGTTGACCAAAGAGCGATAGACCTTATCGCGGACGAGGAAGTTTCCGTCGGAGACTATGTTTTAACAGGCGGGGAATTGCCCGCAATGATATTGACGGACACCGTTGCACGCATGGTCAAAGGAGTTTTGTCGGACGATGTTTGTTTTGAAGACGAATCCATATACGGAGGACTTCTCGAATATCCGCAGTACACAAGACCGCCCGTTTACAGAGGGCTCGAAGTTCCCGAAGTCCTTATGAGCGGAAACACCGCAAAAATCGAAGATTGGAAACTGAAACAGTCGTTAAATATAACGCGGGAACAAAGAAAAGACCTTTACTCGAAATATATCGGAAAGAAGACCCGAACGATGAAATATCTAAATAAAAGTATGTCGGAAAAGATGCTCGGAAAAGTTTACGGGCTTATGCAAAAGTCGTTTCCGAGAGATGAAATAAGAACTTTCGCAGACCAAAAAAGATTGTTTTCTCTCCCCTGCTTTGACATGGCGGTTTTGGAGAACTTTACGGATATTATCGGATTTATCAGCGTTTGGGATCTTGACGGGTTCAACTATGTGGAACATCTTGCCGTAGCGCAAAAACACAGAGGGCTCGGTTACGGAAGCAAGATAATAAAAGACTATATGAAAGAACACCCGGCGGAAAGATATGTGCTTGAAGTTGAACCTCCGCGAGACGAAATTTCAAAAAAACGAGTGGCTTTTTACGAAAGACTCGGATTCACGTTCAATGATTTCGAATATATCCAACCTGCGCTTTCAGGCAAAGAAGTCGAACTTCGCATAATGGCGACGGGCGGCGCGCTTTCCGAAGAAGAGTTTGAAAACATAAAAAAGATGCTTTACGGCATCGTATACAAAAAAGCCGTCGATTGACGGCTTTTTTCAACTTAAAACAAAACAATTTCTGAACGATTTTACGTTTTTCGGTGAAACAGATGTTGACTTTATATATTTTATGATATATAATAGAGTTATAAAATATCATTGGAGGTTGGGCAATGAAAAAAAGATTTTTATCCATGCTTCTTGTCACGGTTCTCGCGGTGTCGTTGATTGCCGGTTTTGCACTTTCCGCAAGCGCCACCCCCGCGTCATATCCGTTCCAAAGCACCGTGCCGATTACGGGACACGGCTGGACAGGATGGCAAAATGTGTTGAATTCCATACCAAGCACTTCGGATTATGATTCGATGCGTGCGGACGGAACACCTTATGCCGTACTGAAAGCAACGCTTGACAGCGCCAAATCGACCTATGGCGAAATAGCGGACGGAGCATCTCCGAACTACGACTCCGTAACAACTTCTACGGGACAGACATTGACCGCTTATGCGGATTCCGTATTCGGCAGGGCTTTCTACATGTTTGACGGCGGAAAGCAACTTGCATACGAATTGTGGAACAGCACGGTCGATTCTTCCGTAAAACTCATCAGGACAAAAGCAAACTACTTTATGTATGTCACCGCCGATTCGCAGACGATATATCATCCCGATCTGTATCAGGCGGCAATCAACGCGCTCGGCGACTACACAAGAAATTGTCATTACGACAAAGCGTTCGGAAGTGCTGACACCGGTAGATACGAAGCGCAGAAACAACGCTTCGAAACCTTTAAAACGGCATTGCAGGCTATGCTTCCGAATGACGGAAAATACGAAGTTTCCGACTATAAACCGGAAGGAAAAACTCCGCTTAAAGCAAACTCCGTTTTTGCGGGCTGGTACACGGACGAAACCTACTCAACACCGTATCTTCTCGATTCGGGCGAGGCTTATGCAAAATTCGTTGACGAAAAAGTTCTTTCCGTTCGCGTTCAGTGCGATGCGGGCTTCACGGGCGCAAGCGAAAAAACGAATCTGCGCTTTGTGACGACAGTTGACGGAACGGATTACCGCGCTGTCGGGTTCAGAATAACGCTCAACAACGGCAAAGAAATAGACGTAAACACCAGCACCGTTTACAGCAGCATAACAGCGAAAAACGGTCAAACGGTTCTGACATATCAGCCGACGGCATTCAGTTCCGAATCAAAGTATTTCATGACTTTTGTTATCGGAAATGTACCGACTGAATTTTTTGTATCCGAATTCAGCGTAACGCCGTGCTGGATAACGCCCGACGGCTCAACCGTGGACGGCGTAACAAAGACGTTCAATATAACGGACGCGAACGGACTGACAAAGGCCGTTGCGGTTGACAACACAACGAAAGTTTATCAGGACAGAACGTACAGCACCGAAACCCCGATAAAGCGTATAGATATGTCTCTTGCCTCCAACGAATCGGAAGGTGGGCAGTTCATTCTGAAAAATGAGTCCAAGGCATTCACCGTTAAAGATATTACAGTCAGCGACCTGACGGACGGCAGCGGAAACACTATTCCGTCATCTGCAATAACCGTTTACAGACAGCATTATATGTATGTTGACGTTCACTACTATACATATACCGGCTATCCGAACGCATACTACCCCGACGCTCTTATCGAGATAAAATACGATAAGGCACATTATTCGTCGGGCTTTCCCGTTGCAAAGGGCAAAAACCAAGGCTATTGGTTTACACTTAAAGCAGGCAAAAACACCGCAGCGGGGAACTACACGGGCAAAATCACGGTAACAACGGGAGACGGTGAGTTTTATATTCCGCTCAATGTAAAAGTATACGACTTTGCAATTCCCGAAAAATCGCATTTCAAAAATTCATATGCGCTTTATCAATTGACCGATTACGACGGACAGAGAGAACAGTATTACGAGTTCCTTAAACAGTACAGACTGAATTCCACATATCTGCCGACAATCGAAGCGGATCTTTCGTGGAATGAAGACAAAAACAAGCTCGTTACGCTTAACGCAACAAAAGCTGTTATCGGTCATGCGCAATCGGATCTCATCAACACCGTTATGCTCGACATTGCGGGTATGAGACGTTACAACGACAACGGAACATACCGTTTCACTTCCGAATTCAGAGAAATGCTTTCGTATCTGAATACGGAACTTCCCGGCAAACTCTATTCGATAATTGCAGATGAGCCCGTATACCAGGAGGGCGCAGACTGGGTAAACACAACAAGAATACCCGACCTTGCAACTCTTGTCCGCGAAGAGGGTCAGGGAATGAAATCTATCATTACCTATGACACATACCTTCCGACGGACACAAATACTTTGAGCATACCGGATGTATGGTGCGTAAAACCCTCCTACATCACAAAAGCGGATGCGGATGCTGCACACGCAAGAGGTCAGGAGATGTGGTATTACACCTGCAACTGGCCCGTTTACCCCGCATTGACCACACACATTGACTCGCACCTTATCGCTCCGAGACTTATAACATGGCTCGGATTCGGCGACCACATTGACGGATTCTTCTGCTATTCCGCAACAAGACATTACAGAGCAACAAACTCCACGCATACGGACGCCAACGAATGGGTGAACCCCTATGCTCACCTGCTCGGAGACGACACGGGCAATACAGCGAACTCCGACCCCGCAGGCGACAACTATATCATCATGATAGGACTTAACGGTGACGGCATAATAGATGAAAACGTACCCGTTCCGACACTCAGACTTGAAGCGCTCCGCGACGGGATGGAAGACTACGAATACCTCTGGCTCTATTCCGAAAAAATCAAGGCATTGAACGCAAAACTCGGAACGAATGTTTCAACCGACGATGCAACGCAGATGTTCACGACCGTTATGTACAACAGCACAACGGATTGGCTCAAAGATACTTCCGTTTTCGCATATGTTCGCAACGACCTTGCGGAAAAGATTGCGGAAGACGTGGGATTCATTTACTACATCAGCGAAACGGGAAATGCCGCAACAAGAACCATTCATGTTTACGGCGCAACGACTTCGACCGTTACCATAGCGGGACAGTCCGTAAATGTTTCTAATGGGCACGCGCAGTTGACAGTTAGTGTCAACACCGCAGCAAAGAGAAACGATTACAGCATAACCGTAGGCGGCAAAACCGTTCAGGTGCATTGCTTCCCCGGGAAATAAACATAATAACAGATTCGCGGCGACGTATTATATACGTCGCCGCGAATCTGTTTTTGAAAACATTCCATACGGTTACAGGTCTGAGCAGTATATTATTCGATTTCAATATCATTTTTCGACAGTCTTTTCATCTTTCCCGACATGATGGGAAATACACTGTTTTCCCGTTATTTCCTTCTTTATCGAATACAGAACTTTCTTTCAATGAGGAAAAGTAACGACTTTCCACAATTTTCAAAAGCGCAATTTCAGCCGTCATTTTCGACAAACTTTTCATTGCCGTTTCAGGGACTTTCACTTTTTCCCGTTTTTCGGCTTTTCTCACATCTTTCGCCGTGCGTGATAAATAATGTGAACAATCAAAAATCATGTAAATATCAAGTAAAATCTTTGTCAATATGTTTTTGAACACTTTTTTTATCGTAATGTTAAAAACCGCAAACGCTATCAATTTTATAATATTGAACTTTTATTCATTTTGAACAATAGAAGAAATCATTAAAAAAGACTTGACAGCGTGGTTATGGGATTTTCAAAACATCAAAAATTGTTGATAACTGTCTTTGAAAAACCGAAACGCATTAAAATCATCGACTTTTTCACACTTTCAACAAGGTTTTCCACCAAATCGGAGCATACTATCAAATTTATTCATTTTTTGTTTTGGGAAAGGTTTTTATTCATTTTTTTGCATTTATGAAAACATGGGGATTTTTTTCGCTTATTAACAGGCGAATTACTGACGGTACACATTTTCGTAACAAAACGTTTGAAATTCACAGCAAGTTTTCAACAATGAATTATTGCTGATATAATCGAATAATTTGCGGTTATCAAACACTTATCAAAATTTTTGTATAAAACATCAATGCCTTATCCGAAAAGAATTTATACATTTTTGTTGATTTCGGTTTTTTGTTGTCAAACTGCACAAAAAAACAAATCGGAAAAACACGGAGCAATACAGCGCAAACCTTGCCTATTCCGAAAAATGTTAACATTCATAACAGAGTTTTTACGTTGTTGGGTATTGTAAATTCTTGTAATATATGCTATTATATAATATATTGAATAACCGCGTATGCGGAAGGAGGTTTTCGGATGTTCGGAAAACCCGACAGAAGAAAATACGGAGCAAAGCCGTTCTGGGCTTGGAACGGAAAACTCGACAAAGAAGAATTGATAAGGCAGACCGAAGTTATGAAGGAAATGGGCTTCGGAGGCTTTTTTATGCATTCGAGAACCGGACTTGCGACGGAATATTTGTCCGATGAATGGTTCGACGATATAAACGCCTGCGCCGACGCGGCGGAAAAAGAAGATATGGAATCGTGGCTTTACGACGAGGACAGATGGCCGAGCGGTTCCGCAGGCGGCATCGCGACAAAAGAAGAAAAATACAGAATGCAGTACCTGCGCTGCAACATCGTGATGAAAGACCTGTTTGAATGGTCGGACGACATTATATGCGCATTTGCGGCGGACGTTGACGGAATAAATTTTTCGGGCGAAGTGCAAATATCAAAACATACGGACATCGCTTCCCTGCCGACAACAGACATTATATATTTCACACAGGAATATATGGTTCCGACGCCGACTTATAACGAGAGTTCATATCTCGACACATTGAGCCGTGAAGCGACGGAACATTTTATAGAAACGACGCATGAACTGTATGCGGAAAAGTGCGGAAAGCGCATAGGCAAAAGCATACAGGGAATTTTTACGGACGAACCTCACAGAGGTGCGCTGATGACGGGATTTTCCGTCCCGAACAGAGAACCCGCAATGCTTGCGCCGTATACGGACGATCTGTTTGACTGCTTCAAAAAAGCGTTCGGATATGATTTGAAAGATAAACTCCCCGAACTGTTTTTAAGAAAAGACGGGAAATATTACGCAAAAGTCAAATGGCAGTATACAGAATTGCTTACGGAACTTTTCATAAAGAATTTTATGAAACCGTATCATAACTGGTGCAAAGACCACGACCTGCTTTTCACGGGGCATATGCTTCATGAGGACAGGCTTTCGTATCAGGTCAGCACAAACGGTTCGGTCATGCGCTGTTACGAACACATGGACGTTCCAGGAGTTGACACTCTCTGTAATCACAACTACGCATATTGCATAGTCAAGCAACTTGCGTCCGTTGCAAGGCAGACGGGCAAAAAACACCTGATGTCCGAACTGAACGGATGCACAGGTTGGCAGATGCGCTTTTACGATTATAAAGGTATAGGCGATTGGCAGGCGATAATGGGAATCAATCTGCGTTGTCCCCACCTTTCATGGTATACCATGCAGGGAGAAGCGAAAAGAGACTACCCCGCCAGCATTCTGCATCAGTCCGCATGGTATAAAGCATATTCGTATCTTGAAGACCATTATACCCGAATCGGTGAAATTACGGGAACGACGGACAGAGTTTGCAGGACAGCCGTTATAATGCCCGTTGAAAGCCTTTGGGCGCAGATATATGCGGGCTGGGCAGACGGCATGATGAACGTATCGGAAGAAATCAAGCCGTATGACGACGATTTCGACAAACTTTACAATACCTTGCTTAAAGCGCATGTCGATTTTGATTTCGCGGACGAAGAAATGCTTTCGAGACTCGGAAGCGTTGAAGACGGAAAATTGGTAATAGGAAAAGCCGATTACAAGAGAGTTATCGTTCCGAGCATGCTCACGATACGCAGTTCCACGCTCGAAGTGTTGAAGCAGTTCAAGGCAAGCGGCGGCGAAATAATCTTTGCGGGAATAACGCCGATACTTGTCGACGCGGAGGAATCCGACGCCGCAAAAACTTTTGCCGATGTATGCGAAAAGGCCGAAATAGAAAACCTCGCAGAACTGCACGACAAAATCCTTGTTTCGTCCGATAAAATAATCATTCAGACTTACAAGGACGAAGAAAACAAATACTGTTTCCTGCTCAACACCGACCCCGATAATTCGGTTAAAGGAGTAACGACAGATTTCGGAAAAGATGTTTCACTGCAACTTTGGGACACCGTTTCCGGGGAAATATTCAGCGTTGACTGCAATAACGGGAAATATACAACGGATTTTGAAGCGGGACAGCTTATACTGCTTGTAATACCGTATGAAGAAACACTTGACGTTGAACCTCTGCCGCAAAGAAAAGTGATTGAAAAAGTTTCTGCGGACGATGAAACGGAAATTTCGACAGATGAGCCGAATGTACTTGTTCTTGATTACGCAAAGTTCAGAATAAACGACGGAGAATTTTCCGAAAAGAAAGAGATACTGCTTATAGACCGTTGTCTGCGTGCGGAGTTCGGACTTGAACCGCGCGGCGGCATGATGGATCAGCCGTGGTATACGGCACAGCGCAAATTGCAGACAAAAGCCGAGATCGAAACGGTATTTGAATTCGAAAACGACGGATATAACGAAAAAGTCGTTCTCTGCTGTGAAGAGCCCGAGAAATTCGACATCAAAATAAACGGCAAGGCTATTGACAAAAAGCCTATTGACGGAATTTATATCGACAAGTGCTTCAACAGATTCGATATTTCCGATCTGATACAAAACGGAAAGAACGAAATATCTTTCAGAACGCAGTTCAGAGAAGATTCAAACCTCGAAGCGATATATCTGCTTGGAAACTTTGCCGCCGACATTTCGGGAAAAATCTCAAAAAGAGAAAAACTCGGTTTCGGCAATGCCGCGGCGCAGGGGCTTCCGTTCTACGGCGGTTCAATGAAGTACAAACTTCATTTTGCAAAGTTTCCGAAAGACGGACAAAGAGCGATACTGCATCTTGCAGATGAAGAAAATGTTGCCTGCTGCACCGTCGGGAACAAAACGGTTGCGTTCCATCCGTACACCTGCGACGTGACGGACGAACTTAAAAACGACGGAACGCTTGACCTGACGGTTTATCTGACACGCCGCAATATGTTCGGCCCCCTGCACGGGATAGCGAGAAAAGTCGATGTTGTAGGTCCCGACGATTTCCTGCGCGGAGACAGCGGAGAATATGTCTTGCTTAATGCGGGATTGACGAACAAACCTTATATAACGATAGAAGAATAGGAGGACGCCGATGTTCAGGAAAAATATGGGAATAGATCTCGGCACGTCTTCTGTGCTGATATACGTCAGAGGAAAAGGCATTGTGCTGCGTGAGCCTGCGGTCGTCGCAATAGACAAAAAGACGATGAAGATATTGAAAGTCGGCTTTGAAGCGCAGGAGATGCTCGGCAGAACGCCGAAAAATATTGCGGCTGTTCACCCGATGCGCGACGGCATAATCTCGGATTACGACAGCACCGAACAAATGCTGCGATACTTTATCCGAAAAGCAAACGGAAATTCAATTTTTCCGCCGAACGCGGTCGTATGCGTTCCGTCAAGAATAAACGAGGTTGAGGAACGTGCGGTAAGACAAGCCGTTACTAATGCGGGCGCGAAAAATATCGAACTGATAGAAGAACCGATGGCGGCGGCGCTCGGTGCAGGGCTTGACATAGGCAGACCGCGAGGAATAATGGTTATAGACATCGGCGGCGGCACCGTTGACATTGCGGTTATATGCTTAAACGACATCGTTGTTTCCGAATCCGTAAAATGCGGCGGCAACAAGTTCGATGAAGAGATAGTCAAATACGTCCGCAAGGAGTTTTCCTGCATAATAGGAGAACGAACTGCGGAAGACATAAAAATCAAAATAGGCTGCGTTTCCCCGCGTGCGGAGCGGCTGACAATGACCGTCAGAGGACGCAATATGGCAACGGGGCTTCCGAAAGAATTTACCATTTCTTCTGACAACGTTATGCAGGCGTTGACCCCTGCGGCGAATACGGTGGTAGAAGCGGTTCACGACGTGCTTTCAAAGACGCCGCCGGAACTCATTGCGGATATATCAACGGACGGAATACTTATGACGGGCGGCGGAAGCCTGCTCTACGGATTTGACAGGCTGCTCTCGTCAAAGATAGGCATTCACGTCTATACTGCGGAAGACGCGCTTTCTTGCGTTGTCAGAGGTGCGGGCATCGCGTCCGACCACGTTGAAAATCTTTCTGAAACAAAAATCAATTCACCCAGACGAAAACTCTGGAACTGATAAAACGGAGGAATAAAAAAATGATTTCAAACCTTACCGCCCTTGCGGGTTCCGGATTTCTGTCGCAACTCTTCCAGAGTTCTTCGGCAATTTCCATTTCCGACATCATCATCAGACTTCTCATCGCTCTTGCGGTTTCGCTGTTCATCTACTTCATCTACAAGTTTACGTTCAACGGTGTAACATTCAACCGCAATTTCGGCGGAACGATAGTTATAACAACGGTCGTTACCGCAGTCATCATGATGATAATCAACTCAAACCTTGCGCTTTCCCTCGGAATGGTCGGTGCGCTTTCCATAATCCGTTTCAGAAATGCGGTCAAAGATTCGAGAGATATTTCTTTCATCTTCTGGGGCGTTGCTTCGGGACTTGCCGCAGGTACGGGGCTTTATCTTGTCGCGCTTATCTCCACGGTATTCATCGGTCTTTGCGTTGTTGTATTCAATCTTACGGGCTTCTCTTCAAAGAGCTATCTTCTCGTTGTCAGATACAACACCGCATTCAACAGCGACATTATGGCAAAAGCGCTTAACCATTATTGCAAAAAGTACCGTCTGCGCATGAAAAACACATCCGACGACACGGTTGAAGCGATATACGAGTTGAATCTCCGCAACGGCGCTGACAATGTTATGGTTGAAAAAATAGCAGACCTTGACGGAATCCTTTCCGTAAACTTGGTATCGAGCAATGAAGAGATCTGAGAACGGGTTTTCGAAACTCCTCGATAATCTGACAGGACCTATACCGAAGCCGAAAACGACCAAGACGTTCCGACACGAGTTCAAATATCTGATAAACCGTTACGACTATCTCAAATGCCGTAATCTCTGCGAAAGATATATGAATTACGATAAGTTCGCGGGTGCGGACGGGACGTATTTTATCAACAGTCTTTATTTTGACTCCGTAGGCTGCAAGGACTTTTTTGACAAAGACCTTGGTGCATACGACCGCAAGAAAATGCGTATCAGAAACTACGGTTACGACCTTGATTGGGCGCATTTCGAGATGAAGCGAAAACTTGACATTTGGGAATACAAGGATAAGGTCAAGATCTCGAAAGACGAGTTTTACCGCATTGCGGCGGGCGACTTTTCCTGTCTGCTGAATAAAGACGATACCGCAGTCAGATTTTTCTCGATACTTTCGGAGGGACTTTACCGCCCGTCGTGCATAATCGAGTATGACCGCGTTGCGTTCGTGCTTCCCTTTGAGGACGTTCGAATAACGTTCGACCTTGACGTTCGGTATTCGACAAGCGACTTTGATATTTTCAGAAAAAAGGTAACAACGCCTCTCTTCCCCGAAAAATCTGTCGTATTCGAGATAAAATACAACGAATTTCTTCCCGGCTGGGCGCGCGGAATGCTCGGCATAGCGGGCAAACAGACGGAAGCGGTAAGCAAATACTGCTTTGCGCGTGAAAAAATATTATAATGTCTATAAATCAAATAATATACAGCGGATATATTCCGAGAAAGGCATTCAGTATGTTGGAATCTCTTATTTCCATGTCTCACCGTTACGGTGCGGACGCAGACTACGTTCTTGCCGGAGGCGGAAACACCTCTTTCAAGACAGATGAATTTCTTTATATCAAAGGCTCGGGTTCTTCTCTTGCGACGATCAGAGAAGACCAGTTCGTAAAAATGGACAGAGCGGCGCTTGAAGCGATGTGGACGAAGAAATATTCTTCGGACGTCAAAGAGCGTGAGGCGCAGGTTCTTTCCGATATGATGAACAGCCGTTGCAAGGGCGAAGAAAACAAACGCCCGAGCGTTGAAACGCTGCTCCACGACCTTTTCCCGCAAAAACTCATTCTTCACGTTCACCCCGCTCTTATCAACGGTCTTACCTGTTCAAAGGGCGCGGAAGCTGAAATGAAGAAACTCTTTCCCGAAGCAATATGGGTTCCCTCTTCCAACCCCGGTTTTGTTCTTGCGCTTCTTTGCAAAGAACTTATGGACAGGTATGAAAAGGAAAACGGCAAGCCCGCTTCCCTGCTCTTCCTGCAAAATCACGGCGTATTCTTCGCGGCTGATACGGAAGAAGAACTTGACAAACTCGTTGCGGATGTTATGAACGCTCTCAGAGAAAAGGCAACAACCGTTCCCTGCTTTGACGAGGTTGAGTTCGAAGAGGACAAAGCGGTAAGCATTGCGCCCGTTCTCCGTATGCTTTACGGCAAGAACGAAGCAGCATCCGTCAAATTCGTCGCTAATAAAGAAACTGCAAAATTTGCGGCTTCAAAAGACGCTTTTGCGGCAATCGAAAACAGTTTTACACCCGACCATATAGTATACTGCAAAGCAAATCCGCTTTGGATTCCCGCAGATGCGGATGAAGAGAAAATTGTTGCGCTGTTCAACGCTTTCACCGCAGAAAAAGGCTTTATGCCGAAAATCGTATTCGTTGAATGTCTCGGCATGTTTGCCTGCGGCAAAAACAAAAAAGAGGCTGACACCGCAGCGGTTGTATTCACAGACGCGCTCAAAATCGCCGAATATTCGCAGTCTTTCGGCGGCGAACTTCCGATGACGCAGGACAAAGTTGATTTCATCGTTAACTGGGAAGTTGAATCTTACAGAGCAAAGGTTTCCCTTGCTGCGGGCGCAGGTCAGCGCCTTTCAGGCAAGATTTCGATAGTTACGGGCTCTGCGCAGGGCTTCGGCAAAGGTATTGCGCAGGAAATGCTCAAAGAGGGCGCAATAATCGTTGTTGCCGACATGAACCTTCAAGGAGCGCAGGCATTTGCGGATGAAATCACGGCTGAATACGGTGCGGGACGTTCGCTTGCCGTTGCCGTTAATGTTGCGGACGAAGCGTCCGTCAAGAACCTTGTAAACAAGACAGTTCTTGAATACGGCGGACTTGACCTGTTTGTTTCAAACGCAGGTATCGCAAAAGCAGGTTCGCTTGAAGAAATGACGCAGAAGACATTCGAACTTGTTACCGCCGTAAACTACACGGGCTTCTTCCTCTGCACAAAATACGCAAGCAACATAATGAAGATCCAGCACAGAATCTCCCCCGACTACATGATGGATATAGTTCAGGTCAACTCCAAATCGGGACTTGAAGGTTCGAACAAGAACTTTGCGTATGCGGGCAGCAAATTCGGAGGCATAGGTCTTACCCAGAGTTATGCGCTTGAACTTTGCCCCTACAACATCAAAGTCAATGCGGTTTGCCCCGGCAACTACCTCGACGGTCCGCTTTGGAGCGACCCCGAAAAAGGACTTTTCGTTCAGTATCTGCACGCAGGCAAAGTTCCCGGCGCGACTTGTGTTGAAGATGTAAGAAAATTCTATATGGCGAAAGTTCCGATGAACAGAGGCTGTCTGCCCGTAGACGTTGCGAGAGCGATTTTCTACATTGTTGAGCAGACTTATGAAATAGGTCAGGCCATCCCCGTAACAGGCGGACAGGTAATGCTTAAATAAGGAGAGGTTTTATAATGGATAAAAAGACCGAACTTATCGAAAGACTCAATGCGGAAACGAAAGAAGAGCGTTTGGAAGCACTTCGTGAGATCAAGAAACTTCACGATGACGGCATTCTTCCCGCTCCCCCGAAAACGCAGTATGTAAACAACCATATTCATACTATCTACTCATTTTCTCCGTACTCCCCGACCAAAGCGCTTTATATGGCTTGGATAAACGGGCTTAAAACCGCGGGCATCATGGATCATGACTCGTCCTCGGGCGCAAAAGAATTCATTGAAGCGGGTAAAATCCTGAATATGCCCGTAACGTGCGGCATTGAGTGCAGAGTTGATGCGTCCGCAACGCCGCTGAACGGCAAAAAGATAAACAACCCCGACCAGATTTCGGTTGCGTATGTTGCAATGCACGGCATTCCTCATCAGAACATTGATGCCGTAAATGCTTGGCTTGCGCCTTACAGAGCACACAGGGACGAACGCAACAAAAAGATGTGCGCAAACATAACCGAACTTGTTAAGGGCGCGGGACTTTCGCTTGACTACGAAAAGGACGTATTGCCCATTTCGAGACACAGCGAGGGCGGTTCCGTAACCGAAAGACACATCCTTTTTGCTCTTGCGAAGAAGATAACGGCACGTTTCCCCGACTGCAAGGATGTGCTGAATTTCCTCATGAACGACCTGCATATCCCCGTAAGCGAAAAGGCACAGGGACAGATCCTTTCAGGCAAAGAGAACCCCGACTTTTATGAATACGACATTCTCGGCGTTCTGAAAAGTGATATGGTTGAGAAGTTCTACATTCCCGCAACAAACGAATGCCCGAAAATGGCTGACTTTATTGCGATGACAAAGAAGTTCGGAGGTATCTCCGCTTACGCATATCTCGGCGATGTGGGTTCTTCCGTAACGGGAGACAAGAAAGCGCAGAAGTTTGAAGACGACTATCTTCCGTTACTTTTTGAAGTTATTCACGAGCAGAAGTTTGACGCGGTAACGTATATGCCGACAAGAAACACTCGCGAACAGCTTGACAGAATAATGAAAAACTGTCACGATTACGACCTTTTCGAAATCAGCGGAGAGGACATCAACTCTCCCAGACAGTCTTTCATCTGCAAGGCGCTTGACGATCCCGCATTTGCGCACCTTATCGATGCGACTTATGCGCTCATAGGTCACGAACTTGCGGCGACAGAAAACATCGACGACGCGATGTTCTCCGATAAAACAAAGAAAGAACATCCCGACCTCGGTGAAAGAATCGCTTTCTACAAAAAAAAGGTTCTCGGTTAACTTGAACATAAAAAAGAAACGGCGGTTTTCCCGCCGTTTCTTTTTTGCAGAGTTTTTAATTCGTAACATTTTTCAACATACCCAATAAAATACTTGATTTCGGAACAATTATTATATATACTGTATTAGTAACAATCAAACAAATTAAAGGGAGTAGTCGGCGAACAATGTTCGTTTCCCCAGCGTCAATACACGGCAATATTTTGCCCGCTCGGGAATTAAACGGCAAGACTTTATCGGATATTCACGCAACCTCTGCGAGCGTTTTCCGATAAGGTCTTTTTATTTTGTAATTTTTTTTAAGGAGCGAATATATGGCAGAACTTTTCGGAAACGTGCTGAACGTAACATGGCAGCAATGCGTTATGTACGTCATCGGTGCGGTTCTCATCTTTTTGGCAATCAAGAAAAAGATGGAACCCACGCTTTTGTTGCCGCTCGGATTCGGAGCAATACTTGTAAATTTGCCGTTATCGGGAGCGATTACGCAGGGAGATGAGGTCGGCGCGCTTGACGTGCTTTTCGATGCAGGCATAGCAAACGAACTTTTTCCGTTGCTGCTGTTTATTGGCATAGGTGCTATGATAGACTTCGGACCGCTGTTATCCAACCCAAAACTGATGATTTTCGGCGCGGCGGCACAATTCGGAATATTTTTCACACTGAGCCTTGCTTCCCTGCTCGGTTTTGAGTTGAAAGACGCTGCATCAATAGCGATAATCGGAGCAGCGGACGGTCCCACATCAATTTTCGTTGCCCAATATTTCAATTCGAAATATCTCGGAGCGATAATGGTTGCGGCATATTCATACATGGCTCTTGTTCCCATTGTGCAGCCGCCCGTAATAAAGTTGCTTACGACAAAAAAAGAACGGCTTATAAGAATGCCCTACAAGCCTCATTCCGTTTCAAAACTCGCAAAAATATTGTTTCCGATAATCATAACGGCAATAACAGGCTTTGTATCTCCGAAAAGCGTAGTACTCATCGGTTTTCTTATGTTCGGCAACCTTATCCGCGAATGCGGCGTTCTTGATTCTCTTTCCGAAACCGCGCAAAAAGTGCTTGCAAATCTCGTAACGATATTTCTCGGCATTACCATCGCGTCACGCATGAAAGCGGAAGACTTCTTAACGCTTGACACGTTAATGATAATCGGGCTCGGACTTATAGCGTTCATCTTTGATACCGCAGGCGGAGTTATTTTTGCAAAGATACTCAATCTTTTCCTACCGAAAGGGAAAAAGATCAACCCGATGATAGGCGCGGCGGGAATTTCCGCTTTCCCGATGTCTGCAAGAGTCGTTCACCAAATGGGCTTGAAAGAAGACAATCAGAACTTCCTGCTCATGCATTCAATTGGCGTAAATGTCTCGGGACAGATAGCGTCCGTAATCGCGGGCGGTATGATTCTGAACCTTATTGCAAGATAAAGGAGATATACAAATGACTTTTGATATAAATGCAATGCTTCAAACGCTTCCCATAATGGGAAAAGGAATGGCGGGAATATTCGTTGTTGCGGCGGTTATTGTGCTTTTTATGTACCTGATCGCAAAAATCCCCTCCAAAAAAGATAAAGAAAACAAGTAATACAAAAAGCGAAAAGCCGCGTAATTTAAGACGCGGCTTTTCGCTTTTTGTATAAAACTCATATTGAATTTAACCACCGAGATATTCTTCAAGGCAAAGCCCCGAATCTTTGATTTTTTCCGCCTCACCTATTCCGACATAGCGATAATGCCACGGCTCGTACTCAATACCCGTTATGCTTTCCTTTCCTGACGGATAGCGCAGTATAAAGCCGTATTTATGGGCATTCTTGGCAAGCCACGCATACGCGGTATAAGAACTTGTTCCGCCCGTTGCGTTTATATCAACGGCAAGTCCCGACTGATGTTCGCTGCACCCGGGCAATGACGCCGTTTGCAATGCAAGCCGTCTTGCTTCTTCGTAGGAATATCCGCGGTTTCTGTATTTGTTTATAAAACTGTTCAGAACCGATTCCTGCGACGCGTAACTTCTGTAACCGGAGCGAATAAACATATATACGCCCTCGCTGCGTGCGTCGTCAAGCATTTCTTTTAAATGCGGATATATCACCCTGCCGACATACTGTCCGTCCATCTTTGCTGTCTGCGGAACAAAATTGCTCGGAAGAGGATGTGTAGAGTTTATCAGGCGAAGGAGAGAGATTTCCGAAATAACAGGTTCTTTCTCCGTTGTTCGAGGCTGAGTGTTTGACGAACCGTCCGCAGCGGATGATGAACCCGAAGAAGTTTTCGAGGTCTTTTCGGTTCGAGATGTTTCTTCTCCCGCCGTCGGTTCGGGCTCTGTTGCCGAACCTTTTGAAAATGCCTCATAGTACGGCTTTTCTCTCGACGGAAGAGAAATATCGGAAAACGCCGAATATGCAGATATCCTTGAATATGCAGAGTTCTCTACTGTGCCGTCGTCAAGTTCTATGAGCGCGGATGTATTGGTAGGCTCGTCCTCTGTCTTGTTGTTGCCACGCAACATAACAGGGAGCAAAACCGCCCCAACAACGGCGACAGAAGCAACCGCAGAGGTCACTATCGTTCTTATTTTCATCTTTTTTGCAGGCGGCATTGTTCCCCCTTACAATGACACCCGTTACCTCCGATATATCAGATAATCAACATATATATTCATCTTAAATGCCACAGGCATTTTTTCCCTTTACGTTTTCTGCCGAAACTTTACAGTGTTCATGCCGCAGAGCATCAAAACGGCGAATCGAATGCGTCTGAAACAGAAGAACGGCGTTTACCGTTTTCCCCATTACCGTCAATTTGAAGACGAACCGTTTGCGGCGGGAACATCTTTCCATATCTCGGATATCTCTTTTGTTTCCGAGCCTGATTTTTCGATAAGATTGCTTATCTCCGTTCTGCAATATTCGGACAGCAACGCCTGATTTGCAAGATAATCGCGATAAAGTTGTCCGTAAGAATCGAAATAGATATAAGCGATGCCCGATGATGTTTCAAAGGTCTCGCACTCCCCGGGAGTTCTTTTTTCGCTAAAAAGCCACTCGTTTATTTCGGAAAACAATGTGTATCCCTTATACACATTTGTGTGATATCCCTCTTCATTGGTCTTGTTGGGGTCTATTGAATATTCCTTTTCAAGAGCAATAAACGCCTCTTTGCTCTTGTCGCTCTCTTCCCATTTGGTTGCGACCTCGCTTGCGGAATCGCTTTTTACGAGCATTTCATAGAAATTGACAAGATTATAATCTCGCGTGTCTTTTTCTATATAATAAATAACAAACGTTGCGCCCGATGAAGATGCATCGACAAGATATACATCTCCCTTTTCTCTTTCGGAGGAACTTATCCAGCCGTAGAAATTCTTATCATAAGCGTCAAAATATGTTCCGTTGAAGTCATAAGTCCTTGTAACGTCAGCCGTGCCGTATGACACAAGCATATTCGTTGTCATGAAATTATTTGCGTAACCGTCCGCAAAAGCAGTTTCGGAGGACGTATAATGTTCTTTGAAATATTCCGCTATTTCAAGCAAAGACATATCCGAAAGTCCATCAATCTCATCAAGATTGAGTCCCTCGTTTTTCGAATCCTCGTTGAAAAACGCAAGACGAATTATATAAGCATCGAAACTGTCCTTATACTTTTCATAGCAATCGTGCTTTTCGTCATCCGTAAAAGTCTTGCCGTCTTGCAATTTATCGATATACTGATTGTATACCGACAAAATCTCAAAATAATTTTTTATATCGTCAACAATGACACCCGCCCCGAAAACAGATGTTATATACTCGCTTTCGGATTCGGCTTTGCCTCCGCTGACAGCGGAAGACGCCGTTGAGTTGAAATTTGTAAGTTGAGTCGTAACATACTCGTTATCGGGAGAAAGCCCCTGTGCCGTCGCCGCCGCATAAACGGAATAAATTTCTTTGCAGTATGTTTCCGTATAATCGGTAAAATACTGTGCCCAGGTCTTGTCCGTGCTTCCGTCAACGGTGCAAGACTGCTCACCGAAACTCTTTGTTGTATCAGGAACATTTTTCGATGACGAATTGCTCGACAAATACGTCTGAACAGATGCCGAATACAATATCTGGAACTCAAGTTCCGTAATATCTCTGCCCGAAACGGTCATAACAACATTTTCGGACTTATTCTTTCTTGCACGCTCGTTCTTATCCGCACAGGCGGAAAGCGAAAAGAGCGAAAGAACTATCAGCGCGCAAAGCAACAGCGCTACTGCGGAATTTTTTTTCATTTTACCTCCGATTCAATCAAAAATCCATCAAATATACATCCAGATCGACTGTTCCGTCATCACGGAACACAACGCCTTCTTCTTCCAGAAGTTTTCGTTGCATATCCTCGCCGCCGAATGCAAAAGCGGAGGAAGTTTTTCCCTCTCGGTTAACAACTCGATGGCACGGGATAACACCCGGTTCGGGATTGACATGGAGTGCATACCCCACAACACGGGCAAGTCGGGGGTTGCCCGACATCGCGGCGATCATACCGTAAGTCGCAACCTTCCCCCGAGGTATCCGTTTTACATTTTCATATATGCGTTCAAATGTGTTCATGTCAAATACTCTCCTCTCATTCATATTCTTTCTTTGAACGGAGAAGAAATACAGATAAGAATTACGCCCAAGTCATAACGCCTTTTCCGCTGAAAGTCATAACCTCTTTAAGCGTTTTGACGGCTTTTTCAAGTCCTTCGCGCTGGGACATCAGGCTGTCCTCGTGTTCGATTGACATAACGTAATCATAATCAATCGTGCGAAGCGCGGAAACTATCTCACGCCAAGCGTCTTCGCCGCTGCCGTAGCCTATCGTTCTGAACACCCAAGAGCGGTTCATAACGTCACTGTAATGTTTGTAGTCAAGTACGCCGTTTACTGCGGTATTCGCCTTGTCTATGCGGGTATCTTTTGCGTGGAAATGCCACATACAATCTTTGAGAGCCTTTATCGCCTGTGCGGGCTCTATGCCCTGCCAAACAAGGTGTGACGGGTCAAAGTTTGCGCCTATCTCGGGTCCGACCGCCGCGCGGAGATTGAGCAGCGTCTCGGGATTGTATACACAAAAACCGGGGTGCATCTCAAACGCGATTCTCGTAACGCCGTGGTCGCGTGCAAATGCCGCCATTTCGGTCCAATACGGAATAAGGCACTCGTTCCACTGATAATCCTTTATTGCAAGGAAATCTTCGGGCCAAGCGCAGGTCACCCAGTTCGGGTACTGCGAATTCGGGCTGTCGCCGGGACAACCGGAGAAACCGACTATCGTATTGACGCCCATTTTTTCGCAAAGCAGAATCGCTTTTCTGAACTGTTCGTCATAAGATTTTGCAATATCCTTATTCGGATGAACGGGGTTGCCGTGACAGCTGAACGCAGAAATCATCAGGTCATTCTTTTTGAGCACATCGCGAAAATCATTAAGAGCCTTTTCATCGTTAAGAAGAACGTCGGGATCGGCGTGTGCTTTTCCGGGATAACCGCCGCAACCTATTTCAACAGCCTGAATGCCGAGAGATGCGAAGTATTTCGCGGCTTCCGCAAACGGAACGTCCGCAAGAAGATTTGTAAGAACTCCGAGTTTCATATCAGAAAACCTCCGTAATTACGCTTTCGAGGGGTCGTATCCTTCGATTTTTTCAGCGGGAACAACCTGCTGCCAGCAGTCCATAACGACCTTGTTCGGATTATATGCCCAATGAACAGCATTCTTTATAACTTGAAGAACGTTTTTATCGTAATAGTTCGGATATGCTTCATGTCCGTTCTGGAAATAGAAGATTTTTCCTGCGCCGCGATGATACGTCACGCCGCTGCGGAACACATTGCCGCCCTCATACCAGCTGATGAACACTGTCTCGTCGGGCTCGGGAATAACGAACGGCTCGCCGTACATCTCCTCATGCTCAACAAGGAAGTTATGCGGAACGTCTTTGCATATCGGGTGATTGGGATTGACCGCCCATACGCGGCATTTTTCGCCGACTTCTCTCCATTGAAGATTGCAGGTGCAGCCCGTGAGACGAGTGAAAGGAAGAGAGTGATGCGCGGAGTGAAGTGCGATAAAGCCCATACCGTCGTTTACTCTCTGAACAACGCGGTTAACAACTTCGGGAAGAACGGCACCGTGTGCAACGTGTCCCCACCAAATAAGGACATCGGTATCGTTCAAAACCTCCTCGGAAAGTCCGTTTTCGGGCATATCGAGAGTAGCGGTGCGAATCTCGAAATCATCGCACGCAAGACCGTTTTTCAGCGCGGTATGTATACCCTCGGGATATATTTTCGCGATAGACGGTTCTTTTTTCTCGTGAACATATTCGTTGTAAATAGTAACTTTGATAGCCATTTTTTACACCTCAAAATTTTAAGTATATTTTCTTTTATTTTAGCCTATAATGTTGCCGCATTGAGGACAGGAAAGAGATTTTTCGCAGTCTGCGATTTTGTGAACGATATCAAGACCCGAAGTAACTTTGCCGAATGCGGCATACTGTCCGTCAAGATGAGACGATGTATCGTCACAGATAAAGAACTGACTGCTTGCGCTGTTGTTCTCCGATGTTCTCGCCATGGAAACAACACCAGCTTCATGTGCAAGTTTGTTTTCAAAACCGTTTTCGGAAAACTCACCGTAAATGCTGTTTTCGGAGCCGCCCGTGCCTGTACCCGCGGGGTCGCCGCCCTGAATCATAAAGCCGTCGATAACACGGTGGAAGATAAGTCCGTCATAAAAGCCCTGTTTTGCAAGATAAGCAAAGTTGCGAACAGAAACGGGGGCTACGTCGGGATAAAGTTCAAGTTCTATATCGCCGTAATTCTCAACGGTTATTTTTACTTTTACATTCTTCGAAAAATCAACGCCGAAATCGGAATATATCGTTTTCAGATAATCCTCTTTCATCACCTTTGCGGCTTCATCGGAATACGTTGCGTCCGATTTGTTTTCACCGAGCGACTCGGGAAGTATCTCCACCTTTGTCATAACTATTTTTTCTTTCGGCGAGGACTGATAACCTGCAACAAGCGCTTCAAGGTTGTAGTTGTACTGTTTTGCAACCTTTTCAAAAGAAAAGCCGCACTTTGAACATGTATAAGCGGAACTTTCGGCAGTAGTTGTCTGCATATCGTTATTCTCCTTTTTTGCACAGGCGCAAAGAGCCAGCAAAACTGCGGATACCATAAGAATCGAAATTATTTTTTTCATTTGATACCTCTTTCGGCGGGACACCCGCGCTGATAATATATATTAGATATATAATAATACAAAAGTCCTCTGGTTTCAATAGATGTTACCGAAAAACCACACAAAAAAACGGCGATTTGTCAGTTTGCACAAATCGCCGCCATACCCTTTGTTAAAAATATTGTTCGAGTTCTTTTTTCAGTCTTTTCAGTATTTTCTTTTCAAGCCTCGATATATAGGATTGCGAAATTCCGAGAACATCCGCGACCTGTTTTTGCGTGTACTCTTCGCCGCCGCGAAGACCGAAACGAAGTTCCATTATCTCACGTTCTCTGGGAGCAAGTCGGTTCACGGCATTTTTCAGCACGGTAATTTCCATTTCGGTTTCAAGGCTTCCGCTTACGCTGTCCGTATCCGTTCCCAGCACATCGCCCAACAGCAGTTCGTTACCTTCCCAATCGATATTAAGAGGTTCTTCAATGGAAATTTCGCTGTGCGATCGGCTGTTTTTTCGAAGATACATCAATATCTCATTTTCGATACACCTTGAAGCGTAAGTGGCAAGTTTTATATTCTTGTCCGCACGGAACGTATTGACAGCCTTTATCAGTCCTATCGTCCCGATTGAAATAAGGTCCTCGATATTGATACCGGTATTCTCAAACTTTCGGGCAATGTAAACCACAAGCCGCAGATTGTGTTCTATCAATTCGGAGCGGGCGTTATCGTCGCCCTTTGCAAGTCTTGCTATCGCTTCGGTCTCTTCTTCCGCGGAGAGCGGCGGCGGGAGAGACTCGGAACCGTTTATGTAATATATCTCATCGCTCAAAACTTCCCTTAAAGCGTTTCCGGAAGCAAGGCAAGCTATCGCTTTTCGTATTCCGCTGAATTTTTCACCGAATGTTCTTTCCATTTTTTTGTTCTCCTTTCAAAAAAGCGGACTGACTCCGCTGTATGCGCCGCTTTTGTCAAAAACCGTGTCACGGCAGGCAATAACAACTTTCTTTTCTTCACCGTTGACGGTAAATCTGTCGGGAAGAAACCCTCGCATTATACCGGTTCTCCCGTCCGCGTTCTTATACGGAACAAGGCGCAGACGGCGGTAAAGCGCACCGTCCCGTACAATCATTCCGTCACGCAGGTCGGCAACGGGACGTATCTTTTTTTCTTCAACAACCACTACGGGCAGTCCCGATATGCTTTCAACAAGTCGGTTTCCCGTATCGGTCAGGCAGTTGAACTCAACACTCCTGCCGTCAAATTCGACCGAGCAGCGGCAAAACGCCTCTTTCGGCATACGTTTTGTAAAAAACCTGTCTACAACTATTTGTATAACGCAGACAATAACCGTTACTGCGAGTATGTACGTGACAGGCAAATCAAAATACACTTCGCCGTTGTTGACGTAAATGAAATCACCCGTCCACGGCAAAAACGTCAGCAGAAGCAAACACCCGATATATGCCGCAGACACCGCCATAAAAACGCAGAGTGTTTTTATGAACTTACGGACATTTCCGAATCCGAAAGCAACAAAAACTATAAGTGCGCCCGAAATGAATTTTGCGGCGATATTCAACAAAAAAGAAAGTTGCGGCAAACAGATTGCAAAGCCGTAGGCTACGGAAATCGCGACCGCGAATATCAGCCGCAAAGGTTTTGTGTCAAGCCGCATTATCCGAGCAGTCAGCCACAGAATAACGGTGTTTACAACCACATTGACAAATATCAGAATATCAACATAGACAGTCAAGCCCCTCACCCGAACATATTCTATCACGGCAGCGTCGAAAAACGTGTCGGAATATGTAACCGCTATTGACAAAAAGATATAAATGATGTAAAATTAGGAAGTAATAAATTTGTTCAAGGAAGTATACGGATTTGGCTGATCTCAACGCAAAAACAAAAAGATTTTCACCGTTAAAACCGGGGCAATACATTCTCCGTCTTATATGCGCATGGCTGTTCGGAGCAGCCGCCGCGACATTTGTTTCGGGCGTCAAAGCGACGGAAGAACCGCTGCTGAACACGGTGTCCGTTGCGGCAATGCTCATAATCGCGGCAGGAGTCTTCATCGCAACGTGCTTTATCAAAAGCGATAAAAAAGCGTACATAATTCTTATCGCCGCCGCAGAAACGTTCTGTATAAGCGTTCCGCTTAAAGAGGCGAACATTTCGGCTCCCGTTTCTGCGGGACTCTGCCTTATTCTTTGCGCCGTAATTGCCTATTCGGACTTAAAGGATATAAATGTGAAGATAAGCAACCACACGGTTTACATAACGGTTGCGGCGTTGCTTGTTGCCATGACGGTGTATATCGGCGCGGCGTGCATAGTCAGATATGACAACTATGAGATAAAGGGCTACGATCACGGACTTTTTGACCAGATGTTCTACTATATGAAAAACACGGGGCTTGCGGATACTACGTTTGAGCGCAATAGGCTGATGAGCCATTTTCAGGTTCATTGCTCGCCTGTTTTTTATCTGCTGCTTCCGCTTTACATGATATTCCCGTCGTCGCAGGCGTTGCTTGTCATCAACGGATTTATCCTGATTTCGGGCATAGTCCCGCTGATGTTCCTCTGCAAAAAATATAACCTTTCAAACATTGCAACGGTTCTTTTCTGCGCTTGTTATGCAATATATCCCGCGCTTGCGGGCAACGGACTGTGGGGACTTCACGAAAACTCTTTTCTTGCGCCGTTTGTGCTTTGGTTCTTTTACTTTTCAGAAAAAGACAACCACATTCCCGCCGTTGTTTTTGCTGTTCTGATTCTTTGCGTCAAAGAAGACGCACCCATATATCTTGCAATCATAACCATATATTATATCATCTCGGGCAAAAGCCTGAAAAGGAACATTCCCCTGCTCGCACTTTCGCTTGCCTATTTCTTTACGGTCACGGCGCTGATGCAGAAATACGGGCTCGGCATAATGTCAAACCGATATGAAAACTATGTCGGAGAAGACGGAAGCCTTATCGGGATAATAAAATCGTTTATAACCAACCCTGCATTCACTCTTTCGCAGGCGTTCAACGAGAAAAAGTTGTTGTTTCTTGTGCAGCTCTTCGCTCCGCTCTGCTTCTTGCCGTTTATGACAAAAAAACCTGCACGATTGATACTGCTTACCCCGATACTTCTCGTTAATCTGATGACGAATTATAAATATATGCCGATGATAAACTATCAGTACGTCATAGCAAATACGGCAATACTTTTCTATATGTCCGTCGCGGCATATTCGGAAATGGGCAAAAAGCGAAAAAAAATTCTTGTCTGCGCTCTTCTTTTCTCAACCGTTTTTGCGCTGTCGAACAGGCTGCACCCGACATATCTGACAAGAACTGCGGAACAAACGGCATGGAACGAAAAAATGACTTCCGCACTTTCCGTGATTCCGTCCGACGCAAGTGTTGCCGCCACAAATTCCCCGTCGGGACAGTTGACGCAGAGAAAAGAACTTTACTGCATCTACACCGCGGATGACCTCAAAAATATTCCCGACTTTGTTGAATACTATGTCGTTCGGCTCGACGGCAGCCAAAAGACCGAAAAAATACTGAAAGAAATCAACAGCGGCAACTACAAAGAATTTTTCCGCGAAGACGGAGTCGTTGCAATCTATAAAAAATAAATTCGACATAAAATGTCGGACAGCGAAAGGATATTAAAATGAAAAAGAGGTTTTTCAGAAATGGACTCACGGAAACCGGAAATCCGCTGAAGCTTAAACCGGGTCAGTACATAATAAGATTGCTGACGGCGTGGTTTTTCGGGGCTTTTGCTGCGGTTCTCGTCGGCGATTATAATGCATTTTTATCTCCGCTGCTCGGAAAAGGTTCGCTTTTCGCGCTGCTCGTCATCGGCTTTGTCGTATTTGTCGGCACCTGCTTTTTGAAGCGTGACAAACTTGTTTTTCTTCTGCTTATACTCGGAACGGAATCGTTTTGTTTGAGCATTACGCTCAAAATCGTGAACACTACGATATCCGTGCCTCTTTCCGTCGGACTTTGCCTTGTTTTGTGCGCGGTCGTTGCGTATTCGGACTTAAAGGATCTCAACCTGAAAATCAAGAAAAGGACACTTTATATCGCCGTTGCGGTCATGCTTGTTCTTATGACCGCGTATATCGGTGCCGCCTGTATTGTAAAATACAATAATTACAATGTTTACGGATATGACCACGGGATTTTTGCCCAGATGTTCCACAATATGAAAGAGACGGGGCAGATGGTCACGACCTATGAAAGAAATGAATTGATGAGCCATTTCAAAGTTCATTTTTCCCCGATTTTCTATATTCTGCTTCCTTTTTATATGATTTTTCCGTCGTCACAGGCTTTGCTCGTCATAAACGGCTTTATAATCATTTCCGGTATCGTGCCGCTGATGTTCCTTTGCAAAAGATTCAAACTTTCGAACATTGCGACGCTTCTTTTCTGCATTTGCTATGCGATATATCCCACATTTATCGGCAACGGACTTTGGGGACTGCACGAGAACGCATTTCTCGCACCGCTGATACTTTGGCTGTTTTATTTTTCCGAAAAAGACTGCACCATCGGTGCCGTTATCTTTGCCGTGCTTCTGCTTTGCGTTAAAGAAGACGCGGCAATGTATCTTGCGATCATCGCCTTGTACTACATCGTTTCGGGCAAAAGTCTTGCAAGGAACTTTATACTGCTGGCGCTTTCGCTTCTCTGCTTCGGCGCGGTGACGATGCTTATGCAAAAATACGGACTCGGAATTATGTCCGCAAGCCGATTCGGAAACTATATCGGCAAGGACGGAAACCTGTTCACCTTAATAAGGTCGGTCATAGAAAATCCTGCTTTTACTCTTTCACAGGTATTTACCCAAGAAAAGCTGCTTTTCCTGCTGCAAATGTTTGCTCCGCTCTGCTTCCTTCCGCTGATGGGCAAAAAGCCTGCAAGACTTATACTTCTTATCCCGATGCTGCTGATAAACCTTATGACAAGATACAGTTACGGTTATAACATATATTTTCAATATACGCTCGGTTCTGCGGCAATTCTGTTTTATCTTTCAGTTGCGGCGTATTCCGAAATGGGAGAAAAGAGAAAAAAGACGCTTATCTGCGCAACGCTTTGCTCAACCGTAATGGCTTGTTCCACATACCTGTCTCCGGGCTATCTCGGCAGAACGGACGACGTGAAACAAAGAAATGAGGAAATTAAACAAGCTCTTTCCGTGATTCCGGATGACGCAAGCGTCGCGGCGACAGACTCTCCCGCAGGCAACCTGACAGAAAGGGACGAACTCTATTACATAAACAGTGCAAACAAAATCTATTCCGATGTTCCGAAAGATGTTGAATATTATGCAATACGCAGAGGTCATGGATGGGAACGAATGGAAGAGGTCATTGAAAAACTCAGAGACACGGACGGGCTGACCGAAATCGTTACAACAGAAAACATTGTCATTTTCAAAAATGAAAATACGGGGGCGGGCAAATGACGAAGAATACACCGACAAGAATCATTATTCTCACTCTTCTCCTTGCGGCTGGAATTTTTTCGGCAATGCTGTGGAGCAGAAGCGTTTGGTTTCCCGTTTGCGGAGTCGCAGTATTTGCATTATTTAACGTTTTCCCGTCATTTGTAAAAAGACCCGACAAAAAACTCCGCATAAGTTCGGACGGAGCAGATCTGCTGACGGCATTTCTTGCGCTTGTTTGCATAGAATGCGTCTTATTCCCATTTTACGCAAATTATGTAACAGGTTGGTTTTCTTCCTCATTCTGGATATGTTTTGCAATCATATTCACAGCCGATTTGACAGTTTTTTGGAACGGAATAATCCGAGTATATGCAACGTCTTCAATAATCGGTGCAAAATGGCGTATTATCGGAATAATCTGCGGAATGATACCGATAGCGCATATATTTGTGCTTATAAAAATAATCGGGTTGGTTCGTTTTGACGTAAAAACGGAAGAAGACCGAAAAGAACGCAACGACGCAAGAGCCGCAGATAAAGTCTGCAAAACAAAATACCCGATAATTCTTGTTCACGGAGTGTTCTTTCGAGATATTCGCTTTTTCAACTACTGGGGAAGAATACCGAAAGAACTCGAAAAGAACGGCGCAACAATATACTACGGCGAACAGCAATCCGCACTCGGAGTAGCAGAAAGCGCCGCGGAAATCTCGGAAAGAATAAAGAAAATCATAAACGAGACAGGCTGCGAAAAAGTAAACATAATCGCCCATTCAAAAGGTGGGCTTGATTCGAGATATGCAATAACACACCTCGGACTTGACAGATACGTTGCCACGCTGACCACTATCAATACCCCTCACCGAGGCTGTGAATTTGCGGACTGGCTGTTCGCGAAAGCCTCCGAAGGATTTAAGAACAAACTTTCAGCCGCTTATAATTCAACGCTCCGAAAACTCGGAGACAGGTCTCCTGACTTTCTATCATCGGTAAGGGACCTCTGCGCGTCGGAGTGTAAAAAGTTGAACGAAACAACGCCCGACGCTCCGAACGTATTTTATCAAAGCACGGCAAGCAAGATAAACAAACCTTTAAGAAACATTCCCCCGCTCTGCTTTACGAGTGCATTTGTCAAACGGTTCGACGGACCGAACGACGGTCTTGTTAGCATAACGTCCGCAAAATGGGGCGAAAAAGTCACCGTATTGCAAAGCAATTCGCCCGAGGGTATCTCGCACGCCGACATGATAGATATGTCGCGCCATAACCGCAAAGACATCGACATTCTCGAGTTTTATGTCGAACTCGTTTCCGATTTGAAAAAACGCGGTTACTGAAAAATACAGCAAAAAAATACTCCGAAAAGATTTCTCTTTTCGGAGTGATTTTATTTTGTTCGGATTACTTCGCGTATTCAACGGCACGGCTTTCCCTGATAACGTGAACTTTGATCTGACCGGGATATTCAAGTTCGGCTTCGACCTTATTCGCGATATTTCTTGCAAGAACTGTCATGTCGTCGTCCGAAATATCTTCGGGTCTGACCATAACGCGAATCTCACGACCTGCCTGAATGGCATAAGTTCTTTCAACGCCTTTGAAACTGTTCGCAAGAGATTCAAGTCTTTCGAGACGCTTGATGTAACTCTCGATATCTTCACGTCTTGCGCCGGGTCTTGCAGCGGATATTGCGTCCGCCGCCTGAACGATAACGGCAACAACACTTTTCGCTTCAACGTCGCCGTGGTGAGCTTCAATGGCGTGAACTATCTTCTCGCTTTCCTTGTATCTGCGCGCTTCCTCAACACCGATACTGATATGCGAACCCTCTTTTTCCTGATCGAGAGCTTTGCCTATATCGTGAAGCAATCCCGCACGCTTTGCGGCGGTAACGTCCGCACCTATCTCACCCGCGATAAGTCCCGCAATGTGCGAAACTTCTATGGAGTGGACAAGCACATTCTGACCGAAAGACGTTCTGTAATGAAGTCGTCCGAGCAATTTGACAAGTTCGGGGTGAATGCCGTGAACGCCTGTAACAAACGTTGCGTTCTCGCCCTCCTTTTTGATCGTCTGCTCAACTTCTTTTCTGGCTTTTTCAACCATGTCACCGATTCTTGCGGGGTGAATACGTCCGTCCTGAATCAGTTTTTCAAGCGCGATTCTCGCAATCTCTCTGCGAACCATATCAAAGCATGAAATGGTTATTGTTTCGGGTGTATCGTCGATTATAAGATCGACACCCGTCAACTGTTCAAGAGCGCGAATGTTGCGTCCCTCTCTGCCGATGATTCGACCTTTCATCTCATCGTTCGGAAGAGTTACAGCCGAAATTGTCGCTTCCGCAACGTGGTCGGCGGCACATCTCTGAATGGCAAGCGAAATTATTTCTCTCGCTTTTGTTTCCGCTTCCTCTTTTGTACGATTTTCGTATTCCTGAATTTTGATTGCCTGTTCGTGTTTCAGTTCGCCTTCAAGATTTGCGATAAGTTCGGTCTTTGCCTGTTCCGCGGTCATGCCGCTGATACGTTCGAGAACGGCTCTCTCTCCCTTTTTAAGTTCTTCGAGTTCCGCTTCTTTTTCTTCAACGACCTTCATTTTGCCTGCAAGGACGTTTTCTTTCTTCTCATAAGAATCTGCTCTTCTGTCAAGAGACTCTTCTTTTTGAATGACTCTTTTTTCAAGCCTTTGGACTTCATTCCGTCTTTCACGGATCTCTTTCTCGGCTTCCGTGCGACTTCTGTGAATATCTTCTTTCGCTTCGAGCAAAGCCTCTTTCTGCTTTGTCTCCGCTGTTTTTATCGCCTCATTAACAATATCTTTCGCTTTCTGTTCGGCAGAGCCTATCGTTGCTTCGCCGACCTTTTTGCGGTAAAGATTGCCGCATACAAGTCCGACTGCAAGGCACACAACTCCGACAGCGACAAGGATAATTATTTCAACGGTTCCCAAGGCTAACGGTATAATATGTTCTATTTCTGACACCTCCCAACTTAAAATTTATGTAGATAGAAACATAATCCTGTTATATGAACAAAACTATACTTTATAATTATATATTATAAATATAAAATTGTCAAGTTGATTTTTCGGCGAACGGGTTTTTGACGCAGATTTGTCAAAAAGCGGCTTTCAGATTTCATTAAAAATTTATTATTTCAAACTTTCGGGACTTGAAAATATTATGTTTATATGGTACAATATGTGTATATTCGGCGAAAAAGATTTCTTTCGCAAAAAGAGAAAGAAAAATACCTTTATTATTGCTGCCCTCAAACAGGAAAAAGGAGGCTCCTATGGCTGAAAGATATGAAAACGGCGCTCCGAGAAGAAGACCTTCGGATGCGACGAGAGAACAAAGAACGCAGCGAATAGACAGAGTTCACCAAAACGGCTCTTCCCGTCCGCTGACGGAAGAAGAACTGCGCGCACGCAGAAGACGTATTGCGGAAAGAAAGCGCAGAAAAAAGAGAGAAAAAAGAATCAACATGATTTGCGCAATAATTGCCGTTATAGCATTTTCCGCGACGATATGCACGGGTGTGTTCTTTTTCAAAGAAAGAAACGCATACAACAGCGTTCAGGAACAAAAGGCAGCGGCTGACCAGCAGGCGGTTGACTTGGGACTTAAATACGAAAAAACAAAAGAAGAGATTTCAAATCTTGAAAAAGAAATAGCGGATTTGCAATCAAAACTTCCGCAGGAATAAGGAGGACAATATGAGAATAGTATACATACTTATCACTTTTGTCTGCCTTGCGCTTTCCATTGTTTTTATGTATTTCGGTTTTTCGAACAAATCGGGCATAACCGACGCAAACAATATGCTTGCGGAGCAGGAACAAAAAGTTAAAGACGCACAGAACAATCTTAACGAACTCCAACAGACGCTCGCTTCGAAAAAAGCGGAAAAGAGCGGGCTTGAATTGCAGGTTCGTTACAGAACCGAGCCTACGGCATTTCTGACTTTCAACAGCGTTCCGTCCTCCAATACGGCAAAGATACTCGATATACTCAAAGAGAACAACGTAAAAGCGACATTCTATATAACTGGAAGCCTCATTCAGACGGACGAGGACAGAGCCGTTGTCAAGCGCATTGTTGACGAGGGGCACGCGATAGGCATTCGTGCTTACGGGTCGGACAACGTTTCGGAAATCTTTTCGAGCGCGGAAAAATATATGGAAGACGTCCAAAAATGCGCCGCAATGATCAAGGACATAACGGGAACAGAAACAAAACTTGTCCGTATGCCAGGCGGAACGGAAAGAGCGAAATCGTACTGCACTCAATACGGCAACGGAACGGAAACGCTCCGCGAAATAATGAAAAGTCTTCACGACGCGGGATATTCCGTAACGGACTGGTACACGGATGCAGGCGATTACGATTCATCGGCAAGTGCTTCTTCCCTGCTTGAAGTCGTAAAGACCGCAGCAAGCTCGAGAACGCAAAACGACGGCTACAAGACTTACATATTGCTTATGTACGGCACCGATGTTTCGGTCGAACTGCTGCCTGATGTTATTAGTGCGCTTAAAGAACTCGGATACAACACATTCGAAAAAATCGTTCCGGGCGGATACGCATATATCAAATATCCGGTAGATTATTGATAAAAGAGGTCATATATGCAGGAAATAATGTCAAAAGAAGAACTCGAAGAACAGAAAGAGATGATTCTCGACCTGCTCCGAAGCACGGAAAGAGACGGCATAGACAAACTTGCCGAATACCTTTCCGATTCGACGGACTTTTTCACGGCGCCCGCTTCAACAAGGTTTCATAACAATTTCAGCGGCGGTCTAGCGCAGCATTGTCTCAACGTTTACGAGAATTTCAAATCGCTGCTTGAAATCAAAGGCATTGAAATGTCCGAAGACAGTATAATAATATGTGCGCTTCTCCACGACCTTTGCAAGTGCAACACTTACGTGGTTGAGACAAGGAACAGAAAAAACGAGCAGGGACAATGGGAAAAATACAATATTTGGGCAACTAATAAAGAAGTTGACATTCCCCTGCCCCATTCTTCGCGTTCAATAGCAATTATCAGAAAATTTATCAAACTCTCCATAAAAGAGGAATTGACCATATTTTATCACATGGGTCCCTACGGCGGAGAAGACTACGAATACAGAAATATGCTGAAAGCGGCAAATGAGAAATACCCGCAAACGGTTCTTTTTTACGTCGCGGACACCATAGCGTCATATCTGGACGAAGAAACGGTAACGGACTGACGAACAACTACAGTATAAAATTAAAAGGTCGCCTTACGGTGACCTTTTACTGTTTATGGTAGGGATATAAAACAGATTCCTTCAATAAATTCATGCACGGGGTTGCTCCGCACGGTGATTCTCGCATTGCGTAGCAAAAACTCCTTTTCATTTATCTATAATCCCCTTTTCTTTTTTCCGAAAACGACGATTTGAGAGAAGAGAAAAAACCGAAAAGAACCAAAAATAAACGACGATCTTCTTTCGAAAATCGTCGTTTATTTTTGGAGCAGGCGACGGGAATCGAACCCGCGCTGTCAGCTTGGGAAGCTGAAGTTCTGCCATTGAACTACGCCTGCATGCTTGTTGATTATAGCACAACAAACAAACTTTGTCAAGTGAATTATGTCAATTATTGGCTATTAAAATGTCCACTCTTATTTATTGCAAATATCTGTTTTCAAAGAAAACTGTTTCAAAGAACCCGTCAACGTTATGATAAGGGTTCATATACGCATAACTCCAATGAGATTAAATTCCCTTGCGATTCGGATTCGAGGAGAACCGTAATTTTGACAGACGCCCGTTAAGGGATGGAAATAATTTCGGCTCGGCACTTCGGAAAATTTTGTGTAAAAAGGAATCCAAACAGATAAGAAAATAGATA